>Ga0335395_10000983_pt1 | contig 18135 bp, 11 predicted proteins | sample MAT02_FD_205744 | JGI IMG/M metagenome (GOLD analysis project Ga0335395, IMG submission 205744) | Freshwater microbial communities from Lake Fryxell liftoff mats and glacier meltwater in Antarctica - MAT-02 (spades assembly) (version 2) ...
CTATTCCGACTTTACAATCCGACTTTTCCGATTTACAAAGGCGGGGGAGAGGAACTATCATAGAGATCAGATGCCGTCTCAAAACTTTTTGAAGCAATGAATAGACTTTCATAGCTTCTGAACGATACGGTGATAATCAGGGTTTAACGCTACAAAAGGGACTTCTACTTAATTACTACCATATTGTTCAGAGTGTGCGCGATCGCACGTCTGAGTGAAATTACGGTTATTTTTTAGCTCGTGATTTACAGAGTAGTGCGTACATCATTGTTAGATCAGTAAATCCTCTATGGACGGTAGGATCAGGATGTATAAATTATCTCAAGAACTATTTGCTCTCGAAGTGCATATAAATGGGGGCATTTCTTATCAACTTTTTCTACGTTACTCACGTCCAAACAACGAAATGTTGAATTTTTACCTTCCATGACCTTTTCTTTACAGAAACTTTATTGATTTCCCTTGACAAGCATCTATCCAAAGACTTATCCTAAATATGTTTAGAGATAGATGACAAATAAATAAGTTGATGAGTACGGCTGGCAAAAAGATTAAATTGAATCTACAGGGGGTAGTGGCTCGACAAATCAGAATATTACTGCTGCCAAGGCATTCAAGAGCGGACGTATGGGTGCAATAGCAGCGTCCGGCAGTAAACTTCGTACAGAGCCAACTTTTTGAAGGGTGCTGAAAGATATGGGAGAACAGTGGGTGCAGTTAGCTGTCTTTTAAGTCAAAGGGAGTCTAATTCTGGATGAAGCTACATCAGCATTAGACCCCGCAACAGAAGTGGAAATCATGACAACTTTAGAGCGTATTGCCGCAGAAATGCACGGTGATTGTCATTACCCACCGCATGGCTCATGCGTTGCGTGCACATGTCATGTTCATGATGGATAAAGGGTGCCTCGTTGTTAGTGGTTGACTTACGGATTTGATTCAACGAAGCAGACTATATGCCACAGTGTGGCAACCCATTAATGGAGAAAATATCAATGTTTCAGAAATTGCCTGTACCTAGCAACAGGTTGTTTGTTTGGGCGTTTATTCCCTACCGCATTAAAGAACAAGAGTTGATAAGTGACTTCTACAACATTCCAGAGTTTCGTCAGCAACTGGCAGACGTTTTTGCAGAGCTTGGCTTGAAGTGGAGGTGGCAACCAATCACCTTTGAGAATATGTACGCTGTTGTTGAGGAAGTAGCAGCGTCAAGCGGTGATTACATTCCCGTCGTTTTGAACTATTGCGATGGGACTGAAATTGACGGTTATCCTGGCGTTTCGATTGTAAAACTGCTGGAAGCAAAAGGCATTATTTTTACAGGGGCAGATACTAACTTTTTCAATTTGTGCGACAACAAAATCTTGATCAAGCGTGCTTTTGTCGAGGCGGGTGTGGCGACTGCTCCCTATGAAGTGATTACAGATATTAACGACGCTCAGGGAGTTTGCGATCGCCTTGGCACTCCTCTAATTGTCAAACCTGCAATTTCTTTAGAAAGCCGAGGAATTTCTTTGCAGTCGGTTGTTTATAGCGATGAGCAGGTGAGTTTACAAGTCCAGCGATTGCTGCAAGGACAGCATGAGATGCAATTTACGCTCTCGCACATTTTTGTGGAACGGTTTATCAATGGTCGTGAATTTACGGTCTTTATTGTAGGTTCTTCCCATCAACCGGATCGGCTCAAAATCTATCCGCCAATGGAACGGGTATTTAACTCCAGCGTACCTGACACTGAACGGTTTTTGTGTTACGGGTATTGGGAAAGAGATGAAAAAGAATCTTTTCTTTCATTCCAACTGGTTGATTCTGACTTGCATGAAAGGCTTTGTGAGTTAAGTAAACGTGCTTACTGTGCAGTGGGCAGTAACGGATATGGACGGGTGGATTTGCGGATGGATCGAGTATCGCAAGAACTCTTTGTTTTGGAAGTGAATCCTAACTGCGGAATCTCTTCTCAGTCTCTCTCCAATCTCTGTGATCCAACCGGAACCTCAGTTGACACTATCTTACACCTTTCTGGGACACCGTTTGGACAACTGATGTCAGAAATCATAGCCGAGGCTTTTTCTAGGTATTCTACCAAGTCGCGCTCGGTGAGCAAAGCAGCGTGAACTTGTACCGATATTTACTGTCATAACCTGAAGAAAAATTTCATACTAGGAGAATTTGGATATGTTGGAAATGCTAAATTCAGCTCTTCAAGTTTATAAACTGAAGCCTATTAAAGAATATCAGATCGAACAAGAATCAGATGAACGTAAACCCTGTATAGTTTTCTTTTCCGAGGAAGACAGAGTTTCTTTACTGTGGGCAACGAGTAAAATTTTGCCTGAATGTGCATTTATAGTCACTGAACCAACTTGGGTAAGAGTCCAGCAAGAAGGCGATAACTCTGTTTTATATCTCCTTGAAGGAATTGGCATGAATGAATTTGGTCAATGTTTTCATACCAAATTCAAAACTCCTAAAAAAATCACTTTTATCTGTAATTTTTACACCGAGGAATCTTACAAGTTTGATCCCCCCATCCTCCAAGAAAGGGCTAAAAAATTTCAGTTTTATGAAACTTTAGCGGATTGCCCGATGTCAAGTGGTATAGAACTAGAAGAATATACCGATGACAAATTGCATACCCGCTTACTTGCGGCTGCCAGAGATGTCAATGTACCCCAGACGATGGCTTTTGGCTTCTCTCTAGAAAAATATAGCCATCATCCTATTAATTCCAAAGTTAAGTTAATTCCCCTATCAAAAAATATCTCCTATGATGAAATCCGAGACTATCTGACAGCATTTCCCGCATATAGGTTTGTGATAAAGCCTTCAAATTTAATGGGAAGTATGCTATGCACGATTGAATCAAAGGATAACTTAGATCTGGCTGTTAAAAACTTTAAAAAATGCCTGGATTCACTTCAGGACAATGATTGTCTGCTTGTAGACGAATTTATCGATTCAAGCATTAACGATAACTGCAACCTTGGTGCAAGGTTGAGAGTATTGGTAACCCGCCGCCCCAATAATAATGTTGTCGAAACTTCTGGCATTGTCTGTAATCTAGGATATCTTGACAAACCAATCAGTGGAGCTACATCTAAAAGTTTTTCAATCGACTATTTGTGTAATGTACTCCAATTAACAAACGACCAGAAAAATCAACTGATTGACAAAATCCAGCGATTAGGTGAAGCGGTACTAGAGTCTATTATTGACTATGAAACACAGCATTTAACCCATGTCCCCTCAAATAAACAAACAGATTTCATTGGCTTAGATGTTTTTGTAAAAAAACACGAGGGTCAATTAGAACCATTTCTCATTGAAGTCAATAGCCATAACTGCGAGGGGACTTTACAGGTCTATGAAGTACAACATTCCCCTAACAGAACTGACATCCTTGATAAATGGGTAGAAACGATGTTGTATCGCTCATACCAATATATGCTCAAAGGCAAGAATATATTGATTATCGGCGGGGGAGACTACTCAAAACGGAATGATTTTGAATTTGCCACCCAAGTAGGTATTAATATCATTCTGATCGATGGCAATCCTAACCATTTTGCTGTTAGTTATAGTAGCCAATTTTTCAATATTGATATCAACCCCTCTACCAAAGACCTAAAAAATGCCTTAGCAATTGTGGAAGTTGTTCGTAAACATGGCATCCCTGTAGATGGTGTAATTACATTTTGTGAAGCGTATGTCCCTTTATCCACTTTGGTAGCTGGCTTTTTAGAGAAACCCGCGAATGACTACCTCTCTGCAAGCATTGCTCAAAGCAAGTTTCTCACCCATAAACAAAGTTTATTTTATAATCCGGATAATCCAGCTTATGAAGCTTTAGTAAAATCCGATTTTGTTGAAGTTTTTGCTTTGAAGGATGTTGCAGATATTCCTAATATTCCGCAACACTACTATCCTTTGGTGATTCAGTCAGATAGTGGAGCTTGTGCTTGTGGGGTAAAAGTTATTCAAACAGAAGAAGAATTAAGAGCTAAATTTGAAGACTATAACACCTCTCTCCAAACTCTGACACCTCAAGGGGATTCGGTAGGGGTTAACTCCGAGATAATCGTCACCCCTTACTTTGAAGGTTCTCAACACGATGTTACTCTAGTTATTTGTGATGGTGAATTATTAGCTGGTTATGTAACCGATAAAAAACTAAATACGCCTGACATTAGTCGCGAAACAACAGCCATAATTCCGAGTTCTTTAGACCAAGAACGGCAAGAAAATCTAGTTCAATCAGCCTGGAATGCTTGTCATAAGATTAATAAAAAGGATGGTGTGTTCCAGGTAGAAGCCATCCACACCCTATTGGGAGTGAAAGTTCTAAAAATTAGTCCCCATATTTCTGCATCTTATGTTGATGAATGGCTGTTTAATGTATGGGATGTAAACCTTATCCTCTATAAGTACCTAATAGCCTTTGGTATCAAGCCATTCATTAATAAAAGCAGTTTACCTCGACTTCCCTCAAAAAATTCAGGAATTGCCAGTAATAAGCGTCTTGAATATTGAGGTTGTTCAAGTAATGGAGGATAAAACGCCTCAAACTCGAAAAATTCACAAACAGAATATTTGTTTCGTCATAGCACAAGAAGCACAAAAACTACAAAAAGCCAAACATGAACGCAAACACAATGCCAAAAACAGTATTGAATATCGGAGCCGGTTTTTTTCCTCTAGTAGCTACAGATATAGGTGCAGAGATAGTCATAAACTACGACCCATTACAATTTCATAAAGCTAAAGGAGACATAACAAGCAAAACCTACGATGACGCAGAGAAATATTTTAAAACGGTCATTCGATTTAAAGAAATAATTGCCAAATCCGACGAAATAATGTATGAAACTGACCGAGATAAATTAGACCAATTAATTCCAGATTCTACTGTAGATTTAGTAATCAGTATCTCTCCATATGGCTTCACATTAATTGACGAATGGGTAGACGCTAAACTGAGAATTTACGGAAATATTTTAGTCGCTGCAAACAGCAAAAACAAATGGGCAGAACAAGACAGTAATCTATATAGCAGTAACAAGATAAAAGACAGATATCAAGAAAAAACAAACTTACCAGGAACCAGATTATCAGCGTGGAGGCTGGCAATACTGAAAAAATATCAGTCTAATACAACCAAAATCGAGAAAGAAACAGAGCTAGATATGTTCCGACTACTTCAGAAAATAGTATAGCAATCACCCCTTTTTTCGCTTATCGCGCTCATCTAATAGGGGGCATCAAGTTAGAAAAAAAAGCTCTAAAAAAAGATGACTACCAAAAGGAGTAATATGGCTACAATCAGACTAATGCACGCTAAACTTCATCGGGTCACAGTGACCGATGCCAAGCGCGATTATGTGGGCAGTATCACCATTGACCAAGAATTGTTGGAGAAAGTCGGAATATTGCCCCTCGAAGAAGTGGAGATAGTCAACATCAGCAACGGCAACCGTTGGTCAACTTATGCTCTGCCAGGAGAGGCAGGAACAGGCTGCGTCTGTCCCAATGGTGGGGGAGCGCTTCTGTGCCAGCCTGGAGACATCCTGATTATATTTTCTTACGAGTGGTGCGGTCGCACTGATGTTTTACGCACAGGGCATACAGCGCGGGTTATTGTTGCAGATGAGCAAAATCGCTGTAAAGAATTTTTCCACCAAACCTTAACCCCTTGCGAGAACAAACTCCTATTCGACCCTTCGCAACCCCTTACAGTTAAGAGTGATAGTGAAAGCGCCAGCTTTGATTTGAAGAACTGCTTTGAGCATAGCATTGGCAGTCGGAAAGAATAGAATTAGCAACTCTGGAATAATCTAGGGTGCTTTAGCAAACTTTTTACACCCAAGAATTAATTGGTTTGATTAACCAACGGTCATTTCAACAAGGTATAGTCGAATATGTTTGAGACACTCAACTCAGTTCTCCAAGCTTATAAGCTGAAGCCAATAAAGGAAGCTGAGGCGGAACTAGAATCAGATGAAAGCAAACCCTGTATTGTTTTCTTTAGTTTGGCAGACGAAAGACTTACATTACTGCTGGCTGCAAGTAAGATTTTGCCGGAATGTGCTTTTATCGTGCCTGAACCGACTTGGGTAAAAGTTCTTCAAGAAGGGTATAAATCTGTATTATACCTCCTTGAAGGGATTACAATGAACGAATTTGGTCAATGTTTTCACACCAAATTCAAAACTCCTCAGAGGATAACTTTTTTATGTAACTTTTGTACCGAAGTGGCTTTCAGTTTTTATGAATCAGTCCACCAAGAGAAGGCTCAAAAATTTCAGTTTTATGAAACCCTGGCAGATTGCCCGATGTCAAGTGGTATAGAACTGGAAGAATATACCAATGACAAACTGCATACTCGCTTACTTGCTGCTGCAAGAAATGTCAATGTACCCAAAACGATGGTTTTTGGCTTTTCTTTGGAAAAATATAGCCATCATCCCCTCACTCCAAAAGTTCAATTGATTTCCCTATCTAGAAATCTTTCAAGTGATGAAATCCGAGAATATCTGACGGCATTTCCGGCTGATCAATTTGTGATTAAGCCTTCTGGAGCAAGGTGGATGGGAGGCCGACTATGCACTATTGAGTCAAAAGATAATCTGGATAAGGCTGTTGAAAACTTTAAAAAATGTATGGATTCACTCCAAGACAATGATTGTCTGCTTGTGGAGGAATTTATCGATTCAAGCATTAATGATAATTCTAATCTGGGTGCAAGGCTGAGGGTATTTGTGACTCGTCGCCCCAATAATGTTGTTGAAATATCTGGGATTATCTGCAATCTAGGTTATGTTGACCAACCAATTAATGGAGATACTTCCGAAAGTTTTTCAATTGACTATCTGTGTAACTTGCTTCAGTTGAAAAACGAGGAAAATAATCAGCTTGTTGAAAAAATTAACCGATTAGGTGAAGCTGTACTAGAGTCTATTATTGGCTATGAAACACAATATTTAATCCATGTACCTCAAAACAAACAAACTGATTTTATTGGTTTAGATGTTGTTTTGAGGAATCACAATAATCAATTAGAACCGTTTCTAATTGAAGTCAACGATCACGATTGCATTAGCACCTTGCAGATCTACGAAGTGCAACATTCCCCCAACAGGACTGACATTCTTGATAAATGGGTGGAAACGATGTTGTACCGCTCCTATCAATATATGCTAAAAGGCAAGAATATATTGATGATTGGAGGTGGAGGCTACTCAAAACTGAATATTTTTGAATTTGCCAATCAAGTAGGTATCAATATCATTTTGGTCGATAGCGATTCTCAACATTTTGCTATCAGCCACAGCAGCCAATTTTTCAATATTGACATTAACGACCATACCAAAGATATTGAAAATGCCCTAGCTATTGTGGAAGTTGTCCGCAATCATTGCATAACTGTGGACGGCGTAGTTACATTTTGGGAAGATAATGTACCTTTGTCCTCTTTAGTAGCTAGTTTTTTAGGGAAACCAGCCAACGATTATCAAAGCGCAAGCATCGCTAAAAGCAAATTATTGACTCATAAAAAAATTCTAGCTGATGAGTCTAATAAACTAACTTGTGAATGTCAAAAATTCTCCAATGGCGTAGATTTTTGGATATTAAACAATGTAGCGGATGTCTATAATATTCCACAAAATTACTATCCTTTAGTAATTAAGTTAGATACGGGAAGTGCGTCCTTTGGTGTAGAGGTAATTCAGACAGAAGAAGAATTATTAGCTAAGTTTGAAGACTATAAAAGCTATATTCAAAGCGCCACACAGTATGGTGCTGGGTTAAGTTTTAAGTATCAAATATTTGTCACGCCTTACCTGCAAGGGTCTGAACATGATGTTGACCTAATCATGTTTGATGGTGAGTTAGTAGCTGGTTATGTTACTGATAATGGCCCCACTCTGCCTACTCTCTGTAAGGAAATGACGGCTATTATGCCTAGTTTACTGGACAAAGAAAAGCAAGAGAATTTGATTCATGTCGCCTGGAAAGCCTGCCACAACGTTGGTTTAAAACAGGGTGTTTTTAACGTAGAGGCAATCTACACACCGCTGGGAGTCAAAATTTTAGAAATCAATGCTAGGATGGCTGGTTTTTATTTTCCTAAATGGGTATTTAATGTATGGGATATTAACCTTATCCTGTATTCCTACCTTATTGCTTGCGGTATCAAACCGTTTGTTAATAAAAACAGCTTACCCCGTATATACCACAATGGTTTTCTCTGTTACACCTCACTGCATAAGCATAGGATAGATGCAGCAAAACTGAAAGAATTGTCATCCGATTCAGATTTATATGTAATTGTTCTAGAGAAAGAAATACCCGCAGAAGAAAAATATGAAGTTCCCTATGCTTCTGTAGCGATTTGCTCTCAAAATATTGCAGAGGGAAAGCAGAAAATGAAGAAATTTTTAGAGGATCATTCTCTCAATAGGGAAGAATATAGGTTTATCTGTGAGGAGTAAATTATTTTAATTCAGTGGCTTCGCAAAGAGCGATCATCCATCCGTTGGTGTGATATGATCACTATGTAGAGCGAAAAAACTCCCTTTTGATTCAACAAGGAGAACTATATGACACAGTTTGGCAACCAATTAATAGAGGAAATATCGATGTTTCAGAAATTGCCGGTCTCCAGCAGTAAGCTATGTGTTTGGGCATTTATTCCCTACCAGATTAAAGGTCAAGAATTAATAAGCGACTACAACGATAACACTACTCGTCAAGACCTGGCAAAAGTCTTTGAAAAACTCGAAATAAAGTGGAAGTGGCAGCCTATCTCTTCATTCTGGGAGGATGGACAAACCAGCGTCGGCACTATCTTGCACCAAGCGGGCATTCCCTTTGCACAATTGATGTCAGAAATTATTGCCGAGGCTTTTGCTAGGAACTCTACCAAATCCCGCTATATGAGCACAACAATATAAAAGTTCATTGCTGTTCCCTATTACCACCCTATTTTTGAATCCAATAATTTTGATTATGAATGCAAAAGATTACAAGTGGGTCATTCCCTCTCGTTTAGCCTCACAATCTACCGAGAAAGCCGTTTGGGATAAAGATCACGAAGACTATTCAAAAAATGTTTTCAGCTTGACACAAGACCCTGAAGTTTGCCAAACGCTGATACATCCCTCCAGTCAGTTTTCGGAGTTTAATATTCCCGATTCTCCAGAAAATAAAGTTCTGAACTGGCAATGCTAGGTTAGACGGCTTGATAAACCCCGGTGTATTGGAGCGAGTCACCTTTTACAGCAGTTCCTGCTGTTATGAAGTACAGTAGCAACAATTAGCAAACCAATTTCTTAAATGTTGAGGATTCATTAAGTGTGCCGCAATACAGCGGGAACCGCTGTAATTTAAAAATTAATGAATCTAATTTGGTTTCTCAAAGAACTGAATAAATACATTAGCCATTATGTGTAGTCTTAAGAATCTCCGACCCTTTACAGGCGGAATGGGTGTTTTTTTCTTGTCTGGTTTGGACAACTGATATCCCTGATAGGGTCGGGTCTGACTAACTTTGCATTGGGAGTGTGGGTGTACCAGCGTACAGGGTCAGTCACCCAACTCTCTCTAAAACTCCCATTTTCTGGAGCTAGAACCAGACCATTACCCTACTTTCTTGACCAAATAACCAGTTTATAGACACCTTTTTAAGTTCTTGCTTGAAACCATTGAGGAGTAATGCATTGTTGAAACAGTGGCTCAGTCAAATAATGGAACAGCAGCCCAAGAAACGTGTTAAAACGCCTACCATATTGCAAATGGAAGAAGTAGAATGCGGGGCAGCAGCACTGGGCATCATGCTGGGTTATTACGGACTCTTTGTCCCCCTAGCCAAACTGCGGCAGGAATGTGGCGTTTCTCGCGACGGCAGCCAACCTGCCAGCATCGTCAAAGCTGCCAGACAATACGGTCTGCGGGCAAAAGCTTTTAAAAAGCAAACTTCTCAACTAGCTAAGATGCGGCTACCAGCGATCGCATTCTGGAATTTCAGCCACTTGTTAGTAGTCGAAGGCTTTGAAAAAGACCGAGTTTACATCAACGACCCAGCAACTGGGCCACGCACAGTTTCCTTGCAGGAATTTGACGAGGCATATATTGGGTTTATCCTAGCAATGGAACCGGGGCCGGAGTTCAAGCGCGGGGGACAACGGCCTAGCGTGTTGCGATCGCTCCTAGAACGCTTGCAAAGCTCGGTGGGAGCAGTTTCGCTCAGTGTCCTGCTTGGCTTTTTGCTAGTATTTCCAGGACTGGTACTACCTGTTTTCAGTCAAGTATTTGTAGATCAAATCCTCGTTGAAGACCGCACCGACTGGCTGCGTCCATTGCTGCTGGGAATGCTCCTCACTTCCCTAATTCAGGCGTTTTTGTTCTCCCAGCAGCGACGCTATTTAAGACAGTTGCAAATTAAATTAGCGGCCAGTATGTCCAGTCAATTTTTCTGGCATATGTTGAAACTCCCTGTGGGATTTTATACCCAACGGTTCCCCGGTGAAATTGGCGGAAGAGTGAAGCTCAACGACAAAGTGGCCCAGGTCATTTCCGGCAGTATGGCAGAGACGATCATCAACATAGTGATGACAATTATCTACCTGTTGGTCATGTTTGCTTATAACCCACTGCTAACAGCGATCGCGCTGGTCTTGGCAGTTGTAAACATTGTGGCGCTGTTCGGAGTCGGAGGTTGGCTAGAAGAAGCTTTCATGCAGCTTGATAAGGACATTGGCAAGGTGGAGGGGGTAGCTATCGCCGGAATTCAAAGCATGGAAACCTTAAAAGCCTCCGCCCTAGAATCGGACTTTTTTGCCAGATGGTCGGGTTATTTTGCCAAATCAGTTAATACCTATACAAAAATAGCCGTACCCTATGAGATTCTGCAAGTCTTACCGATTTTACTTACAGCATTAACAACCACGCTAGTGCTGACAGTAGGTGGTTGGCAAGTTATGGAGGGGAAGATAACTATCGGGATGTTGGTAGCATTTCAAGCGCTGCTAATAAGCTTTCAGACACCCATCAATCAGTTGATGGGGTTTGGTATTACTCTGCCAACCTTAGCAGGCAACCTGATGCGGTTAGATGACCTACTGGCAAATGATACAGATCCATCACTTGCAAAAAGCAGTATCGATACCAAAAGTCAGAAATCAAAATATACAACTCAAAACATAAAACCTAAAACTTCATCTTCTGCCCTTGATTCCTCTACAATTCGCCTGCAAGGACATATTGAACTTCGTAACGTTACTTTTGGGTATGCAAAAGTCAATCGACCCCTAATCGAAAACTTTAGCTGTACGATTCAACCGGGGCGGCGGGTGGCTTTGGTGGGGGGCAGTGGCTCTGGAAAATCGACGGTTGCTAAACTGGTAGCGGGACTTTATGAACCTTGGTCGGGCGAGATTTTGTTTGATGGTAAGCTGAGAAATGCAATTCCCCGTTCGGTTATAATAACGTCGATGGCTACTGTTGAACAAGAAGTTTTCCTATTTTCAGGAAGCGTGCGCGATAACCTAACGCTATGGGATACAACAGTTTCTGATTCCCAACTTCGTCGCGCCTGCATTGATGCCAGAATTCAAGATGTAATTCTAGCGATACCGGGTGGCTATAACGGCGAACTATTGGAAGGAGGCGCAAATTTAAGTGGCGGACAACGCCAACGGTTAGAAATTGCGAGATCGCTAATTCACAACCCTTCAATTTTGATTTTGGATGAAGCAACCAGCGCCCTTGATGGAGAAACCGAACAGTTTATTTACAATAACCTGCGGCAACGTGGCTGTAGTTGTTTGATTGTGGCACATCGCCTCAGTTCAATTAAAGACTGCGATGAAATCATCGTGTTAGATCGTGGTGTTGTAGTGGAGCGAGGAACGCACGAAGAATTAATGCAAATAGGTGGATTATACGCCGAACTGGCTCATGGTGAGGAAGAACAAGAAAATGAAGAATGAATATACCGCTTTAAAATCCCCCAAATTTGTTTGCCAAGGTGAGGTATTGCTGCTGGATCATCCGCAACAAGTCTGGACCATTCAATCGGGTTCAGTAGCTGTGTTTGTTAGCCCGGTAAAAGATGGGACTTTGCAAGAAAATCGGCGGTATTTATTCACAGCAGAAGTGGGTGAAGCCCTGTTTGGATTTGCAACGGATATTGATGATTTATCAAAATTCAAAAGTCCCAACACTTTATGTATTCTGGCAGTTCCCATTACAGACTCGACGTTGCTACATTCCCATCGTTCAGAATTAGATAACAATCTCGACCCCGATCCCACTTTGCCATCTGCCAGCAATCTTCTAACCGCTTGGTTTAGACAATTGAGTTCCGTATTTGACCTCAGCGGAATTTTGCTACCCGCCCCTGAACTTTCGAGCCATACTCCCTGGCAAACTCAACTCATCATTTTAGACAACTTCCATCAGCAGTTTTTTAGCTGCTTGCAAGAACTAGAACAGCAGTCTCAATTAGAGACTCTGGCGCAGTTTGAAGAACGGGAACGCCTGAACCAATTTGCAACTGTGAGTGCGTTGGCGAATTTTGTTTCTCTAATTGCGCCCAAACAAGCTATTACTACTTTTATCGGAGATCCCCTCCTAGCAGCCGCAGGAGCCGTAGGACACGCAATGGGGATTGAGATTAAGCCGGCGGGTAAGTCGGAAAATATGCAGCGGGTAAAGGAGCCACTGGAGGCGATCGCGCGTGCTTCTCGGATGCGAATTCGACGGTTACTTCTGACAGAACGCTGGTGGCGAAGCGATTGTGGCCCAATTCTAGCTTATCTTCAAGCAGATAATACCCCAGTGGCGCTACTAATAAATGACAAGCGCAACTATGAAATTTATAACCCGGTAACTGGACAGCAACTTCTATTGAGCGATCGCACTGCTAAATTGCTGGCTGTCAATGCCTATATGTTTTATCCGCCTTTCCCGGAAAAAAAGATAGATTTGCTAACGCTGTTTCAGTATTCCCTGCGCGGTAGAGGACGGGAAATTCTTAGTATTGTGGTGTTGGGGATTGCTGGGGCTTTAGCGGGTATGGTGGTTCCCCAAGCAACAGGTATCTTAATTGATACTGCCATTCCCGATGCCGATCGCGGGTTGTTGCTTCAGCTCACTTTGGCCTTAGTAGCCTCTAGTTTTGGTGTAGCAGTCTTTCGACTGGCTCAAGGAGTTAATTTGGGCCGGTTTGAAGTCTATTCCGTGTTCAGCTTACAGAGTGCCATGTGGGATCGGCTGCTCAAACTGCGACTTACTTTCTTCCGCCAGTATTCCTCTGGAGAGATGCTGTCCCGCGTTAATGCAATTAATCAAATTCGCGACAAATTGGGTGCTGATAAGTTAGATATCCTGTTCAGGAGTTTATTTTCCCTGCTGAATTTGGGACTGCTTTTTGTCTACAGCCCATCACTGGCATCTATTGCTGCTGTAATTGTCTTCCTAACTGTTATTGTTACAAGTGTTGCCGGTCACTTCAAACGCCAGAAAACCGCTCAGATGGAAGAGTTAGAAGGTGAAATTGGCGGACTTACCATTCAGCTAGTCGGCGGAATTTCAAAACTTCGCACTACAGGCGCGGAAGGACGAGCTTTTGCTTATTGGGCGAAGTATTATCAACAGCAACTGAAATTGATGCAGGATAACCAATGGATTGAAGATGCGATCGCTACTTTTAACCTTTTGCAGTCTAACCTAACCCTTATCCTCATTTTTTGGATGACTGCTAGTTTGCTGAATCAGGCACAAACCGCTACGATTACTACCGGAACCTTTCTAGCATTCAATGCGGCGTTTGCTATCTTTATCACGGGAGTAACAACTCTCAGCAACACGCTGATCGATATGTTAGAAATTGGGGTGTTGTGGGAACACGCCAAGCCGATCGTAGACGAATTGCCAGAGGTAGATTTAAATAAAGCAGATCCGGGGCGACTTTCGGGATATGTTAAGTTAGACCACGTTACCTTCCGCTATCGAGAAGATGGGCCATTAAATCTGGATGATGTGACCATCGAAGCCAAGCCGGGTGAGTTTATTGCTTTTGTTGGTCCTTCTGGTAGCGGTAAATCTACCACTCTGCGGATGTTACTGGGTTTCGACGTTCCCGAACAGGGAACTGTCTACTACGACGGACAAGATTTATCGGGTTTAGATGTTACTGCGGTGCGTCGTCAACTGGGTGTGGTGTTGCAAAACGGGCGCATCAATAGCGAAAGCGTGTTTGAAAATATTAGCGGTGGTGCACTAATCGGTATGGAGGAAGCTTGGGATGCAGCGCGGATGGCGGGGTTTGCCGAAGATATTGAAAATATGTCGATGGGGATGCACACGGTGATATCAGAGGGGGGTGCAAACTTATCTGGCGGACAGCGACAACGGTTACTGATTGCCCGTGCGTTGGTATTGAAACCGCGAATCATCTTTTTTGATGAGGCGACCAGTGCGTTAGATAATCGTACCCAAGCAATTGTGAGTGAGAGTTTGGATCGCCTGAAGGTGACGCGAATTGCGATCGCACATCGTCTCAGTACCATTCGTAATGCCGATCGCATCTACGTGATTGAAGCCGGTCGAGTGGTTCAGCAGGGAACCTTTAAAGAATTAGCTTCTCAGGAGGGTATGTTTGCCAACTTGATAGCGAAGCAAGGAAAGGTGAAAAGCTGAAGAAGAGAAAAACTCGATAACCTGCATCCAGCGATTTTACTGTATCTATAAGCCAAAACTGCAATTGTTCCACCTTTTTTACCGCTTTTATCCACGCTTTACAATGCGATCGCCCCATCTAAACAAAACCGCCCTCTCGTTAGTTTCAACCATGCCACCTGTACTTACCCAACTCAACAACTTAAAAGTTCTCGAACCACCCGATATAGAGTGGATGGCTCAAACGGGCACTCACAAAGAAGTGTCGGCTGGTACAGTGCTGATTCAAGAAGGTCAGCACTCTGACTCAATTTACTTCATCCTCGACGGTACTGTAGCAGTCTTGATTTCCCAGAACAATTCCGAAGAAGATCAAGAAATTGCTCGTTGCAGTAAAGGTGAAGTAGTTGGCGAGATGTCTTTCATAGACGATCGCCTCCCCTCTGCAACTGTCAAAACCGTGGAACCTTCTCTGGTATTAGCTTTATCCAAACGACAGTTACAAATAAAGATGGAGCGAGATCCAGATTTTGGGGCTAGACTTTACCAAGAACTGACCGCCATCTTATCCTCCCGCCTACGAAGTCTCTCTAAATTACTAGCGCAGAACAAAATCGTCCCAGGACAAGCATTGCGAAAAGTCCTATTTCTCTTTGCCATCCTTAATGACAATGATATCGACTGGATGGTAACTCGTGGCAGAAAACAAAACGCTCCCGCTGGAACGTCGTTAATTCAACAAGATCAGCCCGTGGAAGCCTTGTACTTTTTGTTACAAGGCAATTTGGCAGTAATATTTTCCATGATGGTAGAGGGAAAACCAGTGGAAAAAGAATTGGCACGACGGGCGAGTGGAGAAATTGTCGGTGAGATGTCTTTTGTAGAAGCAGGGAACGCCTCTGCAAGTATTAAATGTGCTGAGAATTCAGTGGTATTAGCCGTACCGCAACAGATGTTAAGAGAGAAAATACAACGCGATCGCGGATTTGCCACTCGCTTTTATCGCGCCATTTCCTTGGTGTTAATCGATCGGTTGCGTGAAGGCTTAATACAACGCGGTTTTGGTCAAAAAGCTTACAATCAAGATCAACAACTAGCAGAGGATATTGAGTATGAAGATGAAATTCCTCTGGACGTGCTAGAACCAACCCTGCTGGCAGGTACTCGGTTTAAGTGGATGATGAATCGACTACAACGGAATTAATTTTTATGAGTTCTTCAGATATAAATGACTCCCCAGAGCAACAGCAATCTCTCGAATATGCTGCTTCCCCAGAACGGCTTGACCAACTCATGCAAGTGGTCAAAACCAAAGACTTTATCCCCGCTATAGCCGTGGGGGGATTTATGGTGATGGCGCTAGCTTGGAGCGTTGTTGGTAAAATTCCTATCACCGTGACGGGACAAGGAGTATTGATTTCACCGCAACGAGTTGTAGAATTACAATCACCGATTGCCGGACAATTAGAATCTTTACTCATTAAAGATAATCAATGCGTCAAAAAAGGGGAAGTCCTAGCGACAATTAAACCTACCGAGTTAGAGGAACAACTGAAACTCCAACAAGCTAAACGGGAGCAATTAATTGTACAAGCTATCAACACTAATTCACTCCAAGACCAGCGTACCCAACTGGAACAAGAAGCGATTGCGGCAATGAAGGCAAATCTGACCCAACGGCTGCAAGATGTTCAAGCCATGTCTGGGGTTCTCAAGGAGCAAGCTTTAGCTACTATTGGGCAGCAACGCCAAACTCTGCAACAACGGTTTCAGAATACGCAGGCATTAGCGTCTGTTTCCAAAGAACGAGAGTTAAGTGCTATTAAACAACAGCGTCTTTCCCTTGAGGAAAGTCTTCAGGACGTTTCTAAGATAAATCCAGTGCTGAAAAAGAGGCTAGAGACTCGAAAGGAGCTTCAAACTGAAGGCGCGATCTCAGAGGATACAGTTTTGGAGGCGGAAAAGACTTATCGAGAAAACCGTACTCAAATTTCTAGTATTCAAGCTCAGTTAAAAGAATTAAGTAGTAAAGAAGTAGGAATTGATAAATCTTTTCGAGAAAATCTCAACCAAAAATCTGACATTCAAGCTCAATTGCAGCAACTCAATAGCCAGGAGATTATGGTTGAAAAGTCTTTTAGAGAAAATCGCAGTCAAATCTCAGAAATTCAATCTCAGCTACAAGAGTTAAACACCCGCAGCAAACGTTTGGAACAAGACAATTCACAAGCATCTAACGCTCGAAAAAACGAAATTGCTGAGGGCGATCGCGCCGTTGCCCAACTAAAACAGCAAATTAAGGAGCGTAGCTTAATTCAAAGCCCCCAAGAGGGTTGCATTCTAGAAGTTAGTATTGTAGTTGGACAAGTGGTCAGTCCGGGTATGCGCTTCGGTGCTTTGCAAACTCAAGAGCAAGGGAAAGTTCATCTGACTAGCATCGCCTACTTTGATGTCAAAAATGGTAAGCGTATCAAGCCAGGAATGAAGATTCAAATTACACCGGATACCGTCAAGCGGGAGCGATTTGGAGGTATTGTCGCAATGGTGAAATCCGTGTCTGCCTATCCCGTTACATCAACCAGAGCCGCTTCAAAATTGGGTAATGCTGAACTGGCAGATAGACTCACCGAAAAAACCGCCAAGGTGGAGGTGATTGCAGAGTTAATATCAGAACCCAGTAATGTCAGCGGCTACAAGTGGTCATCGTCGAAGGGACCAGATATGAAATTGACACCGGGAACTACTACAGCGCTGCGGGTGAAGGTGGAAGAACAAGCGCCGATTACTTTTTTGCTACCGTTCTTACGCGAATGGAGCGGAATTCAATAGAGGGTAGCTGCTAAGAAAATAATTTTTGCCAACGTAGTTTTGGAGTTGACTTGACATGAGTTCGTTAAATTCTGAAAATTTCAAATCGCAAGACAACTCTGAAGAAAACTTAGAACGGGTTCCCAGTACGTTTGCTTCGGCGATTGCTAGGCTCAAAAACTTTGCTCTTGAAGAGTTCGATCGAGAAATTGCTCAAAAGCAGCTTTACTATCACACTCGCGAGCATATTAGTAGCGTACAGCACCGAGCGAACATTATTTTTCAAGCAATCCGTCCTTATTGGGAAATCTCCATAAAGGACAATGCTGCGCCAGATTATATGGCACGAATGCAACTTTTACTAGATATCTGTGCAACTGCCCATGATATGCTGCAACTTTTTGTTCCTGAAACCCAACCTCACAAGTCCAGACGACGTGAGATGGGTGTAAGTGAGGCGGCAACAATTGAGAAGTTGTTTGAATACATTAACATCCTAAATCAACAGCAAGACGAACAGAATCTGAATAGTCTTGCACGGTTCTCGGATGCAGATCTATTGATTATTCGAGACGCAATCGAAGCCACCATTTGCCTATACGAGCCATCGGAGCAAGCGATTTATCAACCTACCCTTTATGACTCCAG
>Ga0335395_10000984_pt1 | contig 18114 bp, 8 predicted proteins | sample MAT02_FD_205744 | JGI IMG/M metagenome (GOLD analysis project Ga0335395, IMG submission 205744) | Freshwater microbial communities from Lake Fryxell liftoff mats and glacier meltwater in Antarctica - MAT-02 (spades assembly) (version 2) ...
TAGGTGGTATTGACGCACTTGCCCGCGTCGCAGCTTTGGCCCATCGCGTCGCAGTCGTCTTCCTTGATGATCTTGGTGCCCTCGTTGGTGCAACTGTACACCGCGACATCGCTGCCGTTGAACACGCAGTCGGTCGCGCCGTCGGGGCAGATGACCGGATTGACGCAGGTCGCGGTCTCGGGCTCACAGACCTTGGGACTGACGCAGCTACCGGCGGCCTTCCAGCCCAGGCCGTCGTCGGCGCACGCCTCGAAGATCTCCTCGCCGGCGCAGCGGCGGTCGCCCGGCGTGCAGATCGTCGCGTGCTCGACGCATCGCTGGTTCATGCAGTCGGCGGTCGCCACACAGTCGGCCTCGTCGAGGCACTCGACGCACTGCCGGACCTCAAGGTCGCAGCCACCCTCCGGGCAGTCGTTGTTGGCCAGACAGCCGACGCACTCCTGCGCCTCGACGTCACACACGCCGCCGTCACAGTGGTTGTCCCCGAGGCAGCCGACGCAGCGGTAGTTGTCCGGGTCGCAGGCGCCGCCCGGGCAGTCCGCGTCCTCGACGCATTCGACGCAGGCTTGCTCGCTCGGGTGGCACAGGTTGTTGGCGCAGTCGCCATTGACCAGGCACGTGACGCACTCGTTGTCCTTCACGTCACAGCGGCTCTTGTTCTCGACCTCCGCGCAGTGGTCGTCATTTTGACACTCGCCGCACTCCCCGACATCCGGATAGATCTTGCCGATGCCCTCACGCCCCTGCGCACAGGCGCGCATACAGATATCGAGCACCTGCAGGTCGTTGGTGTTCCAGCACTCGCCCTCGGGCCCGTAGCTGGCGAGCGTCGGCCCGACCGCCTCGGGGGTGACCTCGAGGAGACAGTCGATGTAACGATCGCACGCCTCGTGTCCGACGTCCTTGGCCTCCTTCACGGCCGGGTCGACCGACGTACCGCAGCCGGCCGCGGTGAGCAACCACAGCCCCTGCCTCACCAAGGACAAGTCGCCCTGCCCGGCCTATCGCTTGACCGGCGAAGGCGTGGCCATCGTAAAGTAAGGCGCCGGGTGTTGCTCCGCCGGGAGGGTACGGCGCGCGAGCTCTCGCTCCGTGGGAGTGCGCCCCCCTCGCACCACCACCAACCCGACCCGGATGGGGACATGCAGAGCGTCGCTAACGTTCGTCGGGCCCCGACGCGACGACGACGCGGAGCATCCCATGGACGCGATGCACGGTCGGATCCGGCGGCGACGGTTGCGTTCGAGACGACCACGGGACGCACTTCGCGCACTGGCGCGCCAGCGAAAAGCGGGCAAATCAGTGCCACGATGAGCAAACTTCTACGTGGTGCAGTTGCGGGTGCTGGGGCTTGGAAGCTCGGCGGTGGTTTCATTGGCACCATCTTGCTGTTCATCCTTTTGTGGGTCGTCCTCGGAAACTTCGACATCTTCAAATGATCGTCACCGAAGCGGCCCGCCGCCTCGTGCCGTGCCCTCGCTGACCAACACCGACGCCCTCGCGTTCGACCGGCACGATGCCCACGCCTATCCGGCCTCACCGACCGCCGAGAGCGCCAGGCCGAACGAGGATCCGCTCACCTCGTTCGATGCTTCCCGCAGCGGCACGCCGAGCTCCATGGCGACGAAGAAGCAGCAGTGCTCGCCGGGCATCAGCTTGAGGACCCCGAAGTCGAGCACCGTCACGATGTTGGCGTGGGGATCTTCGCCAGCGCCAGCGCCTCGCGCTTGACCGCACGAGCGAGCGCGTCGTCGGCGAGGCCGGGGAACAGCTTCAAGGCGATCGGCCGGTCGAGCTTGGTCTCGCGGGCCCGGCAGACCACGCTGCTCGCCCCGTGCCCGAGCACCCGCTCGACGAGGAACCGCTCGTCGGCGCTGCTCACCGGTGTACGCGAGAGATTCGCGGTCAGGATCTCGTCGCGGAGCCGGCGCTCCAGCGCCTCGACGGCCTGGGGTTGGTGCACGAGTGTGAGGATCGCCACGATGACAGCACGATAGCCCGACCCGAGCACCGGCCGACACCGGGGGTGCTCCAGGGTGAACGTCGTTTGATAGGCAACGAAGCGGCCGCGAGAAAATTGTCGGACGCAGTGAGCCGATCCTTCGTCCTCGCGGGAGAGGGTGTCAGGGGCCGAACGATATGCCCTCTCCTCGCCCGGTCTTTCGCCCTCGCGTCGTGGTCCGCCGCGAAGGCCCGCCATCGACGCCGCCTGGCGCCACCGCGTCGCCACATCCTGTCGGCCTGCGGCTGTACACTCCGCGACCATGAGCGAAGTCGCGCCCGACAACTGGCAAGATGCCGTGACCCGCCGGCTACGCACCCTGGTGCGCCTCGGGCCCCTGCATCGCATCGAGGCGGTGAAGGTCCACCGCGACGATGACCTCACCGACATCGACCTGCGTGCCCTGTGCCTGCGCGCGCTGGATCTGACGATCGAGCGGATGGGCCTCGGCACCGGGATGACGCACGAGGAGCTGCGAGACGAACTCGTGCCGATGGTCGGCAGCATGCGCACCGATCTATCCGAGGAGGAGCGACGCGTGGTCGCCGACGCGGTCATACTCGACCTGCTCAACGAGCGCGACCGCCGACGCGAGTTTCGCGAGCGATACGTGGCGTTCGACGGCGACCGCGTGGTCCACCGGGAGATCAGCCTGCGGCTGCTCCGCGAGTCCGAGCTCGGCGACGGCACGATCGTGCTCCGGGCGACGACCGAGGCGATCAACATCTACGCCGGCATGCTCGAGTATCCGGTCGAGGACGCCCAGATCGCCGAGGAGGCGGTGCTGCGCTCGCAGATCCACCGCGGCCTCATCGCCGACGCGGTCCGCACCGCCACGCGCTATCGCATGCGCAGCCTCGAGTACGAGCAGAAGATCCAGGGCTACCTCGAGACGGCGCGCCGCGACGTCTCCCAGGTCGACTGGATCCACGAGGTGCTCGGGTTCCTCGCCGGCGCGCGGACCCACCTCGAGGATCGTCAGCGCCACGATCAGGATCTGCTGCGCAGCATCGAGGCCCGCCAGGATGTCGCCAGCGAGGGCGACGCGGCCCAGCTCGCCCGCCTGCGTGACACCGTCGAGGAGTGCTACCGCCGGCACATGCAGTTGCACGGTCGCATCATTCCCGCCAACCAGGACTACCTGCGCGAGCAGGACCGCCAGGTGTTTCGTCCTCGCCTCGCCGCCTCGTATCCCGACCTCGAGGCTGACGTCCTCCGCGCCGCTCTCGAGCTGCCGACCGGCGTTCTCGCCGACCTCGTCGACAGCCTTCTCGCCCGCTTCCAGCCGCCCAGGCCGCCACCACAGCTGCGCCTGGCGACCTTGATTGACAAGCTGCTCGCCCCGCGGCGCGCCACCGAGGAGGCCGAGGTGACGCCCGATCACGCTGACCTCGAGACGATCGACACCGATCATAACTACTTCACCGCGGACGACCACGCCGCCGTCGCCGATCTGCTCACCAGCCTCCCGCCTGGCGAACAGACATTATCCTCCTGGCTCGTCGAGCTGCGCACCGACGGCGTGGAGTCGCGGCTACTTCGGTTGCTCGGACTCCGTCTGCTGATCGTCTTCGGCAACCCCGGCGAACCCCTGGCCCGCTGGCTCGACGTCGCCGCCAGCGGCCGACCCCTCATCGATCCCGACTTCCTCGGCGACGACCTCATCCTCTGCAAACGACAGGACGCGCGCCCATGACACCCCTCCACATCGAAGCCATCGAGTCCGCCGCGCGCCTGGTCGCGTTCGGATTGACCCCGGGCCTCAAGCCGGCGCGCGAGCCCGTCTACGCCCAGCTCATCGAGCGCTACCGGACCGACGCCGCGATGCGCCAGTGTACCGACACGGTCGCGCGCGGCCTGCACCTCGCGGTCCTCGGCTTCACGCCGCAGGGCATCGTGCTCGGCGCCGACGAGGACGGCCCCTTCGTCCACAAGCTGAGCGACTACCGCCGCACCACGCTGAGCGTCGAGGACCGGATGTGCCACGGCCTGGTCCAACTGGCGATCGCCGCGTGGTGCTTCCCGACGGCGCAGGACCTCGTCGCTTCGGACGACAGCGCGGGCGTACGCTTCACGACCAACAAGGTCGTCGGTTACATCACCGCGCGCTGCGAGGAGCTGCAGCGCCGCAGCCAGCACGACCCCGAGTTCGGCTCGCCCGAGCTTCGTGAGGCGTGGCGGGCGATCCTTCAGCGCCCCGAGACCCGCGCTACCCCGGATGGTCGACGCACCGCCAACACCCTGTTCGGCATGGTGGACTACGCCCTCGAGGTGCTCGAGAAGGGCGGCCTCGTCCGCCGCATGTCCGACGACGACGGCGGCACCTGGCAGGCGCTCGCCGCCTACCGCATCCACGTGCGCGAGCTCGCCGCGCACGACGCATTCACCCTCATTCAGAGCGCCCGCCCCGGCGCCCGCGACACCGCTTCCCAGGAGTAACGATCATGGCCCGCCTCATGCGCCTCCACTTCGCGTCGATCGGCCACCGCGACGCGCGTCTGTCCCCCCTCACCCTCGACCTGCGCGGCGAGAACAATGGCACCGGTGTCGACACCGTGCTGTGGCTGCGCAACGGCGGCGGCAAGTCGTCGATCCTCAACCTGTTCTTCTCGCTGTTGCGGCCCGGTGCACGCGACTTCCTCGGCTCCGCCGCCGAGGGCAAGAGCCGCCGCCTCGCCGACTATGTCAAGGACGGCGACCTCGCGTTCGTCGTCAGCGAGTGGGACCTCGCCCCGCGGATGGACATGTTCGGCACGACGCCGAACCACGTCCACGTGCTGGGCCAGGTGCTCAGCTGGAAGGGCCTGCAGCGATCGCCCGACGAGTCGAAGCTGCGCAAGCTGCTGTTTGGCTTCCGCACCGGCGTCGAGCTCGGCTTCGACGACCTGCCGATCCGCGGCCTGCGCGAGCCGGTCGGCTCCTTCGAGGCGTTTCGCGAGTGGCTCGCCGGTCACAAGAGCCGCAGCCCCGCGCTCGAGGTCATGTACACCGACGCGGCGTCGACCTGGCGCGCGCACCTCGGCCAGCTCGGCCTCGATCCGGACCTCATGAAGGTGCAGATCCAGATGAACACCCGCGAGGGCGCCGCCGACGAGAGCTTCCGCTTCGGCGACGCCCGGGCCTTCGTCGACTTCTTCCTCGAGCTCGCCATGGACCTCGACAAGGCCAGCGAGCTGTCCACCAACCTCGAGACCTTCCGCAGTCGCCTGCAGCAGCGACCGGTGCTCCTGCTCGAGCGTCAGCTGTTCGACGCCGCCCTGCCGCCGCTGCGCGAGCTCGTCGCCGCGGTCGACTCGCACGACGCCGCGCGCCGGCACCTCGCCGAGACCACCGACACGGCCGCCGGCACCGCCGCGGGCCTGCGTCAGCGGATCGACGGCTTCGAGCGCCGAGCCGTCGAGCGCCGCGGCGCCCACGCGGACGCCCAGGAGCGGGCCCGCCTCGCCAGCAACGAGGCCGACCTCAAGCGCCGCTGGGCCGGCGGGGTCGACCGCCACGCCGTGCGCCTGCGCGAGCAGGAGGCCGAGGTGATGCTCACGCATGCGCGCGACGCCGAGGCGCTCGTGCAGCGCCAGGTGCATACCATCGAGGCGGCACAGACCCTCGAGCAGGTCGATTCGCTGACGGCCCAGGCCTCCGCCAAGCAGGTCGCCCTCGACCGCAGCATGCGCGAGCTCGTCCCGCTCAAGCAGTCGCTCGAGCAGGCGGGCTCTCGCCTGCGGCTGGCGCTCCACCGCGGCGACGAGCTGTTCGCCGAGCACGCGCAGGAGGCCGCGACGCACCGCGACGAGTGCAAGCGGGCCGAGCAGGCGCTACGCGAAGAGAAGAGTCGCGGCGACACCCGCAGCGGCGCGCTCACGGCCGAGATCCGCGGCCAGCGCGTGCGACTCAAGGATCGGGAGCACGCGCGCGAGACGCTGGCCCGCGACGGTGCGCTCGACAGCTATGAGAAGGCCGAGGACGCGCTGACCCGCTGGCAGGAGCGCGGCAGGCAGGCCGACGCGCGCGCCCAGCAGGCCGGTGAGCGCCACGAGCAGCGGACGCGGGAGCGGCAGGCCCTGGCCGCCACGGTGCCGCCGCTGGCCACGGAGCGCGGACAGATCGAGGCGCAGGCGAAGACCGCCCGCGCGACCTTCGATCAGGCGCTGGTGTGGCGCGACCGGCTGCGGCGTACACCGATCCTCGGCGAGATCCAGGGCGTCGACGAGGCTGACCTCGAGCAGCCCCGCCTCGAGCACCTGCTGCGCCAGCAGGCCGAGGACGCCCGCCGCCGGATCCTCGAGCTCGGCGTCGACGCGGCCGAGGACGAGCGCTCGCTCGCCGCCCTGCGCAGCGACGGATACCTGCCGCCGACGCGCGACGTCGAGGAGGTCGTGCGCTCGCTGCGGGAGCGCAAGGTCGCCGCACACGCCGGCCTGCGCCATCTCGCCGAGAACCACTCCAGCGCCGAGATCCGCCAGCGCATCGCCCACGACCCCGCCCGCCACGCCGGTGTCATCGTCCTGGGCCAGGAGGGCGTCGCCATCGCCCGAACCCTCAACGCGACCGACATGCGCCTGCGTGCGCCGATCCAGGTGACGTGGGTGCGTGAACCGGAGCCCGTCGAGGCCGCCGCGTGCGTGCTCTCGCCCGATCCCGCCACCTTCGACCGCAGCGCGGCCGACGTCCGCCGGCACGAGCTCACCGAGGTGAGCGAGGTCCGCCGTCAGGATGTCGAGAACCTCCGGCGCCGCGAGCAGACCTGCACCGCCGCCGCCGACGACCTGACCCGCTGGCTCGCCGCCTGGGGCGGCGGCAAGCTCGATCAGCAGGAGTCGACGCTCGCCTCGCTCGTCCGCCAGGCCGAGCAGCTCGCCGAGCGGCTCGCGGACGCCCAGGAGCGCCTCGGCAAGCTCGACACGGACATCAAGACTGCGCTCGCGGAGCAACAGGTCGCCAACACCGACGGGATGACGGCCCGGGCCCAAGCCGATCGCGTGTCCCGCTTCATCGACCAGTACGAGCGTCACTTTCAGAGCTGGAACGACGAGCTCGAGCGAATGCAGCGGGAGTCGGACGACCTCGGCCGTCGCCTCGAGGAGCTCACCCAGGTCATCGTGCAGGCCAATGACAGGACGCACGATGCCCAGCAGCGGCTCGACGAGCTCGGGCGCCAGCGAGCCGCGCTCCGCCGGCAGATCGACGCGGTCGCCTACCACGCCGCCGATGAACCGGAGGACGCGCCGGCCGTCGCCGAGGCCGAGGCGCTCTATCAGCAGCTGCTCGCCAGCTACGAGCAGAAGACCAGCGAGAACCGTCTCCAGTGGGAGCTCGAGCAACTGCACAAGAGCCTCCAGGGCGTGCGCGCCACGTACACCGATCAGCTCACCCGCGGCCTCGCCGAGGACGAGGTCCGCCGCGCGCTCTCTCGCGGCGATCTCCCCGGCCAGCTCGTACGCGGGCAGACCACCCTCGCCGCGGCCCGCCACGAGCACGCCAGAGCGGCCATCGCCCATGACATCGCCCAGAAGGCGGTCACCGAGCTCCAGCGCAGACGCGACGCGCACGACCTCCCAAAAGACCGCCAGCTCCCGACGACCAGCGACGCGGCCGAGACGCTCGTGCAGCAGCTCCGCGATGAGGCCCAGGTCGCGTCGATGGCAGAAGAGCGCTGGCGCGGCGAGGCGCAGACGCTCGACGACACCGTGAAGCAGCTCGAGGTCCGCCGCGAGGCGCACGCCGGCATCCTCGAGATCCTGCGCCTCGTCGCCGGCACCCTCGCCGAGCGCCCGCCGCGGGTGCTGCCCCAAGACGATGACGCCGTCCGCAGCACCGCCAACGACCTGTGCAGGACCCTCCAGGACGCCCGCACCACCAACGAGCGCACCGCCACGCAGGTGCGCACCTGCGGTGAGGCCGTGCGCAGCCTCGCCGCCGAGGAGCGCTTCGCCGGCCTCAAGAACCAGGCCCGTGACCGGCTGCGGGCCGAGGTCAGCGAGCTCGCCACCGACGCCGCGAAGTTCGTCGACGAGTTCGAGAAGGCGCGGGAGATCCTCGGCGCGGCGATCGCCGAGCTCGAGGATCACCGGAGGATCCTGATCACCAACCTCATCGGTCTCGGCGAGGACGCCGCGCATGTCCTGCGTCAGGCGGCCCGCGCCAGCGTGCTGCCCGAGACGCTCGGGCCGTGGGGCGGTCGGAGCTATCTCCGGGTCGACTTCCAGATCCCCGACGGCGACGCCGACAAACAGGCCCGCATGATCCCGCTGATCGACCGCCTCATGGACGCGGCGACCGTGCCCAACGCCCTCAATCTGGTCCGTCAGTCGATCTTCGAGCTCGTCGGCGGCCGCCAGGACGCCTTCAAGGTCACCGTGCTCAAGCCCGACGCCGTGCTCCGGCCCGACCCGATCCCGGTCGAGCAGCTAAGCACCTTCAGCCGCGGCCAGCAGCTCACCGCGGCGATCCTGCTGTATTGCACGATCGTCCAGATCCGGGCCCGCCGCCGCGGTCGGGGCCGGGCCGTCGCCGACGCCGGCACCCTCATCCTCGACAACCCGATCGGCACCTGCTCGAGCCGCGCCCTGCTCGAGATGCAGCGGACGATCGCCCAGAAGATGGGCGTCCAGCTGGTCTATACCACCGGCGTCGAGGACCTCGACGCGATCGCCGTGCTCCCCAACACGATCCGCCTGCGCAACTCCCACCGTGACCGCCGCACCGGCGATCTGCACGTCACCGAGGACGAGGACGCCGTCGAGAGCGTGAGGCTCCACGCGAGGACGGCGTGAGCGCAGCCGAGGTGCTGCTCGCTGCCCTGCGCGAGTCCGCCGGCAGGCGCCGGCGGCTCGCGCTCGCCGACGTCTGGGATGTGTTTCGCACCACGCTGGCGATCGAGTACAGCGATCGCGGCCGCGAGGCCCTGGCCGGCTACCTCCTCCGCCTCCGCGATCAGGGGCACCTCGAGCTCCCGCGCGTGGACTCGTTGTGGGACCGCACGCCCGCGCCCGCGCTGCCGAGGTGGATCCTGCTCACAGCGCCCGGACCCGCGGGCCCGCCGATCGACCACCGAATGATCCCCTGGCCGGCCGAGCTCGCGCTGCTCATCGACGAGCCGCGGATCGCCCCTGACATGCTACGCGACCTGCTCGCCGTCCATCGATTCCTCGCCGCGGGCGGCCGCCAGCGCGAGCCGGTCCCGGTGCGCGAGCGCTCCGTCGAACTGTTCGGCGACGAGAAGCGCCTCGACAGCCTGCTGCGCTCGCGCGTGTTTCGTCGCATCGGCCAGGTCCATCAGCTCCTGCGCCTGCGCGAGGTCCCGGTCCCGATCGTATGGGAGGCCGGACCCGACGAAGGGGCCACTGCGCTCATTGTCCTGGAGAACCTGCACACCTACGATTCATTCCGCCGCTGGAACGCTCGCGAGGGCGCCTACCTCGGCGTCGTGTACGGCGGCGGCAAGGCCTTCGCCGGCATGCTCGACGACCTCGCCCGCATCACCCTCGGCCTCCATGCACTCGAGATCCACTACTTCGGCGACCTCGACGGCGAAGGCCTGCAGATCCCCGCGGCCGCCGCCCGCATCCTCGGCGACCTGCCGCTCGTCGCCGCCGAGCGCTGGTACCAGTTCTTGCTCGCCCGAGGGGCCGGGCTCGACCTTCCAGACGTCGAGCCATGCATCCCCCAATTCGCGCTGCAGTGGCTACCTGAACCCCTCCGGGCCCCGGTGGGCGAACTCCTGGCCGCCGGACGCCGCCTGCCGCAAGAGCTGGTGGGGTGGGAGCAGCTCCGAACTGCTCCCCGATAGGCATCTGTTGGCCGCTAGACAGCGACATCTACTGACAGTGAACCGGATGACAAACCTCAGCGCAGTCGCTGCCTTGCGAGGTGGTGTCGCTGGCGCTGGTGGTCGGCGGGCCCGAGCCGGAGTATGCCGCTCGCGTTGACCGCCAGCCGCGCCTTCCCTACGCTGCGGCATGCGTCTCGCCGCTGTCCTCATGGTCGTCGCTCTCGGTTGCGCTCACTCGCCGACGCCGCCGCCGGGGCCGCGCCCGCTCGGCGGTGGCGGCAGCCTGATGCGCGGCGACGCGACGCTCGCCGTCAGCCTGCGCTACGAGACTGCGGACGCGCGCAGCCTCGTGCTCCTGGTCGAACTCGCGGCGAAGGGCGCCGGCAGCGTCGGCCCCGTCACGGTGGGTGTGATGCCCCATGGCCTCGAGGTCGATGGACCGGCGACATGGACCGGGGAGGTCACGGCGGGCGCTCGTCAGGAGCTGCGCTTCCCGCTGCGCCTGGTCGCCACCAGCGTCGCGCGCGTCACGGTGACCTTCGGCATGGTCGGCGCGTCGGCGGTGCAGGTCCATGAGGCCCGCTTCCTGACCGAGGACGACCAACTGCGCGCGTGTCAGGCCAGCGAGGAGGCGTGCCGGGAGCCAGGCGAGGCCGCGCCGGACTCGCCCGCTCCGTGACCGGTCACTTGCCGCTGCTGCCCGTTGCCGGTGCCTCGGCCGCATTTCCGCCGCGCGCTCCGGCGCCGGTGCCTTTCGGGGTCTTCTCGCCCTCGTGCTCCTTGAGCCGCTTCGGCTGGCCGAAGATCTTTCTCCAAAACACGTCGAGGCCGCCGACCGCGGCGTCGCCGAAGAAGGTCTCGACCGTCCACCTCGGCGCGAACTGATACTCGACGCGGGCCTCGACCTTGTTCGACCGGCGCGGGTCGGCGTTCACCTTGTAGGCGGTCTCGACGTAGATGTTCTTGGTCAGGTTCTTGCCGACCGAGAGGATCGGCTGGTTCACGTCGTCGCCGAAGCTGAGGCCGACGTGGTCGATGCCGAGGCGCGAGCTGAGGAAGCTCGAGAGCGCCGGGTTCTGGAAGGTCGCCAGCAGCGCGGCCGCCTGCGCCAACACCCGCGACTCGTCGGCCTCGTTGGCCTCGGGCGAGCCGGTCAACAGCAGCGTCAGGATCTGGCTCTGCGACATCGCCGGCTCCGAGCTGAAGATCAGCTCCGGTCGGGTGATCCGCCCCTTGAAGGTCGCCGTCACCTCGGCGACCACCGTGCTGGTAGTCGCGACCACGTGGATGAACGGGTCGACGGTGTCCTCGTCCTCGGGCAGCGTCACCTCGCCGGACCGGATCCTGAAGCGGTTGCCGAGCAGGTCGAGGCGCCCCTCCTTGGCCCGCAGCTTGCCCGTGACCTCGCGCTTGTCGCCGTCGCGGGTCGCCGAGACCGCGCCTTCCCACAGCATCTCCGTGCCAGGGCCGCGGATGTCGACGGGATCCGTGAGCTTGATGTTGATCGCGAACTTCTTGGCCGTCGCCTTCTCGGCCTTCGGTTCCTTGACCTCGTTCTCGGCCGAGACCTCGCCGTCCGGGCCCTCATCGGTGGCCACCCCGATGCGCAGCTTGTCGTCCTTGAACGTGACCGCGGCGCTCTGGGGGATCTGCTTCGGCGGGTCGACGGTGTAACCGGTGACATAGACCTTGGTCCCACCGATGCCCAGCTTGACGTCCGTCCCCTCATTGTCCGAGACCACATTGGCCTTGACGTGGGTCGTGACCTGCATCTGCGGCAGACCCGGGCGGACCAGCGGGAAGTCGCGTAGCTGCACCTCGCTGCCCAGCTTCATGCCGCCGCCGAGCGGCAGTTCGACCCGCGCGGTGGCGTTGAGGCGGCCCTTGCCGCTCTCGGCGGTCAGCTTCTCGACGACGATCGTGCGGCCATTTGCCTTCACGTCGAGCTCGATCTTGCGGATCCGCTGCTGCATCTGCAACACCGAGATGCTGCCGCGACGCAGGTGCAGTTCGCCGCGCACCTCCGGCGCGCCGACCGTGCCCTTCGCGTCGACGAACGCCCGCAGCTCGCCGTTGATGTCGTAGAGCTCGCGCGGCACGAAGGCCTGGGCGAAGCGGGTGTCGAACTTCGGCGCGCGCATCGACGCGGTGAACGGGATGTCGTCGGCCTTGGCGGTCTTGCGGACCAGCGCCAAGATGTCGGCCTTCGAGTGGACCTCGACCTTGATCTCGCCGGCCCAGTTGTGCGGGCCGAGCGAGAACTTGAGCGACTGGGCCTTCGGCTTGATGTCGGCGGTGATGTGCAGCGGGGCCCCGCCGATCAGCTTGTGACCCATTTGTCCGTGGGCCTCGAGGCTGGCGGCGAAGTCGGCGAGGTTACCCTTCGCGCGGGCGATCATGCTCAGCTCGAGCAGCGCCTCCTCGGGCACCCGGCCGAGCGGCGCGAGCATCGTGCGGTCGAGCTGCTCGACGCGGACCTCGATGTCGTGCTGGCCGTTCTCATCCCACTTCACCGCGCCGGCCCCGAGGTCCATCGCCACCGGTGCGGTGCCGCGGACCTTGACGGTGCCGCGCCCGAGCTGGGCGTCGACGCCGAGCTTGACCTGGTTGGTCGCGTAATCGACGTCGGCCTTCACCGTACCGACGCGCCGGCCCTTCCACACGATCTCCTTGATGTAGGTGTGGACGTTGAACTCCGGCTTGCTCGCCGAGCCGCGCAGCTTGGCCGTGACCTCCACGTCGCCCTCCCACGCCGCCGTGACCCCGAGCTTCTTCAGGCCAGCGAGGTCGACGCCCCGCACGTCGGCGTCGACCAGGTGGGCGTCGTCCTTGAGCCACACGAACTTGCCCTGCGCCAGCTCGACGCGCAACGGCACCTCGGCGTGGATGCGGACCAGCTTGGCGACCTCGCCGTTGAGCTTGAGGTCGACGGAGGCGTGCTTCTCGTGCAGGCGGGTGTCGAGGCGGAGCTTGCCGAGCAGGCCGTCGCGGAAGCGCAGATTATCGCCGATGACGAAGAGCTGGACGTTCGGGTCCGTCATCGGCCCGGACAGCTTGCCCTCGATCTCGATGCGGCCCGCGAAGTCGTGGCCGGACTTGAAGGCGTTGAGCTGCCGCCACAGGTCGATCTCGCGGGCGACGATCGTGACCTGATGCTCGGCCTCAGGTCGCCATTTCACGCCGCCGTCGACCAGGTTGACGCGTAGTGGCAGCAGCGGCGCGTTTATCCTCAGGCGACCGCCGAGCCGCACCACGTCGATGCGCGCCACGGCGTCCTCGCCGGTGTTCTGCGTGAAGTCGAGGTCGAGCGAGGCCGGCGCCTCCTTGGCGAGGACGAGGTTGCGCCCGCGTACGCTGATCTTGGTGCTCGGCTTCGACGCGAGGCCGTCGACCGTCGCCTGGACGTCGACCGTGCCGTGCGGCGCGAAGCTCCCCTTGAGCCACGGCCGCAGCGAGGCGAGCCGGAAGCTCTTGATGTCGACTGCGAAGTGCAGGCCGCCCTGCTTGGTCGCAAACTTGCCGCGCGAGAGGTCCATCGTCAGCGGGACATCGGCGGCGACGGCGAAGCGCTCCGCCATCGGACCGGTGAGGCCGACCGCGGCGCGACCCTTGCCGCGGGCGACCTCGACGCTGAGGTCGAGGTCGCCGATGACACCCTCGCGCAAGCGCAGCTTCGAGGCGCCGAGCTGGAGGCTGATCTCCGGGGCCTGCGCGGCCCCTTGGAGCGACGCGCGGGCGGTGACGGTGCCGCTGATCTGGCCGCGTAGCTTGGGCACGAGGGCGACCAGCGGGGCCAGCTTGACGCGGTCGAGGGTCGCCTTGAGGTCGCTGCGGCCGTCGAGGTCGGCGCGGCCGTCGACGCCGATCTCGCCGCCAGCGGCGAGCAGTCCGAGGCCCTTGATGTCGATCCTTCGGCCGGCGATCTCGATGCGGGCCGGACGCGGCAGCAGGGCCTGGAGACCGCGCATGTGCACGTCCAGGGCCTCGAGGAACACGACCAGCGGCGGGCCCGGCCGCACGCGCGCGGCGACCTTCGCCCGGTCGCCGCGGTCGCGCGCGCGGACCCACGCCTCCGCCTTGACCGCGGCCTCGAGCACGCCCAGCGGGTGCTCGGTGTCGGGTGGCACGTCCTTGCTGGGCCCGACGTCAGCCGAGATCTCGGCGCCAGCGAAGCGGTAGTTCGGCACGACGAGGTCGCGGGCCGACACCTCGGCGTGGGCGACCGGGATCGGTGCGAGCGGCTCACCATGGACATGCGCGGTGAGGGTGTCGACCGTGACGTCGTAGCCACGAAACTTGCCGACATCGACGAAGCCCTCGCAGCGCAGCGGCGCGCCGGTACACGAGCCGCGCGTGGCGACCGAGCCGTCGATCGGCGGGAGGTCGACGAACAGGCGGGCCACGCCGAGCGGCACCGCGGCGTCGGGGATCCGCAGGTCCCAGCGGCCGGCCTCGAGCCCGCGTGGGCCCGCCTGGACCTCCGCGGTCAGGGCCAAGCCGGCGCCGACCAACTGCGCGTACGCCGAGGCGTCGCCGAGGATCGCGTCGCGTCGCGCCAGCGCCTTGAGGTCGAGGCCCGAGGCCGGACCACAGTCCACGCAACTGAGCCGCAGCTCCGTGCTTAGTTGCTGCCAGTCGGGGCCCGCGACGCTGGCCTCGAAGGTCGGTCGCACGTAGCCGATCTTTTCACCCAGCGCCGGCGGAAGCAGGCCCGCGAGGTCAGCGTCGACGCGGCCGCGCAACTGCAAGTGCGGCGCGCCGAGCGGGTTACCCGAGGCCGAGAGTTCAAGTCCGCCGATGCCGGGCACGAGGGCGTGTACGCCGACCCGCATGTTGCCGGCCTCGCCGCGCGCGTCGATGCGGACCGACGGGTCACCGGGGGCGTTGGCCAGCTTCTCGGCGATCGGGCCGCCGAGCTTGCTGGCGATCGCGCCGCGGCGGCCGTCGATGGCGAGCAACACCTCACCGGTGAGGTCATCGGCGTCGAGGTCGACGCGGACCAGCTCGGCGATCGCAAGGTCGGTGGTGACGAGGCCGGTGAGCGCGAGGTGCGGCTCTTGATAGTCGGCCTCGAGCGCCAGCGCCTCGAGCGCGACCCCGGGCAGCTTCGCGGCGGCGTCGTCGATCTTCAGGTGCGCGACGAGGCCCTTCCACGCGATGTCCCGCGCCGCCAGCCGCAGCCCGCCGACCAGCGTCTCGCCGTTGTCCTTGAACAGGTCGACGCCTTTGATCTGGACCTCGGCGACCTGGAGGTCGATCGGCAGGTCGGGCGCGACGGTCGTACGCTTGGGCGTGGCCGGCCCGGGGATCGCCAGGTCACCGAAGCCGCCGCCCTTGACGAGGTGGACCTGGGCGTCCGACAGCTCGAGCTTCTCGATCGTCACGCCCTTGTGCAGCAGGTCCCACGGGGTCCAGTCGAGCGAGAGCTCGCGGACCGCGACCAGCACGCGGCCGTTGGCGTCCGCGAGGTAGATGTCGCCGAGCACGAGGTGGTCGGCGAGGCGACCCTCGACCCGCCCGATGCGGATCTCGCCGGGGATGCGGCCGTTGTAGAAGCCGAGCCCGCCGTTGAGGACGAGGTGCAGGAAGCCCGGCGAGTACAGCACCAGGACCACGAACACGAGCACGAGCACGAGCAGCGCGAGGAAGCCCCTCAGCGTCCAGCGCAGCGTCTTGCGGAGGATCCTTCGGGCGCGTCCGGGCTTCCTCAAAATGTCTCCCCCAGGCCAAAGTGGACGGCCCAGATGCGATCCTCGTTCTGCGACTGGTCGGTCTCGTTGAGGCGAAGGCCGACGTCCAGGCGAAACACGCCGATCGGGCTCTCGTAGCGCACGCCCGGACCGGCCGAGTAGTTCCAGTTCTTCGGGCTGAAGGTTCGCACCGCGCCGCGCACGTCGCCCATGTCGAAGAAGCCGACCGCGCTCAACTTATCGATCAGCAGCACGCGGGCCTCGAAGTTGGCGAGGATCATCGTCTGACCGCCGGACGGGATGCCGTCCTCGCACGGGCCGGTGTTGTCCGACTCGCAGTCCGCGAGGAACGCCTTGGGTGACAGGCGACGCAGGCCCCAGCCGCGCACGGTGTCGGAGCCGCCGAGGAAGAAGCGCATGTCGATCGGTGTGGTCGCCTTGGGCTCGAAGGGGAACATGAAGCCGAGCGAGGCGCGCGCCGCCAGGGTGACGCGTCGGTGCGGCGTGTAATAGCCGCGGATCGTCGGCTGGATCTTGTGGAAGGTGAAGTCGCCGCCGATGCCCGCGATGTCGTAGGTCGCGCCGATGATCGCGCCGTTGCGCGGCTTGAGGATCGAGTCGACGAAGTAGAAGTTGACCACCGGCTCGATGTAACTGACCAGGTATGGGTCGCGGAAGTCGAGCCCGAGGAGGTTGTCGTCGAGGCGCAGCGCCGACGACACATTGAAGAAGTCGACGAAGCGCAGGTTGTAGGTCAGAGAGATCTCGGTGAACTTGCCGAAGAAGCGCGACGGGCCCATGCGCAACTGCGGCGAGTAGAACTGGTAACCCTGCCAGATGCCGAGCTCGAACGAGGGCGCGAGGGTCCAGGTGGTGCGCTTCTCGAGGAAGCCCTTCTGCTGGAACTTGGGTTCGATGCGCAGCAGCGGGCCGTGGGCCTGCGGATTGAACAGCGAGGGCAGCTCGGCGTAGCCGGCGGTGACGCGCATGTCGAAGCGGGTCAGGTTGCGGCCGAAGTTCTTGTGTGAATACAAGGCGGTGGCGCGCTGCTCCCAGCGTACGGGGTCGATGCCGATGCCGGGGCCCATCTTGATCGACTGGGTCTTGGACTCGACGACGCGGACCGTGAGGTCGATCGTGCCGTCGCCTTTGGGCTTGTCGTCGACGTCGATCGAGACCGACTGGAACACGTCCATGCCGTAGATCTTCTGCTCGATGCGGGTCAGCAGCGTCGGCGAGTAGCGCTTGCCCGGGGCGAAGTCGATCTCGTTGCGGATGTACTTCTCCGGCACGCCGACCAGGCCCTCGATCGTGATCTTGCCGATCTTCACGAACGGGCCAGGGCGCAGCTCGAAGTCGACCTCGACGCCGCGGCCGGGCTCGACGACCGCCTTCTCCTTGACCTCCGCGAACGCGTAGCCGCGGTCCTGCATGTGGCCCTTGAGCAGTTGCCTCGAGGTGTTGAGCTTGGGGATCTCGAAGGCCTCGCCCTCCTTGACCAGGCTCGCCTCGGCCACCGCGTCCTCGGTCGCGTGAACGTCAGGCGGACCGGCCGGTGCACCATCCGGCCAGTGCATCTGCAAGTCGTTGACCTTGGTCGGCGCGCCCTCGCGGACCACGATCTTGAGCCGCGTCTTGCCCGGCTTGCGCTCGCCGCTCTTCTTGCCGAACAGGCGGATCTTGCCGACCTTGGTGTTCGGCACGATCGACACCACCTCGGCCTCGTAGTAGCCGTAGGCGCGGTACACCTCGAGGATGCGCTCGGCGTCGATCGGCAGCATCGCCTCGGTGAACACGAAGCGCGGCCGCCAGATCAGCCATGAACTCTCGCCGATGTTGAGGTAGGAGAGCAGCTCCTTCTTCTTGAAGCGGTTGACCCCCTCGAGCTCGATCTTCGTGATGTAAGACTCGACGCCCCGGACGTCCTCCATTCGCCGCGCGCAGGCCGTGGCCATGAGCGCAGCGGTCAACATCAGGACGCCTGTTCGCAGGGCCAGCACCGGCCCGGTTGATAGCCCAAGTCGTCCAAAGCGCACTTGCAGGGCCGCTTGGGTGGTCGCTCCGCGCTGTTCCAGACGCTTCCAGGGCCCGATCAACGGGGCGGAGAGCGTGCGGTAAGGATGGCCACACGGGGGCCCAGACCCCCCGGGGCCGCCGCGAAGGTTCCATGTCCGCGGACTCCGCGATCTTCGGCGCGAGCTTTGATAGTTCAGCCGTCGCAGCCGAGCGTGACCCGCACGAAGCGAGGATAGTAGAGCGTCGGGTCGCTGAATAGATCCGCGAACTCGAAGCTGTTGGCCACGTAGGTGACGGCCAGATCGGCCCCCGCGAGCTCGGGGTGGGCCTTGCCGGCATAGACGAATGCGTTCGGACCGTCAGACTCGGGCGGCCGGTGAAACACCGTGGGGCCGGTCCACGGACCCGTCAGCGCCAGCGCCGTGCGATAGGCCAGGTCGGTGCCGCCAAAGCCCCCGCTCTGGACCTGCACGTACTGCTCGCGCGCGGCGTCGTGGTGCACGGTGAACTCGACCTGCGTGGCCGGCAACACCATCAGCGACACCACTTCGGGGGCGGGCAGGGGCTGCGGACCGACCGCGCTGACCGGCCAGCGCAGCAGCAGCGCGCCCGGGTCTGCGCCCTTGAACCGCGCGCGC
>Ga0335395_10000985_pt1 | contig 18101 bp, 12 predicted proteins | sample MAT02_FD_205744 | JGI IMG/M metagenome (GOLD analysis project Ga0335395, IMG submission 205744) | Freshwater microbial communities from Lake Fryxell liftoff mats and glacier meltwater in Antarctica - MAT-02 (spades assembly) (version 2) ...
CGCCTCCAGGAGCGCGGCATCCTGTTCGTCGACCAGCACATCCCGGTCTATGTCGGCCAGATCGTCGGCGAACACAGCCGCGAGAACGACCTGGTGGTCAACCCTTGCATCGCCAAGAAGTTCACCAACGTCCGTGCTGCGGGCACCGACGAGCGGCTCGTGCTGACCCCGCCGCGGGACTTCAGCCTCGAGCAGGCGCTGGCCTACATCGAGGAGGACGAGCTGCTCGAGGTGACCCCGAAGAGCATGCGCCTGCGTAAGAAGAACCTCGACCACACGATGCGCCGCCGCGACGCCAAGGCCGCGAACTGACATCGCCGTCGCCGGACATCGCCGTCGCCGGGATGACGGGATGACGGGATGACGGGATGACGGGATGACGGGATGACGAAACGCCGGGGCGCTCACAGCGTCCCGGCGTCGTTCGTTCTCCCGTCCGTCTGCGCTCAGAACACTGAAGTGCCGGTGATGACCCGCGTCTGCGCGGCCAGCTTGGCGGGAATCTCGGCCTCGAACGCGGCGTGATCGACCGTCTCGAAGTCGACGCCCTTGAAGAACTCGTCGTAGGTCTTGATGACCGTCAGGTTGCGCAGGTTGGGCTCGTCCCCGGTGATGCGCCACTCCGCGCCGTCGTCGAGGGTGCGCATGTCGAGGTTGACGATCACCGTTTGGTCGCTGCGAAACCCGAAGTTCTTGGTGATCTTGCCGCCCTTACCGTCGGGCTTCTCGGCGTAACCGGCGAGGTACAGCGTGGTGCCCTCGACGCGGGCCGGGTCGCGCACCGCGAACGGCTTGTCCACGGCCAGTTGCGCCTGGGCGCTCTGGTACCGGCCATACTCGATGATCAGGTTGCAGTACTTGTCGGCGTCGAGGTCGACGCCGGCGAAGTCGACCACGTTGACGTCCTGGTCGAGCCAGTACTCGGGCAGCGGCCCGAACGGCAGATCCATCGCCACGCCCGCACCCTCGCAGGGCTCGATCTTCGCCGCGGTCGTGACCACGAAGCCGTCACTCAGCGTGATGATCCAGCCGAGGTCGTTGGTGAAGATGCGCTCCTGACCCGGGTTGCCGTAGTTCGGCAGCTTGCCGTCCTCGCCGCGCGCCGCGTGGTGTGCCGCATTGATGACCGTGTGCACCGGCTGAGCGCTGAATACGTCGCAACCGGCCGCGACGAGCGCCCCGTAGAGCATCGTCCGCGCACCACCCCAGGAACGGATCTTTCCAAGATTTCGCATTCCAAACCCTGTTCGGACAGCGACTCTAACAGAGTCTCCTCCGGAAAATAAGCGCCACGGATGTCGTCTGGTTGCGCGCGCGCGGACACTCGGCCGGGCCCTGGCAAACAAAGCCGCGCGCATGCGACCTGATCGGGCATCGCCACTTCCCTGACGCCCGGACTAGTGACGCCGACCCGCAGGCGGAGCGCGGCGCACCGGCGTGCGGACGGCGGGCCCGGTGCGCCTGGCTCCCGGGACATCTTGCTCGCCCCGCGTCGCGCCCGAGCGGACCGGCGACTCCGGCGGCACCAGACACCCGTGGCGATGCCCGATCAGGTCGGCGCGCCCGGCCTTGCGCAGCGCCTCGCGGGCCAGCACGTGCTGCGCCGGGTCCCAGTACAGCAACAGCGCCTTTTGCAGCTTCTTCTCGCGCAGGTCCTTGGCCGTGTACACCGGCTGACGCGTGAACGGGTCCAGGCCCGTGTAGTACATCGCCGTCGCCATCGACATCGGGGTCGGGATGAAGTCCTGCACCTGCCGCGGCCGCATGTTGCGGGCCTTGAGGTAGATCGCCAGATCGATCATGTCCTGGAGCGTGCTGCCCGGGTGCCCCGAGATGTAGTACGGCACCAGGTGCTGCTCCTTGCCCGCCTCCTGGCTCGCGCACGCGAACTGCTCGGCGAAGCGCTCGTAGCTGGCGACCCCCGGCTTCTTCATCTTCTCCAGCACGTCGTCCTTCACGTGCTCTGGCGCCACCGACAGTTGCCCGCCGGTGTGATGCGTCGCCAACTGCTTGATGAACTCCGGCGAGCGCTCCGCGAGGTCGTAGCGGACCCCCGAGGCGATGAACACCCGCTTGATGCCATCCTCCTTGCGCACGCGCTTGAGCAGGTCGATGAGCGGGCCGTGGTCGGTCTGCAGGTTCTCGCACACGCCCGGGTGTACGCACGACAGGCGCCGGCACGACGACTCGATCGCCTCGCTCTTGCACTTCATCTGGTACATGTTCGCCGTCGGCCCGCCGACGTCGCTGATGACCCCGCGAAAGTCGTCCATGCGCCGCAGCGACCGGACCTCGCGCAGCACGCTCTCGGCCGAGCGCGACTGAATGACCCGCCCCTCGTGCTCGGTGATCGAGCAGAAGCTGCACCCGCCGAAGCAGCCGCGCATCGTCACGATCGAGTGCTTCACCGTCTCGAACGCCGGGATCTTCTGCGCCCCGTAGGACCAGTGCGCCCGGCGCAAGAACGGCAGGTCGTACAGCCGGTCCATGTCCTCGGTCTTCAGCGGCACCGCAGGCGGGTTCAAGTACACCGCGCGCGTGCCGTGCGGCTGCAGCAGCGGGCGCCCGTTGCCCGGGTTCGTCTCGTGCTGGAAGGCGCGCGACATCTCCATGAACGCCACCTTGTCGGCCTGCACCTCCTCGAAGCTCGGTAGCCACAGCGTCTTGCCGTCGCGCACGAACCGGCTCTTCGCCAGGTCCTCCCACTCGCCGGGGTTTCGCATGTGCCCGGTGCCACGGACATCGCGGAGCTGGTCGATCGTCTCGCCGGCCTTGAGCCGCGCCGCGATCTCCATGATCGGCCGCTCGCCCATCCCGAACACCAACAGGTCGGCCTTGCTGTCGATCAGCACGCTGCGGCGGACCTGGTCGCTCCAGTAGTCGTAGTGGGCGATCCGCCGCAGGCTCGCCTCGATGCCCCCGAGCACCACCGGCAGCCCCGGGAACGCCTGGCGCGCCAGCCCCGAGTACGCGATCGAGGCGCGGTTGGGCCTGCGGTCGACCGCCCCGTCCGGCGAGTATTGGTCCTCGCTGCGGATCTTCTTCTGCGCCGTGAGCTTGTTGAGCATCGAGTCGAGGTTGCCCGCCGTGATCCCGACGAACAGCCGCGGCCGTCCCAGACGCTGCAGGTCGGCGGGGTCGTCCCAGCGCGGCTGCGCGATCATCCCGACGCGCAGCCCCTGCCCTTGCAAAAACCGGCCGATCAGCGCCCCGCCGAACGCCGGGTGGTCGACGTATGCGTCGCCGTTGAGGATCAGCACGTCGAGCTCGTCCCAGCCGCGCGCGTCCATCTCCTCCCGCGTCATCGGCAAGAACGCGTGCAGGTCGCGGGCCTGGCCCGTACTCGACGATCGCAACTGGACAAGCGACACCGGGGCACCGTAAGCCATCCCGCCCGCGCCGACAGCCCCGCCGCGCGTGCGCGAGGCCACGCCCGCCTCGCCGCGCTTGCTCGAAGCCGCCGGCACCTGCCACCCTCTCGCCGTGTCCATCGTCCTTCGCGCGTCGGGCCTCGGCCACCGCGTCCCCGGCCGCACCCTGTTCACCGATCTCGGCCTGGAGCTGCGCCCGGGTCGGATCACCGCCGTCGTCGGTCCCAACGGCGCCGGTAAGTCGACCCTGCTGCGCCTGCTCGCCGGCCTCGAGGCGCCGCAGACCGGTCAGGTCCTGCTGGCTCAGGAGGACCTGCGAACCCTCGCCCCGCGCCTGCGGGCGCGCCGCCTCGCCTACCTGCCGCAGCGCACCACCCTCGCCTACGACCTCCGCGTCCGCGAGCTCGTGCTGCTCGGACGCTCGCCCTACCTGCCCGCCTTCGGGGCCCCGGCCGCCGCCGACCACGCCGCCGTCGACGCCGCCCTCACGCGCGTCGGCCTCCTCCCGCTCGCTGACCGCGGCGCGCGCTCCCTCAGCGGCGGCGAGCTGCAACGCGTCATGCTCGCGCGCATGCTCGCCAGCGAGGCCGCCGTGCTGGTCCTCGACGAGCCGACCGCCGCCCTCGACATCGGCCACGCGCTGGCCTTCCTCGCCCACCTGCGCCGCCTCGCCGCCGACGGCGCCGCCGTCGCGCTCGCGCTGCACGACCTCGACCTCGCGCGCCGCTTCACCGACGACGCCGTGCTGCTCGGCGCCGGCCCGGCGCTGACCGGTCCCGTGGGACATGTCCTCTCGGCCAGGAACCTCGGGCCAGCCTTCGGCGTGCGCGTGCGCGAGCTCGGCGAGCACCTCGTGTTCGACCCGGCCGACGGACCCGCGGACAGCCCGCAGCAGCGAGACCCTCAGCCGCCGCTGAGGTAGGCCGTCTCGAGCCCGCTCGATCCGCGAAGCAGGATCTCGCGCGCCATCTCGGTCGCCTCGTGGGTGCCGGCCAGCGTCAACACGTCGCCGGCCTGCAGCAGCTCGCGCGGCGACGGCACCACCGCGCCCCCCGGTTCGCGGGTGATCGCCATGATCGTCACCCCCGCGCGCACGCGCAGACTGAGCTGCCCCAGGGTGCGCCCGACCGCCGGACTCCCCTCGACCAGGCGCACCGCGATCATGCCCGGGAAGCCCGGCAGCAGCGTCGTCGCCTCGATCAGCGACTGCTCGGCCTGAAGTGACTGACCCGACTGACCCGACTGACCTGACTGACCCGACTGACCTGACTGACCTGACATGCCCGGCTCGCGGCTCTGCTTTGACAGCACCTCGACGATGAGCTCGGTCCCCGCGCGCACGTGCCCTTGCAGGTTGGTCACGCTCTGCCAAACGTTGTAGCCCAGCGCAGCGACGACCAGCACGAACACCACCAGGCCCGAGCTCAACGGCAAGAACGGCTGCGAGATCGCCACGAGCGGCAGTCCGACGACCAGGCTCAGCGCCAGCTCGAGCGCCACCGTGAACACCCGCCGCGGCGCCGAGCCGAGGTCGAGCATGCCGCCCGGGCGCGCCGGGACCACCACCTCCGCGAGGATCCGGGCGAGCGACGCGGCGCGCCGCAGCACCCCCCACAGGAAGGTCCCGGCGACCACCAGGGTCACGCCGATCCACGCCATGTCGACCAACTCCACGTTGAGCGTGAAGCGGGTGCTCACCGCGGTGACCACGCTCCAGTGGATCAGCCGCGAGCCCGCCAGCGCCGCCAACAACAGCACCGCGTCGACGACGAGCATCACGATCGTCCCGCGAATGGTCGTCCAGGCCGACACCGTCGGCGGCGAGTTTCGTAGCTGCTCGATCCATCCGTCGTAGAACGTGATGAAGGTCTGGAGCGCCGCGGGCAGCCGGCGGTCGACCGCCGCGGCGATCGCCTCCGAGCGTCGCACGAAGATCGGCGTCGTCAGCGAGGTCAGCAGCGACACCGCGACCGCGATCGGGAACACGAAGTCGCCGATCGCACCGGCCGTCACGCCGAGCTGGGCGATGATGAACGAGAACTCTCCGATCTGCGCCAGACTCATCCCGGCCCGCACTGACTTGCGGATCCCGTTGCCCGAGAGGAACGCCCCGAGCGTCACCCCGAGGATCTTGCCGACGATCACCAGCGCCGTCAGCACCAGCACCGGCAACCAATGCACCAGCACCAGGCCCGGGTCGATCGTCATGCCGACCGCGATAAAGAAGATCGCCGCGAACAGGTCGCGCATCGGCTTGACCAGGTGCTCGACCCGCGGCCCCTCGCCGGACTCCGAGATCAGCATACCCGCGAGGAACGCCCCCAGCGCCACCGAATAGCCGGCGGTGGCCGCCAGCGCCGCCATCCCGAAGCACACCGCGATGCCGGCGACCAGCGTCGTGTCGCTCTGATTCTGGCGCACGACGCTGCGGATGAAGCGCGGCACCACCAGCAGACCGGCGGCCAGCAGCGCGAGCAGAAAGCCGAGCAGCTTGCCGATCGTCACCGCGAACTCGCCCGGCGACAGGTCCTTGCCCGACGCCACCGCCGTGAGCACCGCGAGCAGCAAGATCGCGATCATGTCCTCGAACACCAGCACCGCGAAGGTCAGCTCGGCGAAGCCGCCCTTGACCTTCTGCTCCTCGAACGCCTTGGCGACCAGCATCGTCGACGAGATCCCAAGGCACGCGCCGACGAACAGGCTCTCGACCGAAGTCCAGCCGAACAGTCGACCGACCAGGTACCCGAGCGTGATCATCAGGCCGACCTCGATCACCGCCGTCATCCCGGCCGCCATGCCGATCCTGGCCAGCTTGCGCAGGCTAAACTCGATGCCGATGCTGAACATCAGCAGCGCGACGCCGAGCTCGGACAGCACGTGCGTCAGCGCCACGCTGTCCTCGCCGCCGATGACGATGCCCGGCACGTACGGCCCGAGGAGGATCCCCGCCAGCAGATAGCCGAGCACCGGCGGCTGCTTGAGCTTGTGCGAGACGATGCTCGTCAGCGCGGCCGTGCCGAGGATGAGGCTCAGATCCTGGACGAAGTGCGCGAGATCGGCCGCCATCGGGTCCCCGAGCTTACCGCAAGTGTCGGTCGATCGATCACCTCCTGCACCCAGGACTTGTTCTCGAGCAACAGCAACTTGGCGGTGATCATACGGGGGGCTTGGTCTTGAACAGATCGTTGTTGCTGCCGGGGCTGCGACGCAGCTCCGCGGTGATGCCACGGGTCGGCGACGAGGCCACGAAGTCCTCCATGCACTCGACGATGTCGCTGTCGATGAACTGCGCGCGCGTGCCGTCGATGATCACCGACATGCCGTCAGGGATCGCCTCGAAGGCGCCGCGCAGCAGCGGCTTGTTGAGGAACGAGACATCCTTGGCGAAGCGGATCAGCACCGTGTCGCCGTCGCGCGTCACGATCACCGCCGACTGGAAGTTGCTGCGCACCACGAAGAACACGCCGACGCCGATGCCGATGAGGATCCCGATCAGCAGGTCCGTCAGCAGGATCGCGATCACCGTGATCAGGTAGGGCACGAACTGCCCGAGGCCGCGGCGGTACTGCTCGACCAGGATCCGGGGACGCGCCAGCCGCCAACCCATCACGATCAGCACCGCCGCCAGCGCAGCCAGCGGGATGAAGTTGAGCCAGCGCGCCAGAAACAGCGCGCTCAGCAGCAGCAAGACCCCGTGCACGATCGTCGACAGCCGCGTCTTGCCGCCCGCCGCCACGTTGGCCGACGAGCGCACGATGACCGCCGTGATCGGCAGCGCGCCGAGCAGCGCCGCGACGACGTTGCCGACCCCCTGCGCCTGCAGCTCGCGGTTCATCGGCGTGATGCGCCGCCACGGGTCGAGCTTATCCGCCGCCTCCGCCGACAGCAGGCTCTCGATGCTGGCGATCAGCGCCAGCGTCACCGCCATGCGCCACACCCCGCCGTCGAGGATGTGCGAGAAGTCCGGGAATTGCAGCGCATCCGCGAGCGCCGCGGGACTGCTCAGCAGCGGGATCGCCACCAGGTGCCCGGCTTGCAGCGCGATCGTCGGGTACCAGGCCGCGATCGCCAGGTTGGCCGCGGTGCCGACGACCACGGCGACCAGCGCCGAAGGAAACCAGGCGCCGTACTTGAGCTTCGGCACGATCCGGCCCCACCCGAGCAGCGCCACCAGCGACGCCACGAACACCACCAGCGCGCCCGGGTCGACGTGCATCACCGCCTCGGCGATGTCCGTGAAGGTGTTGCCGCCGCTCGGATCGCTAAACGCCTCGTCGCCCTCGAAGTCGACGTCGCGCCCGAGCGCGTGCGGGATCTGCTTGAGGATCAGGATCAGGCCGATCGCCGCGAGCATCCCCCGCACCACGCTGACGGGCACGAAGTGGGCCACGCCGCCCGCCTTGCACAACCCGAGGGCGAGCTGGATTAGGCCGGCCAGGAACACCGACACCAGGAAGATCGGGTAGCCCCCGAGGTCGGTGATGCCGGCCAGCACCACCGCCGTCAGGCCCGCCGCCGGACCGCTGACGCTGACGCTGGAGCCGCTCAGTGATCCGACGACCACACCGCCGATCACCCCCGACGTGATGCCCGCCAACGGCGAGGCCCCGGACGCGAGGGCGATGCCGAGGCACAGCGGCAACGCGACCAGGAACACGACCAGCGCCGCAGGCAGGTCGTCCCGCGGTGAGATCCAGAGGCGTCGACCGGAGGTCATCGAGGTCTCGGGCACGCGGCGCACCTTAGCCCAGTGCCCCATCCGTCCTGTCGACGCGCGGTCCCGTCGATCACGCGCCGCGTCACGGTCACCGCACTCCGGAGTCCTTTGGAGCGAAGTGTTTGTCGCGTCTCCGTCTTCGCCATGGCGAAGCTGGCCACGGTTGTCCCGGGTCCAACTCCCGCGAAGCCCTCCAGAACGAGGATGCGAGGTCACGCACGTTGACATTGAAAACGAATTTCAATATTCCAGAGGTCCCCACGATGCTCGCGTCTCCCGTTCGATCCCTCGTCGTCCTCGGTTCCTTGCTCGGGTCCGCCTGCGGATCGTCGACCGCCTCGCCGACCGCCTCGCCGTGGGACGACGCCGCGTTCGTCGAGCAGGCCGCCGACGTGCGCGCGCAGTACGTGGCCGTGATGGCCGCCGCATACGCCGACACCTTGGTCGAGACCGAGGCCATGCACGCCGAGGTCGAGGCCTTCCTGGCCGCGCCCTCGGCCGCCGGCCTGGACGCCGCGCGCGAGGCGTGGCTCGGCGCCCGCGAGGTCTACGGCCAGACCGAGGTGTTTCGCTTCTACGGCGGCCCGATCGACGCCGAGCCCGACAACCTCGAGGCCCGCATCAACTCCTGGCCGCTCGACGAGGTCTACATTGACTACGTCGAGGGTGATCCGGACGGCGGCATCATCAACGACCCCGTCGCCTTCCCGAAGCTCGACCGCGAGACCCTGATCGCCCGGAACGCCGCCGGCAGCGAGGACGACATCTCGACCGGCTGGCACGCGATCGAGTTCCTGCTGTGGGGTCAGGATCGCCGCGTCGACGGCCCCGGCGACCGCCCCTTCACCGACTTCCTCACCGGCCCGGACGCCACCGCCAGCCACCAGGATCGCAGGTCCGCCTACCTCGCCGTCACCAGCGAGCTGCTGGTCGCCGACCTTGGCACCCTCGTCGCCGCCTGGCAGCCGGGCGCCAACGTCGACAGCTTCACCGCCGGCGACCCGAAGGAGGCGCTGACCAAGCTCCTGCTCGGCATGGGCAGCCTCAGCGGCGCCGAGCTCTCGGGCGAGCGCATGGGCGTCGCCTACCAGACCCGCGAGCAGGAGGACGAGCACTCCTGCTTCAGCGACAACACCCACCGCGACCTCTACACCAACGCCCTCGGCATCGAGCACGTGTACCTCGGCAAGTTCGGCGCCGTGACCGGCCCCGGCCTCGCCGAGCTGGTCGCCAGCCTCGACCCCGAGCTCGATCGTACGTTGCGCGAGCAACTCGCCGCGAGCGTCGCGGCGATGGCCGCGATCCCGGCGCCCTTCGATCAGGCGATCCAGGCCCCCGACGGCGACCCCGCGCGCACCGCCATCGCCGACGCGATCGCGGCGCTCAAGGCCCAGACCGCGACGATCGCCGAGGTCGCCGCGCTGCTCGAGATCACCCTCAACCTCGAGATGTAGATCGCATGTCCCGGCGCACCCTCCTGCTGTCCTTACTCGCCCTCGCTTGCGAGGAGGCGCCCGCGCTCGAGCCCGGCGAGGACAAGCCCGGCGGCGACACCACCGTGTTCGACACCACCGCCAACGCCTTCGCGCTGTCGGCCCGCAACATGAGCTTCGACCGCCGCCAGCGCTTCGTCGTCGGCAACTCCTTCTTCAACAAGAACTGGGTGACCGCGCCGAGCTCCACCGCCTCGCGCGACGGCCTCGGCCCCACCTTCAACGCCCGCTCCTGCTCGACCTGCCACTTCAGGGACGGCCGCGGCCGGCCCCCCCGACCCGGCGAGGAGTTTAGCGGCCTGCTGCTGCGCCTCGCGATTCCGGGCCAGGAGGCGCACGGCGGCCCGCTGCCGGCCGGTCCGTACGGCGACCAGCTCCAGCCGCAGGCCATCGCCGACGTGCCCGCCGAGGGCACCCCGCGCGTCACCTACCTCGAGCAGCCGGGCCGCTTCGCCGACGGTGAGGGCTACAGCCTGCGCGCGCCGACCTACACCATCGAGGCGCCCGCGCTCGGCCCTCTGCCCCGGGACCTCCAGATCTCGCCGCGCGTCGCCCCCGCGATCATCGGCATGGGCCTGCTCGCCGCGATCCCCGAGGCCGACATCCTGGCGCGCGCCGACCCCGACGACGCCGACGACGACGGCATCTCGGGCCGCCCCAACTACGTCTGGGACCACGCCGCCGGCGCGACGGCTCTCGGTCGCTTCGGCTGGAAGGCCAACCAGCCGAGCATACTTCAGCAGACCGCCGGCGCCTTCCTCGGCGACATCGGCGTCAGCTCCTCCCTGTTCCCGCTCGAGAACTGTCCCGAAGGCCAGGTCGAATGCGCGGCGGCGCCGACCGGCGGCTCCGCTGGCGCCCCCGAGGTCAGCGACTCGCTGCTCGCCGAGATCGTCCTCTACACGAACACCCTCGCCGTGCCCGCCCGCCGCGCCCCCGAGGCCCCCGAGGCCTTTCGCGGCAAGCAGTTGTTCGCCGCGGCCGGCTGCGCCGACTGCCACACCCCGCGCCACGTCACCGGCGAAGCCCCCGAGCTGCCCGAGGTCGCCGCGCAGACGATCTTCCCGTTCACCGACCTCCTGCTGCACGACATGGGCGAGGGCCTCGCCGATCACCGCCCCGACTTCGTCGCCGACGGCAGCGAGTGGCGCACCCCGCCGCTGTGGGGCCTCGGCCTGGTCGAGACCGTCAACGGCCACACCGAGTTCCTCCACGACGGCCGCGCCCGCTCGCTGCTCGAGGCCGTGCTGTGGCACGGCGGCGAGGCCGAGGCCGCCCGCGACCAGGTGCTCGCCATGACCGCCGACGAGCGCGCCGCCCTGCTCACCTTCCTCGGATCCCTGTGACCACCATGACCCCCCGGCGCACCTGGCCCAAACGACATGTCCTCGGCGCCATGTGCTTCGGGACATGTGCGACCGTAGCGACCGCGATCACGATCACGATCATGGGCGCCTGTGAGGGCGACACGCTGCGCCAGGACGTCGTCACCCACCTCGCCCACGACGTGATCACGCCGGCCCAGGACAGACTTCGCACCAACGCCGCCGCGCTGGCCACCAGCGTCGACGCCCAGTGCAGCACCGGCAGCACCGGCGCCCCCGAGGCCGCGCAGACCGCCTGGCGGGCCGTCCGCGCCGACTGGAGCGTCACCGCTGCGTTCGCCTTCGGCCCGGTGCTCGAGCAAATGCAGGCCGGACCGCTCGACTTCTGGCCGGTCCGCGAGGCGACGATCGAGGAGAAGATCGCCGCCGCCCCCACCACCATCGACGCCGCCTACATCGACGGCCTCGGCACCAGCGCCAAGGGCATGCCCGCGCTCGAGTACCTGCTGTTCGTCGCGCCGCCAGCATCCGGCACCCGCTGCGCCTACGCCCAGGCGCTCGCCGCCGACCTCGCGCGACGCACCGCCCAGATCGCCGACGCCTGGACCACCGAGCACGCCGACGCCCTCGCCAGCGCCGGTCACGGCAGCGCCGTCTACACCAGCGAGCAGGCCGGCCTTGACGCCGTCGTCAACGCCACGATCGAGGGCCTCTACCGCATGGTCAAGGAGAAGCTCGATCGTCCGCTCGGCAACCTCACCGGCAGCGAGCCCGACCCGACCCTCGTCGAGTCGCGCTACAGCGACGGCGCCCTGCCAGACCTCGGCCACAACCTCGACGGCTTCGCCGCGATCTACCTCGGCGCCGATCTCGAGTCCGGCGGAGATCCAGGCCTGGGCGCCCTCGTGGCCGCCCGCGACGCCCGCCTCGACGATCGCGTCATCACCCAGTTGGCGGTCGCCCGCGCCGCCCTCGCCGCGATCCCCGACCCGTTCGCCACCGCGTTGACCGACCGTAGCGCCGTCCAGGCCGCCCGCGACGAGATCGACGCCCTGCGCCGCCTGATCAAGCTCGACGTCGCCAGCTTGCTCGGCGTCACCCTCATGCTCAGCGACAACGACGGCGACTGAGACGATGGACCGCCTGCGTCGGGCGCTCGCTCGCCCCGTTCACCCGGGCTCCCTGGTCGCCTTCCGCGTCCTGTTCGCGATCCTGATCCTGGCCTCGACCGTGCGCTTCGCCGCGCGCGGCTGGATCGCCAGCATGTACATCGAGCCCGCCCACCACTTCACCTACTTCGGCTTCGCGTGGATCCGTCCGTGGCCCGGCGTCGGCATGTACGTGCACTTCGTCGCGCTCGCGCTCGCGGCCGCGTGGCTGCTGCTCGGCGTGTGGCCCCGCCTGGCCGCCCTCGTCGTCTTCGTGCTGTTCACCTACGTCGAGCTGCTCGACCAGGCCGCCTACCTCAACCACTACTATTTCGTCAGCCTGATCGCGCTGCTGCTCACCGTGATCCCCACGGACCCCCGGCGCCCGACCCCCGCGTGGGGCCTGTACGCGCTGCGCCTGCAAGTCGGGCTCGTGTACGGCTTCGCCGGGCTCGCCAAGCTACGCGGCGACTGGCTGTTCGCGGCTCAACCACTGCGCACCTGGCTCGCCGCGCACGGCGACTTCCCCGGGCTCGGGCCGCTGTTTCTCCGCCCCGAGACCGCGTACGCCATGAGCTGGGCCGGCGCCGCCTTCGACCTGTGCGCGCCCTTCCTGCTGCTCCACCCCCGCACCAGGCCGCCCGCCTTCGTCGTGTTGCTCGGCTTTCACGCCCTCACCGGCGCGCTGTTCCCGATCGGCATGTTCCCGTGGATCATGAGCGCCTCGGCGCTGATCTTCTTCCCACCCGACTGGCCGCGCCGGCTCGCCCGCAGGTTCGGACCACCTGTCCCTGCGGACATGCCACCTGTCCCTCCGGCCAGCCTCTCGCCGTGGCTGCTCGCCGGACTCGGCCTGCACTTCGCCGCGCAACTGCTGCTGCCGCTGCGTCACCACCTCTACCCTGGCGACCACGGCTGGACCGAGCAGGGCTTTCGCTTCGCCTGGAACGTCATGCTCGTCGAGAAGACCGGCGTCGTCACCTACCGCGTGTACCAGCCCGCGAGCGGCCGCCGCTTCGTCGTACACCCCGAGGACGCACTGACGCCTCAACAGTCCAAGCAACTGGCGATCGCGCCCGATCTTATTTTGCAGCACGCGCACACGATCGCCGCCCAGTTCGCCGCGCGCGGGCTGCCCGGCGTCGAGGTCCGGGCCGACGCCTTCGTCGCCTACAACGGCCGCCCTAGCGCCCGGCTCATCGACCCTGAAGTCGACCTCGCGCGCGAGCACGACGGCCTGGCGCCGAAGCGCTGGATCCTGCCCGCGCCCTGACGGGCATGACGACCTTCATCGACGCCCCTCAGGGCTTGACGAACTTGAGCGTCATGCGGTCGCTCTCGCCGATCGCCTGGAACTTCGCCTTGTCCGTCTCGCCGTTTTGCAGCGCCGGCGGCAGGGCCCACACGCCCTTGGCGTAGTCCTTGGTGTCCTTCGGGTTGGCGTTGACCTCCGACTTGCCGGAAAGCTTAAAGCCGAACGACTCGATCCGCTGGACCAGCCACGCCTCCGGCAGATAGCCGGTCTCCGCCTGCTTCTTCGCGTCCGCCACCGGACCCGGGTTGGCCCGGTGCTGCTCGACGCCCAGCACCCCGCCCGACTTGAGCGCCTTGAACGCCGCCCCGTAGATGTCCGCCTCGATGCCGTCCTCGACCCAGCCGTGGCTGTTCCGAAACGTCACCACCATATCGACAGTGCCGTCCGGCGCCAGCGTCAGCGTCTTTGGGTCCGAGACCGGCACGACCTCGACCTTGTCGTAGACCGCGGGGTTCCCCGCCAGCTTGTCCTTATACTTGTTGCCGTTCTTGGTCTGGTAGCTGTCGGCCGGGCCGCTGGTGTCGAAGTTCGTGACGATCAGCTTGCCGCGCTCGCGCAGCACCGGCGCCAGCACCTCCGTGAACCACCCGCCGCCGCCGGGCCAAAGTTCAACGACCGTCATGTCCTGGCGCAGACCGAAGAACAGGAGGGTCCCATCCGGGTGACGGTACTGGTCACGCACCTTGTTGTCGGCGGACCGGTGATCGCCGGCGATCGCCGTGCGCAGCGCCGCGGCGGTGGCCGGGTCGGCGTCGGCCGGGGTGGCGCTGCCGGAGTCGGCCGGCTGTGTCTGATCCGGCGGGGTCGTGGCGGCCGGCTTATTACAGCCGGAAGTAACACAGCCGAAAGTGCAGCCCAGCGCGAGGGCCAGGAGACCTGAATTGAGGCGAGAAACGAGCATCGGGCGCGGACCTTAGCACGGCGCGCGGCCCTGACCAGCGAAGGTCCAGGTCGTTCTCGGGGGTGACAAAGGCCACCCGGGGTCGGATGCGCGGGGGCACTTCCGGGCTTGTGGCGACGCTCCTGTGGGTGCTAACCCAGCTTCGATGAAGCTTCGCGGACGGATCCTGTGGTTGACCGACGACCCCGAGCTGCTGCGGACCCAGCTCGCTGGCCAGGACCTCGAGGTCCAATCCGGGGCCGCCCCGCCGCTCAACTTCGCCGTCAACACCGACGGCATGATCTCCGGCGCCGCCTGTACGCTCGGCTACACCGGCGACATCTTGGGCCCCTACTTCCTGGAGAACTTCAAGGAGGTCGTCGCCAAGGACAGCATCAAGGCCGGAGGCTTCCAGGTCGTCGTCGGCGGCGACGCCTACGGGTCCGGCAGCAGCCGCGAGGTCGCCGTCGTCGCCCATCAGGGCGCCGGCATCGAGCTGGTGGTCGCCCGCTCCTTCCAGCGGATCTTCCAAGAAAACATGGTCTATAGCGGCCTGCCCTTCACGACCGACCTCAGCGTCGTGGACCGCCTGCGGGCCGGCGAGGACATCGACATCGCCGGGCTCGCCGAGGCCCTGCCGGACTTCTTCCGCGCCGTCGTCAGCGACGGCGGTCTCCTGCGCTACGGCACCAAGCTGTTGGCCGGCGAGGTCGGCCCGACCTACCGCACCGACCCGCCGCCGCGGCCCCTCAACTGCACCGAGAAGATCGTCGCTGCGCGCACCTGGACCGGCGACGGCAAGCCCTTCGGCATCGCCTCCGTCGCCCCTGGCGACCAGGTCCTGTGCGAGGTCGGCTTTCGCGGCTTCCACGAGTACACCGGCGGCATGGTCATGGCCCTCTACGAGCAGGAGTGGGGCAACACCCCGGTCCGCAACCCCGAGTTGGCGGCCGCCTTCGAGGACCACTTCGTGCTCATTGATCAGCCGACCGTGCCGTTGCGGGTCAAGGGTCAGCGCCTCGCCTCCGCCCGCCAGTTGCGCGACGAGATGATCGTCGCCTGCGAAAAGAACGGCATCCGCGTCCACGGCCCCGGCCAGAAGTACCAGGCCGGCGTGTGCCACCGGATCGTCGTCGAGGACTACGCCCTGCCCGGCACGATCATCGTCCTGACCGACTCCCACACCCCCACCGCTGGCGTCCTCAACGCCTTCGCCTTCGGGGTCGGCTCGACCGCCATGAGCTTCGCCCTGCGCACCGGCCTGATCCCCGTCACCGTCCCGAAGACCGTCCGGATCCTCGTCGAGGGCGACGCCCGCGGCGTCGTGACCCCCAAGGATCTCATCCTGCACCTGATCGGCGACCCCTACTTCCGCGAGGAGCACTGGCGCGAGTCCCCGACCGACACCTGCGTCATCCAGATCGGCGGCGCCGGCCTCGACCAGTGGGACGTCGACGAGCTCAGCGTGCTCACCAACATGACCGTCGAGGGCGGCCTGATGACCGGCATCGTCGAGCCATGTCAGCCACTGCGCACTTTCCTCGAGAAGAAACGCGGACTTACTAGCGAGGCCATCGAGCGACTGCTCATCTATCCCGACGCCGACGCCGCGTACGTGCGCACGATCCACGTCGACCTCGCCGAGGTCCCGCTGACCGTCGCCACCCCGGGCGACTCACGCAACCGCAAGCCGCTCGCCGAGGCCGCCGGCACCCCGATCCACAACGTCGTCATCGCCTCGTGTACCGGCGGTTCGCTCGCCGACCTGCGCGCCGCCGCCGAGGTCCTGCGCGGCCGCGCGATCGCCCACGGCGTGCGCGTGACCGTCACCCCCTCGAGCGCAAAGGTCAGCGCCGACGCCGACCGCGAGGGCCTCCTGGCGATGTTCCGCGGGCTCGGCTGCGTCGTCACCGAGCCCGGCTGCGGTTCGTGCATCGGCAACGGTCCAGGCATCCCCTTCGACGGCGAGACCACCGCCAGCACCACCAACCGCAACTTCGACCGCCGCATGGGTGCACCCGGCCCGGTGTTCCTGGTCTCGCCGGCCGTGGCCGCGGCCTCGGCCGTGACCGGCGTGCTCACCGACCCGCGCGACCTCGCCAGAGCCCGCGCCTGAGCATGTGCCTGACCCGGCCGGCCGGGTCAGGCCATGACCGGCAAGCCGCAGCCAGCGCCGCCACTTGACCTAATTTGTCGGGGCGATACCCTGGTCGGATGTCCCGCGTCGTGTTCCTCGTCCTGCTCCTGGCGGCCGGCGCCGTCGCAGCAGCGCCGTCGTCCGGGCTCAAGAACCCCTTCACCACCCGCCCCGACCCGGCCTCCGACCTCAAGAACCCCTGGGACCGTCCCGGCGAGCCCACCGACCCCTTCACCACCCGCCCCGACCCGGCCACCGACCTCAAGAACCCCTGGGACCGTCCCGGCGAGCCCACCGACCCCTTCGCCACCCGCCGCGAGGCTGCCGGTGCCGGTGCCGGTGCCACGGCCACGCGGCCCGACGCTGACACCCACGACCTCAAGGACCCCTTCGCCCACCCGCCCACGCAGCGCCCGCGCTCGGCCGTGACACCACCCGCCACTGCGCCCGCGACCGACAGCCACGGCCTCAAGAACCCGTTCGCCCCGGCCACCGCGACCGCTGACCCGCGAAATCCCTTCACCCCGGCCCCCGCGACCCAGCGCCCGCGCCGTCCGCCCTCGCCCTGACCTGTCCCCACGGACAGGCCCCGCGCCTGTCCCTTCAGACAGCCCGTGACCTGGCTCGCGCCCGCACCCTTGTTCGCCGCGACGCCGCGGTCTACGGTCGGCCCGCCTATGCGCGCCCTCGAGAGCTATCTGAGTGGAACCTGGAAGTCGGGCACCGGGACCCCGGCGACCCTCGTCAACCCCGCCACCGAGGCCCCGCTCGCGACCGTCGCGCCCGCGACCGACCTCGCCGCCGCCGTCAGCTTCGGCCGCGACCGCGGCGGACCGGCCCTGCGCGCCCTGAGCTTTCGCCAGCGCGGGGCCCTGCTCGCCGCCGTCGCCAAGCTCTTGCACGGCCACCGCGAGGCCCTGCTCGACCTCTCGCAACACAGCGGCGGCAACACCCGCGGCGACGCCAAGTTCGACCTCGACGGCGGCCTCGGCGTGCTCGCGGCCTACGCCGAGCTCGCCGAGACCCTGCCCGCCGACCCCTGGCTGCTCGAGGGCGACGCCGCCGCGATCGTGCGCACCAGCAAGATCCGCGCGCAGCACCTGCTGGTGACTCGCCACGGCCTCGCCGTCCACATCAACGCCTTCAACTTCCCGGCCTGGGGCATGCTCGGCAAGGCCGCCGTGTCGCTGCTCGCCGGCATGCCCGTGCTCTCCAAGCCGGCCACCAGCACCTCCGCGCTCGCCCACCGCATCGTCGAGATCATCGCCGAATCGAAGCTGTTGCCCGAAGGCGCGCTCCAGTTGCTCATGGGCCCCGCCGGCGACCTGCTCGACCACCTCGGCCCGCAAGACGTCATCGCCTTCACCGGTGGCGCCGACACGGCCGCCAAGCTGCGCGGACACCCGGGCGTGCTGCGCAACGGCGTGCGCCTCAACGTCGAGGCCGACAGCCTCAACGCCGTCGTGCTCGGCCCCGACCTCGCCGAGGGCAGTCAACTCTGGGACCTCGCGCTGCGCGACGCCGTCATCGAGCTGACCCAAAAGACCGGCCAGAAGTGTACCGCCACCCGCCGGATCCTCGTGCCCCACGAGCGCCTCGCCGACTTCCGCGACGCCCTCGCCGAGCGCCTCGGCGAGCTCGCCAGCAAGACCGGCGACCCGCTGAGCAAGGCCGTCAAGATGGGCCCGCTCTCGACCGCGCAGCAGCTCACCGAC
>Ga0335395_10000986_pt1 | contig 18088 bp, 18 predicted proteins | sample MAT02_FD_205744 | JGI IMG/M metagenome (GOLD analysis project Ga0335395, IMG submission 205744) | Freshwater microbial communities from Lake Fryxell liftoff mats and glacier meltwater in Antarctica - MAT-02 (spades assembly) (version 2) ...
GAACAACTGCGCGCCGGTGTGCAGGCCCGGCTGCCACACGCCGAACGCGGCGCCGGTCGGGTCGAAGGCGAACAGCATGCGACCCTGGTCGGCGATGTCCATCGGCGGCATCACCAGCCTGCCGCCCGCGGCCGAGATCCCAGCAGGGGGCGCCGTCGGAGTAGCTTTGAGTCGACTGCGTCATGGATGTGCTCCGCGCGGGTTCGCCCGTCACCTAAACGCCGCGGCGCCGGGAATGTCAACCCTGCGTATGCGTGCCCGCGAGCTCGTCGTCGCGACGCTGTTTCGCCGGGGTCACCCAAGCCCCGCGCGCGGCGAGGCGTGGTAGATGCAGGTGATGCTGCGTCCCGCGCTGCTCCTCATCACGACCCTCATGTCGACCGCCTGCGCTCACGCGCCGAAGGCTGGGCCGGTCTCGCTGCGCGCCGAGACGGTGCCCGAGGACAAGGCGCAACTGTCCTTCGAGCTGCTGTACGAGGCCAAGGGCGCGCGCAAGGTCGAGCTGGTGCTCAAGCTCAGCGTCAGCGGTCTCGAGGAGACCAACAAGCTGGTCGCCGAGACGTACATCCGTCACTTCAACGTCGAGTCTGGCGACACGCGTTGGGACGGCTTCGTGCCGCCGCGCCAGCCGCAGACGATCCGCCTGCTGCTGGCGATCCCCGAGAGCCAGCCGTCGGCCACCGCGATCGTCAACCTCAATCGATCGCACGACAGCTACCCGCTGATGCGCGAGGAGATTACCTTCGTGGTCGGCGCGGACGGCATGGTCCGCAAGGAGTGATCAACGCGGCGGCCCGAGGCCACCAGGTGTGCACGCCGGCCTGAGGCTCGGCGCGGGTCGAGCCATCAGAGGCCGCGCATCTTGTCGTTCTTGGCGTTCGTGTTCGGCGCCACGACCGAGCGGGCCTGACGGACCACCTCGGGCTCGGCCCCGCGGGTGCCGCGGATCTGGTACTGGTGGCCGTTGAGGCCGGCCGGCTTCTCGAGCAGGATCACCGGCGTCAGGCCGGCGACGCCGGTGAAGGTGTTGGTGTAGCTGGGGCTGTTAGAGTCGACCGAGAAGCTCGCGGCCGGGAGCGCGAGGTTGCCGTCGGAGTCGAGGAAACAGACGGTGGCCTTCACCGCGTTCTTGGCCTTGCCGCCGGTGCGCTGGAACTCGAGCACGTAGCGGTCCGACAGCACGGGCGCGCCGGCGAAGGTGCGCTGGGCGAGCAGGGTCCCGGAGGCCCACTTCGCCTCGCCGAGGCCGCGCGGCCCGACCTTCCACTGGCTGTCGTCGGCCGCGGCGTTGTACTTGGCGAGCGCCTCGTCGATCTTCTTCTTGTTGGTGTCGAAGTCGTCGACGCACTTCTGGGCCGCGGCCGCGTCGTTCTGGTTGACGAGCTGGCAGACGCCCTTGGCGATCTTGGCGCCGTTCGTGTCGAAGAAGCTCTTGAACTTGGTCCACTCCGACTGGCAGGGGTTGGCCGCGGAGGCGCTGGCCGGCGCGAGCACGGCGAGGGCGGCGGCGCAGGCGATCGCGGCGGCGAGGATGCGATTGAGGATTGGCATGCGGGCCAAGATAGTTGAGTCCGTCGCGCCGTCATCCCACGGCGATCCAACAGCGCCGGGGCGCGCATTCGCTAGCGGCGCCCGCCCTGCATCCGCGTGGCCGCGCGCGATTGCTCTGCTGCGCAAGGGCCTATGCGACCTGGTCGGGCAGGGCCCACGGCTGGCGCGGCGTCATCGTGCCGGGGCACAGCTCCGAGACGTAGATGCGCGGGCCCACGAGCATGGCCTCCTCGCCGCGGCTCCGTGATATCCTGGCCACGTGGTGCGTCCTGACGAAGCGGTTCGGCGAGCCCCCGAAGGGGGCGAGACGGACGCTTCACGCTGCACCGTTCCAGCGGGTGAAAGTCCCGTCCGGGTAGGCGCCGGAGCGCCCGGTAGCAGGTCCCAGGTGCGAGGAGAGATCCTCGTGGCCCGAGCGGGACGTCGAGAGCCTCTTCGGAGGGAGCAAGAACGCGGGCCGCAACATCAAGTGAAGCCTGCAGCCTCGTCAGAGAAACAATGGGGGAGCCGAGCCGATCATGTCACGGCGAAGGCCACGTCCACCGCGCAGCAGTCCGGAGCAGAAAGCGCGGCGGGTCCCTCCGGGGTATGGGGCGCAGCACGCGTTCAAGGAGCGATGCGGAACAGGAGAGGCCCGTCTGCACGGCCTATGTCAGGTGACTCGTATAAGCCGAAGGCGAAGTCGAGCGCTGTGCAGCGGGAGTCCGAGGGGGTCGTAGTACCGGTGAGGCCACTCGACAAAGTGCGACAACTTCAACGCCGACTGTGGGCCGCGGCCAAGCGGCAACCGGGTCGACGTTTCCACGGTCTGTACGACCGCGTCCACAGGCGTGACACCCTGATGGAGGTTTGGAGGCGGTTACTCGGAGGCTGCGTAATGCAGCGGCCCGAGAGTCCACCGGTAAGCCGTGTGCGGGAAATTCGCATGCACGGTTTGAACGGGGGTCCTGTCTGGCCTTGTACGGGAAACCAACCTTGACTAGACAGGATCTACCAATGACAGCCACTGCGCAGCTCGGCTCAAATGTCGCCCCCTTGCCGCCGCGCGGCCTGCGGATCGGCTTCTTCCTCATGTTCCTCGTCCCGAGCTTGATCGCCACCTGGTACGTCCTGGCGGTGCCCTTGTGGGGCCTCGCCACCTCCCACCAATGGGAGCAGATCGAATGTGAGGTCCTCCAGAGCACGACCCAAACCAGCCGCGGCACCGATGGCAAGACCACCTCGCCCACCCTCAAGATCACCTATCGCTACGAATACGCCGGCCGCATCCACGTCGTCGACGACATCGACTTCTTCGGCGGCTTCGCCGTCCGCGAGGCCGTCATCCTGGACTTCCTCGATCGTTTCCCCACCAACATCCACCGGCCCTGCTTCGTCAACCCCAGCGACCCCACGCAATGTGTGCTCGACCGCGACTTTCGTGCGGCGTACCTGCTCGGCCTGATCCCCCTGTTCTTTTGCCTCGTGCTCTGTGGCGCCCTGCGCCACATCCTGTGGCCCCCGGCCGAGCCCGCACCTGTCGCGTCGTCTGGCGTCACCACCCTCGCCCCGCTGCTCTCTCCGCGCCAGCGCGTCGCCGTCGCCTTCTTCGTCTCGGCGTTTATACTCGGCATCATGGCCGCCGTCAGCGGCGCCGGCGCCCTGCTCGGCTTCCCCCTCATCTTTGCCACCCTCGCCGGCATCGGCTGGGTCGGCTACCAATTGCTCGCGCTCGCCAACCCGGTGCCGCACATCACCGTCAGCACGACCAGCGTCGCGCTCGGTGACCGCTTCGAGCTGACCTGGCGCATCGACGGCAACACCCGCCGCCTCCGCAATCTCCGCATCAGCCTCGAGTGCGACGAATTCATCACCACCACCACCAAGGGGAGCCGGCGCACCCGCGTCGAGCGCCGCGTCACCGTGCCCATTCACGGCGACACGATCGCCCTGACCGGCACCGCCACCGTCCAGATCCCCGACGACGCGCCGACCTCATATCGCAGCTCCAATCACCACCAGCTCTGGAGTCTCCGCTTTCGCGGCGACATCCCCCGCTGGCCCGACCTGTCCGAGCAGTACGAGATCACGGTCCTGTCCGCGGCGCCGCAGTCGTGAACCCCGTCGGGCACCCGCGATACGGGTCGTGTACCGCCTGCCAGCGCAGGAACTTCTCGTGCTTGAGGATGAACGCGCCGCCGAGGCTCCACTCGTTCACCGTCGGCGTGACCATGCCGGGGTGCCCGGCTCGGGCGTCGACACGGTGGCTCGCCGAGCACGCGGCGCCGTGAATGTCGGCGATACATCAGGCGCTCGAGGGCGTCAGGGCCACGAGCATCGCCGGGTTGTCGATGAAATATTGGACGCGGACGATGAGGCCGCCGCGGACGGTCCATACGTGGGCGAACGGCACGTCGTAGCGGGCGCCGTCCTGGCGGATGCTGCCGCGGGTTCGGCCGATCGCTACGACGCTATCGCCAGCGTCGATGAACGACTCGAGCGCCAGCGTCGAATCTATCAGCGCGGCGGGCCTGGCAAAAGATATCCGGGCGCCTTCGTGGCCCTTGTAGCGCCCACCCCAGGGCACCTCGCTCGACTGCTCGAGCACGACATCCTGCGCGTACAAGGCGAGGGCCGCGTCGAGGTCCCGGCGGCGAAACGCGTCATAGACCTGCTTCACGACCTCGACGTTGGGCCGGAGGGTACACGTGGGCTCGTTTGCGCTCGTCATCGCGTCCGGTATACCGCTTTCGAGCGCCGGGCGCAGAGCTGGTGCGGTCAGTCCGGGTCGCCGGGCGGGGCCGGGGGCGGCTTGGCGTGGCGCGTGTGCAGGTTGTAGGACCCGTGGCGGGTGAGGATGTGGAGCTGGATGCCGGTGAGGCACAGGGCCTGGCCGGACTTGGCGTGGCCCATCGAGGAGTGTTCGAGGCGGGAGACGTCGACGATCGTGATGGCGCCACCGCCCTCGACGTGGAGGACGTCGTTGGGGTCGATGAAGGCGGCGGTGTCCTCGTCGAGGCCGATGCCGATGGCGAAGGGGTTGAAGGCGAGCACGGAGAGCAGGCGGCCGAGGCGGTCGCGCTGGCGGAAGTGCTGGTCGATGACGAGGCGGTTGGTGAGGCCGAAGCCGGGCGCGAGCGAGGCGAGGCCGGCGATCGGCGTGGCGCCGCCCTGCCCGAAGGCGATCATGTGCTCCGACAAGATCGCGGCGCCGGCCGAGGTGCCGCCGACGGTGACGCCACGCGCGTTGAGCCGGCGGATCGCGCGGGCGACCGGCGTGCCGCCGAGGATCGTGGACAGTTGGAGCTGGTTGCCGCCGGTCAGGAAGATGCAGGTGGCCTGCTCGAGCTGGGTCAGCAGGTCCTCGCGCTCGGCGTCGGCGCGGCTCTCGAAGGGGATGCTGAGGGCCGAGTGGGCGCCGAGGTGGCGGAAGATGCGTTCGTAACGCGGGCCGGTCTCCGGGAGCCGCGAGGCGGTGGGGATGATGACGACGCGCGCGGCGGAGCCACCCGAGACGGCGAGGAAGCGGCGGAGGATGACAGCGTCCTGCTCCTTATCCTCGGCGCCACCGACTGGCACGATCCACCCACGTGCACGAAACTCATCGACTTTCGCTGGACTCAAGCGCTTGACCTCTCGAAGCGCCCGAATACCACCGGTCGCCCGTCTCTCACCAGCCAGCTTCCGCACGCAAGCACTGCGTCCAGTTGACCGGTCTGTGACATCACGAGGAGATCCGCATCGGCGCCGGCCGTGATCCGGCCCTTGTGGGGCCAGCGGAGCAGCTCGGCGATGTTGCGGGTGAACACAGGGAGGAAGCGCTCGAGCGGGAGGCCGTCGGCGAGTAACTGGCCGATCGCGGCGAGCAGGGTGGCCGGACGGCCGACGTCCATGGCGCAGATGTGGCCGTGGCCGTCGAACACGGGCATGCAGCCGAGGCCATCCGAGGAGCAGGTCAGGCGGTCGGCGGGCAGGTCGGCGTGTAACCAGCGGGCGATGGCCTCGGCGGCGTACATGCTGTCGCCGGGGTCGTCCTCCTCGGGGAAGGCGGTGACATCGAGGTAGCCGCCGCGGCTGGCGAGCGCGCAGGCCTCCTCGAAGAGCCTGCGGTTGCGGTTGATGTGGGTCGGCTGGAGCACCCGCGCGGGGATCTCGCTGTGCTCGAGGGCGCGGCGCACGAGGTCGAGGCCGCGGTCGCCGTCTCCCATGTGTAGATGCACGATCCCGGCCTTGCCGGAGATCATGCCGGCGACGTGGGCGTCGGAGGCGATCCGCAGCAGCTCGTCGAGGGTGGGCTGCGAGGAGCGGTGGTCCGAGAGCGCGAGCTCGCCGACGCCGATGATCGGGTCGACGTAGACGATGTCGCCGCGCACCGAGCCCGTCAGCGTGGGGACCGGAATTTGATAGCTGCCGGTATAACAGTGGGCGCCGAGGCCCTCCTCGCGCAGGCCGAGGGTGCGCGCGACCAGGTCGCCGACGGTGCGCGTGGTGCCGTCCGTGCCGAGCACGCCGACGACGGTCGTGATGCCGGCGGTCGTGAGCTGGCTGAGCTGCACGGGCGGGACGCGGGTCGCGGGGCCGGCCTCGCCGCCGCCGCCGATGAGGTGGACGTGGGCGTCGATGAGGCCCGGGGTGAGCCGGCGGCCGCCGAGGTCGATGTCCTCGTGTTCGATGCCTGCCGGCAGCCTGGGCAGGCTCTCGGCGATCGCGGCGATCTTGCGATCGGCGATCAGGAGGTCGCGCTTGCCGAGATGCTCGGGCGCGTAGACCTCGGCGTTACGAAGAATTCGGAGCATGGCTCACGCCCTCACACACGATCGGGAGCGCCCCGGGATCAGGGCACGGCGACGGGCGGGCCGAACTGGGTCGTCTCGAACTTCGAGGTCTCGGGGCACTCGTCGCCGAGCTGCTTCTGCGAGAGATAGACGGTCGAGCGGGCGCCGTTAACCGCCAACTCGCCGCAGGCGCCTTCACCGATGTCCTCGACGCCGAAGCTGTCGTCGCAGCGCACGCACTTGCTGGTCTTGCGGTTGCAGACGAAGGACTCGTCGCAGAAGTACGAGCGGCACTGCTGGTCCTGCACGTCCTGCAGCTTCAGGTCGGCGCTGGCCTCGATCAGCGGCTGGCCCATGCCGTCGTCGCAGGCGCCGAAGTCGTTGACGGTGAGGCCGCCGGCGCAGGAGCCGTTGTTGAGCGGGGCGCAGCCGAGGGTGCCCTTCTTGTCGCCGACGCACACCGCGTAGATGCCGACGTTCTTGTTGGCGGCGTCGACGGCGTCGGAGAAGTCGCCGGCGGGCAGCGTATCGGTGCCGCAGGAGACGCTGGCCTTGTCGACCAGCGAGCAGACCTGGTTGGTCTTGGAGGTGGTGAAGTCACCGACGCCACCGGGGGCGCCGCAGGCGGCGTCGGTGCGCTCGCTACGGAGTTCGGCGATGAAGAACTCCTCTTTTTCGCACTCTGTGGTGTTCTTGCAGCGGATGACCTCGTCCGAGTTGGCCGGGTTGAGGATGAAGTTGCAGCCGGCGGAGGCGAACAGCGACACCAGCATGAACCCGACGGGGTAGGAGAGGAGTCTGGCGCGGGACGAGGTCATAAGAGGCCTGGCGAGGATACGGAGGCGGCAGGGGGATCGCAAGCCGGAAGCACGATCTCGAACGCGGTGCCGCCGGGGCCGGTGGAGGCCACGCGGACCCCGCCCTCGTGGTCCTGGACGATCTGCTGGACGATCGAGAGGCCGAGGCCGGTGCCCTGTGGTTTGCGGGTGAAGAAGGCCTCGAAGATGTGTTCGGCCTCGTCGGCGGCGACGGCCAGGCCGGGCCCGTTGTCGGCGATGAGGGCGCGCACGCGGTCGCCGACCTGTTCGACGCGCACGGTGACGCAGGGGTCCCGGGCGCCTGCGGGCCGAGCGCGGTCCGGGGGTAGATCGCCGGCGACCCGGCGAGCGTCGGCGGGTGGCTCGTCGTCGAGGAGGTCGCCGATCGGGTTCGGCGGGGGCGGCGGGCCCTCGGCGAGCGCCTCCCGGGCGTTGCGCAGCAGGTTCATGAAGGCCTGGCGGAGCTGCCCGGCGTCGCCGAGCACCCAGGCGGGACGAAGCTGACGGACTACGCGGATGCCGGCGGCGGCGAGCTCCTCGGCCATGAAGTCGAGGAGGCTCTGGAGCTCGGCGGCGAGGTCGAGGCGGACGCGCTCGGGGTCTTTGCGGCGGACGAAGCCGAGGTAGTCCTCGGTGATCGAGGTGAGGCGGTCGATCTCCTGGGTGATCTTGGCGAGGAGTTGATGGGCCTCGGGGGAGGTGGCCTCGATCTCGTCGGCGAGCAGCTCGACGTTGAGGGCGACGCTCGACAGCGGGTTGCGGATCTCGTGGGTGACCTGGGCGGCGAGTTGGCCGACGGCGGCGAGGCGCTCACCGAAGATCAGCCGGCGCTCGCGCTCTTGCAGGGCGGCGGCCATCTGGTTGAACTCGCGGGCGAGCTGGCTGACCTCGTCGCCGCGGGCCGGGCTGTCGACGGCGACGCGGCTGGCCCAGTCGCCGCGGCCGAGCTCACGGACGCCGAGCGCGAGGCGTCGCAGCGGTCGCACGGTCCAGATCACGCCGAGCGCGGCGATCAGGCCGAGCAGGGCGATCACCATGGTCAGCAAGACGATCATGCGCTCGGTGTCGCGTTCGGTATTGCGCACCTTATTGCCGAGCTCGACGACGTCGCGGCTGACCTGCTCGTCGAGGCGGCGAAAGGCGTCGTTGATCGCGTTCTGGCCGCGGGCGTCGCCGATGACGTCGGCCGGGGGAATGCTGGTGGTCTGGGCGACCAGCTCCTCGAGGGTGGCGAGCGAGGTCTGTAAGTGACGCAGCGGGCCGAGGGACTCGAGGCCGCCGACGCGGTCGAGGTTGGCGAAGGCGTCGTCGAGGACGGCGCGGGCGCGTTGTACCTGCAACAGCCGCTCCTCGAGGGCCTCGACGAAGTTGGCCTCCTCGGCGGGGCTGAGCAGCCGCTGGCCCTCGCCGCGGCGCTCCGTCATGAATTCGATGCGCGAGGCGACGCGGGTCGACTGGCGGTAGGCGACGGTGAGATCCTTGTTGAACTTGACGTAGACGATCGTCAGCAGGTCAAAGCTGGCCTGGAGGGCGCGTAGCTGCGCGACGATGAGGGAGGCGGCGCCGCCGGTGGCGACCAGGACCAGGACCACCAGCGCGATGATGCGGGCCGCGAGGCTGTGGCGCAGGCGCAGCGGAGCCAGCGGCGGGCCCGGGGGCGGTGTGACGGCATCCACGCGCCGCGATGGTACAGGGGCCGGTCCGCGAACGCACCGCCGGGGGCTGGCGGCGACGCAGTGGCGGGGGATCTCCGGTTTGGGCGGGGCGAGCCGCGTTTTGCCCTGCCCCCTTCCGCAGGGCCGCGGGCCGTGCGAACGTTGCGTCGACCATGTTGAAGTCGTCGAAGTCGTCGAAGTCGAGCCGCCGTCCGTCCTCGTCCCTGCTCGCTGCTGCGACCGCGTTGACGCTGTTATGTGGCTGGGTGAACCCGGCCCAGGCCGCCGTGCCGTCGGGGAAGGCGTCGGTGTTGTCGCTCGAGGGCGACGACACGGCGCGAGCGACTGCGCTGAGCAAGGCGCTCGAGGCCGAGTTCTCGGCGCGCGGGGTCGGTGGCGGCCGCGAGATGTCGCTGGCGGAGCTCAAGCTGACGATGGGCTGCGACGAGCCGCCCTCGCTGGCGTGCCTGGCCAGCGGCGGCAAGACGCTGGCGCTCGACAGCATGATCTACGGGTCGCTGACCAAGACCAAGACCGGGAGCTTCGCGCTCAAGCTCAGCGTGATGGAGGTCGGCAGCTCGACGGTGTCGCAGTCGGTGAACACGGAGCTCAGCGCCGATGCGGTCAGCGACGCCAACGTGCGCTCGACCGCCAAGGACATCGTCACGCAGGTGATGGGCCCGGAGGCCAAGGCGGCGGTCGTGACGACGCCGGAGCCGGTGGTCGAGGCGCCGAAGGAGCAGAAGAGCAAGCTGGTGTGGGGCCGCCACGACGCCGCGAAGTGGAAGAAGGCCGGCCTGGCCGCCTCCGCGGCGCTGACGGTGGTCTCGCTCGGCGTGGCGATCGGGACATATATGGTCATTCGCCCGGGCGGCAAGCTCAAGAAGGACCTCATCGCCGCGGCCAACCGCAGCCCGATGGACGACAACCCGGGCAACGACATCAACGCCTACTCCAATACCGACCTGTGCGCCGAGGCGCGCACGGAGGTGGCGGGCGGGGTCAAGAACGGGGAGATGACGAAGATCTGCAACAAGGCCGACGGCCTGGCGACCGCCGCGACGGCGGGCTTCATCGCCACCGGCATCTTCGCGGCCTCGACGGTGGTGTTCACGACGCTGCTGTTCGTCCATCGCGATAAGCCGGGCGTGGCCAAGCTGCAAAAGCACGGCATGACCCTCGGCGCGATGCCGCTGCGCGGCGGCGGTGCGATCGTCGGCGGCGTGGTCCGGTTCTAAGTCGCATCGCGCTGCGCACCGATCGTCACGCCCGCCGCGTGGCGCGTTGCAATTTGTAGCTACGCTCCATACGCTGGCACAACTCGCCAGGCTCTCACAAGAGGTCGTCGACGCGCCGTGAAACCGCGTTGCCCGCGTTTGCGATCCTCGCTCTGCCCCTCGCGCGCGACCCTTCGGTACCGGGGCCATCCGCTTCGGACCCCATCGACGCCCGCGACGCCGACGTTTGTGACGCCGCGTGTGACCCGGGTGCGACCTGCTGCACCGAGCGCTTCGACACCCACTACCTCGTCCGCTTCTCCCCGGACCCCTGACCGGCCTAAAGCTCCGCTCCAGACCCGCCATGCGGGCACCCCGCAGACTTGCGAGGGGACCCGGCCAATTCGTGAGCCGCGTGGTATAGCCGCCGTATGGAGAGCTACCAGCAGGCGTTCATCGAGCTGCTCGTCCGTCACGAGGTCCTGCGCTTCGGCGACTTCACCCTCAAGTCGGGCCGACGCTCGCCCTACTTCGTCAACGCCGGCCAGTTTCGCACCGGCGCCGCCATTTCGGGGCTCGGGCGCGCGTACGCGGAGTGTCTGCGGCGCGCCGGCCTGCGCTGCGACCTGTTGTTCGGCCCGTCGTACAAGGGCGTGCCGCTGGCCGTCGCCACCGCGATCGCCATGGCCGAGCTCGGCGACGACGCCCCGTTCTGCTTCGACCGCAAGGAGCACAAGGAGCACGGCGAGGGCGGCTGGTTCGTCGGTACCGCGCCGCAGGCCGGCATGCGCGTGGTCATCGTCGACGACGTGATCACCTCTGGCAAGTCGATCCACGAGAGCGTCGAGCTCCTGCGCCGCACCGCCGACGTGCAGATCGCCGGCGTGGTGGTCGCGGTCGACCGCCAGGAGCGTGGTCATGGGGCCCGCACCACCCTCGCCGAACTCGAGGCCGAGCTCGGCGTACCGGTCCACCCGATCGTCACGATCCGCGAGGTCATCGCCCACCTCCACGGCCGCGAGTTCGGCGGCGCCGTGTTGATCGACGACGAGCGCCGCGCCGCCATGGAGGCCCACCTCGCGGCCTTCGGCGGGACCGCCTGACCGCATCGCACTGAGCGGCCCCCCGGGACAGCTCAGTCGTCGTCGCCCGTACCGGCGAACAGCTCGCGCAGCTCCTGCTCGAGGCGGTGGGCCAGCGAGGTGCGCTGCTCCGCGTCGGCCCACAGGCCCTCGATCGAGTCTGCCACCTTCCCCATCAACGCCGCGTACGCGTCCATTTGTTGGCCCGTCGCGTCGACCGCCGCTTGAAACGTGCCCATCACCACCGCGCTGACGAACTCGGGCAACATGTCGGGCCGGGTCGCCAGCTTGCGATCGATCCCCGCACGGCCCTTGCCGGCGCGCGGCGGGGTCGCGGGCGGGCGCAGGAACGCAGCGACCGCGGCGACGTCGGTGATCAGCTTGCGCCGCTGGTCATCGCCGAGGCCATGAGACGCCGGCGAGGCGTGCAACTGAGATTGAGTGCGCTGGAGGGTCTCATCCATGATCGGACATCCTGACGGCCGGGCCGCCTGACGAACCCGCAGTGTATCCCACACCCGCTGGCGACGTGGCGATGTCTCGGCGTCGACGCCCCCGCGGTGACATCGGCCACGTGCGACCTCGCGCCTGCCGTCGACGTCCCCCCACGGACCTCTGAGCCGGCCGACACGGGCAGTTTCAGCGACATGTCCCATAAGCCAGGTGTCGGCGCCTGACCCCGCGTGGACGCGTATTGACACCCGCGGCCAGGCCCGCGTATCGAGGATCCAATGGTGAGGATGGATCTCCGGAGGGGCGCGCAAACGAGTCTGCTCGCGTGCTTGTTGGGGGCCTGCGGCGATCCAGGTGGGACCGACGACGGAACCACCGCCGATGGTACCGGCGACACGGGTGACACCGGTGACACCGGTGAGCCGACCTCGGGCGAGCCCGCCGGTCCCTGCGATGGCATCGAACCCGGCGACCCGGTGATCCGTCGGCTCAACCGCGCCGAGTTTCGCAACACCGTCCAGGCCCTGCTCGCCTACGAAGGTGACGCCGCCGCCGAGCTCGCCCCCGACCCCCTCAGCTTCGGCTTCGACAACAACGCCGAGGCGCTCGCCGTCACCACCCAGCAGGCCGGCGAGTACCTGCGCACCGCCGAGAAGCTGGCCCTGTGGGCCACCGAGGACGCCCGCCTGCCCGGCCTGCTCGGCTGCCCGCCCGACATCACCAGCGCCGACGCGGCCGCCCAGCAGACCTGCGTCGCCGCCTGGCTCCCGGACTTCGGCCGCCGGGCCTACCGCCGCCCGCTGACCGCCGACGAGACCACCGCGCTGCTCGCCACCTACGCCCGCGGCGCCGAGCAGAGCTTCGCCGACGGCGTGCAGTACTTGCTCACGCGCATGCTGATGGCGCCGGCCTTCATGTACCGCGTCGAGCTGGCCGACGAGGGCGTACCTGTCCCCGAGGACAGCGACATCGTGCGTCTGACATCGTGGGAGCTGGCCTCGCGGCTGTCGTATTTACTGTGGCAGGGCCCGCCGGACGACGCCCTGCTCGCCGCCGCCGCCGCCGACGCGCTGACGACCCCGGAGCAGCTCGCCGCCGAGGTCGACCGCCTGCTCGCCGACCCCCGGGCCCGCGCCACCGTGCAGGACTACTTCCGCCAGTTGCTCGAGCTCGACGCGATCGCCGACTTCAGCAAGGGCGGCGCGCCGGCCTCGCTCGGGCCGCTGCTGCGCGCCGAGACCGAGCGCTTCATCGACCACGTCGTCTGGGACTCCGAGGGCAGCCTGCGCGAGCTGCTGTCGGCCAGCTACACGATCATCCCGAAGGAGCTTGCCTACGTCTACAACGTCCTGCTCGCCGAGTTCCCGGCCGACGCCGTGCCCGGCGAGTCCTACCGCGTGAACCTCGACCCGGCCCAGCGCGCCGGCGTATTGACCCACGCGAGCCTGATGTCGATCCTCGCCACACCGACCAGCAGCCGGCCGATCGCCCGCGGCAAGTTCGTGCGCGAGAAGCTGTTGTGCGCCCCGGTCCCGCCGCCGCCGCCCGGCGTCAACACCACCCCGCCCCCGCCGGACCCCGCCGCCACCACGCGCGAACAGTACGAACAGCACGCCAGCGACCCGGCCTGCAGCGGCTGTCACAGCACCTTCGACGGCCTCGGCTTCGCCTTCGAACATTACAGCGCGATCGGCCAGTATCGCATGCAAGACAACGGCAAGACCATCGACGCCTCCGGCAGCGTCCCCGACCTCGACATCGGCGGCCCCTTCGTCGACGGCGTCGAGCTCGCGCTGCGCCTCGCCGACCACGAGCTCACCCTGCGCTGCGCCACCAAGCAACTGGCCCGCTTCGGCTACGGCCGCATCGAGGGCCCCAAGGACGCCTGCACCCTCGACGACCTCGAGGCCCAGTTCATCGCCGCCGACGGCGACATCCAGTCGCTGCTGCGCGCCCTGACCACCAGCGAAGCTTTCCTCTACCGCCGCGCCGGGGGTGCCCAGTGAGCAAGCCGAGCCGCACCTTCATCAGCCGCCGCACCGTGCTCCGCGGGGCCGGCCGCGTCGCCGTCTGCCTGCCCTTGCTCGAGGCCATGGCCTGCGATCCCGCCGCTCGCACCGCGCTCGGCCAGACCACCGCGCGCGCGGGCGGGGCCCCGAAGCGCCTGATCGTGTTCTTCGTCCCCAACGGCACGATCCCCCCGGAGTGGTTCCCCGACCCGTCCGCGTCCGAGACCGACTTCGTCCTCAAGCCGCTGATGGCCCCGCTGGCGCCGTTTCGCGAGCAACTGCTGATCCTCAGCGGCGTCGACAACCAGGTCTATCTCAAGGGCATCGTCGACAACCACAACGAGGGCATGACGACCCTGCTCACCGGCTGGCAAGCGGGCGATCTGCAGCTCCCGGTCGAGCAGCGCAACATTCAACAGGCCAACGGCATCTCGCTCGATCAGTACGTCGCCGACGCCATCGGCGGCGGCACCGTCATGCCCTCGCTGCCGATCGGCTACGAGTGGTTTCATTGGCTGTACGACAAGAACCGCAACGGCATCCAGCACCAGGGCAGCCCCGCCGCGCTGTTCACCGCGCTGTTCGGCGACCCGAACATCGACCCCGCCGCGCTCGACAAGCTGGTCAAGCGCCGCAAGAGCATCCTCGACGAGGTCGCATCCGACTACGACAAATTACTCCCGAAGGTCAGCGGCGCCGACCGTCTCAAGCTCGAGGAGCACCTCGAGTCAATCCGCGCGCTCGAGATGGGCCTCGGCAACACCACCTCCTGCAAGCCCGAGATGCCGATGTACCCGCCCGGCTACCCCCAGCCCCAGGAGGACCCCGCCGGCCTCCCGTTATGGGTCGAGCACATGACCGACCTGCTGGCCCTCTCGCTCGCCTGCGACGCGACCCGCGTCTCGACCTTCTTCATCCGCCACGGCGGCGGCGGCCAGTCGTTCTTCCCGTGGCTCGGCATGGACATCATCCCCGAGGAGCCGAACCTCCCGACCACCGAGCACCACGCCATGTCGCACTCGTGGCCGACCCAGCCCTACCCTTACGACAACCTCGTCAAGATCCACACCTGGTTCGCCGAGCAGATCGCCATGCTCGCCGGCAAGCTCCAGGCCCACGACGAGCTCGGCGGCAGCGTGCTCGACAACTCCGTCATCCTCGTATGCTCGGAGAACGCCGAGGGCAGCCACACCAAGGTCAATATGCCGTTCTTGCTGCTCGGCAGCGCCGGCGGTCACTTCAAGACCGGCCGCCACGTACAGTGCGGCGGCGCCCCGCACAATCGTCTGCTGCTCTCGCTCGCCGAGGCCTTCGGCCTGCCCGGTCCGGACGGCTCGAGCGACCACTTCGGCGACCCCGACTTCGGCGGCGGGCCATTGTCCGGCCTCACCTGAGGACGCTGCGCCCGGATCCCGACCGCAGGGTCGTCACGGCGCCTGCTCACCTTCTTACCTGCGATCACCGCGGCCGCGAAGCGCCCGACCCGCCGCCCGCGATGCAGAGATTCCCGTGGCGGTGCGTGGGGGCCACGGCTATGGTCAGCGGCCGCACAGCGGGCCCCCGCGCCCGCACGTCCAGGAGCAGTTGGTCCGCTTCCGCAGCCGGGACGACGACACCGACCGCTGGTCGGTCGTGTCGTCGACGCCGGTGTGCGACGAGACCGGCGCGGTGCGCTTCGTCATCAACATCTTCCGCGACATCACCGAGCGTCGCGACGCCGAGCGGACCCTGCAAGCCCATCACCAGTTGACCCGCACGATCACCGATAACGCCACCGCGGCGCTGTTGCTGATGGACACGCGCCAGCACTGCACCTTCATGAATCCCGCCGCCGAGGCGATGCTGGGCTTCACGCTCGCCGAGGTCCAGGGCCGGCCGCTGCATGACTTCGTCCACCACAGTCACCCCGACGGCAGCCCCTACCCGATCGCCGAGTGCCCGATCGACCGGGCCCTGCCCACCCGCCAGCACGAGCGCGGCGAAGACGTGTTCATCCGCAAGGACGGCCGCTGCCAACCTGACCGGCCGCCTCGGCGGCCGATGAGCGGCTCGCACTCATCCACACGGCACGCACAGGCAATCTTCGCCCTCCTGTGTGATCAGGCACCCGAGAGTACATCGCGTCCCCGCGAGGGAGCCACAGTGGCGACCGCAACTGTCTACACTCCATAGCGAGCCCTCGCAGGTATAGAGCAGGTCCCCCTCGAGCGCACACCGCCGCTCGCCCTCGACGCCATCGACATCGCAAGGATCCCCGCTCTTCGGGTCCTCACGCACGGGAGGCGGCTCGGTGGTCCCCTCGTCCTCGCCTGCGCCGTCGTCCGCGCACCCGAGACCGAGCATACACCACAGGGCCCACGGTCTAGGGATCCGTGCAATCACAGGCCACCCCTCCGATCGCCCACGGGTCACAGACCCCCGGGCCACCACATTCATCGTAGCATTCCCGCGACTCCCATCGCCCGTCGCTGCAGACCGCGAGACGGCCCATCTCGCAGTGCTGCGGGCTGTTTGGCGGACAGGGGGTGCCCTCCGTCGTACACAGGCACTCCCCGCCCCGCATACCCTCCTGACAGCCCGCGGAGACGTGCGGCGGTGTCAGCTCACTGCAAAGCTCCGCACATTCAACCGCCGCGAACCGTAAGCTGTCGGTCTGACATACCAAGATCTCCCCGTCGTCGCCACAATGTGCCTGCTCGGGTACACACTCCGGCATGTCCGACCCGCACGCATCCCTGTCACCATCCCCAGCGACGGATATTTCCACTTCATCGCCGACGATCCAGCGGCTGAATTGACGATCCAGCCGTGCCTGACCGAGCCTGCGATGCAGCCCATTCCGTCGGCCGACGAATGGCCTATCGGGTTCTCCTCCGGCGGCCCGGGACGGCTATTGCAGGCCGGTCCTCACGTCCTCGTCGTCAGCGTGCCCCCGGGCGCCCCCGTGCCGATCCGTCTCGCGGGCTACCCGGAGGTCGCCGAGCACCGCGTCCCGTGACGGCACCGAACGCGACACCTACGACCGGGCCAGGCCCGGCCGTCCTTGGACATGTCCGGTTCGGCCCTCGGCCCTGGACCCTTGACCAGCCGCGCGGCGGCCGCTAGCGTGGCGACATGCGGGGATCCCGGTCGTCATCTATTTTGTGCACGCTCGCCTCGGTCTGCACGCTCGCGTGCGGCGACTCCACGGGCGGCTCGGGCAGCTTCTCGGGCACCGGGGGCGTCAACCTGACTGAGCCGGCCGACACCGGTGCAACCGCCGACACACCGACCTCGAGCAGCACCGGCGCGAGCTCGGTGACCGGCAGCGGCAGCGTGACCGGGGACGTCTCGACCGGCACGACCGCCGGCGTCGACGACAGCTCGGGCGCGCCGACCGGCGGCGGTCCGAAGTTCGACCTCGCCTCACCGCCGGACGTGCCCACCGGTCAGTGCTTCGGCACCTGCGAGGTCACCGACTTCAGCTACATCTGGATCGCCAACAGCACCGAGAGCACCGTCAGCAAGATCAACACGCGCACGCTGGTCGAGGAGGGTCGTTACCTGACCCGCGACACCCCCGGTAATCCCTCACGCACCAGCGTCAGCGTCGACGGCCGCGCGGTCGCGGTCGCCAACCGCAACGGTGGCGTCATCAAGATCTGGGCGCGCCCGGACGACTGCAAGGGCGCGAACACCTCGACCGGCGCCGGCGACGTCAAGGCATGGGGCATGGACGACTGCGTCGCCTGGTACACCGACTTCCCGGATGCCAACAGCCAGCGCCCGGTCGCCTGGACCACCGGTGTGTACAATCCCGTCACCTGCGCGTGGGATAACCAGAAGATCTGGACCGCCGAGGGCCGCGACCCCTCGTCGCCGCAAGAAGGCGGGTTTTGCAAGGACGACCGCGTCTACGTGCACCGCCTCGACGGCACCACCGGAGCGATCGAAGATACGCTCGAGCTGCCGTTCCCCTGCACCACCTTCGGCGTGTACGGCGGCGCGGTCGACTCGAAGAACGACCTGTGGCTCACGCGCCTGTTCGAGGGCAGCCCCGGGGCGATCCGCGTCGACTTCGAGACCCTCGAATACGACACCGTCGGACCCTTCTACGGCTATGGCATCACCGTCGATCACAACGGCAGGATCTGGGGCGGCACCGGCGTCCCCGGCCGCTGGGACCCGGATATGCAGGTGTGGGAGTCGATCGTCGGCAACATCCAAAACTCCGGCGTCGGCCTCGCAGAGGACCTCGCCGGGCGCATGTGGGTCGGCATCGTCGGCGGCATCCAGGCCATCGACGTCGAGACCCTCGCGCTCGGCCAGGCCGTCATGTTCGCCGGCGAAGCCGTGCAGTCCAAGGGCATCAGCGTCGATTTTGATGGCTTTATCTGGGCCGTCCCCGACAACGCCGACCGCGCCTATCGCGTCGACCCCAACGACTTCTCCTATGAGAAGATCGGCGGCCTGGTCGGCGCATACACCTATTCGGACATGACCGGCGGATCGCTCAAGAGCGTCGCCTGTAACCCGCCAGGGTGAGAGACCTTCCGGGTACGCGACCGTC
>Ga0335395_10000987_pt1 | contig 18084 bp, 12 predicted proteins | sample MAT02_FD_205744 | JGI IMG/M metagenome (GOLD analysis project Ga0335395, IMG submission 205744) | Freshwater microbial communities from Lake Fryxell liftoff mats and glacier meltwater in Antarctica - MAT-02 (spades assembly) (version 2) ...
TGGTGCCGCTGGCCGCCTTCATGGCGCCGAGCCAGATCGGCAGCGCAGCGCGTCCGCCGGTCTCACTCTTGCCGAGCTTCTTGGGGGTGTCGAAGCCAACCCACGCGACCGCGACGTGGTCCGGCGTGAAGCCTGCGAACCACGCGTCACGGTGCTCGGCCGAGGTGCCGGTCTTGCCCGCGACCGGCCGCTTGAGCACCTTGGCACCGGTGCCGGTGCCCTCCTGGACCACGCTGGCCATCATCGAGGTCAGCACGAACACGACGTCGTCGCGCAGCGTCTGCTGCGGCGTGCGCTCGGGCATCCAGGTGCCCTCGCCCGGCACATCGATCGAGCGGATAAAGGTCGGCTCAAGGTACGACCCGCCGCGCGCGAGCGTGAGGTAGCCCGTCATCAGGTCGCGCGGGGTCAGCTCGCTGACCCCAAGCGCGAGGGCGAGGTTGTCGGCGAGCGGCGCCTGGATCCCCGCAGCGCGGGCGAACGCATGGGCCGCCTCGAAGCCGATGGTGTCGAGCAGCTTGATCGCGATCGTGTTGACCGAGAAGGTCAGCGCGACCCGCAGGCGGATGTCGCCGCGATACTCGTCGGCCTCGAAGTTGGTCGGCCGCCACTTCTCGTAGATCTCGGGCGAGTCACTGACCAGGGTCGCGGCGCTGTACTTCTCGGTGGCCAGCGCTGCCCCGTACACGAACGGCTTGAACGACGATCCGGGCTGGCGCTTCGCCGCGAGCACGCGGTTGAACTCACCGCGGCGGTAGTGATCGCCGCCGATCATCGCCAGGATCTCGCCGGTCTTCGCCTCCGCGACGATGACCGCGGCCTGTGGACCCGACGCGATCGTGCCTGCGGCGAAGCCCTGCGGCGCGCCCGCGGCGGCGGCCTCCGGCGTGCCCGCGAGCGCGGTGATCGTCACCATCGTCACACCACCCGCGGGAAACTGCTCGTCGTGCGTCAGCTTGGGGTCGTCGTAGCGAGTGCCCACCGGCACGTGTACGAGGAGGTCGCTGTCACCGGCCTTGGCAGCGAAGCAGTCCACGGGGAGGCTCGGCATACGCGCCTGGATCACGACCGGCACGGTGCCGGCGATAGCGAGCGCGACGCGGCCCTTGTCGAGCACCTTACTCTGCTCCTTGGGCTTGGCCGGCTTGATCTTGTGACCGTAGCCCTGGCGCTGATCAAGAGCGACGAGGCCCTCGAACAACCCGACGCGTGCCTTGGTCTGGATATCGAGATCAACGGTGGTGGTGACCGTGGCACCGAGGCGATCGAGGCGCTCCTCGCCGTACTTGGCGAGCAGGAACTCGCGCGCGGCGTCGACGAATTCCTGCGCGTCGGCGCGACCGGGGCCCGCCTCCGGCGCGGGGTTGAGGGCCATCGGTCCTGCCATCGCGGCCTCGACGTCCTTGGGCTGGGCGAAGCCGTTGGCGACCATCTGCTCGAGCACGTAGATCTGGCGAGCCTTGGCCTTCTCGGGCTCCTTGAGCGGCGTCGACTTACCGGGCGCCTTGGGCAGCGCCGCGAGCACGGCGGCCTGCCCGATGTCGATCTCCCGGACGCTCTTACCGAAGTAGAACTTGCTGGCCTCCTCGACGCCGTAGCGGCCGTGCCCGAAGAAAATTTCGTTGAGGTAGAGCTCGAGGATCTCGTGCTTCGACAGCGCCTGCTCGAGGCGCCGCGCCAGGATAAGCTCCTGGATCTTGCGCTCGAAGCTGCGTTCGGGCGACAGCAGGAAGTTCTTCACGACCTGCTGAGTGATCGTCGACGCGCCCTGGCGGGCCCTGCCGGCCTCGATGTTGCTCAACGCGGCGCGGGCCATGCCGAAGTAGTCCATGCCCTCGTGGTTGTAAAAGTCGGCGTCCTCGGCCGCGAGGAAGGCGTTGACGACGTGAGTCGGGATCTCGTCGAAGCGGATCAGCGTGCGTCGCTGGCTGAAGATCTCGCCGAGTACGGTGCCATCGCGGGCGACGATGCGGGTCACCTGGGCCGGTCTGTAGTCGCGGATCGCGGCGACGTCGACGTGCTCGACGTCCCGGCCGTAGTACCAGAACACGCTGGCGATGCTGCCGACCCCGAGGGCGACGCCGGTCAGGGCGGCGCCGAAGGTCCAGCCAAGAATTCTGCGTCCGCGTCTCGTCATGATCCGTGCTCCTTCATCGTCTCGCCGAGGCCCAGCGCGTGCCGGGCCAACCGCGGGTCGACCGCCTTCGCGTACCAGCGCGCGCGCCGTACGGCCAATTCCTGCTCCCCGATGTCCCCAACCGCGCCGATCTGCGCGCGCCGACGCTCCAGCAGCATGTGCAGGATGCCGGCCGCGACCGAGAGGTTGAGGCTATCGAGCCGACAAGCGCGCGGCGGACCGACTCGATGCGGGCCCGACGTGCAGGTGTGAGCTGCGGCGCGAGCGTGGCGACCACCACATCGGGGCCGACGCGGGCGATCGCGGCGAGCAGCTCCGGGGCGTCCATCAGGCCGCGCGGCCCGATCTGCGGCCTGTCCCCCAGGACATGTCCGATCGTACCTGGCATGCAGCTCACCAGCCGAAGCGTCCGGCGATCCCGAACAATATGAGGCCGCCGCCGCCGACGAAGCCACCGGACGGTTGCCGCGCCGTGGCCGGCTCGCCGGGCGCACGACGGACCACCGGCTGCCAGCCGGCCTGGGCTGTCACGTCGAGGTAGGGATTGACCGGAACGTTGAGGTCGAGGCGCCCGAGCGTGCCCGCCGGATCGACGATGTTGAAGCCGAACGGCCCCTTGTGGGCCGCGAGCACCGACAACTGTACGACCTCGAGGTCGACGCCGATGCGGGTCTCCCAGGTGTGGCCGAGCGGCCCGGGACGGTAGCGATAGCCGGTCTCGATGAAGGCGCCCTCCTCGTGCGAGAAACGCAGCGCGCCGTAGCCACCTACGCCGTGCAGGTCGCTTTGTTGCACGAAGCCATACTTGGGCGCTGCGGCGCCGCCGAAGCCCGTCGGCAGATCGCCGGGGTACGCGACGAACTGCCCTTGCATACGCTGCGCCATGTAGAACACGTCGAAGTAGGTCGGATCGTATCCGGCGTCGCCGACGGTCAGCTCACCGACCACGCCGATGCGCGCCGCTCGACGGCGGCCGAGCGTGAACTCGGTGTCGACGCCGATGTGCATGCCCTTGCCGAGCCCGGGCATCAGGTTGAGATCGATGTAGGGCACCACGAGATAGCGCCATCGATCGGTCCAGCGGTAGCTGAAGTCGAGGCCCAGGGCCGTCGCGCCGCGCGAGCCGCTACTGCTCAGGCGGTTTTGACTGTCGACCGCGATCGCCGGGCTGCCGGGCGCGTAGGGCACCAGAGTGCGCGGTGCGAGCGGATCGCCGAATACCGAGAAGCCGATGCCGGCGCCGGCCCAGTCGGCGCCGACCCGCGTGCCGAATAACTGCTGGCCGGCCAGATCGCCGACCACGAAGGCCAGCTCGGCGCCCGCGGGCTGCTCGAGCAAGGCGCCCTCGACCCGCGCGTCGAGATCGACTCCGGTGCGCCGGCGATCGAGATCGAGGCTATTGGCGTAGCCGTGCACGATGCTGCCGTGACCCACGTGCACGCGGCCGAGGTTACCGACCCGCAGGTCGATCATCGCCCGCCCCTGCTCGGCGAACACGTAGTCGTCGGTGTAGGACAGTTGTTGCAGGATCGCGAGGTAGTCGCCGACCTCGTCCCAGTCGGTGTTGCGGACCACCTGGCCCTGCTCCGGATCGCGGTCGTACATGCGTAGCCGGACCGGCGCACCGAGTCTCAGCTCGATCGGGGCGACGTCGCGGAGGTCGAGCCCGAACGAGGGCTCGAGGCTGGCGATCGGATCCTCGACGATGAACCCGAAGCCGGCACCGAAGCGGATGTCGCCGTGCACGCGGCGCACGCGGGTGTCGGGCGGGTGCGCGCTGGCATCGGCTTCGACCAGGACCTCCTGGGCGCGCGTCTCTGCGGTCCAAAAAGACAGCAGAAGGGCGACCAGGGCGACGCGCGTCGGGTTCATCGCTCCTCTGCCTGCAAGAACGCGTCCTCACCATCGGCCGTCGGTGGCGCATCGGACTTGCGACGCTTCAGCTCGCCGGGCTCGCCCTCGACCTCATCGGGAGTCAGGGGTAGCGCCTCGTCGTCATAGCCGCTGTCGTCGAGCAGGCCGGAGATCGATCGCTGCTGCTGCGACGCGGCCAGCAAGCGCTGGATCTCCGTCAAGCAGGCGCGCTTCGTGCCGACTTCGGCGAGATCGAAAGTAATGAGGCCCTCCTTCGACTCCTCGAAGATGATCGGGTCGAGCCGGCCGCGGGTGTGCATGATCGCCAGCAGGCGCTTTAGCTTGGCCTGGAACGCCGGTGACAGGCCGCCCTCGCAGTAGTGGATGTGACGGCGCACGGGACTCGGCAACATCAGCGCCAGGTAGGCGGCCTCGGGCGCCGTGAGAGCGGCGGGAGCCTTGGCGAAGTAGTGCGAGGCGGCCCGGGTGATGCCGTACACCCCGGGGCCGAACTCGATCACGTTGAGGTAGACCTCCATGATGCGCTCTTTGCTAAGCGACTGTTCCACGTACCAGGTCAGGAACATCTCCTGCAGCTTGCGTGAGAGCGTGCGCTCGTGCGACAGCAGCACGTTCTTGACCATCTGCATCGTGATCGTCGAGGCCCCGAGGCGGATCTTGCCGGCCTCGAGGTTGCGCTTCAAGGCCGCCGGAAACTGCGAGGTGATGAAGCCTCGGTGGCGCCAGAAGCCGCCGTCCTCGGTGGTCATGACCGCGGCGAGCATGTACGGCGAGATCTGGTCGAGGGCGGTATAGGTCGCCGAACCCTCGCGCAGGTCGACCGTGCGCTGAGCTCCGTCACGCATCGTCACGCGGTGTACAAATGCACCGCTGAGCCGGTCGGCCGAGACCAGGTGCGGGACCTTGACTGGCTTGCACTTGTCGCGCTCGACTCGGCCTGTGAGCGTGAGCTTCTCGAGGTCGGCGAAGTCGATGTCGGCCGCCAGGTCGAGCTCAAAGTCCCCCTTGAGCTGGAAGCCTACGAGGCTCGGCGCGAGCTCGGCGGGGATCGCCTCAATGACCTCCTGGCAGGCTACTTTCGGCACCGCGACGTGCAGGCGATACTTTCGTCCGCTGCGCTCCTCGGGGTGGATGAACTCGCCGTCGAAGTCGATCTCGATACCGCCACGACGCAGGGTGGCTGCCTCGATCGCGACGCGGCGCAGCGCCGGGTCGACCTCGCCGGTGAAGTTGAAGGCGAAACCGACGCCACGCACCGGCTGGCGAGCCAGGAGGGGATGATCGATGTTGAGACCTTCGAGCTGTAGATCGCCCTCGACCTCGGCCTTGCCGTCCAACAGCGTGACCTTGAGGTCGCCGCCGATCGTCGCGTCCTCGGAGTCGACGACCGGCAACTGCGCCAGCACGGCAGGGATCTTGCCGAGCTTGAAGGCCACCATCGTCAGCTCGACACTGCCGCGCGAGAGGTCACGCGCCCCGGTGCCCTTGAGCGACCACAGCGGCGTGGCGCCCTCCCCTGCGCTGCGAGGATCACCGGAGAAACCGCCCGCGAGGGTCAGCGACATTTCACTGAGTTTGGAGTCGGCGATGGTGACGGATCCACGGATGTCGGCGACGGCGACTTGCGGGGTCAGGGCAGTGGCGCCTCCCTCGATCTGCACGGTGACGGGGAAGCGCGGGACGATCGTTCCCACCGGGCGACGCAGGACCGTCGAGAGGGTGTCGGCCCGCACGCTGCGATCGCCCAGGCTGGCCTCGACTCCGCGTAGCTCGATGGTCGCGCGGTCCTCCGGCAGTGAGGCCGTGATGTCGGCCACGGCGTCGAGCGAGGCGAGCGTCTCGCCGACGTTGCCTCGTAAATCGAGGCGAAGCCCGGTAACGCGGGCCCTCTGCGGCATCAGATGAACACGGCCGCCGCCGCGATCCTCGCGCGGCTTCATCCGCGAGCCCATCTGGGCGGCGAGGCGCTCAAAGGCGGCGACGTCTCCCGTGATCGCGCCGCCGACGACCTCGACCTCGGTGACGATCGCCTGCGCCGACCACAGCGCCTCGCGGTCGAACATGACGTCGATGCGATCGAGGCGGATCGTAGTGTCAGCATCGAGAGTTAGGGTGACGCCCCGCATCGTCACGCTGCTGTACTCGAGGTCGAAGCTGTCCATCGTCATCGGGGCGGCTGTCACCGCCTCGAGACGGCGCACCACCGCGTCCTCGACCAAGCCGTCGGCCCACAGCGGATAGGTGAACACCACCCCGCCCAGGACAACCACGAGGCCACCAAGGACGATCAGCGGGATCCGCCAACGTGGCCGTCTCCTCGCCGGAGGCTCTGTGGTCTTAATCGCGGGCATCACACGGCGGCGCCGGAGGCGACACAGAGTAACGCCCGACGACCCCACCCGCAAATCCGCCTCCGAGCGACGCCGCGCCGCAGCCGCCCGCGCATGTGAACGATCCGAACCGATCCGAATGACGCTGAACCAATGCAAAAGGCCCGGGGGGCACTTCCCGGGCCTGTGCACGGAGCTCTCGCGCTCAGCTCTCGCCGTGGCAGTGAATCGCGAAGAAGACCTTGCCCTCGAGATGACGCACGCCGCCGACCAGCAACAGGCCGTTGTTGTCGATCTTGTAAGCGGTGTCCACCAACGGCTTGTCACGTCCCGGCGCGGTGAGGTTCGCGTGAAGCTTGAGCTTGGTGGCCTCCTCGCCGAGAAGACTCAGGCGCAGGTTAAAGCCCGACTGCAGCGCCGCGACGGCGGATTTGTCGAGGCCGAGCTTGAGGGTCTTGGCCTCGAGCAACCGAAAGCCCTTGAACGCCGCGAACTGATCGTCTCGCAGTTGTTCCTCGAGGAACTTGAGGTCGGCAGGGATCGAGCCGTCACCGTCCTTGCTGGCGAGGAACGCGGTCACCTTGCAGGCCGCCGACTTGACCTCGGCGCGGACCTCGGGGGACGCGAGTGAGAGGCCGCCGAGAGCGATGGCCGGGAGGAGAAACGCCGAGAGGACTGGAGCGAGGATCCGCGATGTCATGGTGTGCCTCATCAATCATGCGAAGGGTCAAAGTGAACGCTGGCCGGGTCCGACGTCCTCATCGGACACCCAGATCACCGTCGTGGTGCCGCGCTTGCCCTCGATGGTGCCGATACGGCCGTTCTTGCCGCCGAACTCGATGCGCTCGATCTCTGCCTCATGCATGTCGGGTGCGGGGAAGCTGGACTCAGGGTCCGGCGCGACCGCGAGCGCAGGGTTGGTGTCTACCAGAGCGACGGGAGCAGACGGTGTGGTCAGGGCCGGCTTCGACGCGACGACCGCGTCGGTATTCGCCGGCGTGACCGCCCCACTGCTCACGACCACGATAAGTACAGCCGCGACTCCGCCGACCGCTGCGACCGGGACCCAGGCCGGCCGCAACACGCCGAACATCCGGGCCCACAGCGATGGGGCCGCGACCGTCGGCATGTGCGCCGCGGTCTCGCGGTCCAGGGTCCGATCGATCTCGTCCCAAATCTGCTCGAAACGGGCCTGGGGGACCTTTGCAGCCTCGGCGGCGAGGCTGGCGTCGATCGCCTGGCGCATCATGCCTAGCTCGGTCAGCGTCGCATGGCTCGCAGCGTCACGGGTCAGCCACTGCTCGACCTCTTGGCGTTCGGCGGGCTCGAGCTCACCGTCGAAGTAAGCGCTGAGTTTTTCCTCGGGGATCGGACTGGAGAACCTCGTCATGGCAGCACCACCTGGGGCGTAGCGACGCCGTTGGCGTCACGATCTTCATTGGTTGCGTCCGCCAACGTGCTGGGCACATACCCGAGCCGCTCGACCAGGAGCTTTTGCATGTTTCGGCGGGCGTGGAACAGGCGGCTCATGATCGTTCCCTTGGAGCACTTCATGGCCTGGGCCATCTCCTCGTAGGACAGTCCCTGGAGCTCCCGCATGATGATGACCGCCCTGTGCTTTTCACTGAGGTATTGGAGTCCATCCTGGACAGCGTCGAGGATCTCCCGCCGCTGGAGTACCTGCGCCGGATCGCCCAGGCTCGACAGCGGCAGGGCGGACATGCCGCCATCTTCTCCGTCGTGGCGCAGGCCATCGTCGAACTCGAGCTCGCGATGGCGCTTATTCTTGCGGATGTGATCGATGCAGAGGTTGGTCACGATCCGATACAGCCAGGTGTAGAAGCTCGAGTTGCCCTCGAAGTTGGCGAGGTACCGGTGCACCTTGATGAAGCTCTCCTGCACCACGTCGAGTGCGTCCTCTTGGTTGCGCAGGAACCCGTACGCTACGGAATAGACCTTGCGCTGGTAGCGCTGCATCAGGCTCTTGAAGGCCTGTCGATCGCCCGTCCGACAGGCTGCGACCAGTGCCTGGTCGTCGGCTTCTGGGGAAACCACGTTAAAGTTCGTCCTTCGACGGGCGCGTGCCCGCACTATTCAGGGCGCATGCAGCGCGCATTGATAAAATGGCCGAGGGGATGAAAGGGATGAGGGAGATGAGAGGGATGAGGGAGATGAGAGGGATGACGATCGGGCTGCCCGCAGATATACCCAACGACGGCCCATGCCCATGACGGCGCCGCTCGACAAGTTTCTCGCCGAAGTCGCCGCTGTCGTCAGGCGCCGCGAGCTCGCGTCCGCCGGCCTGTGGTCGCTTGCCGCTGGCGCGGTCGCTGTCCTGGTGGGCACTGGCGGGGTCGCGGCGTCCCTGCGTGGGGACCTCGGGGCGCGCCTGGTCGTCGCTGCGACCGGCCTCGCGGCGGCGTCGCTGCTCGTACGGGCGCTGCGACGATCGCGGCGGCTGGCGGGGACGAGGCATCGGACGGCGCATACCATAGCCCAAAACCGTCGGGGGCTCACACGACCGTCCTCGGCCGCCGGGGCCGCCAACCTCACCCCGGTCGCCGACTTCGAGTTTCGTCAGGAGATCCTCGGGGCGGTCGAACTCATGCAGGGCGCCGCGGGCCGCGGGTCACCCGAGTTGGCAGCAGCCTACGTCGTCGCGGTCGCCGGACGCTTGCGCGCCTGCGAGCCTGGACTCGCGGCGCCGCCGGCCCGACTTCGTGCGCCTGCCCTCGCCCTCGCCGCGCTGGTGCTCTCGGCCGCCGTGCTCTCGAGCGCACCGGTTTTCCTTCGCGGCCTGGTCCTCCTGCTCGCCGCCGAGGACGGTCGTCCACCGGTCCCGCCCGAGCCGCTGTGGTCGAGCCTGCAAGTCACGCTCGTGGCCCCGCCCTACGCGGCCCGCCCGGAGCGCGTGGTCCAAAATCCCAGCGGTAAGCTTCGCGTGCTCGCCGGGACCCGCGTCGACGTGCAGTTGGTCCCGCGCCGCGCCTTCCCTCGCCTGTCGGTGATCCACGTCCATGACCCGGCCGAGGATCGGCCCGCGGCGCCGGTCGAGCGCATTGAGCTGGGGTATTCCGGCGATGTCGCTGCGCCGAGCGGCGCGCTGTGGACCGGCAGCTTCGTGGTGCGAGGCGCCGGCACGTGGCGGGTCGTTGCCGGTGACGATGATGATGGAACAGCGCCCGGATCTCCGCTCGAGCTGGAGCCCGATGAGTCACCGGAGGTCGAGCTCGCGCCGCTTCCGCGCTCGCAGGGCGACGTCGGCGAGCGTGACAGCGTCGAGCTGCGCTTCACGGCCCGCGACGACTTCGGGGTTGCCCGGGCGACGCTGGTGTTCACCGGCGCCGACGAGCAAGAGATCCGCCTCGACGCCGGGCCGCCTCCGCCCGGCGCGCGAAGCTGGCAACACCGCTACACCTGGGACCTCGCCAGCGTGCCGCTCGGCGAGCGCTCCGAGCTGAGCTACTGGCTCGAGGTCCGCGACAACGACCCGGGCCTCGGCATCACGCCGCTCGCCGACCCCCCGGGCAAGCTGGCCCGCTCGGCCCGCATGCGCCTGACGATCCGCGATGAGCAGCGCGAGCACGCCGAAAACCTACAATCGCTGTCGGACCTGCGCGACGCGGCCGTCGACCTCCTGGCCCGCCGCATGCTGTCCGAAGAGCCAGGTCTCGCCGGCGCCGAGCTGCCCGAGCTGCCGCCCGAGGTCGAGGACTTCGCCCGGCCCGAGGGAGTGTCACCGGGTCTGCGCGCGATGCGATCCGCCCGTGATCTGCTGGCCACGTCGGAGCGCCTGCTGGCGGCCCTGCGCGCCGCGATCGATGCGCTCTCGGTCGACGCGCTGACGCCCCCGCGTGATGTCGCGACGCTGACGGCGATCCACCGCCGCCTGATGGACCTCCAACGCCGCGAGGCCGACGTGCACGCCGAGCTCCCGCCTGGCGCCGAGGAGCGCCGTCCGATCCCTCCGATCCTTAAGCGCCTCGCCGGCGTCAACCGTCAGCAGCTCACCCAGCTCGAGGACGAGATCATTCGCCTCGACGACCTCGTCGACGATCAGGTGGTCGCGCAGATCGAGGCGCTGGTGGCCAGGTTGCAGGCCTCGCAGCAGAAGCTGGTCGACCTGCTGGAGAAGCTCAAGGCCGGCGACGAATCGGTGCGCGGCGAGATCGATCAACTGCAGCAGCGCATCCGCGAGGACCTGCGCCGGCTCGCCGAGGCCCGCGCCAGGCTCGACAAGGAGGTCGGCCAGGAGTTCCTCAACCTCGACGCCTTCAAGGCGATGGAGGCCAAGCTGCGCAACCAGGACATCGGCGAGCAACTGCGCAAGGGCGACGTCGGCGGCGCCCTCGATCAGGCCCGTAGCGCCCTCGACGACCTCAAGAATCTGCGCGACGACGTCCAGCAGCGCATGGCCGATAACCCGCGCCAGGCCGCCGCGATGAGCCCGCAAGAGCGCGCTCGCATGGAGATGATGCGCGAGCTGAGCCGGATCCAGGACGAGGAGGTCGGCCTGCGCAGCGACACCCGCGGCCTGCATCAACAGTGGCGCGAGCAGGCCCAGACCAGCGCGCTGGCGAAGGACGAGGCGAAGAAGTTCGCGCAGAAGGCCGCGGCGCTGCGCAAGGAGCTGGACTCGGTCAACGACGCCCGCCTCGGCCGCGAGGCGCGGCGGGCCCTCGACGACGCGCGTGAACAACTGCAGCAGCTCGAGGGCGAGGCTGCAGCCGCGCCTGCGCGGGCCCTTCAGAGCTTCGAGGCCGCGCAAAAGGCCGCCCAGGCGCTCGAGCAGGCTGCGGCGGGCGCCGGAGCAGGCTCGAGCGAGCGCAAGGCGCTCGAGCGTGCGAGCGCCGCGGCGGGCCGGTTACGCGACCAACTCGGCGCCGCCCTGCCTGCGCCCGACGCCGGCCTCGGGCCCGAGCAACAGGCGTTGTTCGATGGCGCGCAGCAGCGGCAGGCCGGGCTACGTGGACGCGCCCAGCAACTGCTCGAGGGCCCCAACGCCGCCGAGCTACCGGAGACCGGCCGGCAGGCGCTGCGCTCGGCGATGGGCGGCATGCAGGGCAGCGGCGACGCGCTCGGCGAGCACCGCGGCGGCCCGGCGATCGGGGCCCAGGGCCAAGCGATCGAGGCCCTTCAGCGCGCGCTCGACAGCCTGCGCGACAGCTCGCCGCCGGCCGGCGCCGCCTCGCACGAGGAGACCAGCACGGAGACCGAGCGTGATCGATCGCTGCGCGACGAGCTGATGGACGCCATGAAGGAGGGCGCGCCCCAGGGCTTCGACCGCGAGGTCGAGCGCTATTACGAGGAGCTGCTGCGATGATCAACCTGGCCCACATGACCCTTCGGACAGCTCTGCTCGTGCTGCTCGGCACGCTGGTCGCCTCCCCGAGCGCGGCCGGTCCGCCCGGCACCGACGAGCCCCCGACCCCGGCCGAGGCCCCGTCCCCGGAGGCCTTCACCGACGCGACCGGGCGCTTCGAGGAGTCCCTCGACGCCTGGGATCTGGCCGGGGCCGAGGCCGCGATCGCCGAGCTGCCGGCGGGCGCCCTGCGCGACGTCAAGGCTGGCGTGCTGGCGTTGTTTCGGGCCCAGTACCCCGAGGCCGAGGCGCTGCTCAGCGGCGCGTTGACTTCGGGCCAGTTGCCCGCGGCCACCGCGATCACGCAAGAGGCCGATCACTACCTCTCGCTCGCGCGCGGCCAGCAGCGGGCCCTCGGTCCGGCGCTGCGCCAGCTCTCGCCGGATGGCCACGTCGAGTTCGTCTGCGCCGACGCCCGCGACGCGCTGCTCGCCCCCTACCTGTTCGCGGCGATGGCCGACGCCCGCGACGCGCTCGGCGGCGACCTCGGCGTACTGCCCGATCACCCGGTCCGTTTTGAGATCCTCGACGACGCGGCCAAGCTCGCGCTCGTCTCGCCGCTGAGCCTCGACAACGTCTACACCACCGGCACCGTCGGCATCACCAAGTACCGCCGCATCATCATGGTCAGCCCGCGCGTGCTGCTCTACGGCTACGGCTGGCTCGACACCGCCGTGCACGAGTACGTGCACTACCTCGTCACGCTGCGGACCCGCAACCGCGCGCCGGTATGGTTGCAGGAGGGCCTGGCCAAGCTGCTCGAGACCCGCTGGCGCAGCGTCACTCCGATCCCGCTGGAGGCCGCGCCGCGCAAGCTGCTGGCCCGCGGACTGGCCCGCGACGACCTCGTCAGCTTCGCCGAAATGTACCCGTCGCTGGCGATGCTGCCCTCGCAAGAGCGGGCCGCCCTCGCCTACGCGCAGGTCCAGACCATGCTCGAGCTGCTCCGTGAAGAGAAGGGTCAGCCGGGGCTCGCCGTGTTGCTCGATCGCGTGGCCGCCGGCGGCGTCGCCGAGGACGCGCTGGCGACCGCGTGGGGCGGCAGCTTCGACGCGTTCCACGAGCACTGGAAGGCCACCATGCGCCGACGCACCGCCGGCAAGCCGAAGCCCGGCGACTCCAGCTTGCGCAAGCTGCAGTTTCGCGAGCCTCAGCAACCTGACGCCAGGCCCGTCGACGACGACGCCGACCCCTCGCTGCTCGGCGACGTGTTCTCGCATCTCGGCGGCGGCGAGGCCCGGCAACACGCGCGCCTGGGCGTGCTGCTGACCCTGCGCGGCCACCTGCCGCAGGCGGCCAGGCAGTACGAGAAGGCCCGCGCCGCCGAGCCGAAGCTCGCCTCGGACGCGAAGCTCGCGCGGCGCCTCGGCGACCTGTATCTGCAACTCGGCCAGCCCGCGAAGGCCGTGCCGCTCCTGCAGATCGCTGGCGCCGACGACCCCGAGCAGGCCAACATCGCCGCGTCGGAGGGTCGCGCGCTGCTGATGACTGGCGAGCGCGCGGCGGCCCGCACGGCGCTCACGCGGGCGCTCCGCGTCAACCCCTTCATCCCGACGCTGCACTGCGATCTCGCCCGCCTCGCCGTCAGCGATGACGAGCGCACGCGCGAGCAGGCGCTATGTCGCGAGTGATAGCTGTCCCAAAGACCAGGTCATCCGCCCCCGCGCCCGGATTCGCGCGTGCGCGGGCACGTGCGGCGAAATTATGGCTTGCGCAAATCATCGTCTTCCAAGATAGCTAGGGGGCATGGGCGGCTGACTGTTGTCGCGTCCACGTGTGTCCTGCCCGCATATGTCCCGGCCAATGCACCCGTACTGCCACGGAGGCGCCTGATGTTGACGCTAACTAGAAAAGTCGGACAAAAGATCCGCATCGGTGACCACATCGAGATCGTCGTCCGCGAGATCCGCGGCCGTCAGGTCCGTCTCGGGATCTCGGCGCCGCAGGGCCTGCCGGTCTATCGCGAGGAGCTCTACCAGCAGATCGCGCAAGAAGGCGGCGCTCCGAAGGACGGCGAGGCTGAGGCGACCGACGCCAGCGGTCCGGCCGAGGCGGCCGACCCCGACGACCCCACCGACGGCGGCTGACGCCTCACGGCAGCCCGTTGAGCGCCCGAACCACCGCGAACAGGTCGCCCTGGTCGTAGAAGTCGACGGCCAGGAAGTTCGGCGGTTGTTTGGCCTCCTGCTGGCACTGCGTGGCGCGGCTGTACAGCAGGTCGTAGGCGTTGGCGGTCGCGGCGTCCGGCTGGGACGGCGTGTCGAACATCGTGCTCAGCCAGTGGTTGACGAGGAACAGATCGTTGCCCATCACGCCGCGGTTATGCGCGCAGCTAAACTCCTCGACGCTGTGGAAGCTGTACGGGGTGTCCCAGGTCAGGTCCCACACGTGATGAAACCACGCGGGTAGCGGCCCGCCGTTCTCGGCAGTCACGAGCAGCCGGGTGTCGGCGTCGATCATCGCGGCCAGAGTCGGCCACGCCGCGCCGGGCTCATGCGTGTAGACCCGCTGCGCCAGCGCGCTGTCCTCGAGGTCGGCGACGATGCGATCGACCGCGACGTCGTCCTCGTAGATGATCGTCAGGACCTCGTCCGGGTTCGCCGCGAGGAACGCCTCGATCTCGAGCAGCGCCTCGAGGTGATCGACCTCGCCCAGCGCGCAGCCGCCGTGACACAGCGCGGTCTGCCCCGCGTTGTCATGCACGTCGAGCATCATGCAGCGCACGCCGTCCAGCAGTTGCTGGCCAATACCGTGCTGCTGGTTGGCGTTGACCTGCCCGAAGCCGTCGTCCTTCGCCGCGTAGGCGTTGTGTGTGCACGGAAACACGACCTCGTCGAAGCGACGCTCGCACAGCGCGGCGTCCCCGTTGCAGGCGCGGGCCGGCGGCAAGTCCGGGCCTCCGGTCGTCGGCGCGCCGCTCTCGCTGCCGGCCGTGGTGGTCGTGGTGGCCGTGGTGGTCGTGGTCGTGGTCGTGTCGTCGGTGCTCGTCGCGCTCGTCGTGGCTGGCTCGCCGCTGCTCGCGGTCGTCTCGCCGGCCGCGGGTGTGCACCCGATCACGAGCGCCGCCGCGGCCGCCGCGACCGTTCGCGCGCTCGAGGTCGACGGGATGGCCAAGCTGGTCGGGCGACTGCGCATGGCCGCAGGATCACTCGCGCGCGCCGGCCTGTCACCCCTCGTGCGCCCACACGACGATCACTCGCAGCTTGACAGTCAGAGGCGGCGACGATGTAGTGGCGACTTGCCCCCTGAGACCATGTCCAAGCCCCACGCCGGTCCCCTAGCGGTCGTCCTTGCGCTGTGCTGGGGGCCAGCTTGCGGGGATTCGGTGCAGGTCGACAGCGAGGGCAGCAGCGGCGGCGCGACGGCCACGACCAGCGGCTCGACCGGGCCTGCCACCTCGACCACGCCGACCACCTCCGGTGAGCCCGTGACCACCGGCGGCACCACCAGCGATGGCGGCACCACCGGCGATCCGACGACCACCGATCCGGCCACCTCGAGCACCGGCGACGAGAGCTCGACCGGCGAGCCACCCGATCCTGCCGCGCCGCTGTTCGAGCCGGGCGCGATCGCCGAGTTCGCGCTCGATCTGAGCGCCGAGGCCATCGACAGCCTCGACGCCGACCCGAAGATCTACGTGCTCGGCGACCTCACCGTCACCGTGGGCGGTCAGGTGACCGTGCTGACCGACATCGGCGTGCGACTCAAGGGCAACTACGGCTCGTTTCGCACGCTCGACGAGAAGGCCGCGTTCCTGTTCAACTTCGATCGCTATATCGATGACCAGCGCCTGTTCGACCTGGAGAAGCTCGCGGTCAACAACATGGTCCAGGACCCCAGCATGCAGCGCGAGCTGCTCGGCTACACGTTGTTTCGCGCCGGCGATGTGCCGGCGCCGAGAGCCGGACACGCGACGGTCTCGGTCAACGGCGAGCTCTACGGCCTGTACACCACGATCGAGACCGTCGACAACGAGGAGTTCCTCAAGACCTGGTTCTCCGACGACAAGGGCGCGCTCTACGAGGGCGCGTACGGCAGCGACCTGTTCACGGATCTCGTCCCGAGCTTCGACCAGGACAACGGCGACAACGTCGACTTCATGGATCTGCAGGCGCTGGTGCAGCAGCTCGACGCGATCGTCGATCCGGCCGACTTCGTCACCGAGGTCGACAAGCTCATCGACCTCGATCGTTTCCTGACCTTTGCGGCCACCGAGATCTACCTCGGTCACTGGGACGGCTACGCGTGGACGCGCAACAACTTCTTCGTCTACCGCGGTCCGGACCAGCGCTGGGTGCTGCTGCCGTGGGGCATCGACCAGACCATGGTCGACAACCTCGGGCCCTTCGGCGGCGAGGGTCGACTGCAGCAGATGTGCGTGCAGTCGCTCGAGTGTCGCATGCTGCTCGCGGAGAAGTTTCAGGCCGTGGTCGCCCGCGTCGACGAGCTCGGGCTCGCCGCGCAGGCGCAGACCCTCGCCGACGCGCTGCGCGACGCCGCCGACGCCGACCCGCGCAAGGAGTACGGCATCGACAGCGTCGACGGCAACGTCGCCGCCAACATCGAGTTTCTGACCAACCGTGGCCTGCAGGTGATGGACGACCTGATCTGCACCGACCCGAGCAAGCTCGACGCCGACAACGACGGCTACAGCGGCTGCGGCGAGGACTGCGACGACGGCGACAAGACCATTCACCCCGGCGCAGCCGAGATCTGCGACCTCGACGACGACAACTGCGACGGCCAGTGGGACAACGACCCCAAGTGCCCGCAGTGCATCGTCAAGAAGCTGCCGGCGCCCGCGCTCGGAAGCGCCGCGCTGTGCTTCGGCGCGAGGACCTGGGCCGAGGCCGAGGCCGATTGCGTCGTGCAGAAGGGCCACCTGATCGCGGTCCACACCCAGGCGGTGCAGGACTTCCTCGAGGGTGAGGCCTTCGCGATCCAGGACACCGACTGGTGGCTCGGGCTCAGCGACAGCAAGAACGAGGGCAGCTTCGTGTGGAGCAACGCGAGCAAGCTCGACTTCACGAGCTGGGCTGGCGGCGAGCCCAACAACTCCGGCAACGAGGACTGCGTGCACCTCGCGCCGTGGGCCGACGGCGACTGGAATGACATGTTCTGCGATCAGGTGCGGCCGTACATCTGCGCGGTGCCCTGAGCGCCGCTGCGCGACCCACCTGCGCGCTGCTCAGCGGCGCACCTGCGCCACTTTTTGCAGCGCCGCTCCGGCGGCGTCGGCGAGGCGTGCCGAGGCCTCCGCGACCGCGGCGATCCGGCCGGCCGCGCGCACCAGCTCGGCGACTGTCGCGGTCGCCTGGCGCAGCCGCTCGAGCTCGCCGGGCGCGAGCGGGCGCAGCTCCGTGCCCGCGAGCGCGGCCCGCTGCTGCTCGTCACGCAGGCTGTTGAGGCGATCGTCGAGCGCGCGGACCTCGTCATTGACGCCGGCCCAGCGAGCCGCGTGCTCGAGCGGATCGATCGCGTCGAGGCGCGTGCGCAGCAGTTGGCTGACGTCCGACAGGCGATCGATCGCGGCGGCGACCGCTTCGAGGTGGCTGATATCGCGGCGCTTGCTCGGCATTGGTCGGCTCCTAAAGGGGCGGAGTAGTGATGCCCGTGACGGGATCGCGGCGTTGCTGGCCCGGGCCGATCGTCTCCGGTCCGCGCGGGCCGGGCTCGGTGGGCGGTTGACCGATCGGGGGCGTCTTCGGGGGCGTCTTCGGGGGCGTCGGCGGTACTGTCGGCGGAGGACCGGCGCCCGGACCGGCGCCCGGAGCCATCGCCTCCTGCGCCGCGGCGACGCTGGCTTGCACCTCGGCGAGCTCGGCGTCGACCTGCGTTGCCACCTGCGCGCCGTACTCGACGTAGAAGCGGACCCCGTCGGTGAACCGCAGCGGGCGTGACAGGCCGAGCAGTTGACGCACGAAGCGGTGCAGCGCGGCGCCGTCGATCGCCAGGGCCGTGCGCGCCGCGAGCACGCTCTCCTCCCACGCGAGGCCCTGGTCGCGGACCTCGTAGCTGGCCTCGCTACCGGCGACCACGCCGGAGAACAGCGCGAGCCGCTTCTCGCGATCGGGGGTGCCGGCGACTCGCCACTGGGCCAGCGTGCGCGCGTTGTACTGCCCTTGCTCGGCGACCTCCTGCCGGCGCAAGACCAGATTGCGCTGGCGCAGTTGGACCACCGCGCTGCGGGCCGCCGCGAACGCGGCGGTCTCCGCCTCAAGACGATCGCCGGCCGCCGCCAACGCGGAGGCCTGGGTGCGCATCGCCTTGGTCCCGCAGCCCGAGGTCACCAGGATCACCGCCGCGAGCGTGGCTGTCCGTAGAGACATGTCAGTACACCCCTCCGGCGACGATCCCGAAGCCGACCGCGCTCACGATGA
>Ga0335395_10000988_pt1 | contig 18083 bp, 18 predicted proteins | sample MAT02_FD_205744 | JGI IMG/M metagenome (GOLD analysis project Ga0335395, IMG submission 205744) | Freshwater microbial communities from Lake Fryxell liftoff mats and glacier meltwater in Antarctica - MAT-02 (spades assembly) (version 2) ...
GGTTGATGGGCAAAACGCGAGCGACCCGCTGTACCAAAAAATGGCCGGCAACTTCAAGACCAGCATGGCCTACCAGGCTGCGCTCGATCTGGTGTTCAAAGGCAAAGAGCAGCCGAGTGGTTACACCGAGCCGCTGCTGCACGCGTGGCGACTGAAGGTGAAGGCGGCTGCCTGACCCGAAGCCCACGCACCGGTACGACACGGTGCCTTCGGGCGCCGTTTTTATGGCGCGAGCGCTGGCGATAATCCCCGCCATGCAAGCACCTCCCCGCTGGCTGGACGAGCCCGAGTTGCCCCAGCTGTGTACCGATCCCAGCGCTACCAGCTGGCTGCGCGAGCGCGGCTCGCTGACCGAGCGCCTGCGCCACCAATGGGGCGACGTGGCGGTGCATCTTCTCGATGAAGGCCTGGCACGCCCCCTGCCCCACGAATCCACACGCCTGCGTCTGGCACCAGCCACGCTGGCCTGGGTACGCTGTGTGCTGCTGGTGTGTCAAAACCAGCCCCGCGTCTATGCCCGCACCGTGATCCCCGACTGGACGGCCCTCAACCCCTGGGCCGAGGTGCAGCGGCTGGGTCGGCATCCGCTGGGTGAACTGCTGTTTCGGCTGCCCGATCTGCAGCGCAGCGGTTTCGAGTGGAGCCAAGGTGGGGCCTGGCCGCACGCCGAACACTGGACAGTCCACGCCAGCGCGCAGCCCCGGTCAGAGCCACTGGCCCGGCGCTGCGTGTTTGTGCGAGAACAAGCCCCGCTGCTGCTGACCGAGGCATTCCTCGACCTGCCGGGCAGCGACCCCACCGCCGCCACCCACCAGCCAGCAGACGCGCCATGAACGATCCCCTGCAATACCTCCTGTTCGACGCCAGCGACGACGGCCACGGCACCGGCACCTGGGACGCGATGGCCAGCGTGCGCGCGGCGGATCTGCCGACGGTGCTGGCCGAGGTGCAACGCGTGCTTGCAACGGCCGAGCGCCACAACCCAGGCCCGCGCGGGCCGCTCGACGAGGGCGGTGCGTGGGACGCCGACACGCAGATCGATGCCGACGGCGACTGGCACACGCTCACGCTCACGATCACCGGTCCGTGGGAATGGGGCGAGGCGCTGGTGGCGCAGTTTTGCTGACCAGCGCCGCAAAGACCCGTTGGTAACATCTGCCGCGTACCCCCAGCCGCGCCTGCAACCAGAGGCCGCTCCTCTGCGCCAACACCCACCCCATGCCCCACACCAAACTCACACTCGCCCGCTTAGAGAGCCTGCTCATGACCGCCTGCGATGCGCTGCGCGGCAACATGGACGCCAGCGAATACAAGGAGTACATCTTCGGCATCCTGTTCTTGAAGCGCGCCAGCGATCTGTTTGACCAGCGCCAGATCGAAATTCGCCAGCAGGCCACAGCCGACGGTCTGTCCGAAGCCGACACCCTGCAGCTGCTCGAAGACGCCGACCAGTATTCCGGCAAGTATTTCTTTGTGCCCAAGCGCGCCCGCTGGAACACGCCCTGGGCCGACTACGCCATCGACAAACACGGCGAGCTGCTGGCCACGCATCACCCCGCGCTCAAGCATGTGAAGGAAAACGTGGGCTCCATGCTCAACAAGGCGCTTGAAGCCCTGGAAGACGACAACGCCGACGCCTTGCAAGACGTGCTTAAGGGCACCATCAACTTCAACCGCAAGATCGGCCAGACCACGCTGGACGACGACACGCTGGTCGATTTCATCCAGAATTTCGACCAGATTCCCCTGCGCGATGAAGACTTTGAATTCCCCGATTTGCTGGGTGCCGCCTACGAGTGGCTCATCAAATACTTCGCTGACTCGGCCGGCAAGAAAGCCGGCGAGTTCTACACCCCAGCCGAGGTGGTGCGCATCTGTGTAGAAATCTGCGACCCCCAAGAAGGCATGAGCGTGTACGACCCCACGGTGGGCTCGGGCGGCATGCTGATTCAGGCGCGCGACTACCTGCGCGAACACGGCGCCAATGCCGCTGAGCTTTCGCTCAACGGGCAAGAAAAGATGGGCACCACCTGGTCCATCTGCAAGATGAACATGCTGCTGCACGGCATCTCGCACGCCGACATTCGCCAGCAAGACACCCTGCGCGAGCCACAACACAAAACCGAACACAACGAGCTGCGCCGCTTCGACCGCGTATTGGCGAACCCGCCTTTCAGCCAGAACTACCTCAAGAAAGACATGCTCTTTCCCGGCCGCTTCCCGGTCTGGATGCCCGAAAAAGGCAGGAAGGCCGACCTGATGTTTGTGTAGCACATGCTGGCTGTGCTCAAAGCCGATGGGCGCCTCGCCACCGTCATGCCCCATGGCGTTTGGTTCCGGGGCGGCGAAGAGCGCGAAGCGCGCAAACACTTCATCGACCACGGCCTGCTCGAAGCCGTGATCGGCCTGCCCAGCAACCTGTTTTACGGCACCGGCATTCCCGCCTGCATCCTGGTGCTCAACAAGGCCGGCGCCGCCCAGCGGCAGGGCGACAACGGTGGGGTGCTCTTCATCAACGCCGACCGCGAATACCGCGAAGGCAAGGCCCAGAACCACCTGCGCCCCGAAGACATCGACAAGATCGTGCACGCCTACCGCGCGGGGCAAGACATTCCTGCTTATGCGCGGCGCGTGCCGGTGGCTGAAATCCGCGCCGAGGAATACAACTGCAACATCCGCCGCTATGTCGACAACGCCCCGCCGCCTGAGCCGCACGACGTGCGCGCCCACCTGCACGGCGGCGTGCCCCTGAGTGAAATCGACGCGCTCGCCCCGTCTGGCGCAACTACCCCGGCCTGCGCGAAAGCTGCTTTGTCAACCGAGCGCAAGGCACTTACGCCGACTTCACCCCTGCCCTCGCCGAGCAGCGCGCCATCGCACCGCTCGTGGCCGAACACCCCGGCGTGTTGCAGGCCCAAGCCCAATTCATGGCCACCCTGCAAGCCTGGTGGCAGCAGCACCTGCCGCTGGTCGAAGCCCTGGCGCCCGACCCCAGCAACCAGCAGGCCAAGCCCAACAACGCCTACGCCCTGCGCGCCACATTGCTCGCCAGCATCGAGCGCACCTTCACCGGCCCCGATGCCCAGCAAACCCTGCTCAACCGCTTCCAGGTGCGCGGCGCGTTTGCCAATTACATGCAACAGCTCGCAGCCGATTTCAAATCCATCGCCGCCAGCGGCTGGGGCGCTGAACTCATCCCAGCCGAGACCATTTTGCAAAGCCAGTTTCCCGAGGTGCTGGCCGAGCTGGAGCAGCAACACGCCCGCCTGGCGGAGCTGCAAGCCCTGTTTGTCGCCGCCAGCGAAGAAGACTTTGAAGACAGCGACGACACCGGCGCGCTGCCCGCCGACGAGGTGAAAGCCCTCAAGACCAGCCTGAAAGAAACCAAAGGCCAACTCAAGCTCGCCAAGCGCGACACAGCCATGGGCAACCCGGCCTTGCTGCAACAAGACGCGAACCGCATCGAAGCGCAGTTGGCTCGCCACAAGGCGCTGGAAGACGAAGCCAAGGCGCTCAAGGCGCTCATCAAAAGCACCACGCAAAACCGCGATGCGCTGGTGACCCAGGCCCGCGCCAAAATCGGCACGAATGAAGCGCGCCAGGTCATCACCGAGCGGCTGGGCACCGTGTTGCTGGCGAGCTTCCGCCAGTACCTGCGCGCCGATCAGCGCGCCGCCGTGGCCGCCATTGAGAACCTCTGGCGCAAGTACGCGGTGACGGCGCAGCAGATCGAGGCCGAGCGGGATGCGGCGGCGGTGGAGCTGCAGCGGTTTTTGGTGGAGTTGGGGTATGCGTGAGTGGAAAACCGTCAGCCTAGGCTCGATCTCTTCGCAACGCAAAGGTATCAGCTACAAGTCTGAGGACTACAGCAATTCTGAGGATGGCCATCCATTTATAACGATCAAATGCTTCGTCAAAGGTGGTGGTTATGAACCCAGGGGCATCAAGTTCTACAACGGGGTTTCTACCAAAGCGGACCATCTCGCTCCCGGCGATCTTCTCTTTGCCGTTACCGATTTGACCCGTGCCGGGGACATTGTTGGCAGCCCACTTCGCGTACCCGAGATCGCAGGTGCCAAGCTGGCTTTGGCATCCATGGACTGCATGCGCATCGAACCAGATGTCAGTCAGTGCGACAAGGGGTTCATGTATCACCGCCTGATGTTGGCCGATGTGCGTGGAAAGATGGTGGCGTATTCGGCTGGCTCAACCGTCCTTCACTTGGACACAAAAAGGGTGCCGGGATTTCTCGTTCGCATCCCGGAAGACACCCGGGTACAAGCCAAGATCGCGAGTGTCTTGGACGGCATCGACACCACCATCGAAAAAACCGAAGCCCTGATCGCCAAGCACCAGCAAATCAAGGCCGGCCTGATGCACGACCTGTTCACGCGCGGCGTGCTGCCCAACGGCCAACTCCGCCCACCCCGCAGCGAGGCGCCTGAGCTGTATCGGGAAGCGGCGATGGGATGGATTCCTCGCGATTGGGCTGTCGCGACCATGCAGGAACTGCTTGCCCCTCTACCAAACAACCTTCGTAGCGGCCCTTTCGGTAGCGCCCTGCTGAAGCATGAGTTGGTTGAAGAAGGCATTCCGTTCTTGGGCATCGACAACATACATACGGAGCGATTCGAGCCCACGTTTCGCAGGTTTGTCAGTAAGCGGAAGTTCCGCGAACTGGCCAAATACGGAGTGCGCCCCCGCGACGTGGTGATCACCATCATGGGAACCGTCGGCAGGTGTTGCGTCATCCCTGCCGACTTGGATGTTTCGCTGTCTTCAAAGCATCTCTGGACGATGACTTTCGACACCGAGAAGGTCATTCCAGAGCTGGTCTGCTGGCAACTCAACTTTGCACCTTGGGCACTCGCCTGGTTCCGTCGAGCCATGCAAGGCGGCGTTATGGACGCGATCCAGTCCAGCACGTTGAAAACCCTGAAGCTGCCCGTCCCCGGGCTCGAAGAACAAGAGTTGATCTACGCCCGCTACTTGAAGATGACTGAGCGCATTCAGCGGGACGACGAACAACTGCAAAAGCTGCAAAAACAAAAACTCGGCCTCATGCAAGACCTGCTCACTGGCCGGGTGCAGGTGAGCACCACCACAGATTAAAAACAAGGGGAGGAACGACATGCCAGACATCAAGAACCAAAAGCTGCTGTACCACCTGACGTCACTCAACAACCTTGAGAGTATCTTGAGCGTCGGTCCAAGCTGAGGAGCTTTCAGGATGTTGCCGATCATGAAATCTTGCAGAAGCGCGCAGCTCTGGGGCTGGAGAACTACGTGCCATTTCACTGGTTTGCGCGCAACCCATTTGACGGTGGCGTGCAGAGTGCCCGTAGGGGCGAGACTTTTGTGATGATCACAGTCCAACGAACGTGGGCGAGCAGCCAGAACTGGAAGGTCATCCCCCGCCACCCGCTTGCCAACGACGCCATACATTTGATGGACTACGCTGCGGGTTTTCAAACGATGGACTGGGATGCCATGAACCGTCGCGAGTACCACGACCCCCACAGCAAGAGCGTTTGCATGGCGGAGTGTCTGTCCCCGACTCCGGTGCCAGCCGACCGGTTCTTCACCGTGTATGTTGCCGACACGGTCGTCGAGAATTACGTTAGTAGAATGGCGACCAAGCTCAAGGTGGTACTCAGCGTCGGAGTGAACAACCACATGTTTCTGTGATGGTTTACACCAACCTCAACCCTGAGAAGGCGCTGATCTGGCGCATCGTCCACCGCGACAACCTGTTGTGGATTCTGGAGAACGGCCTTCACTGCGGTAACAGCGCAGTGAAGGCCCCGGGCTGGGTGAACATTGGCAATCCGGAACTGACGGACAAGCGCGCGACGCATCGCGTTCCCAAACCGCCTGGTGGCTTCTTGAACGACTATGTACCGTTCTACTTCACGCCGTTTTCAGTGATGATGAAAAATATCCACTCCGGTCGGAGTGTCCAGCGACGCGACAACGAGGAGATCTTGATCCTCGTCTCCAGCTTGCGCCATGTGGCCAAACAGGGCTTGCCGTTTTTGTTTACTGACAGCCACGCTTACTACCAGTGGTCGAACTACTACGACGACTTGACCCAACTTGGAAAGGTTGACTGGCAGCTGCTGCAAAGACGTGACTTCAAACGTGACCCGGACGACCCGGCAAAGTTCGAGCGGTACCAAGCTGAGGCCTTGATACACCAGCACTGCCCGGTATCGGGTTTGTTGGGTATCGTCTGCTACACAGAAAAGATGAAAATGGGTATCGAGCAAGCGCTGTCTTCAAGGGCTTTAAACCTACCAGTGCATGCCAGAACGGGGTGGTACTTCTCATGATGAAATTCACACAAGGCAACCTGCTTGAGTCCGGTGCGCAAGCACTGGTGAACACCGTCAACACGGTCGGCGTGATGGGCAAAGGCATCGCGCTGATGTTCAAGGACGAGTACAAGGAAAACTTTCAAGAATATGCAGCGGCATGCAAGGCCAAGGAAGTCCGCACCGGCAAGATGTTCGTGACTGAAACCCATCGCCTCTCAGGCCCTCGTTGGATCGTCAACTTTCCGACCAAACAACACTGGCGCTCACCTTCCCGCATGGCGTGGATCGTTGATGGCCTTGAAGACTTGCGCCACTTTTTACTTGCGAACGATGTCAAGTCCATCGCTTTGCCACCGCTAGGTGCAGGAAACGGCGGTCTGGAATGGAGCGAAGTTCGCGAACAAATTGGGAGAGTGTTGGGTGATCTGAGCGATGTGGAGATCACCGTTTTCGAGCCTACACAAAAGTACCAGAACGTAGCCAAGCGCGCGGGTGTGCAGAAGCTGACGCCTCCTAGAGCCCTTGTGGCTGAACTGGTGCGCCGCTACTGGGTTCTGGGCATGGAATGCAGCCTGCTAGAAATCCAAAAACTCGCCTGGTTTCTGGAGCGCTCGATTGAAAGAACGCCAGGTCTCAAGCCACTGGACTTGCGTTTCGAGCCGAAGAAATTCGGCCCCTATGCCGACAGGCTCCGTCACCTTCTGGAGGGGCTGGATGGCAGCTACCTCCACTGCGAAAAGCGCATCAGTGATGCGGACCCTTTTGATGTGATCTGGTTTGACGATGAGCAGAAGGCTCTGGTCCAGACGTACATCAAGACGGAAGCCAGGCCTTACCAGCAAGCGCTGGAGGAGACCGCGAAACTGATTGATGGTTTCGAATCGCCATTTGGCATGGAGCTTCTCGCAACAGTGGACTGGCTGCTCGTGAAAGAGAATGTTGAGCCCAACACCGAGGCGGTCCGTCAAGGTATTGAGCGTTGGAGCACCGGGCAGCAAGCAGCTGAGCGAAAGAGCCGCTTGTTCGACGACCGCTCAATTGGCATTGCATTGAACCGCCTGACCCAAACCGCTGCCTCGCACGCCGCGTGAAGTAAGCGAGTTACAGATCGAAGTGCGTTGGCGGCCTGAGGGGACTGCCATCAACCTCAACCACGACAAGGCATTCCGAGGGGAAAAACTTGTCGTACTCGCCGAAGCGGTTGCCCACATCGAGCGCAACTACTTGACGCTCACCACCATGAAGCACCCGGATCGCGCCGAAAGCACGCGCGTCTGGAACTTCGACCTAGCTGAGATTGGGACTGCGCTCGCACAGGTTGCTACGGGTCAGCGCTCGAAGGATGGCTCGCCTGTTTGGGTGGACATTGGCTGCCAGGCTGTGGTCATCAGCTCAAGTGGCGAGTTGCCCATCGTCCGAGTTCCGGTGAATCCGTTGACCAAGTCGCTCCGACAAGACGCTGGACAGGTGTCTCAGGCATGAGCGAATACACCGAATTCGAACGCCCTTTTCTCGACCAATTGGCAGCGCAAGGCTGGACGGTGATCGACCAGGGCGCGGGCGTGCCACAAAGCGCAGCGCCCAGCTTGCGCCAGCACTTTCGCCAAACACTGCTGCCGGGCGTTTTTGACGAGGCGGTGCGCGCCATCAACCGAACAGCCGACGGCCAACCCTGGGTGGCCGATCGGCAGCTTGAAGAGTTGCGCACACAGCTCACACGCCACCCCAACCGCACGCTGCTGGAAGCCAACGAGGCGGTGCAGGCGCTGCTGTTCAAGGCGCAGACCGACCGCAACGGGCTGACCGGCGAGGCCGACCCGGTGGTGCAGCTGATCGACTTTCACACGCCGCAGAACAACCGTTTTCACGCCATCAACCAGTTCCGGGTTGACACGCCGGGCTGTGTGAAGGCGTTCATCGTCCCGGACATCGTGCTGTTCGTGAACGGCATTCCCCTGGCGGTGGTGGAGTGCAAAAAGGGCTCAGCCACCTGCGCCAACCCGATGCAGGAAGCGCTTGTGCAGCTGCAGCGCTACATGCGCCGCCGCGCCGAGACCGAGGCCGCTGGGCTGAAGGAAGGCGAGCCGCGCCTGTTTCACACCAACCTGCTGCTGATTCGCACCAGCGGGCTGGCAGCGGACTGCGGCACGATCACCTCGGAAGAAGAACACTATTTCGGCTGGAAGACGTTGTACCCGCAAGACGACGCAGCGCTGGCTGGCCTGAACGCGCAGCAGCAACTGGTGGCGGGCATGCTGACGAAAGCGAACCTGCTGAAGATTCTGCGAACCAGCGCGGTGTGCATGGACACAGACGGCGGCCCACGGGTGAAGGTGGTGTGTCGCTACCAGCAGTTTCGCGCGGCGAGCAAGGTGGTGGAGCGGCTGCGCAGCGGCCAGACGGCCCTGGAGCGCAGCGGCGTGGTGTGGCACACGCAGGGCTCGGGGAAGTCGTTGACCATGGTGTTTCTGGCACGCATGCTGCGCGCCAGCCGCGATTTGAGCGATTGCAAAATCGTGCTGGTGAACGACCGCACCGACCTCGAAGACCAACTGGCCAACACCGCCACGCTGATCGGCGGCAAGGTGAACGTGATCGAGAGCCGCCAAGACCTGCGGCGCCACTTGGCCAGCGACAGCTCCGACATCAACATGGTGATGGTGCACAAATTTCAGGAGCACAAGCAGGCGCTGAGCAACACGGTGGCCGAGGCGCTGGGCACCTACCTGGCAATACCGTTGGGCCAGACGTTTGGCGTGGTGAATGGGTCAGACCGCATCGTGCTGATGATCGACGAGGCGCACCGCACGCAAAGCTCGGACCTGAGCGACAACCTGTTTGAGGCGTTCCCCAACGCCACGCGCATTGCCTTCACCGGCACACCCCTGATCACCGAGCGCCACGGCGAGAAGAAGACGCACAAGCGCTTTGGCGAGCTGATCGATGTGTACCGGATCATGGATTCGGTGAACGACGGGGCCACGCTGCAGATCTTGTACGAGGGCAAGACAGCGGACACAGCGTTGAACGAGAAGCACGCGTTCGACACCGCATTTGAAGACCTGTTTCGCGAGCGCAGCGAAGCGGAGCTGCTCGCGATCAAAAAGAAATACGGTGCCACCGGCGACATTCTTGAAGCGAAGAACCGCATCGACGCGATTGCGCGCGACATCGTGCGGCACTACGTCGACAACATCCTGCCCAACGGCTTCAAGGCGCAGGTGGTGTGCCACTCGAAGCTGGCATGCGTGCGTTACCAGGCGGGCATTGAGGCGGCGCTGGCCGAGCAGCTCGCCGTGGAACGCGCCAGGGCCCAGCCCGATGTGCTGCTGATCGAACGCTTGGCTTTTCTGAAAACAGCGGTGGTGATTTCGTCGGACGGCACGAATGAGGCTGCTTTCATTGCCCAGGCGCGCAAGCAGGCAGCGCGGATGAACGCGGTCGATAATTTCTGTCGCGGCTTTGACCGGCAACACCCTGACAAAACGAACACCGGCATCGCTTTTCTGATCGTGTGCGACATGCTGCTGACCGGCTTCGATGCGCCGATCGAGCAGGTGATGTACATCGACAAGAAGCTGCGCGAACACACGCTGCTGCAAGCCATTGCGCGCACCAACCGGGTGAGGAAAGGCAAGAAGCGCGGCTACATCGTGGACTACATCGGTCTGGCCAACCACCTGATGGAGGCGCTGAGCCTTTACGCCGCGGCCGACGAGTTGCAGGAACTCCAGGACGGGATGAAAGACATCGCCTCAGAACTGCCGGTGCTGGAAGAGCGTTACCAGCGCCTGCTGCAGCATTTCGCAGCGCTGGGGGTGAAGCAGTTCAAGGCGTTTGTGACCGGCACCCTGCCGAGTCAAGCAGCGGATGCGGCTGTGGTGCACGAAGCCGTCAAAGCGCTGAAAGACGAAAAACAGCGCGCGAACTTCGAGGTGTACCTGAAGAAGTTTCTGATGAGCCTGGACATCGTTCTGCCACGCCAGGAAGCGCAGCCCTACCGCGTGCCGGCCCGGCGCCTGGGCTATGTGTTGCAGGTGGCCAAAGAGCGCTACAAGGACGAGAGCCTGAACCTGGGCGATGCGGGCGAAAAGGTGAAGGCGCTGATCAACGAGCATCTGATCAGCCTGGGCATCAACCCCAAGGTGGCGCCGGTGGCGTTGCTGGCCGAGGACTTCATGGCCCAGTTGGCCGTGCATGCTGGCGGCAGCAGCGAGGCCAAGGCCAGCGAGATGGAGCACGCCATCCGCAAGCACTGCACCGTGCACCACAACGAGGACCCGGCGTTTTACAAAAGCCTCTCAGCCAAGGTGGACGCCCTGATTGAGCAGCACCAAGACCAGTGGGACTTGTTGGCCGAGAAGCTGGCAGCGCTGTGCGGCGAAGCCATCGCTGGCCGCCGCCAGGGCGAAGAGGGTCTGAGCAAAGAAGCCACCCCGTTTTACGCACACATTGCCCAGGTGGGCTTTGCCAACGGCATGGTCGGTGAGGACGACAAGCCACACTTCAAGACGCTGATGGAGACGGTGGTGGCGCTGTTGCAGCAAACGATTGGCAGCGTCGATTTCTGGCAGAACCCAGACAAGCAAAAAAGCCTGCGCGGGCGGATCAAGACCGAAATCACCAAGACCGGAATTAAAGAACTGAAAGCCAACCGGGAGCGGGTGGCGGTGGAGACCATGCGGCTGGCCAAGAGCCGACACGACGAACTGCTGCGCGTCACGCGCGAAGGAGCTTTCTGATGCAGCAGCGGCAGGTGCGTGACATTCACTACCGTTTGCTGCCCGGTACCGAACGGCGCACCACCGACATCGTGATTGAGCGCGATGGTGTGATCACCGTGCGCCCGCCCCACCACATGGCACCGGATCAGGTGGACGCCACCGTGCTGAGCAAGAGCCTGTGGATTTACCGCAACCTGGCCGAGTGGCGCGACCTGAATGCCAGCGGCGTGGTGCGCGAATGGGTCAATGGTGAAACGTTTCTTTACCTGGGCAGCAGCTACCAGCTGCAACTGGTGGCGCAGCAGGACGAGCCGCTCAAGCTGAAAGACGGTCGGTTTTTGTTGCTGCGCCCTTTGGTGGAACGTGCTGGCGCACCAGCCGCACGGGAAGCGTTCCAAGCTTTCTATGCCGCCAAAGGGCTGGAGCGAATCCAACGCCGGGTGGCTCACTTTGCGCCCCGGGTGGGTGTTGCACCGGGTGCCACACAGGTGGGCGATATTGGGTTTCGCTGGGCCAGTTGCCAGCCGAGCGGCGACCTTCACTTTCACTGGAAATGCGCGATGGCACCGCTGACGGTCATTGACTACATCGTGGTCCATGAGCTGTGTCACCTGCATCACCGCGATCATTCCGACGCGTTCTGGAACGAAGTGGACAAGGTGTTGCCAGACCACCGGGATCGAAAAGAATGGCTGCGCACACGAGGCGCAACGCTAGATCTGTAACTGTTCAGCTGCTCGACGCTTTCCGAGCGTCGAGTTGGGTGGCGATTTCGGCCAGTGTGACCTGTTTGGCGATGGTCTGTTCGGTGTCCAGGTCACCGGTGTCTCAAAACCGCTGAAACGTGAGCCACAGAAGGTGTGCGGCGTGGCACCGTCGGATACGCTTCACCGATGCGCTCACAACACCCACAACACAACACCCGCCCAGCCCCGGTTTCGCGCTCGCCCGAAACACACAGGGGCACGCTCTGAGCGACAACCTGCCGCAGACAATTTCAGCGCAACCGCCTTTGAAAAGCCTGCCGCTGTCGGTGGTGCTGTTTTCGCTGGCGCACGACCCGGCGCGCGAGCGCATTTCGGTGGGCGACTTGCTGGCAGCGTTGGGTGACCGGGCCATCGGCGCGCTGATGTTCATCTTTGCGGTGCCCAATGTGCTGCCTGTGCCGCCAGGTGTGTCGGCCATCCTGGGCACACCGCTGATTTTTTTGTCGGCCCAGCTCACGTTCGGTATGAAGCCGTGGCGGCCCAACGTGGTGAGGCGGCGCTCGTTCTCACGATCGGACTTCGCCACCTTGGCGCGCCGCGTCGTACCGTGGCTGATCAAGGCAGAAAAACTTTTGCGCTCGCGCGCTTCCGCGCTGTCGCGCCCCCCGGCGGAAAACCTGGTGGGCTTGGTTTGCCTGCTGCTCGCGCTGGGCATTCTGGAGCGCGACGGCCTGTGGATCGCAGGCGGTCTTGTGGCGGCGGTGGCAACCGGTGCGGTGGTATCGGGCGTGGTGTTCGCGCTGATCAAGAGAGCGACTTGTTTGTTCAAGCAGGCGCTCGCATGATCGCCTGGGCCACCCGACGCTGGCGGGGCGAGGTGCCTTTGCAGACGCTGCTGTGGCGCGACCTGATGTTGGTGGGCACGCTGGTGAATCTGTTGTTCACTGGCGTCGGGCTGGCTGTGTTTGCCATCACAGACCAGATCGGCTGGGCAGTGGCGCTGCATTTCGCGCCGCTACCGTGGAACCTGTTTATGGTGGTTTGTGTGTGGCGCCTGCCCACCTCAAGCGCCGCCACGCGGCCGATCGCAGTGGCCTGGCTGATCGCTGTGTTGGTGATCTGAGCCTGGGGCCTTGAAACGCTATCGGGCGGCTTGCAGCACCGGCGACCAGCCGCTTTGCGCGAGCAACTCGTCGCGCCACACCCGGTAGCCTGAGTCGCTGGGGTGCAGGCCGTCCTTGGCGTTGAGGCCCTTGTTGCGAACGAACGGGTCGGCGTCCGCCTCGTGATAGAGGCTGACGTATTGCGCACCTGATGAGGCAGCAGCTTGGCTCACCACCGCGTGCAGCGTGCGCGAGCGCGCGCTCATCACGCCGGAGAGCGGCGCAAAGAAAAACGGCGCGTTGCCCACATTGCCCGCGGGCATCACCGCCACGCGCGGGGCCATGCCGCTGGCCAGTGTCAACGAGCGCTGCACGTCGGTACGAATGGCGTCTTCGCTGCGAAGGCGGATCACATCGTTGCCGCCTGCCATGAGCAACACAAGATCAAAACGCCCCCCGCGTTCGAGCTGCTGCACCACGCCCTCAAAGGTGGCGCCATCGCGTGCGCGGTTCTCAATCGCCAAGCGCGGAAAGCTTTGCGCCAGCAGCCCGGCCACGCTGTTCTGCGGCACGCTGGTGCCTGTGCCTACGCCGGTGCTGTCGCCCACAATGAGCAGGCGCAGCGCGGCGTTGGGCGGGTTGTGCTGAAACGGTTCGCTCTCACGGGCAAGCTGGGCTGCCGTGCTGATGCGCGAAGCGGCGCATCCACCCAGCAACAGCAGCGCCGCAGCCGCCGCCACACCGATCAAGATCCAAGCATTTTTCATGGGCGACAGTCTAAAACGCGGCTGCAGGCAGCCCTGTAGGACGGTAGCCTGACCAGCGCATCGCAGGGGTTTTGCAGCAGCGGACTCAGCGGCGCGCCTCGGTCAGCGTCAGCAAAATATCGGCGTACCAAGCGCAGTTGAGCCCTAGCGATTCGTCCAGCACGAGATCGCGGTTGCCCATGTCCATGCGCGACGAATGCACGCCGAGCAGGCGCCACGGCAGCGCCTCGGTGGCGGGGCTGGTGGGCGACGGGTCGCGCATCACCACGGCCGCGCCGCTGGTGCCCCGGTGGGTGCGCGCGTCGGTCAGAAAGTAGCCCTGGCCCTGAAAGCGGATGCCCAGCGGCGAAGCAATCGCCGCCAGCCGCACCACGGGCAGGTGGTGCACGGCATCGTGAAAGCCCAGCGGAAAGCCCACGACCAAGAGTGCGGCGTCGGCTGGCACAGCATGAAACGCGCTCTGGATGTGTGCCGGGGTGAACACGCGGTACACAGCCGACGGCGGGAAGGCGGCGCGATCCAGCTCGATCACCGCCACGTCGATCTCGCCTTCGCTGTCGCGCCCCTGGTGCCACAGCGCCACGCCGTCGCCGTACAGCGGCACCGAAAAACCGGTCGATTGGGTGAGGTTGGTGGCATCGAGATGCAGCTCGATCATGAGCCGGTCGGGCAGGTGTTTGCTGGCCTCGTCAATCACCACATGGCGGCTGGTCACCAGATACAGCCGGTCTTCGCGCTCAAAGAAAAAACCGCTGGCGTTGGTGAGTGCGAACTCGCCGAGGTAGGTGGACACATGCGGCGCGGCCAGAAACAGCGGATCGACCGCGTGGGTGACGGGCTGGGCCGACTTTGTTGGCTGGGAGGGTGTGGGTGCGGGCTTGGGGTTCATCGGGCAAGTGTGGCACCGATGTGGCTCGCGCGTGGCACTGGTTGGCGCAGCAGCAGAAGGCCCGCTGGCGTCACTCAGAAGCGCGCGTGACGGCGCTGAAGGCGCTGCTGTTTCAGCGCAGCCGCTGCACGTCGTGTGGCCGCACCGCCGAGGCGCGGTTGCCCCAAGACTGGCGCAGGTGGGTGACGACGGCTGCTATCTCTGCGTCGGTCAGCAGCGTGCGGTACGGCGGCATGCCGTAAGGCTGGGGGTTGCCGGCAGTGGCGGGCGCAAAACCGCCAGCGAGCACCGCCAACACCGGGTTCGCCGACTGCGCCTGGGTGACGGCGCGGTTGCCAGCCAGCGCGGGGTAGGCACCCGTTGCGCCCTGGCCTTGCGCGCCATGGCAGTCAACACAGTTTTGTTCGTAAACTTTTTCGCCTAACGCAAGCTGATCGCCGCGCGCTGGCTCGAACTCAGGCTGCTGGACAGATTGCGGCGCCAGCGCTTGCAAATAAAGCGCCATCGCGCGCAGATCGGCGGTGTTCAGGTGCTGTGTGCTCTCGAACACCACCTCGGCCATCGGACCCATCACCGAAGCGCCGGTGGTGGTGCCGCGCTGCAGCAGCTCCACTGTTCGCGCGATGTCCCAGTGCTGCACCCCCGCCTCGCTCTCGGCGCGCAACGAAGGCGCGAGCCAGGCGGGTTCTGGCAAACGACCGCCTGCGAGATCGCCGGCCGGGCCACCGAGTGCGTCGCGCGCCGAATGGCAGGCGGCGCAGTGGCCGAGGCCGCGCACCAGATAAGCGCCGCGGTTCCATTCGGCGTTTTGCGTGGCGTCGGGCGCGAACGCCTGGGGCTCGAAATACAGCATGCGCCAGGTGGCCAGCGCGAACTGGGTGTTGTAGGGCCAGCGCAGCGCGTGCGGCCGGTTGGTCTGTGCCACGGCGGGCAGGCTGCCGAGATAGGCGTAGAGCGCGTCGCTGTCCGCGCGGCTGACTTGCGTGTAGCTGTCGTAGGGGAAGACGGGCACCAGCAGGCGGCCGTCGCGCGACTGCCCGTGGTGCATGGCGCGCCAGAAAGCCTCGGCGCTCCAGCGGCCCAGGCCGGTCTCGGCATCGGGCGTGAGGTTGCTGGCGAACACGGTGCCAAACGGGGTCGGGATGGCACGCCCACCCGCGTAGGGCTGGCCACCACGCGCGCTGTGGCAGCCGGCGCAGTTGCCGGCCAGCGCTAGGTAGGCGCCGCGCTCGACCAGCGCGCTGTTGGCCACCGGTTGGGGACTGTTCAACGCGGGCAAGGCGGGCACACTGAGTTGCTGCCACAGCACAAAAACCAGCGCGAGCCCAGCGACCAGCGCCGCCGCCGCTGCCACGCTCAACAGTCGCCGCACCGGCGAAACTTGGTTTGTGTGCGCCAAGCTCAAGCCCTCACGGCACCGCGCTGCCACAGCGCAGCGGCAACGGATTTGCTGAAGACGGCGCGGGGCGCGTGTTGGCGGGCAGGGCCTGGGCAGACAGCCAGGTGGCCAGCGCGCCCACGTCTTCTGCCGACAGCGCCTTGGCCACCTGGCCCATGCAGTCGGGCGCATGCGCGTGGCGCAAACCGGTCTGCCAGCCGCCGAGCTGGCCGATCAAGTAGTCGCGCGGCATGCCCAGCAGGCCGGGCACAGCCGGGTTCATGCCGGTCAGCCGCTCGCCGTGGCAGGCCACGCAGGCGGGCAGCTTTCGCGCCGGGTCGCCTTGGCGCACCAGTGCTTCGGCGCGGGCGTGCATCTCGGGCGACACACGGGGGGTTTGCGGCGGCGGGTACGGCAGATCGATGGCGGCGAAATGCTCGGCGATGTCGCGCAGGTAGGCGTCGGACAAGTGATCGAGCAGGTTGGCCATGCCGGGGTTCTGCCGCCGCCCGTCGCGGAAGTGGGTGAGCTGGTTGTAGAGGTAGCCGGCTGGCTTGCCAGCGATGCGGGGGAAGTAGCCGCTGGCGGTGGCGCGGCCCTCAGAACCATGGCACAGGGTGCAGGCCATCATGCGCTGGGCCAGGTTGTTGGGCACGGTGTGCGCCGATGGCTCGGCGGCGTGCGCGCCGGTTGCGCTCAGCCACATCACAGCGCAGCAAGCGGCAATCCAAAGGGAGCGAAAAAAGACAGAGTGAGTGGGTCGGGAGCGCGGGGACATGAGCCACTGGAAATTACCACACCGCTACACTGAAAGCCGCTATGTCCGACACCCGCGCGAACCCTCTCGACACCAGCCGTTGCCCCCTTTGCGGCGGCGAGAACGGCTGTGCAATCGCCCGCAAACAGGCCACTGGCCAAGCCCAGCCCCCCTGCTGGTGCGTCTCGGCCAGCTTCTCCGCTGACTTGCTGGCCCGCCTGCCCGCTGACATGCTGAACGCCGCCTGCATCTGCGCGCGCTGCGTTGCCGACGATGCGGCGGCGCACAGCCGCGACGCGTCGGGCGCCTGATGCGCTGGTTCGATCGCATTCCGCTGCTGTGGCTGGTGCTGATCGCGCTGTGGCTGCTGGGGGCGCCGGTAGTGCCGGAGCCGCACCTGATTGAGAAGCTGCGCTGGCTGGAGCGCGGCGAGCTGACCCGCCCGCTCGACATTTTTGACTTGCTGCTGCACAGCGTGCCAGCGCTGTTGCTGGCGTGGCGCCTGTGGCGCGACGCGCAGCGCCGCAAAACCCCAACGCCATGAACGCGCCAAACAAGCCCCCGGCGCGCGACGACTCGATCGCCGCGCTGCGCGAACGCCACGGCGAGCGTTACCGCTGGCTGCTGTTGCTTTCGGTGATGGTGGGCACGATGGCATCCATCATGTCGTCGACCATCATCAATGTGGCGATCCCCGACATGAGCCAGCACTTTGCGCTCGGCCAAGAGCGCGCGCAGTGGGTCAGCTCGGGCTTCATGGCCGCGATGACGGTGTCCATGCTGACCACGCCCTGGCTGCTGTCGCGCTACGGCTACCGGCGCACCTACGAAGGTTGTATGTGGCTGCTGCTGGCCGGTGGTGTGGCGGGTGGGCTTGCGCAGCATTTCCCGCTGGTGCTGGTCGCGCGGGTGGCCGAAGGCCTGGCGGCGGGCGTGGTGCAGCCGATCCCGGCCATCATCATCCTGCGCGCCTTCGAGCCCAGCGAGCAAGGCCGCGCCAGCGGCATCTTTGGCATGGGTGTGGTGCTGGCGCCCGCCATCGGACCCAGCATTGGCGGCCTGCTGGTCGATGGCCTGGGCTGGCGCTCCATCTTTTACATGGTGGTGCCGTTCTGCTTGGTCTCGCTGTGGCTGGCGCGCCGCTATGTGCCGACCAACGCGCCGGGCGGCGCAGCAGTTAACCCGCGCGGCGCCACGCTCGATTGGCCCGGCCTGCTGCTGGCCACGGTGGGCACGTTGTGCCTGCTCAATGGCTTGGTCGAACTGCACAGCGGTACTGGCAGCGCAGCCGTGTTCTTGGGCAGTGCCGCGCTCGCGCTGGTCGGCTTCGTGACCTTGCAGCGGCGCATGCTCAAGCGCCATGGTCGCCGACCAGACGGCGCGGTGGCGCCGCTTATGAACCTGTCGCTGTTCACCGACCGGCGCTTCGCCATGGGCAGCA
>Ga0335395_10000989_pt1 | contig 18079 bp, 17 predicted proteins | sample MAT02_FD_205744 | JGI IMG/M metagenome (GOLD analysis project Ga0335395, IMG submission 205744) | Freshwater microbial communities from Lake Fryxell liftoff mats and glacier meltwater in Antarctica - MAT-02 (spades assembly) (version 2) ...
ATAAGCGTGCGCGGGCGATGAAAAGTGCTCATGAAGCCCGAATTCGCGGACCCCAAAGCATGTCAAGTATAATATCTACAAGGACTTACGTCATGTCGCTAAGTGAACGACATTGGACCTAGGACCTCGGACCTCGGACCGCATACAAAACGCTCCATTCCAAAGAAAGATAAAATAAAAGTTTACGCTCTAGGATGAAACTTTTTATGAATATCCACCAGCCGTTTTGCGTCGACGTGGGTGTAGCGTTGGGTGGTGGTGAGATTGGCGTGGCCGAGGAGTTCTTGGACGGCGCGCAGATCGGCGCCGTTTTCGACCAAGTGGGTGGCAAAGCTGTGACGCAGCAGATGGGTATAAACGGGTTTCGTGATGCCGGCGCGGCGGCCAGCGTCGCGGACGATCTTCCACAGCGATTCTCGGCGGAGGGGCGCTCCGCGCGAAGATAACAGCAGCAGCTCCTGCTTATTTTGCGGGTCCAGGGTTGGCCGCAGCTCGGTGAGATACCGTTGCACGGCCTGGCGACCGGCGCTGCCTAGGGGGACCAAGCGTTCCTTGTTGCCTTTGCCAAGTAAGCGCACGAGGTGGCCTTTTTCTTTGAGGTCGGCGAGCCCAAGTCCACAAACCTCGCTGGCGCGGGCGCCACAGGCATAGAGCAATTCCAGGGCAGCGCGGTCACGCAGACGCATCGCACCGGGATCGCCGCCGAGCAGCAGGCGGGAAACCTCTTCGATGTTGAGCACCTCGGGCAGGGTCTGCCACAGGGTTGGGCTGGCGGTGAGTTGAATGCGGTCACGCTCAAGCACATGCTCGGCAACCAGAAAGCGCGAGTACATGCGCCACGCGACCAGATCCAGGGCCAGGGTTGCCGGCCCGTGGTCCCGTTCGTCGCGCAGCCAGCGCAAGCAGCGGCCGATTTCATCCGGGCCCGCGCGGGCGAAATCCAGGCCCAATTGGGTAAGGGCATCGTAGAGATGGGCAAGCCGACTGGCGTAGACCGCTAGTGTATTGGCAGAGAGGCCGAGTTCGAGGCGGCACGCGGTCAAAAAGGCACGGCGTTCGTCGAGCATGATGCAGCCTGATTGGACAATGCTCGGCAGTCCATGGCCAGCGCAACCGCAAAAAACGTTGCAAATGATGCAAATGAAACACCTGCGATGCAATTCACTGTCGTGAACTTGCACAACCCAGGGAACATGTGGTAAGCTGACGCACTGTGGAAGACCCCCATCTCGTCCAACTTGCCCGCGAACGTGGTTTCATTTCTGAGGCGCAGATCGCTCAGGCCGAGGCCGAACAAAAATCGCTCTCGGAACGCGGCATCGAACGCAGTTTATGGTTTCTGATCCAGGACTTCGGTTTTGTCAGCGATCAACAGAGCCGCGAATTGCGGCGCTATATCAGTTCTTCGCGGGTTCGAGCGCTGGAAGTCGAAGGTTACATCATCCAAGGGCGCCTCGGCAGCGGCGGCATGGGCGATGTCTTCCGCGGTCGCAATGCCGCCAATGAAGAAGTCGCGGTTAAGCTGCTGGCCACGCGCTATTCCAACCATGAGGAATACGCCAAACGCTTCCAGCGCGAAGCCAAGGCGACGTTGCGCCTGCATCATCCCCACATTACCCGCAGTATTTCCGCAGGGCTTATCGAAGCGCAGCGCTATCTGATCATGGAATTGGTGCCGGGCAAAAGCCTGAAGGAGCGCATCAACGGCGGCGGCCCGCTCAGCGAAAAAGAAGGCCTAACGTTTCTCACTCAGATGGCGCTGGCCCTGCGGTATGCGTGGCGTCGCGGCGTTTTGCATCGCGATGTTAAACCGGCGAATATCATTCTCGCCCCGCTCCGCGATGGTGTCAGTGAACCCTTTTGCGCCAAGCTCTGTGATTTTGGTCTGGCCAAGACCTGGCAGGTCGCGGGCGAAGAAACCGCGAGTCTGACCCGCGGGCAATTGACCCACAGCGGCGTCGCCTTGGGTACGCCGCATTATATGAGTCCGGAACAGGCTTCGGGCGAACAAGATCTCGATCAGCGTACCGATATTTACGGGCTTGGCGCGACGCTATTCCACGCGGTGTTGGGGCAGACCCTTTATACCGGCAAAAGTTCCGCGGCGATCATGTACAAACAGGTGACCGAAGCGGTTGACCTGTCGCCCTTGAAAGAACATGGATTCAGCGCGCCCTTCATCCGCTTGTGTGAAAGTATGCTGACCAAAGAGCGGGCGCGACGCGCACGCGATTGGGATGCCGTTCTTGATGAGGTCCGCGCCATCAATGCCAACTTGGTCGCCGGCATTGAGTCCTTGGCGCCGTCGCCGCGCACGTCTTCCGAAGTCGGTTTGGACCCCGTTGCGGTCAGCAGTAGCGAAATGCCCAAGCCGCGCCCGCAGCCAGCGGCACGTTCGCGTCGCCCTTTGCTGGTTGGTACGGCGGTGGCGGTGCTCGGCCTGATCATTCTGGCGGGGATTCTATTCACCCTGGTGTTCAGTCGTGCGCAAACAGCGACGCCGGATACTTTGGCCCGGATGCTGGTCGCTCCACGCGATACCTCAGTGCCGATGCGCATCGCGTTGGCGCCCGGCGATTATCAGGGGCCATTTGATTTCGGCATCGCGCAGAGCCGCATCACGTTGCATGCCAGCGGTCCAGGCGTGCGCTTGGTTGCAAGGCCAGGCGGCACCGGACCGCTGATTCGCTTGCAGACCGGCCTCACCGATTTCGCGCTGGATGGGGTGATCTTGGTCCCGGGCGAACGCTTGGCGGTCGAAGCCCTGTCCGGGGCCCGTGCTTCGTTGCGGCAACTCCATATCGAAGGCATCTGCCCGAGGGCTATCGCGATCAGCGGGGCCGAAGTGCAGATCGATCATTTCAGTGCCCGGTGCACCGACACCGCGATCCTGGTCGAGAATCAGGGTACTTTGTCTATTAGCGATGCGGTGGTGTCCTCGGGGGGCATCGCCCTGGCCGTGCGCCGCGGCACGGTACACGCCGAACGGGTGCGCTGGTCCTCCCTCGGCGGCCATGCCGGAGCCCTGGTTGACGGGGATGGTGGCGCGCTGCATCTGACCGCCTGCATCATTGATGCCCAAGGCTGCGCCACCGCCTTGCGCACCGTGCGCATGACCGATGCGCGGTTGGTCGACGTGGCCTTGCGCGGTGCTCGGCTCGCTTGGCGCGCTGATACCACGGCGGTGAGCCGCCTGGAACGGTTCACCGCCGAAGCGGTCGACACTGGCATCGAATGGCTGGGCGCACGCGACCCAGCCTGGACCTGGAATGATCTGCTGGTGCGTGCACCCCGTCCTGCAATCGGCCTCCCGCCGGTGGCCCTTGATGGAACCGGCGCCAGTGCCCAAGCTCTGAGTGCAGTTCCCGTCGCTACCCATCGCAATTAATTCCCGAACCGGAAAGAAGCATTTTATGGTTGACACTCTGCTGGTGATCGATGACGAAGATGCCATTCGGCACGCGATCTCACGCGCCTTCGCCGATTGCACCGTCGTTCAAGCGGGCACCCTCGCCGAGGGGTTGGAACGGATCAAAGATAGTTATCCAGATCTGATCCTGCTCGACCAACGGCTGCCTGATGGGGAAGGGTTGCCGCTGATACCGCGCATCCGTGCCATCGATCCTGATGTGCCGATTGTAGTCCTGACCGGCAACGGCAGCACCGACTTGGCGATTGAAGCGATCCGCATCGGGGCCTCAGATTTCATTGAAAAACCGTTCAAACTCGAACGCCTGCGCACCACGGTGAGCAATCTCCTGGAGAAACAGCATCTTGGGCGCCAGGTCGCCCGGCTTGCAGGCAAGAATCCCGGGCGTCAGGGCATGGTCGCCCAATCCGGGGCGATGAAAAAAGTGCTCAATCTGGTCAAGCGCGTCGCCGCAGTGCCGGCAACCACCGTGCTCATCGAAGGCGAAAGCGGGGTCGGCAAGGAATTGATCGCCCGCGCTATCCACGAGCGCTCGGCGCGGTCCAGCAAGGGATTCATCGCCATTAATTGTGCCGCCCTGTCCGAGAATCTGCTCGAAGCGGAATTGTTCGGCTACGAGAAAGGCGCTTTCACCGGTGCCGACAGCAAGGGCAAGTCGGGGCTTTTCGAAGCGGCTGACGGCGGCACCATTTTTCTCGATGAAGTCGGCGAGATGCCTCTGGCCTTGCAGACGAAATTACTGCGTGCTCTGCAAGAACGCCGCTTCCGCCATGTCGGCGGTCTCGCGGACATCGAAGTTGACGTCCGCGTGGTCGCGGCGACCAATCGTGATCTGCGCGCCGAAGTGCGCAAAGGCACCTTCCGCCAGGATCTGTATTTCCGTCTGCGGGTAGTTCCGGTCACCGTGCCGCCCCTGCGCAGCCGACCTGAGGATGTTCTGCCGATTGCGGACCATCTCCTCAAACGCCTGGCGCCCGAGTTGGGCCGCCCCGATCTGACCTTTACCGAAGAGTCCCGCGCCGCGATGCGTGAATATGCCTGGCCAGGAAATGTGCGTGAGCTGGCCAACGCGGTTGAACGCGCGGTCATCATCGCCGAAACCGACGTTATCACCCCCGCGGATCTGTGCCTGGATGAACACTTGCTGGAACCTGAGCCTGCCGCGGGCGCAGCCAGCGTGGCGGAAATCCCCGCCGGCGCGCTGCTGTTTCCCGCTGGCCAGCGCAATCTCGCGGCCATTGAGGCGATGGTGATTCGCGCCGCGCTCAGCGAAAGCGGCGGCCATAAATCGAATGCCGCCGACATGCTCGGCATCAATCGCACGACGCTGTATAATAAACTCAAGGACCTTGATCCGGCAAGTCTTGATAATGAGGTCCCTGCGCATGCCTGATCTCTCGACGCGACGTTCAGCGACGGCGACCGACTTGGATCCGCAGAGTCTGCGCGAAGAATTGGCACGCTTGCGGCCCCTGGCGGAACTGGGCCGCATGGCCGCCACGGTCGCCCATGAAGTGCGCAATCCGCTCGCCGGAATCAGCGCCAATGCCGAGTTGGTCCGTGAAGCGCTAACTGATCCGGCGGATCAGCATTGCGTCGATGTCATCCTGGGCGAGGTCGATCGCTTGGGCCGCTTAGTCACCGATCTGCTGTTTTATAGCCGTGAACGCGATGCCGCCCTGCAACCGATGGATCTGGTGCAGCTCGCGCGCAGTGCCGATTCCTTCACCCAGGCCCAAGCCGGGGCGGCAGGGGTCCGCATATCCGTGCACGGCACTGGTCGCTGCCACGGTGATCCGGAGTTATCCCGCCAAGCAGTGTTAAATGTAGTCCGTAACGCGGTGGAAGCCTGCCGCGAAGGCGGCGAGGTGCGCTTGGTGGTCACGCCGCAGAAAATCGAGGTGATTGACCAGGGACGCGGCGTGCCAGAGCCACTGCGCGCGCGCCTGTTCGAACCGTTTGTTACTGGTCGCACCCGTGGCTTGGGGTTGGGCGCCGCGGTTGCCCAACGCTGCATGCAGCGACAGGGTGGCGATCTGGTGCTGGCCCGTACTGGCGATGACGGCAGTTTGTTTGTGCTCAGCTGGCCGGATCATACCTGAATCGCTGCGGTAAAAAACCGCAGCCCCACTCAGCGATCATGCTGGGTGGGGCTGCGGTCTGTTTTTTATGTATTTTTTCTAATGAAGCGCACGGCCCAGCATGATTTTCGCCGACGGTAGGCGATGAATGGACTGAGCTGGCTCGCCTGCTCAGCCGGTGGTCACGCGATGGGGAGTACCCGAGGTGGCACGGTACAGTCGATCACGATCACACTTCCAGCCACATTTTGCACCCAGGCAGGCACCGGCGATGGCGGCAGCCAAGCCGATCAGCATGACCGCGCCGGCGATGAAAGCGGCCTGCGCTGCCCGTTCCTTAGCGGTCTCGGCGATCTCTAAGGCTTTTTCCTTGGCCTGCTCGTAAGCCTGCACGGATTCCTGCCAAACCCGATCCCATTGCGCCATGGCTTGCTTGGCGTCTTCCTGAGAGATGCCAAGCTGACTCGCCAACAGACGTTGAACTTCGGCTTCTTCGTCCGCCGTCAGCGTGGTCGTAGCGTTCATATTGAATTTTTTACCGAGCAATTCCATCAAGCGCGAGCGTTCGACGTACGGGTTGGCGGCACCCTTTTTATTATCGCCATTGCCGCTGTTCGTTGCCATATTTTTCCTGTTTTCTAGGCCATTTTCAATTTCAGTCTTGATTGAATCCCACGACGGTAGATCCATTTTATTGACCAAGGGCTGGGCAACCTCGGCCAAGCCACCCGCGGCGGCACCGGCGCCTTGGGCGGCAACAGAGACGCCCTTGCCGACCAAGGACATGGCGCCGCCAAGTATCGCTCCCGCAGTGAGCGTCACTAAAAGTGCCGCAAGAATCGCGCCTACGGCCCAGACCAGGGCGCCATGCAGCGCTGCTTCCATGTTCCCGACGTGTAATTTCAAGCGTCCGGCGATCCAGCCGCCGATGAAGACGGCGATAAAGCTGCTGACCAGCATGGCGATAACCGTACCTGCGGTGACGGCAAGACCGCTGGAATCGGGGTCGCGTACTTCATAGACCGCCAAGCCAGCTCCAAGGCATATTTCCGTCAGAGTCAGATGGACGGCAATACTGGCGACTGCGCCGGCAATGATTGCCCCCCACGACAGCCAACGGTGCGGTCCGGAGAGATGGTCGGGGCCGATCGCCGGCGCGGAGGACGAAGAAAGAGATGTAATCATAGAAAACCTCACAGGTGGGGATGGCCAAAGGCCATCGGGGAATGGTTCCCCCGTCCAGGCAAGCAGCATGCCAAATTCCGCAGCGTTGATTCCCCTCTGGATTTTGCATCTTGCAGGACGGCCCTGCCCTGCTCCCTCCACTTCGCGGTGCCCATTGTAGCAGCGTGCTTTTTAACGTTGCCAAAGAGTCACCGCGATGGGCTAACTCGAGGCGCGGTCGCCAAAGCTGGAACTGCGCACCTGGCGCCGATAGCGCGCGGGGGTGGTGCCAAATCGCTGCTGAAAGCACTGATAGAAATGCCCCAGATTCGGTAGGCCAATCGCAGTGCCGATGGCGGGGATACTGCGATCGGTCATGCGTAGCAGCGCAGCGGCGTGGTCCAACCGCAACGAAGTGATCATCGCGGTGGCGGTCTGACCGGTACATTGGCGCAATACCCGGTTGATATGGGTCAGACTGCGCCCCGCCAGACGAGTCAAGGCGGTGCAGCCATCAACTAAATGGCGCGGTTCGGCAACCTGGATCAGCGCTTCCTGGAGCCACAACGGTAGGGGATCTAAGGGATCCTGCACTGCTGGCTGCTGGCACATGCGCATGACGTCAGCGAGAAATGCCTCGAGATCTAAACTGTCGTTGCGGCCATGGCTGAGTTCTTCGGCCCATTCAAATAAACGTTCGCGCCGGCGCTGCGGCAATAATCGATGCATTGGTTCGCCCGCCTCTCGCCACGGCCAGCGGTCGGAATGGCGCTGGGCGAATGCGCTGACCTCAGCCGGAAAAAAACTGACATTAATGATGGCCATGCCCTCAGGACCGGCGCGGCTGGCGTGGCGATCCTGCGGGCGCAGAAACCAACAGTCGCCTGCTTGTAAAGGCATTTCGCGAGCATTGATGACCTGCCTACCGGTGCCCCGTTCGACCCAAAAGACCTCGGCAAAATTGTGATCATGTTCGGGCCAGCCGTCGCCCGCGTGGTAGGCATGGCGAACCACCTGGACCAGATTGCCGCCCGCGGCTTCATCGTGCCACAAAAGATGCGCGTCACCGGGCTGCCGTGGGGCCATGGTAGCAACGCTATCTGGTTCCGTGGCGATGCCATCGCTGACGGACCCACGATGCCGACCTAAATGCCAACCATCACATGCCCACCACAGACCGGCAACCAGGCGCCGGTGATATATCCGGCCAGATCACTGGCGAGAAATGCTACTGCGTTGGCGATGTCAGTGTCATCTCCGCGTCGGCGCCAGGGGACCCCCGCGATATAGCCAGTGGCGGGCGGATCACTGCGATTGCGATCGCTGAGCATCCACCCTGGCGCGACTTGATTCACGGTGATGCCCGACGGACCCAATTCGCGGGCCAGCACGCGCAGCACCCCATCCATGCCGCGTTTGCCGGCGACATAGGCGGATTGGCCGGGATGGCATTGCGCGGCGCATTCGGTACTGATGCCAATGATGCGACCGTGCTTGCGCGCCTGCATGGCTGGGGCAAAGATCTTCGCCAACAGCACGACCTAACGCACGCAAGCGCGATATTGCCCGTCATAATCGGCTAACGGTTGTTCCAGCACTTACGTCCACGGCTGGTATTGCTGCACGGCGTTGGCGATCACGATGCTGGGTTCGCCTAGCTCAGCGCGAATGGCCGTGGCCCAGTGCTGCACGGCGGCTTCGTCGGCCTGGGCCGCCCGCGAATGATAATGCACCGCCACGGCAGCGCCGCAGGCAGCAAGGGTGCGGCACATGACGCGCCCCAAATCACCCGAGCCGCCGGTTACGACTGCAACCTGGCCAGAAAGATCGATCTTCATGTGCATACCGCCTGATGTCCGCCATCCACGCGGATGGTAATGCCGTTGATAGAGGCTGCGCCGGCCGAGGCGAGGAAAACCGCGGCATGGCCAATGTCCTCGTGGGTGCCAATGCGACCCACCGGGACCCGGACTTTGATTTCCGCGGCGGGGCCGGGCTGACCCCAGTGGTGCGCGGTCATATCAGTCAGGATCATTCCCGGGGCGACGGCATTGCAGGTAATACCGTGCCGCCCGAGCGCGGTGGCGAAGCCGACCATGGTCATGCGCAGGCCTGCCTTCGAGGCCCCATAATCGACCTGACTCGGACCGGACACATTTTCGGCGAGCGAGGTTATGAACACCACCCGTCCGCCGCGGACCCGGATCAGGAAACCGCCTGGCGCCGTCTGGACTGGTTGGTTGTGCTGGCGACCCATGCAGGTTCCGCGCGGTGGGAAACCGCCAGCGGGACGAGTCAGCATCGTCGGGGCACCGTGTTCGCCTTGGCCCAGGGCGGTGAGCATCGCCAGGTCGTCGGTCCGGAATGGTGGGGAACGGACTATCTCCTTCTGCAAGGGCCCTGGACCACTGTGCTCACCCAGGAACTTTTCCGCCATGGGGGTATTCTGCCCATAAGCATGTCCCAGCACAGGCGCAGTGGATTTGTGCACCTGCTCGACGTGATCATCGCGCAGCCGCCGGGCTGGGATTGGCACGTCGCGGCAGCGCTGGCGGGATTGCTCGGTCAGCTGCACGCCGCGACGCAGCGTGAGACCTCTGGCGGGGGCCTGGATAGTCGCTTGGCGCAGGTGGTTGATCCGGATCTCGCTGCGCCGTGGTCGGTGCCGGGATTGGCTTGCCATCTGAATATGTCGGTCAGCGCGCTCGCGCATCGTTGTGTTGCCGAATGTGGTTTGGCGCCGGCAGCGTGGCTGCGGCGGCGGCGCATCCAGCATGCGCGTGAACTTTTATTGACGGGGCTGACGGTGACCGCGGTCAGTGAGCGCTTGGGCTTCGCCAACCCCTATCATTTTGCCCGGGTTTTTCGGCGCGAGACTGGGCAGCCTCCGTCCGCTGCGCGGCAACCCGCTGCGCGAGGTCCGCTCAGTCTGGCCTGATCGGGTGGTCCGTGGGCTATTCCTTGGTGTACCGGTCAGCCTCGGTGAAAATCCAACGCATGGCCGGTTCTTGCGGAATGGGCTGCTTGCTGGCCAGCCGATAGCGCGGGTGGTCGGGCACCTGTTTCAGCAATGGGTAATAGGGGAGCGCATCCACACTGATCTTCGACCAATGTGGATAATCGGGATAGACGGTAAGATTGCGCGGCCAGGTGCGGGGTTGATGGGTGAATAGGGCGGCTTGCACCCGATGCGGCAATAAACGGTCATCCGGTTTTCCGCCGACATGGTTCAGACTGCGGTCCCACGCAATGCCTGCGGATTCGGCTTGGTCATACATCCATTTCATCACGGTGCTGCTGAGGCCTTGATGCTGCCAGCCACCGCCAATATCGCTGTGGTCGCCAATGAAACCCATGACGAGGTCCATGCCCGGTACATCGACGACCTGAAAAGTCGTCCGAGTTTCGTGCAGCGCCACGGCATGCACCGCGTGAATGAATGCATTTTTCCCCGTGGGCAGGGCGTGATAATAAAAAGGGTCCCAATCGATACTGGGCAGCCCGATGGCATCGACGGTATCAAACAAGCCGATAAAACGCAGTTTCGCCCGCTTGGCCATCGGGATCCGCTGGGCGCGCTCATACTCGCGAATTTTCCCGGCAAAGTCGATGGCGGCCATGGCGCCGCGACTGAAGCCGATGACATCCACCGTAGTGACGCCATTCTCGCGATCGCGCAGCCAGTCGGTAAAGGCATTGCGGATGATCTCGGCCAAGCCATTGGCAAAAGCGCCGCCAAGGAGCCGCTGCACCAACGACCCACGGGTATCGCTCCAGCTCCCCACGCCGGGATAATAGCGCGCCCGCTCGCGGTACAGGCAGGTCGCCAAGCGATAAACATGCGTCCACGCCGCGGGATTGCTGTCGTCATTCCAGGTGCCATCAAAGGCATAGAGCATACTGCGGGTCATGGGCTGTTTCCGGAGGTATTTTCGACATCAGAAAGTGGTCGTGCACTGAGGCCAGCGAGTTCATCTTTGCGCGGGGTTCGCGCGAGGCAGACCAATTCGATCCGTTTCGCGCCCGCGGCCCGCAATGCCTGCGCGGCAGCTTCGGCCGTGGCGCCGGACGTCAGCAAATCATCGACCAGAATGACGTTGGCGGGCACCGGCGTACTGGTGAAGACGCCGGCGACATTGCGCTGGCGTTCCGCATGGTTGAGCGCGTGCTGGCTGCGCGGACGTCTGGTTTGACTCAGCGTGCGCCGAAATGGAATTGCGTAGGTGTGCGCGATGGCCTTGGCCATGGCACTGGCCAGATGGGGCCCCGGTCGTCGGCCCGGGGTTTCGGCAATGGGAATCACCACGGTGCCGTGGATCCGCAGATCAGCGGCCGCCAAACGGGCACAGGCGTGCACCGCGGCGGGGCGGCCTGCGGCCTTGGCGTTGCCAACCAGCACTTCTAACGCGCCGTAATAATGATACTGAACCTGGACCGCGGCGATGCCGCGCAGACCGCGGGCGTGGCACAAGCGACATTCGCCCTGCACGCATCCGGCAGCGCCGCACCATGGACACGGATGCTGCAAGCGCGGCAGACTGGCCAGGCAGTCCGCACATAGCTCGGGACCGCTGGTCGTGCGGCAAAGCGGACAAATGCTGGGCATCACCAATTCCAGCACGGCCAGGGCGAACGGACGCAGGGCTGACATGTCTGCTCAGGCGGCCACTGGCGCAGCACGGGTGAGGTCGCGGAAGACCTCTTCCAGCGAGCGGCGTTCTTCGACCAATTCGCGCAGGCCACCGTGGCTTTCGATGAGCTGGACTAATTCGCCACGACGGTCGGCGGGGGCGTCGATGGTGAGCGCATCGGCATCAGATTTGGCGTCGTAATGGACAACGCTGGCCCAGCCGGCGGCCTGGATGGCAGCGATAAGTGGATCCAGGGAATCAGCGCGGATGCGCAGGCGCAGACGGGTGACCTGACTGGCGCGATGGCGCAATTGTTCGATCGATTCGGCGACGACAACGCGACCGCGATCGACCACGACGACCCGCTGGCACACCGCTTCGACCTCGGCGAGAATATGGGTCGAGAGCAGAATGGTGTGTCGCTGCGCCAATCTGCGGATGAGATCGCGGAAATTGGCGACTTGGGCCGGGTCCAGGCCCGAAGTCGGCTCATCGAGAATCAGGATCGGTGGCGATCCCAGCAGAGCTTGCGCCACGCCGACGCGTTGACGGTTGCCCTTGGATAATTTACGGAGATGGCGGTGTTGGTTTTCTTGCAGCCAGGCGGCCTCGATGGCATCGACGACCTCGCGGCGGCGGGCGCTTGCTGGTACGCCTTTGAGCCGAGCAACATGATCAAGATACGCCGTCACCGTCATATCGAGATACAGCGGTACTTCTTCGGGCAGATAGCCGATAGCGCGGCGACAGGCGAGCGGTTCTTTGCGCAGATCGTGCCCGGCGATGGTGGCTTCGCCGCCGCTGGGCGCGAGAAATCCAGTCAGCACTTTCATCGTCGTTGATTTCCCTGCCCCATTCGGCCCAAGAAAGCCGACGACTTCACCCTGATCCAGCTGCAGCGACACCCCGTGCAGGGCTTGAAAGGTACCGAACCGTTTGCTCAAGTCGCGGGCATCGAGGACGGTGGTCATGGCGGTACGGTAGATGCGATCAGCGGCGGGTGAATAGGGAGCCGATAAAATCGAAAATGAACTCGAATCCGGTCTCCAGAAGGTCTCTTTGGGGAGCCGATCCAAGTCCATCGGCAGGCAGGATGGCCGGCGACGGAGCAGGCCGGCGACGGGCAGCAGCCACGGCGGCACGCTCTTGCGCCTGCGTTGCACGGGTAAGCCCACCGCTGCGCACCCAGGCCAGGATGCGATGCAGTTCATCGGCATCGAACCACGCCCCATGCTGCTTGCATTGATCAATGATCACCCCGCTGGCGCCGCCATAATTGAGGCGATTCATCAGATGGGAGCACACCGGGCAGGGGCGATACAAGGAACCCCGTTGCGGCGGTAGGGCTGGCGGCTTGGGCCGTCGCCCCAGATCCGGTAGCGGATTGCGCTGAGCGTGATCAATGACGGCCTGCCACGGAACCGCCTCGATCCACAGGCCATTGCACTGCGGACATTCGTCGACGCGATCCGGTCGAGTCGCGTCTGGCATTGCTGCAGCGGCGCCGGGTGCGAGCGGGCGATGATGCAATAAGGTGCCATCCGCACAGGCAGTACAGGTCAGGGTCGACGCGGATCCGGCTAGGCGAACGGTCTGGATGCCGATCCCACAATGATCGCAGAAATGCGCCGCATCAGCGATGCGAGCGAAGCAGCGGGGGCAGGTGGTAGTGCGTTCCCGATCATCCGCCGTGAACAGCGTCGCGCAGAAGCGGCACGCGGCCTCATCGGAGCGCCGATTTGCCCCACAGGAAGCGCAGTGCAGGGCATCGCGATGGATCTCACCCTCGCTGGGAATGGTGACCACGGCACTGCACTGGCAGCGGAAATGCTGTCCCGGACGCAGATCCCGGACTTCATACTGGCGCGTGCACGTTGGACAGGCTGCGAGGATCCGCATGTTCTTATAGTAGCGTCTTCCTCCTGGAGGCCTAGATCCTAATTTTAGTCCATACTAAGATCACGTCCTAAAAGTCCGAGGTCCTAAGTCCTAGGTCGGGTCCCTTGTTGGGTTTTATCGCTCAGGTTCGAGTTATATTTTCACGTGCCGATAGGCTCCATCGTCGGAAAATCTCAGATAGTTCGATATGATCGAACTTGATCGCAAATACCGACCATAGGCCCCGACCTAGGACTTCGGACATAGGACAGAGGCAATCATTACAGAGAAAACATTTCCGTCGCACATTCTGGCAATGCGCGGACAAAATAGCGGCCGTAGGCTTTGGTGACGACACGGTGATCGCAGATGACGACGGTGCCGGTGTCGCTGCGGGTGCGGATCAGGCGGCCGAAGCCTTGCTTGAGGCGCAAAATCGCTTCAGGAACAGTGCGTTCCATGAAGGCATTGCCGCCACGGGCGGTGATTTCACGATGCCGGGCCTGGACTACCGGATGGTTTGGAGCTTCGAAGGGGAGCTTGGTAATGATGACGTTGGTCAGGGCTTCGCCCTGGACATCGACGCCCTCCCAAAAGCTGGAGGTGCCAAATAGCACGGCATTACCAACCCGTTTGAACAGATCGATCATCTGGCTGCGGCCGAGTTGGTCGCCCTGGCGCAGGACAAAGCGGTTGCGACGGTCCAGCTCGGGGCGCATGTGCTGAAAGACGGCTTCGAGCTGGCGATAACTGGTGAAGAGAATAAACGTGCCGCCGCTGGCGGTGACCAGATAATCATTCAGCCACCGGGCGAGGGCGGTTTCATAGTCGCTGCTGTTCGGATCCAGTGGGGTGCGATTCAGCATCAGGCGCACCTGCGTGCGATAATCGAAGGGGGTGTCCAGGCGTTTTGCCAAGCCGCCTTCGATGCCGAGGCGTCTGCGTAAAAAGAGAAAGCGCTCGCTGTCATCGGCGGCCAGGGTTGCCGAGGTCAATATCACCGTCGGGGTTTCTGCGAACAATTTCTCTTTGAGCAATTCCGCCACGGAAAGCGGATTGGCAGCCAAGCTGGGGCTGCCGCGTCCACGCGGCACGGTGGCGAAATAGACGTAGTTGGGCAGGGCGCGACCAAGGATTCCGCGCACGCTGCCAGCGATAATCGCGACCCGTTCGGCCTGGGCGCGGAATTCATTGGCGGTGTTTTCATCGCGGGCGCGGGCTCGGCATTCATCCAGGACCTGGCACAGACGGTCGCAGGCGGGCGACAGGACGTTGTCGATGCGACTACCTTCGCCCAGCGGCACGGTGTCATCCTTGCCATCGCCGGGCAACAGGGCGACATCGCGCCAGAGACCTTCGCTGCAGATGCGCGTGTCTTCGACCGCGGCGCGGGCGAAGGAGAATTCTTCGGCGGCAAGCAGCCCTTTGCCTTTGCGGCTCCACAGGACATCAAGAACGTGGCGGACCTGGGCTTCGCTGACGTTGGTGCCGAGATGATCGGTGGCTACGTCTTCCAAGGTGTGGGCTTCATCGAAGACCACGACTTCGTGCCCGGGCAAAAATGCTGCGTGTTCATCGCGCAAGGCGAGGTCGCTGAAATAGAGGTGATGATTGACCACCAGCAGATGCGCATCTTCGATTTCGCGGCGGGCCTTGTAGAAAAAACATTGGTCAAAGGTCGGACATTTTCGGCCCAGGCAATTGCCGCGGTCAGAAACGACGTGGCGCCACACCGCGGGATTCGGGATCCAGCCCAGATCGGTGCGGTCGCCGCTGACGGTCTCGGCCGACCAGTCGGCAATTTCCTTCAGTTCACGGACATGCTCGTTGGATTCGTAATACGATTGCTGGCCCCCGCCGAGGGCATGTTCAAGCCGGCGCAGACTTAGGTAATTCTGGCGGCCTTTCACCAACACCGCTTTTAGCTCGGGAAACAGGGTCTGAATGGTCGGGATATCTTTGTTGATCAACTGCTCTTGCAGAGCGATGGTCCCGGTCGACACCACGACTTTGCGTCCGGTGGCCAGGGCGTGCTGCACGAGCGGCACCAAGTAGGCGAAGCTCTTGCCGACCCCGGTCGGGGCTTCGATCACCGCGTGGGTGCGATTGGCAATGGCCTCGGCCACGGTATCGGCCATGACCAACTGCTGCGGCCGGCTTTCCCAGCCGGGCAACTTTTGGCTCAGCAACCCTTCCGGGCCCAGCACATCGAGAGCCGATAGGGTCGACATGGACCCACTGTAGGGCGCCGAGCCGTCGGGCTAGGGGGAGACCCCGGATTGGCTTCTCAGGTCGGCTTCTCAGGTCGGCGGCGGCCCCGCGCTGATGCGGCGAGTGCTGGCGGGGTTATCCCGATCCAGAAGTTCGTCTTCGTCGTGGGTCGCATGCGCGGGCCAGGATAGGACCTCGCGCGCCGCACCGACCACCAGACCCGGCAGCCACAGGAACCAGCCGATGATGGAAAGACTCAAGAGCAGGTTCAATCCTGTCGCTGGCAACAGCACGCGGCGCAGACTGCGGCGATGATCGCGCATCAATTCGAGGCGGCGGGCCCCATCAAAGCCGCGTGCGGCTAGGGCAACATCGCAGGCATCGAAAAGAGCGACGTAGCTGACCGCCACCGCGGCGGCGATGACCCCTGCGGGGCCAGCCAGCAGCGGGCCGATAAACGCGATGACGATGGTCGCAGCCCGTAATGGAAAGGTCGACACCACCACTCGCAGAGTCGAGAGCAGGCCGGGCAGCAGGTCTTCGGGTTTCGACGTCGCCCCGGCCTCGCGTTGCACGCGCAGTACCAGGCGCTCGAAAATCAAAGAAAGGATCAATGGTTGCAGCATTAACCAGGTGGCGACGGCTCCGACCACCGCGGTCGCCACCGCCAAGAGCCAGCGCAGCAGTGCCTGCCACCAGATCGCGTCTGGTTCTGGGCGCATGGCGAGCAAAAGCAAAATCGCGAGGGCGACGCAGCTTACCCCGACCAGGATGAGAACGAGAATTGGCCATCCCCACCAGCGCGGGTTGCGCAGGAAGTCGATGGTGCCTTGAACTGGCCATGACAAGCTCGCCATGACCACCATGATTCAATCCGGAACCTCCGCACCAGCGTCGATCGCCTCATTCCCTGACCAGGCGCACGTGCGCGTCGTGGTCAGCCAACCGCAGCTGGACCCGACCGCTGCACAGGCTCTGACCACCGCGCTGGGCAAGCTTTTCGCCCAGTTTGTGCGCGAAGATCGCATGCAGACCTGGGCCATCGAGACCATCGACGACGGCATCGCGGTACTGTGCGCGTGGACCGGCGGCCCCATAAGTGGCTGTTCGCACGACAAATTGCACGGCGTTCTCGAACACGCTGAACGCAACGGTCACAGTTTTTTGGCACCGCCGCCCATCGCCGTCAAAGCCACCGACGGCTGGCGCTGCGGAACCCGCGCCGATCTGCGCACGTGGATTGCCGCTGGCGCAGTCACCGGCGAATCGATGTATTTGGATCGAACGGTCACGGATCTCGCTGAGTGGCGGGAGCGTGGGATCATTGCGCTTGAAATGTCACCTGTGCGATTAGTTCTATCCGCCAGATAGCGCATGAGTTGTTGGTAATTCTTTGAGTTATGTCCGAGGTCCGAAGTCCGAGGTCCCCGCAGCCACGAATGCAACACGTGTGATTATGGAAAAGGACGGATAGCTAAATGTTTGGCTGATAATTTAGATCAATTGAAGATTTTTCCTCTGCCACAATCGAAGACCTCGGACCTCGGACCTCGGACCTCGGACCTCGGACCTCGGACCTCGGACCTCGGACCTCGGACCTCGGACCTCGGACCTCGGACCTCGGACCTCGGACCTCGGACCTCGGACCTAGGACAATCTCAAAGTAAGAATGATTCATGACTAAAAGTGAAACACCCCACAGCAAAAACCGTGGGGTGCGTCAGATATCCAGTGGGTTCCTTGACGGGACTCGAACCCGCGACCTCAAGAGTCACAATCTTGCGCTCTAACCAACTGAGCTACAAGGAACGTATGATGGAGGGGCGGAGGGTAGAAGCGCTGGCGAGGCGGTCAAGCGCTGGGGAAGGGGGGGTGTCCAGGCTTGGCCCGCTTCTCGGCTGTATGGGAGAGGGACTGATCAGGCTGTCGAACATGAACCTCTCTCGCCTCGCTCTGGGTATCCTCTGCACCGCCGTGACCATGGTGGGCGCCGCTGAACCAGCCGGACCTCTCGATTTCACCCTCAAGGGGAATGACGGCAGCGATTACCCATTGGCCCAGCACCGCGGCGAAGTGGTGCTGATTGTCAATGTAGCCTCGAAATGCGGCTTTACCCCGCAGTACAAGGCCTTGCAGGCCTTGTATACCCAGCATCACGCGGCCGGCCTGACCATCATTGGCGTTCCAGCGAACGATTTCCGCGGCCAAGAGCCGGGCACGGACGCGCAGATCGCCACCTTTTGTAGCACGACCTACGGCGTCACTTTTCCGCTCATGGCCAAGGTCGCGGTGACCGGCGATAGCATCGCACCTCTTTATGCATGGTTGACCACCAAGAGCCCATTTCCGGGACCGATCGGGTGGAACTTCAATAAATTTCTGGTCGGACGGGATGGGCAGGTTGTTGCCCGCTTTGAATCGAAGGTCAAACCGGATGCGCCAGAATTTATCGCAGCTATTGAAAAAGCATTGGCGATTTCAGTAAAATAAAACTGCAATAGTCATTTTCGTCCTGCGTCTTCGCAGGTTCGATGTCTCCGCAGGCTCGACCTCCTATGTCCAATGTTGTTCACTTAACAGCCCTCCGCTGAATACTTCGTCCATGGGGACTTTTGCATTCGCGTGGATAGTGTCGTCCGGGTTTGGGTAGGTAGGCGAATTGTCGTAACGCCTCCAGGTCATCG
>Ga0335395_10000991_pt1 | contig 18042 bp, 11 predicted proteins | sample MAT02_FD_205744 | JGI IMG/M metagenome (GOLD analysis project Ga0335395, IMG submission 205744) | Freshwater microbial communities from Lake Fryxell liftoff mats and glacier meltwater in Antarctica - MAT-02 (spades assembly) (version 2) ...
GGCCAAAAGTAGCCCGAACTCGGCGATTTGGCCATTTATGAAACTTCCTCAAACAGGCAATCGATGGTGAGTTCCACGGGCACCAGTTCCTTCGCGTAGGCATTCGGAGTGATCCCGTGTGTCGTAAAAAATGTCAGGAACACATTCTTCCTCGTCGCCGTCACACCCTTGAAAACCGCAACCTTGCGCCTCAATTCGACTGCGTAATCTTTGGTGATCGTGAATACACCCTGCGAGAATTTGATCTCGACCAGATGAATCGTGTTGTCCGCTCGGTCGATGACGAGATCGACTTGGGCTCCATCTTGCCACGTCTCGTTGGGACGATGCACCCAACCGCACTCCGTGGTATCCACCCCGGCGATGCCCAGCGCGGATTTGATTTGGCTGGGATGTTTGAGAGCCAGAGCTTCGAGCGCATAGCCGCTCCATGCCCGCCACCCCGGAGTGTTGGATTTCGACAGGAAACTTCCACTTTCGGTGCCGCCCCCACGCTCCATCCACTTCAGGTGGAAAAGCGAGAACTCATCTGCCAACCGATAGATCGTGTCCTTGCTCTTCTTTTCGAAAGCGGACTGGCAGCGGATGAAGCCCGCCTCTTCCAACTCCCGAAGCGTCTGGGTCAGCCGTCCACCCGTCGCGTAAACCCGCGTGAGGGCGGACCGCGTGACCCCGAGCGGATGCTTCGCCAGTTCCCGAACCAATTCCATGTGCCGGTCCGGATGCTCAAACAACGACGTGTAGAGCCGGTCGAATTCGCCTCGAAGCAGACCGGAAGGAGAAAAACAGGCGCGGTCGATCATCTGGGCAGCAGATTCGCCCGGGCGGGCCTCCTTCAGGTAGTGCGGCACGCCACCCATCACCATGGCCAGCATGATCTGGTCATAGCGGGTCAGCTTCACCCCACGCGATTCCAGAAACCGCGAACTCTCCGCCAGAGTGAAAGGCTCCAGCTTCATGCGAGCCGTCACCCGGTTGTGCAGACCACCCTTGTGGTCGATCACTTTTGCAATCATCCAGGACGCTGCGGATCCGCAGATCACGACAATCAGCCGCGGATCCTTCGATGCAAACGTATTCCAGAAATGATCCAGCGCCCGCAGAAAACCGGACCGTGCTCCGGCCAGCCACGGCAGTTCGTCCAGAAAAACCACCCGCTTGCCACTCCCGCGTAGCGAACCAAGATGATCCCTGAGTTGCTGGAACGCCTCCTGCCAGGTTGCCGGAAGCGGATGCGACTTCCCGCTCCTCTCCGACAACTGCCCGTGGAAATTCGCAAGTTGCTCCTTCAGAGTCCCGTCCTTGATTCCCGTCAATTCGAGGCCGAGTTGTTTCTTAAAATGCTCTCTTACCAGGAAGGTCTTCCCGACTCTCCGCCTGCCGTAAAGAGCAAGAAACTCAGCCTCCTTGCTCGCCAGAAGGCGGTCGAGTTCCTTGATTTCCCGGGTGCGTCCAATCAGTGCCATGGTCTTTAAAGTGGCCAAATGTGATCTAGAATCCGCGATTTGGCCAGTTTGAAATAGCACCAACCCCGTTTTAGCTCCCGGACGCCGGACCGCGACTTTCGCGGTGGTTGCTCCTACCCGAAACCGCCAGCGCATCCCGCCGACATCATCCCCGGCAGGGCGGACCCGGCCCGGTTCGCGCACTTCCCCTTCTCCCGCCGGAGGCTGCTCTTCCCTTCAACATTCGATGTTCCCTACCCCCTCGCCGTCCATCCCGAATAAGGGATCATGGAGCGGGGATCGTGGATGGCGGCAACAGCCAAAAAGGAGCCACGACACTCCTGTCGTTAATGCGAAAGCAAGGCCATTGGGACGTGCCAACGCGCCACACCGATGACTGTCCTTCAGACCTCTCCATACTCCGCCGCGATTTCGAGACGGCGAGCGGTTTCTTCAACCGTGTGCGAATGCATTCGATCATAAAGCCCGGACCAGCAGGCATCACTGGGATACATCTCTTCGTCATCGAATTCTTTCGCTTCGTAACGCCGCCACGCTTCTGCGGCGTAGCGCATCAGTCCGGGCGGCCATCCGCTGTCGTCATCTTCATAGCCATCGGGATGAAGACTAGAAAACGAATAACAAAGAGCAGACCACGCGCGGACGAAAGTCGCCTTTGGTAATGGCTCCAGCGGTAAGTTGAAGGTTGAATGCAGATCACGGATCGCACTCTCAATCGAATTTGGAATATGGATGCAAGTGCTCATACGACCACTTGTTTACTAGGTCGCGTTATCCTTGCCAGGCAAAAAATCACTCATTTTTCAGAAAGTGATTTTTTTAATGCTGTGGCGATCTGAAACGCAAGGTAAGGAGGAACTGCATTACCTACTTGATGGAACTGCGCTGTCCGAGGGCCAGTGAAAAAATAATCGTCGGGAAAAGTCTGAAGTCTGGCTGCTTCCCTAACTGTCAGGCTTCGACACTGTCTTGGATCGGGATGAATGTAATAATGGCCGTCTTTGGAAATGTGAGAAACGACAGTCGACGAAGGCCCGTTCTCACATTGGACCCGGAACCGATCATCGAAGATCACTTTCTCCTCAGTATTGTGAACATTCTTGTGCGCAGGCCAAAGGGCTGGAGGAAAGTCTGAGATCTTGGGACTTTTAAAATGAACCTTGGAATAACATGCCGCATAAAAGTAGCGCTGCAAATCGCTCGCCATGTGATTCCTGCACTCGTGGTTGAGAATGAAGGGGAAGTTCATTTTTCCATACCACTCATCAAGCTTCTTGGTCTTATTTCGATTCCTCACTCTGGAAATATTGCAGCCGTTATTTTGTATCTGCTGCAACTGCCGCAGCTCGAAATCCAACATCTGAACGAGCTCCGGATCACCTTTCGCCATAGAACGGAACCAAGATTGGAGTCTCATGCTTCCGATTGCGGCGACCCAATCACCGCCGGAATTCCTTGAAAATCCACTTCGTAATTTCGGGAGATCGCCGATCACATCGTTCACGGTTGTTAGTGATCCGCTTGGTTTGAGATAATTCATCTTTATCCCCGTTCCTTTCCTAATCCCAACTATGAACACGCGATGACGTCGCTGCGGAATTCCAAACTCCTCGGCTCGAACCAAAAACTGTTTGGGTTCAAAATCTTCACGCAACGTGTCCGAAGACACCGAAATTGAATGCAATTCGTATTCCACCTCGCCATCCGAGATTGATCGCCGCTTCAGGGCCTTCGTCGGAGCTCTCAAATCACTGAGAATCTGAGCAAAGATAGCGGTCTCTTTCACATTTGCAGAAAGAATCCCCTTCACATTCTCCATCACGAATACCGTCGGTCGATGTTTCTCAACGATTCGTAAATATTCCTTGTAGAGAAAGTGACGATGATCGTCCTCGAAGGCTGGATTGCTACCCCTCATTCTAGCTCTCCCCACTAACGAGTATGCTTGGCACGGTGGTCCACCAATCAAAGCCCACTTCGAGGAGCCTCGGAGAGCGTTACCGATCCTCTCGTCCACCTCTCGATCAGGAGTCGATCCTAACCGTGCGCACCAAGTCTCGTTTCGTGCGTGTTCTGCCTGATCGGGAGAGGCTTTAAACAATTCTTCAATATTTGCGCCTCCTGAAAAAAAGTCATTTGCCGCGTCGCCGCCTTTTGCTCCCTTCATTAGCTCTCTAAAAAAAGAACGAAATTGGAGAGTTTGATGGGCCTGCGTATCACATTCAATCGACAGGCGAATCTCGAATCCAGCCTGTGCAAATCCCTCCCCCAAGCCACCTGGCCCGGCAAACAGGTCGATGATTGGGATTTTTCTTTTCCTATTTTTCACAGGTGGGGACATTCGTTTACAATTACCAATTAAAATTCATACCGTATCTCAGTTTCATCAAACCGATGAGCTTCGTTCACATCGCTCTTGTCGACGCCTTACAGATCAACAGCCGCAATGGCGAACATCTCCACTAACGCCCGTAGCTTTTTCATCCCAATGCCAGGTTTCCCCTTCAGAGATTTCCAATCGTGAGCTGCCAATGTCGCCACGGACGCCCGGCGATACTTGGTTACCCATTCACGATTGGTGTATGCCTCCAAGGCTTGGATGGTCCGGTTGTCATTTAGGAGCAGCACACGCACTTTTTCCCACTCGGCTGATAGCGCATCTTCCTCATTGGTGGGTGCAACGAACGATGATTCGGCCCATTCTGTTTCCCATGCCGACGGCAAGTCGATTTCTTGCTCTTGAAACTCCTGCCAACAGTCAGGCTTCTTGGATCGCTCCCCAGCGTTTCCTTCGGTGGCACTGAGGTGTTTGTGGGCGGCGCAACACGCTATCGCCAAAACTTCTACCAGTCCCGGCGAGAGGCGCTGCTCTGACCAAATACGGCTGAGATTTATCCGCCGCTTCGACTTCTCCGTAAGCCATGCAACAGCATAAGCCACACTTTGTGCGCGCCACTGCACAAGGTCTTGTGCGCTGAAAACCTTTTCCGCCGTTCGGAAAAGAATCGTTTTGGCCACTAATTGTTGGAAATAGTTCACGTCAACCAAAGGCTCGCCATCCTCTTCCATGCGCTCGGCCAGTTTATTGAAATTCTTCTCCGCACCTAGGCAGACGTAATGAGGAAGTCCAAGCCATGCGTGCTCATATTTGGCAAGATCAGTCTTGGTGAATTTCTGGGAAGGTGTGTTTTCCACTTCCCATTTGCGGCGCTGTCCAGGCGATCCTTGGCGGGCCTTATCGTCGGCAAAGGAGCCGCGAGCACGCTCGTAATACCAATGGGTTCCTCGTTGCAGTCCGCTTGTTGCGGGAGCATAAATTGAGCGAGAAAGTTGCTCAAGGGTTTGGTGAAACTGACCGTTGGCAGCAAAGTCGGCACCGTTGACCTTGTTCTGGCTGTTCGCATAGCGCGAGATGAGGGGAACGATTTCTGAGATCTTCGAAGGATCCTTCAAAACTGTCAGCTTCACTTGCACCACCACTTGGCTCACATCCACCTTTTCCTTTTTCAGTGCGTGATAGATTGAAGCGGTAGTCTGGCCGCCATTCACGATTTGAAAATCCTTCACCCATTCCAAGGCATTGTCACGCACCCTGACTTCGGCTGCGGTGCAACAAAGACCGTTGTTATAGGCCAGAAAACGGTGAGGTTCTTCTTTCAGGGTCTTTTGCAGTCCTCGGTTGATCTTACCCTTGGACTGAAGGAAGGCGCGAACGTTGCGCTCTAGCAGGCGCTGCCCATATTCACCATAAATTCGCGCCAAAATAGGGGCGGGAAGGAAAGCAAGAAAGGTCTGATATTCGCCTGTAGGGTCCGCTGTCTTCAGGCAAGGGATCGCATTCTCATAATCATTTAAAAAATCCAACTCAATCACTTCGCGATCACCCACGCGTAAGCGGCTAAGCTTGTCTAAATCCCAGACCACGTAACGCACCTCGATACCTGGAAACGACTCTTCTTCAAGGTCTAACGATCGTACTACACCATCGGTCAGGAAGAAAATCCGCACTGTTGTGAGTGACTCCTTGGCCTCGAAAAGTTGCTGCATAATTAGGAAGCCGTCGGAATCCTCCTCCGTTTTTGTATGAAAACCATCTAATGCACGCGCTAAAAAACCACGGGCTAGTTGGAAGTTGCTTCGGGTAACTGGCAAACCTACGTCAGATACTCCACCGTCGCCATGATAGAGAACGATGAATAAATCCGCCGTTGCACCATCTCCGGACAATGACCACGCATTGAGCTTTGCAGCTGGAGCGCCACGTGTGCCACGGGCAGTGTAGGAAGCCAGTTCGACACCGTCCGCCTCGTTGTGATCAACCAGAAGCTCCAGCACACATTCGCTGAAGGCCTCTTCACGCCGAGTAATATTCACTTCACTGACTGTATCGATATCGACGCCCGCCTTAGCGAGAACCTCTTCGTGGAGATCGGTGGAAAACTGTTGAAGACGTGAAATGGACATGATGTATAAATGAGTTATTTTTATTGTAAATTCGCAGCTGTTGCGGTGGCTCTGAAAGACATAAGATATAGGGGGATCTTCTATTTTAGGTAAGACGTTACATCGAGCAGTTCCGAGAAAAAACCGCGTTCACGATCACTTGGCACCCCTACGATCATTGCCCTGTCCAAGCCTTGATTGATTGTTTCGCAGGACGTTTCAGGCAATAGCACGCAAGCATGACAAGCAGCCAGATTCGCGAGCCGAGATCCTTGGCCGCCAAGATGCTCTGAGCAAACCGGATCAGCAGAACACCAAGATGCCCGGGACAAAGCGCGCCGGACCACCGGTCCTAATTGGTCGGGGCGGCCGAGTCGCACGAGACCACCCAACGTCCCCTCAGAATCACCAGCAGCAGTGTAAATCAGTATTCCCGCCATGGGGGCGTCAGGGTCAGCCGAGACATACAGACGTTCACGCAGGGAAGCCGTGCCGTAACCGCATTCGTAAACGAGTTGGTTGATCAAAACGTGAGCCAAGCTATGGACAAGCAGATACCGGGAGGCCCACGACCGGCTTACAGCACCATCAGGAGGGAGTGTCTTAAACTCCCCAGCTAGTCGCGTGATGAAGCCGTCATCCAAACGACGTTCCAACCAACTAGCCTGCTTACGCTGCCACTCTGCGAGTTGCACTTCATTCAATTCGAGGTAAATACCTTCGCCAAAGGTTTCGACTGCGGGTAGCCAGCGATCCTGAGATTGCATCGGTGGGCTGCGGAAAAGCTGTTGCATGGCAGTGTCGGGCATGCCGACAAGCGAGTTCTGGTTTGGTTGCTCCAACCGGTCGAAGCCGTAGAAGACCTTTGTCTCCCGCAGTCGTTCAACTAAATTTACCTTATGGAACCAACACGAAAGATCTGGGGGCACACTAGTTGGAATTACTCTCAAGTCCTTTATGTGTTCGGGATCGTTTACTTGGTTTCGAATAACGTTGAACTCTGCACGGCGGAACGTCAGCAGCTCCGACTCCGGGTCAGCAGGAAGAATAGCCGTGGATGGAAGGGTAGCACCTGCTGGGTCGAAAATGATTTCCAGCGTTTCTTCTACTTCGCCATCAGCAAAAGCGACACCACGTGCAGCGAGAGTTGCTTGTAACATACTCGCTGCGACTTTGTGGCTGTCGGCCCCCATTTTCCATACCGACATCGCCATACCTAACATGGAATCAGTCTCAATTTCAACTTTAAGTCTCTTAACGGTATCGCTTTGTGGCCGGAGATCGGGCAATCCAATGGCGGCAATGGTTCGAGGAAAGTACAAGTTCGTCTGGTTGATCAGCGCGCCCACCAACGGCGTGGCACACAGGCTTTCATTCGCGCCTTGGCCAAGCCAAGGCCTATCGCCCGGGCATGTAATACCGGCTTTTTGAAACTCACTTTGGTCTCCAGGAGCGGGTTTGACCGTAGTTCCACTGAGGCTCTTCCCTTTACGGCCCATCGATCCAGAAGGACACTTTTCGCAAGCAACTCGAATACTGCTAAGTTCGGACCCACCTCGATCAGTCAACCGAAGGCCTTCATTTGTCTCACACTGGCAACCAATCCATTCCTTCCAAGGAAACTCGCAGAGATGACCTGATGCGCAGATCGCCACAAAGCGCACCGGTTGCCATCGCCCCCCTCCTAGAGGTCTATCGATCCTGTGAGTATGTAGATTGAATCGACGTAGCTCGCCCGTTGCCGTATGCCGATACCACGTCGGAAAGCGTTGAGCCGGAACATTAAGAAAAGCATTGGGTGGCGGTGGCGTGTTAGGAGCTGACCTTCGGAAGTCAGGAGGGGTACAGAAACGGTTCACATGAAGCAAAGCGGAAAGTCGTTGATCAGTTCGTTCAAACTCCGTTCGATCATCGCAGTCCATCAACCCGTTAGTCTGATCCCACTTTTTGAACCAGTGATCGATTCCACACACGACGTGAGGTATTCCGTTCCTATCGGTATAGAGGCTTCCTGGACCGAATGGAGCAATGAGTTGACCAGCCCGTATTTGTTTATTTCCCATTTGTTAGCGATGGTTTATGGATTGATTTGTTGATTCGCAGGAATGGGTGCTATCCCGAGATAACCTTGGTGGATTTTCAATTCGGCGCTGCTATCCACTTGGCGCATGCTACTAGGTATCGGTAGCCCCGCGGTTTTCTGAGCACGAGTGGCGTATTGTCCCGGCCACAACATCAGATATTCCCCATCTCGATCAGGCGGGTATTCCTCCCACTTCTGTGGATTGAGCTCCCATTTTTCGTAAATCTCGTAACGAATCCGCTCCATTTCGGATAACGAACGTTCGAGGTCGTGATCAGATTGAACAGTCTTGCACCGTTCAATCAGTAAAGTATGAGCCGTCTCCAATGCGCTAGAGTAAGCGCCTACATTATGAACGGGGGCATCAGAGTATTGCCTTGCCCAAGCGAGGAGCGCGCCTGAATAGCCCCGTTGGAGAGCTGAAAGTGCGAATGGAGTCGCCGATGTAGGTTCCACGCGTTCGTAAAGTCGGCGGTGGTAGCCGTGAAATTGTTCGAAGTGCGATCGGTCGCGGCTCTTTGAAGGATTGTAAATCATTAGGATCAGTCCGGCACGGTCTTTCCAGCGCCGTCCCACCCGACCCGTCACCTGAATGTAGGTTGCTGTCGTCTTGGGCTGACCCACCACTCCCATCAGGGATAAACGGTCAATGTCCACACCGACTTCAATAATATTGGATGCCAAGCAGGCGTCCAAGGTTCTATCCTCGTCGTTATCCGCGTAAGGCGTGGACAATCGATCCATCATGCCGACGATTTCGGCTTGAGAGAGGCGGCTGGTTAGTTCCTCCACAATTCTAAGATTTCGACGGACATTATGGGCGAATCCCTCGCGATTAAACATGAACTTTAACCGCGAACGAATATCCGAATCGAAAAGGGTTTTAGCACCACCGAGTTCTCGAATACTGTTGTAGAAAGCCAGTAAGGTCCACCACGCATCACGTAAATTTGGATCGAAGGAAAACGGACGAAAAATAGAGGTAGCGAATGCCCGCACTTGAGTCGTGAGGACAGAGCCGTAGTCGCTGGCGTGAATGCCTAAATATAACCTGCCATTGCAGAGCTTCCCATCTTCCCGGGCGTATTTCCCGAAAAAAGAATCGCCCATGTTCAAACCGGGGGCAGGAAACAATTTGGTCTGCTTACGCGCATAAAGAGCAAGAACCTGTTCCTCAGCTCCGCGTATCGTAGCGGTCGACGCGATCAATTTCGGTTTGATCCACTTTCCATCCAATAGATATGAGCATAGACGTTCGAAAATTCCTTCGTAAAGGGCGTACATAGTTCCAAGTGGGCCGGAGATAAGATGCAACTCATCTTGAATGATCAATCCGGGCGGCTTGGATTCTTGGTGTGGTTGACCGCCGCGAATACGGCGACCGAAGATAGCCCCAGCGTCTGGGCGATAGGCGATCATTGCCAGTTTATCTGCCGTCGAAATGACCAACGAAGGAGGCTTCCGGTAGATTCTCTCATCGATGACCTCGACCGGTAACCAGTCCTCAAAATCTTCTTCTCCGTAGGAACATTGATAATCAGAGCAGTGCAATAACGGGCCTTCGCCGGCCACAGTCGTGATCCCTTTTGTTCGCTCAAAGTTCCAACGATTTGCTGGAATAGCATTTGGCCTAGAGCCGTCGTATCTTCCGATTTCTGCTCTGCACCAAGGACACTCAGTTAAAACAAGGGGATTACCTTTTTCATCCCCTCTTCGGAATTTTCCGACCGCAGTCTCGGCATCACCTACTTTGTTAGGCGATCCATCTCGTCCGACCCATAGTCCAAGTGAGAATCGTCTACCAGGAATGCTCCCGCTGCCTTGTGCATTCGGATTACGCCGCAAGAATTCCATGGAACATATCAAACTTGCTGCTCGTTGGAACTGCTGAGTAGTCAACATCCTGAGTGTGTAGCGCATCAGGACATTCGTGCCATCGCGTAATAATCCAGCTTCGCCGGGCTTCATTAGCAGCCGTTCTTGGAACATGTAAAACGCCATCACCGCCAAATAGGCCTCGGTTTTTCCGCCGCCAGTTGGAAACCAGATGAGATCCACGATTTCCCGATCCGGCGATCTTCCATCAAAGCTTCCGTCGAGGCACATTAGCAGAAATGCAATCTGGAATGCTCGCCAAGAACCCAGACCGCTAGTTTCTTCGTCACCTTGGTAGATTTCCCACGGTGACTTGTGGATTCCTTGGGGCGCCACACGATTTAAGGATTGGCTCCACTCAAGCGGTCTTCTCCCTAGCTGCTTAGTTCCGATCTGTTGTAGCAGCATCGAAAGATTCGCCAGTCGAAACGCTCGTCGCACGAGCGGATCTGACTTCAGGAGCGAGATTCCGGAGTCGATTCTCGCTAAACTTTGTTCGCAAACATCCAAATGACGGAGAGCTACAGGCGCGAGTTTGGAGTCTAGCGCGGCAGCCGCGATCCGCTCACAACCAATCCACGCCCGATATTCGGCTGACAGATTCTCCAGCGAAATCCATGCGCTTCCCGTGCCATTGTCGGAGAGTCCCGCCAGCGCTCGCATAGATAGCTCAATCCGGTTCCCTTTGGAGTCCAAGATGTCAGGAGTCATGCTGGATAGCTCCACAGCGGGCATGACATCGGCATAGAGGAATGTAGGAAATTCGCCAGGCTCAGCGTCCCAGCCGCAAGCGCAGCCGTGCCCGATCCCCCATGTCGCAGATTCCCTGTACAGAAGAGCTAGCGATTGTTCCTCCGGATCAAGCTGGTTGAACGGTCGTTCGCTTTCCGGGTATTTCTGAAGTTCTCCGCCCTTTGCCGCCACTTCGAAATAAGTTTGGTAAAGCACACTTTCGTGCGGCTCGCGTGGCCCCGTTATTGGGGTGGAATTTCGGAGGACAACAGTAAGCAACCATGCATTTTCGTCTTGTTGCCGACGACGGGGGAAGATTTCGATTCGTAAGGCAATCGGCGAATTTTCGGGCATTGTCACATTTCGGCGAATGGGATGTCCATGACTTAGCTCATTCTGATCGATGACGATCTCGGTTCCGGGAAGCAGAGCAGGATGCCGTCTCCACATCGGGTTGTCTAGAGGCCGTCCCTGTTCGTCGGTCCACCGCCGCTTGCAGGACTCGTAACGTCCGTTGAGTTGAAACGGCGCACTGTCAGTGGGCTGCCAAGGGAAGCTGCGCTGCGCTGGTAGAGTCAAGATGACCTGGCCGTCGTCATTCAATCTCACACAAAACGAAATTCCCATGGTTGAGGGACGACGTATATCCGGCCCGGTAACTTCGAAGTCTTCAGTGCCGTCGCCACCGCTCCCCAATTCTCCCGCTAACTCTATTTCTAGATCTTCTTCTTCATCGGATGGATTTCCCCCTTCATGCGACTCGGAGTCTGCACCTAGCGGATCGTGAGCCGGGATCATAACGGGCGCTCCAGCCGGATGGAGGAGTCCGGCACCATATTTGCGGTGTGGCGATTCGCGGTCATAATACAATACCTCGCCGGCTTCCGATTCAGGCTCTGGACGCCAGACCACGGGACCGCGACGCTTGGGCTCGAGTTCAATGAAATCCAGACCGGTGAAGTGGAGTTCGGTCGTTGCGACGGTCGGCCTCGACGGGCCAACAATTTCGCCGCGAATGCTTTCAATCATTTGGGATCGTTCTTTCATAATGCGGTTCCTCCTGTCAGCCATCCAAAGAGAGTTTGCTGCGAATTTTTTTCGCAGAGAATTCGGACAGACTCGGTGGCACGGGTCATTCCGGTGTAAAACATGTCTCGGTGAAAGTTCTGGGTGCCCAGAACCACGTCCGTAAGAATTATGACTTTGTTTTCCATGCCTTTAAAAGAATGAATACTGGCGTGGGACATCGCATTTCCCGCCTGCCGGACTGGAAAAATCTTGTAGCCAGCCGACCGCAAACGCGCTGCGGCACTCATTGCGTCGGTGCGGAATGAGAGTAGAGTGATCTCCGACGGCCGATAGCCCTGAGCCTTGAATTCACCGATCCACCGGCGAACTTGGTCTAGTTGGCCCTCATCAGTTTCATAGTAGCAAATATCGTAGTTTTGCACACCTCCCCCGGATCTGAGGTAGGCCGAATAGACATTCCCTCCGAAGCCAGCTAGAAGAACGGCGGTGTCGCCGACAATTCGGTAGTTGCGGCAATTTTCCATAAGTGTCCATTTTGCGGGACGAGAGGACAGTTCCAGCGCCTCAAGATTCTCCAACATCGCAGCGCGTTCCGAGAGAACTTGATTCTGAAAATCTCCGAATATCGCAAACCTTCCCTTTTCCACACCACCATCGAGAAATTCCATCAGACAGCTCCAAAGCCGGGGGCGAGACAGGAGATCTTGGGCTTCGTCGACAACCAAGTAATCGAAAGCCGCATCTATCTTGAAATCAGGATCAGTAAGGCAATCTTCCAATAGTTGGGGCAGTTCGGTTTCCCAAAAAGTCTGAGACGGCTCCGCCGGGATTTCGATTCCTGTCATAGCGGCCATGACCCGGATAGCGCGACCTGTGATCAAATTCGGCAATGGCGGGCCAGTTTTCGTGATCTCACGCTCCATCCAGTCTCCCACCAATTGGTTGAAGCACAGCAAAGCCACCCGTCGGCCACTTTCCGCAGCCCGTCGGGCTACCTCCATGGCGATCAGAGTTTTACCAGTGCCAGCCCCGCCTGCGACAACCAGCCGTTCGTTGCTTGTGGACAATAACAAGGCGGGCTTTTGCTGCTCACGCAGGACATTTTCGATTGCTGCTTCTCTCTGCAGGATTTCGTCCCGCGCATCCGGATGACTCCTCTGCACTGGGACGCATGCCTTCACGATGCTTTCAATCTGATCGCGAGTCATCCGGTGCTGGAGATTCCACAGCCGTCCATCTGCGGCAATACTCTGCTCAATCATCGATCTCAACGCGCCGCAAAAAGCATCGCCGTTAGAGTACGAGCGGAATCTGCGTGAGTCCATAACCTCCCATGGTTGGATCGAGAGATTGGGCGATAGATCAAAGGGAGATCGGGGAAAGATACAGGCATGGACCACGGGGATGCTCTTGAGATGGGGTGCGATTGCTGCCAACCCACGAAGCAAGGTAAACCGTCCATCAGCCGCTTGCTTGAATGGAGACCGCTTGATCGTGCTTGGAAACCAGCGTTGCCCGTCAAATCCAAGGTTCTCGTGTGATTTGACTTCCACACAAAGTATTCCCGAGTCAGGGGCTATGATGACGAAATCAATTTCTGTTCGAAGCCCTCTGTTCCAAGGTGCCAGATCCAGTCCATGAAGTATCACCCAATCCTCGGGACCAGCGGCAAGCATGTTGAACACATCGCATTCACCCGGAGGAACACGGTCGTCCATAAAAGATGGGATCATTCGCGCCATTGCTCTATTTCCTCCAAGTCACAGATGGTGCGGAGACTACCGTCGGGCGCTCGGAAACCTTCCTCAATGGCCATGATTTTATGAAACTCGACCATTTCGGGCAGGTCGTCGTCACTTTGAATTGTTAGAATGAAGCTGTCGTTCTCTTCCGCTTCTTTCTGGATCTCAATAAGTTTCGACTCGAGAAATTCCATCAGCCGATCATCTGCAGCTCTGTGCTCATTCATCCCGGTTTGAATCGCCTCGCCCCGAGTCTTAGTGACTTCATGCCAAGCCGCCGTCACCCAAGGAACTTTCCCAGAGAGTCCAGACGAGTAATTCGAATAGTCGATGTCCAAATTGCGTATAAGAATATCGAAGTGCTTCCTTCGTTGGGGCGCATGAACGACCGATGTCGCTTGTTTACTCCAATGCAAGAGACTCCGCTCTAGGTGTATAAGGTCGATTCCTTCATTGCGGAGCTTGCTCGAAAAATCATCATCGAATAGTAATTTATCCACGAGGTGTTGTTTCCAAATTCGGCTATATTTTCCCTCCTCAGCATGTGGATTCTCAATTCCCGAATCATGGAAATGCTCTTCAATCACAAACATCCCTTCGGAGAGACCATCAACGGGCAAGCGAAAATCGATTAAACTGTCGGCGTCAGCGGCAGGATCGAAACTCAAAATATCTGCTCGGGGCGGATATAGGACCGCCTGTTGTCCCCCAAATTGGATGAGGACACAGCGGCGTTTGTCCACTGAGCCCCCGAGTTCCGGAAGCATCTGAAAATCATCGCCGTCAGGGCCGAGTTCTGTTGCGAACGGATCATCTCCGGTTTGGGTAGTTGTTGTTTTCCAAAACATGCCTTGGGTTCCACCTATCGAATTGGAATCGGGAGGGCCATCGGTAACCTCCGCCACATTCGCCGGATCATAGCCGAAGTCCGGTTCGTCCTGGCATCCAGCCCATACGATCTGAACCATCCGGTTGAAGCGGGGCGCTGTCAAAATAGCATCTGGCACGGCCCCCCACCCTCGCGAGCGCAGAGGGCCAATCTTGACGAGGACATCAAAAATGGCCGTCTCCCGATACTCCCGAGGCGTATGCAGGAAAATCTCACCTAGTGGGAGGCATCCGTGCTGCGTCCCGAGGAGGAATTGAAAGTCAAGGGCCGCCGAACGGTGACAATAAATTCGAAAACTCTCCCCCTCTTGAATTAATCCCTCCACAATTTCACCCAGCCTATCTTGAAGTGGATTGCTGCATTCCGCCAGTGCTCGGGCGGCACCGCATGCCTCTTTGTAAGCTGTTCCAATCTGCGCTCCCCACCTTGATTCGAACTCGGCGCCCACTCCTATGGACTCAAGCGAATCTAGAAGGCTATGGTCGAACTCGACAGGCGTGGTGAGCCATCTCGATAACAACGCTCGGAGACGGTCCGACAACTGCCCACCTTCCTCATCTCCTTCTTCGCGGAGCAAGCCGATCATACGTCGAAGGCTTCGCCTCAAAACGCTGAACTTTGTCGAACACACTTCATATTTATCGATAGAACGAAGATCGTTCTGTTCGAAAAACTCGAACAATCGAGTGATGGAGTTAGCCTCTGTCATTACTTTTTGAGAATGGTTATGGAAATGCCAGGCACAGGATCTGGGAGAGTGCCTTGGTATGACGAATCGGTCTGATACCAGTTCTTGAGTGCTGTAAACTTTTGACCGACCATCTCCAACCTTTCACGTTCTACGCTCCTATCAATAACCCCGATAACGTCAGACTTTTTGAATGTATCAATCGACTTTAGGAACGACGCATCCCCATCAGCGACGACTAGTTTTTGCTGGTTCGCTGCATGATCAATATCCTCTGTTCTAACGTTGTAGAAGGCAGTTCTAGAGACTTCTGAATGTGCCCATTCATGGATTGTCAACAACTCCGCGAGATTATACGATTCGGACTCGTTACAAAAAAATACGGATTCGTACGCAACTCGTGTATCTCTGCCTCCTTTGGCTCTCCCTGCCAAAACTAGGCCGGAATACGACTTCCTGAGATTATCGGGATGAATTTCGGCCTCCTCAATCAAGCCTTCATAGGCTGATTGCTGTAGGCCGGTTTCACCGCTTGAGGACACGGCGGGAGGTCTTCCATCGAAATAAAGATTTTTTGCGTATTCTGTTTCGAACTCGGTCTTGATACCTGGTTTATTTTTCTCGAAAACAACAAGTTTTCTTTCAGTGAAATCTGTCTCATTGGAAACCATATAAATATTATTTTTCCGCCGTATAGAGCGAATTAGCCCGTGACTCTCGGACTCGAATCCGCAACCTCTGATTTTTGGATCGCATTGCTTGAGCTCGCAGCTTTTGCAGTAATCAAGATATTGCCGCGCGTATTCAAAAAGTGAATCAGTGTGGGCGCCCATGTCATGGGCATCCAGTCTGCCCAAATCCCGGATCAACGCCCCCAAGGCGATTAAGCCCGCCGCCGGTGATGCACACGGCATCGACACCAATGCAACACGACGCCCACTCGATGAACTGTCACTCCAATGGTAGCCGAAGCGAATGAGGAAATTTACCCATGCAGGGATCGGTTGCCAATCCCCTTCGCATTCTGCAAAATACAAATTACTCTGCTTCATTGATCACTGGTCAAATAACGAAATGTCAGGCTCGAATTGTTCTGATCGTTGCGTTTCCTGACGGGATCGGTGCGGTGGGTGAATGCATCGCGGTCCGCTTGGAACCTAGGAATGTGATCGAGGGTTGTAATGGCCAGGGCTGTGAGATCGAAGGCGGCGGGCAGGAGCAGTGGCTTGTGCGACATTTCGTAAGGACTCCCCTCCTCCACCGGCGTGGTGCCGACATTGAGGTCGTAAAGGCGTTCGATGGCGGATGCGAGGAGCACGGAGTTAGGAAAGCGAGAATCTTGTTAGAGGGAAAGCGGAAAAACCGGCTGCTCGCCGCCGCCCGGGTTGGTGACGACCAGGCTGTTGCGGTCGTGCATGGAAGGGAGGAAGTTTTCCCGGTCGATCCATGCGGTGTTACCGGCGGTGGCGACTCCGAAATAGCGGGTCTCTCTTGGAAGCTGAATGGAGAGGTCCGAGTCGGCTTCCAGATTCAAGGTCAGGAGCAGGAGACCTTTGGTCTTGTCATCCAGGGAGGCGAAGAAGTCGCGAAGGACCGTCGGCTTGGGCGCTTTTCAGACGGAGTTAGCTGCCCATGCTTTGAGGGGGAGATGATTTTAAACGCCTTTGAGGAACAGGTGATAGACTGGCGTTTGGAGCGGATAGGGCAAGGAGCAAGTTGGGTCCGGGTGGATTGACTGAGGATTTTGGATTTTGGATTTTGCTTTCAAGACTGCAGGCAAGATGCCTGCTGGCCAAGACAGCCGGGACGGCTTTCCTACTTTGCACAAATCATAATGCGCACGACTATAGACTGGCGTTTGGAGCGGATAGGGCAACGAACAAGTTAGATCTGGGTGGATTGATGTTAGGGGGTGAGGGATTGACGATTGACTCACCGCCGCTCTACGGCGTCTCGCCCTGCGGGCACGGCACGTTCGTGCCTGTCCAAACGACCTACAAGCCTTCGGTCGTTTTGTTGATTGTTGATGGAATGGAGGAAACCTAATCTGTGTATTCCGTGCAATCCGTGGTGAAAAATCTTCATGGAAACTAAGCTCGGAGTTTGGCTCAGCGGTGGGTTGCGGGGTGACGGAGTAGGGTTGGGTGGACATGGGTGTAATTGGGTGGAGCCGAAGGTCAGGCCATGTGCTGAGGTTCTTCTGGCGGATTCTCTCCGAAAAGATCAATGTAGGGTTGGTAGCGGAAGACGCGGTTGCGTTTATAGCCGGTGGCTTCGACAAGGATGCCGAGGCTGGTGAGGCTGGAGACCAGATTGTTAGCGGCGGTGTAGGTGGTGCCTGTGAGAGACTGGACATCGGCGACGGTGACGACGGGACGCTGGTAGAGGGATTCGAGGACGCGGAGTCCGTTTCCTGCAGCGCGCCCCAATCGGGTGGTCACGGCGGTGCGGTGATCTTCCCGCAGTGCGAGAATGCGGCGTGCGGTCTCACTGGCCTCACGGCTGACCTCGGAGACGCCGCGCAAGAAGAATGCCAGCCACTCCTCCCACTGCCCGTGATCGCGCACGGCCTGAAGGCGGTCGTAGTATTCGGTCCGGTGGCGCTTGAAGAAGTGGGAGAGATAGAGAACAGGCTTGAGGAGTATCTCGCGCTGGCAGAGTAGGAAGGTGATGAGCAGGCGTCCGATGCGACCGTTACCGTCCAGAAACGGGTGAATCGTCTCGAATTGGACATGGGCAAGGCCGATCTGCACTAGCTGGGGTAGATCGCTGCCGGAGTGGAGGAAGTTCTCCAAACTCCCGAGGGCCGCAGGCACTTCATGAGGCGGAGGCGGCACGAAAGTCGCCTCGCCGAGCGTGCAGCCGCCGGAGCCGATCCAGTTCTGGGAGGTGCGGAGTTCTCCCGGAGTGAAGCGAGCGCCGCGGACACCGTGGAGCAGGCGTTCGTGGATTTCCTTGATCAAGCGCACGGAGACAGGCAGATCGTGGAGGCGTCCGAGACCGTGGTTCATGGCGTTGACGTAGTTGACGACCTCATCGACATCCGCAGGCAGTTCGGGCGAAAACATCTTCGCCTCCGCCGAAAGGAGATCCTG
>Ga0335395_10000993_pt1 | contig 18011 bp, 21 predicted proteins | sample MAT02_FD_205744 | JGI IMG/M metagenome (GOLD analysis project Ga0335395, IMG submission 205744) | Freshwater microbial communities from Lake Fryxell liftoff mats and glacier meltwater in Antarctica - MAT-02 (spades assembly) (version 2) ...
TGGTTGGACTCTCAAGGAAACTCAAAAAGAGATTTGCGAACAACTTGGAATTAGCCGAACAGCATTCTACACTGCCCTGAGTAAGTTGAAGGCTGACGGCTTAATAAATTGGTCAGCCCCAGCAGATACTAAGTTTTCAATTAGCCTCAACTCCTTTAGCAGTAACGAATCCGCAATCGCGGACGGTGAATCCGCAATCGCGGACGGTGAATCCGCAATCGCGGACGGTGAATCCGCAATCGCGGACGGTGAATCCGCAATCGCGGACAGACCGTCTTTCATCGCGACAGGAGAAAAATCGCAAACTAAACAGAGCAAGGGTTTCAAGAAGCCCTCATATTCTTCTTCATCTTCTTCTTCAGATTCTATTTCAAATTCTTCTTCAGATTCTCTCTCAAGAAAAACCGAGAGAGAACAGTGGGAATTTTTTCAGAAAACTCTTTCAGGAGAAGAGTTAGAGTCTTTCATGAATTTCGGAGTGCACACAGCCAAATCGTTCAAGGAAAGTTTGACGACCACGGCAATCAGACTTCCTGAAGCTTGGGTCAAGAAGAATCATCAAGAGCTTTACAAGCAATTCTTAGTGGCACTGAAGGAGAAATACGGGACTAGCGACTTTCAATTAATTCTTGACGGTCAATATTCCGAGAATCCTCCACCTGTAGAAAATCAGCCTATTCCTTCAGATATTGAGTACCGCTCGATCGCCAACTTGAAAAGAGCTTACGGCAGTGATTGGAAGAATGCCGCTGCTCACTTTGGGATTAATACCAATGAAATTTCATAGCTACCAAGGTTTCCGTTACCGACTGCGCGAGATTTTCGAGAGCACAGACAATCGACTAGCAGTTAACCGATGGCAATCCAAAGTTATCGGCTGGGCAATCGAGATTCAAATGCCTATCAAAAATGGGGCATTTACAAGAATGAAAGGCGAATCTGAGGAATACGAATCTGAACAAGCTGCTATTTCGGCAGCAGAAGGATATATCGACGCAATCACAGACAGCTTATAAAAACCATGAAATCTAATGCAAAATCTACCCAATCCACAACCCGTAAGTCTGCATCTAGCGGTTCCCGATCGCACCGACCGACTCCTGTATCGAAAAGTGATTTATCGAGTCACGGTGAACCAATTACCGACGAATTGGATGGAGTTATCGATCGCACTGAAAGCCCCGCCGTGGAAAATCAAACGGGCGATCGAGTTTTGGCGGAGACGGGGATTGATAGTGGAGAGCCGAGGATTGCTGTACTCGAATCAGAATTGATGAAAAGCGAAACCGGTTTCGTTTCTGAAGTAGGCGAAACCATGCAAGCAATTACGCTGCATCAACCCTGGGCATCATTAATTGCAATTGGCGCGAAAAGTTACGAAACTCGCTCATGGAGCACTAATTACCGCGGCCCGATCGCAATTCATGCTGGAAAAGTACAAGATAGTTCAAATTCCAGACTGCTGAAGTTAGCCGGAGTTAGCAATATTTCTGAACTACCAGCCGGTGCCGTTGTTGCGATCGCCGAGTTGATTGATTGCGTCCAAATGACCTCAGAATTCATCGCATCTCAATCCGAAACTGAGCAAGCTTGCGGAGATTGGACACCCGGCAGATATGCTTGGAAACTTGAAAATGTGCGGGCGATCGAACCTATAGCCATTGCTGGCAAACAAGGCTTGTGGGTTTATGTTTATGCCAAAGCAGAAGAAAAACGTCAACTATCAACAGAGGAAGTATGGAATCAATCAGCAGTTGGAATTGGCTCGATTTGTGCAGCGGAGTCGGTGCCGGTTTCCCTTATGCCGGAATCAAATGTTGGGGACGTAGCCCCGATACACTCGTTGAATGGGATGAATTCTGCACCAACAGCATTCTCTCAAGAAGATTCCCCGACACTCGGAGACTTAGCAACATCAAAGTCTTGGATTTTGGGGGAAACTATTTTGAAAAGCCCGTCGATTTCATCACCGCCAGCCCTCCCTGTCAGCCCTTCTCAGTTGATGGAAAGAGACTCGCAGCCGACGACGATCGAGACTGTTTCCCCGCCGTCCTCAAAGCTATCGCAGCAGTACAACCAAAGTTTGCTGTCATTGAAAATGTCGCCGGACTTTTATCTTGCCCATACAGACCAGGTTTGGGGGAAGGATCCTATTTCAGCAACCTTATGTGGCTCTTATACAAAATCGGGTACGATGTCGAATGGCAAACTGTCAGCAGCGCCCAGTTTGGAGCGCCCTGGAATCGAGAAAGACTCGTTATTATTGCGATCGCCCAGCGGATTAAGCTCGGTGAAGGGGCGACCTCCTGGTCAGAGCAAATTAGAGACTCAGTTGCAACAGTTATGGCTTATTCAGGAAGGGGAAGTAGTCAACCCGGAATTCCTAGAACTTGGCTACAGCCTGCCTACAGGTTGGACGAATCCAGAGGAGAATCGAACAGCGATCGAACTATCGCGAGTCCAGGCGCAGCAGTTGCCGACCGTCCCCAGTTCGGAGTCGCCAGCCGAGACGGAACCAACCGCAATCGTAGAGTTGCCCTCGGAAACGCTCTCGATTGGCGAGTTGCAGCCATTGCTTTCAAGCGAATTGAATATCTTGCCAGCCTTGCAGAACCTTGGATCTTTTAATAAGGACGAGTTGCTGTCGATCGCACGAGAACAGCACCAACTTATCTGTAGCATCGAGCGCAAGGAGTTCGGATTGGCGATCGAGAAGTTGCACCGCGTCCGAGCAACTGGTATTTGCTTGCAAGAATTTAAACGTCGTTGTAAATACGGCGAGTTTGAGAACGAACTAGAACAAGCTGGCATTAGCATCCGATCGTCCCAACAATATATGGTAATTGCCAAAAATTGGGACATCGTTGAGGCAAAAGCGAAACTGGTTGCGCTTCTTACAGAGGAAAGTCGGGATAGTTTGCCAGCGATCGGTTTGAAGTGGGCCCTTGAAGCTGTACGGGATGAGAAGAAGCAGCTTAAATCGGCAGCACCGCCCGCTGATCCAGATTCTTGGCGCACACCGAATACTAGAGACCAGCCAATTGTTCAATTAGTTACGGAAGCTTTGGGCGGTGAAATTTGGTGTGATCCGTGCTCTGATGCTGGTCATCACATCCCAGCGCGGGTACATTACAACAGTTCAGACAGCGGATTAGCAGCCCGAAACTTATGGCGCAAAACCGTATTTATTAACCCACCGTTTTCTAACCCGTTGGAGTGGGTTGATAAATGTTGCGATTCGATCGCCCGCGGTGATTGCTCTCAGGCAATCATGCTGTTAAAAGCTGGAACTCTCAGCAATCAAGGCACCGGCGAATTGATTAAGAAATTTGCTAGCGGTATTTGTCATTGGCGGGGTCGAATTAATTTTCTCAACGACAACGGCATCGCTGTTAAAGGTTCAGACTTCGACTGCGCGCTGATTTATTTCGGGGACAGGTTCGATCGCTTTCAAGAAGTTTTCGAGACTTTCGGAACTGTGAGCTTCATTGAAAATCACTACAGCAGCGTTAACAAGCGCCCGGTTCCTGCTGTTAAATCTGTAGCTGAAGAGTCGAAAGAATTAGCGGCTGCTGTTGGATTGAGTAATGGCAAGTCCGTTCTGCCTGATTTGCGAGATTCCGATCGCGCTTTGATGGAACGCTACGACCCAAACACTGTGGACGATCGACCGTTTGCAAGCGCTCCGACTGCGACGATTGAAATGACTCGCTCGGAATCTCTAGCACAAGATCGATTTGAACTAGCAAAGCAAAATTGCTTAAAGGATTACATCGCTACAATTAGCGATAACTTATCGGATTTTAGAGATGAACAAATTGCATTCTTAGCCAAGATTATTAATGAAGAATCGGCTAAGCGAATCTGTGGATTTTAACTGTATAATCAAGTAACGCCGTCGTCCCCTGCAAATTGCATTAGGTGTGGAGAGAGAGAGGGATTACCGAAATCTCCCGCGTGCAGCGTCTAAACAGTTTCTGGTTAACTCGAAAGCATGAAAACCAGAGCGGAAGCAGCAAATTAATTTTTGCTGCTTTTTGCTTATGAATAGAATTAAGATTTAATCATCTATATCTTTTTTTGCCATGCAGCAGCTTAAGGACGAAATAGGTAATTATCGCTATGTTTCGGAGATGACACCCTGGCCATCTTGGAAAAAGGGAGAGAAAAAGAGACAAGCAATTTTGCAATTACTAGAGGAAAATCCTAATATTTCGATCGCACAGATTGCCAACTCTATTAATCTCTCACCGCTGCAAGTTCGCCGACACCGAGCGCGATTAATCTCCGAGTGCTTGTGGAAAGTGTGCCTAGTTTCGATCGTCCTTAGTGCTGCTTTCACCGGTGGCGCATATTGGGCGAATAGAGAAGTGTTTGATGAGGCGATCGATAGTTGGGTTCACTGTGCGATCGACTGGAAGGAAGACGCTATTTGGTCGATCGAGCAAAAGTTGCCACAGGTGTAATTTACTTTTCCGGTGACTCTGCAATAGTCCGTATTTTCTCGGATGCTTGCAGGGTAAAGGTTGCAAAGTTTTTCCGGTTTCAGATACCGGAAAACTTCTTGCTGTTTCCGGCAACCTTAATATAATATATATTATAAGTTTTGAAATATTCCGATAGGATTTTTATGACACCGGAAAATGAACGCACGACACCGGAAGAGGCGATGGAATTGCTAGGTATTGAGAAATCTCAGTATTACGCACGACTTAAGAAACTAGGAATGAAGGCTAAACGCGATGGTAAAATTCTCTACTTAGATGAGGAGCAAATGCAGCTTTTGCGAGATTATAATCAAGCTGAAAATGCGATCGCGCTTATTGATGATTCTCCAGGGTTAACTTTGGGAAATATCCCCCAAGTTGAGGAGCCAGCGGGAGACGAGCGAGACGACATAATGCGACAAGCGGCAGAGCTACGCGCACAGCAGTTGGCAATGCCAGATTTAATCAAGTTGTATTTAGCAGCGGGGATGAATGAGAGCGACTTGCCACCAGATTTAAGAGAGGCACTTGCTGCAACGCGAACAGCAGCTAATCCGAATATAAAAAAGTCAGCAGCGACGATCGCCCAGTCTATGCTTCAAGAGTATCGATCGCACCAGAAATAGCAAAGATTTGTGAAGCACTTAAGTCTGGTAATTCCTGCATAGTTTTAGGAGAGTTTGGCAACAGTTTAGATGATGCTGCTAGTGCGATCGAGGCTGAACTAAGAGGCGACTTCAGTATTGCTAAAGCTATCTACAAGGGTTCCGGTAAGAACTTCTTTAAGGCTTTAGCAAATGCTTTCGACATAGACACAACGATGCCTAAACTCAATGCTGACGGGGAGGAAATTGGAGAGAAGCAAATGACACTTGATGAACTTAAAGAGGAGATAGCTGCTAATATTCCAGCCGATGCGCTGCTGATTTTGCCAGAGGCAAGGCGACTGTCAACTGGTATTAGATTCTGGCTTGAAGACTTAAGTTGTAGAATGTGCTGTTTTTCTCTGACTAATCCTAGTCGAGATATCTTTCTTGATATGGTTGAAATTGAGTTGAGTTTGCCGGACGATCGAACTGTTCGTGAAGCGATGGAATGCGAGGCAAGTTCGATCGGACTCAATATATCTGCGGCCCGATTCTCCCAACTTCAATCCTACGCTGGCAGGAATTCATCGGCTGCTCGTAAGATTATCAGACAGGAGAAGCTAGGTTTAATTGGCAAAATTTCCCACAATCAGTATCTGGATATAGCCCCGCTAGTTATGGCAATGTTTCTTGGTTTTGGAATGCTGAGATTTATTGGAATGGGAACTGGTAATCGCTCACTGTACTTAATAGGAGGAATTTGTATGCTTCTAGGGATGGGTCTTAAATCTTTGGGGAAAATTAGCGGCCCGCGCCGAAAGGTAGGTAGTTAGTGATAACTTAAAAAAGTTTATCAAGAACTTGATAAACTCGTTGATTAAAAGGAGGTAAAGATTATTTTAGCCTTAACTCATTCCGCGATATCAGCAGCCGTTGTCGGATTTAGTCTACAAACTAGCGATCCGATTGTGATGGCAGTTGCGATCGCAGCGAGTCAAATTCCAGATATCGACACTTCCACAAGTTCGATCGGACAAATCTTTTGGCCAATCTCTCGCTGGATTGAAAAGCGCTATCCTCACCGCAGCGTCACACACAGTCTGCTGTTTACAATATTTCTCGGTGTGATATCGATCGCGCTTTGGTGGAAGTATCAATTTGATGTAAAAGTTCTTGCAGCTTTGCCGATCGGACATCTTGCAGCCTGCTTTAGCGACACCTGCACCAAGCAAGGTGTTCAGCTACTATGGCCATCGCCGTTGTGGTGCGTGTTTGGATTGAACCCACGGCGACGACTTACGACTGGTTCACCTTCAGAGTATTGGGTTTTAGTTGGTGCGACCGCAGCAGTCGTGATTAACTTCACTCTGATTAGCGGTGGCGGGCTTGGACAATTTACCTCTGAATCTTTGGGTTTGCGTAGTGGTATCGTTGATACTTATCAACAGAAAGCTAGCAGCAATCAAATGTTTGCCATCGTTGATGGTGTGTTTACTTCTAACTCATCCGATGCTAGCGGTAAATATTTTATCGCTTCTCAAGTTGGTAATGAGTTTGTACTAATGAATCGATCGGGCATTTACCAAACTGGAACGACTGGACAGATTGATGCTAGGAAGTTAACAACAGAATTAGGACAGCCAGGACAGCAACAAGTTTTAGCTCTATCCTTTGCAGAGGAAGAAATACAGACTAAGTTATTTGCGGTTGCTTCTGCACATCCGAATGCTTTGATTTTAATTAGTGGACAGTTGACGATCGACTCACCAGAGGAAGTTTCGATCGCACCTAAGCCTGGACAATTAGAAGTAGCGAAACTTACGGGTAACGGTTTAGTTTTGAATCATTGCCCACTACCTCAGATTATTAATAAGCTAAATCTACAGTTTGGAAGCGGTAATCTTGAATTAAAAATCATTACTCCCTCACCGAAGTTATGAAACATTTACTAATAATTCCCCTGCTAATTTTGATGGCTTGCCAAGAAACGAAACCCGTATCGCTTCTTACAGATAATAAAGCGATGGCTTCTGAGATTATTACAGCACCAGATTTACCCAAGTTTAAGCTGCACAAGATTACTCTGGCTGTAGATAAGCCCGATGACTTGAAGGTTAAACAAGGTAGTGCTGTATCTGAAGGTCAAGTTATTGCTGACCAGGAAGATGAACGCGATCGATTGTTGCAGCGAAAAGCAGAGTTAATGTTAGCTGTCGATCGATTGAGGAAGCAACTTATCACCGAACCTCAAAGACCTCTTGAACCTCTGAAACCTAAGCCTGTACCTACTTTGTCTGGCTTGGGTGACGTATCTTATCAACAGTTTGATGCTGCAATTGAGAAGCGCCAGAAGGAAGTAGAACGAGCAACTGCTGAACTCGACTTGAAGAATAGAGAGATTGATTTTATTAAGGGAGTTGAAGGTATCGATCCAGCTATTATTGAGCATGAGTTAGCAGCACTTGCACAATTGAAAGCCAAGGTTAAAGATGCGTCGATCGAAGTTACTTTAGCCGAAGGTAAACTGTTGACTGCCAGACAGGAAAGGCAACAGAAAGAATACCAGCACTCACTGGATGCAGCTAGAAGAATTGAGGAATCTAATACGGCTCAAAGCTTCTATCAGCGTCAGGTTGCAGAGAATTTAATAGCTTTTCAGAGACAGTCTGCGGATTACGAGAAAGAGTTGAGAGAAAGGGATTACCGAACGACTCAAACTAAATTGCAGCTATCAGGAATTGATGATAATATTAGTAAATTATCAACAATTCGCAGCCCGTACAGCGGGACAGTTAAACGTGTTAAGTTTATCAATCAAACTGGCAACAAGCTTAATATTGAGCTATCTATTGTTATACCCGTCGGCGATAGCAGTATCAATACAAGTTCCACCTCGTCCACCGACTAGCGCCGAACCCAAAAGCGAAGAGCCAGCGGAAGAGAGCGAACCAGCGGAAGAAGAGCCGACAGAAGAAGGGGAACCAGCAGAAGGGGGAGGCGCTGACGCGATCGCACCCAAAACTACTAACCCACTAAACCCCCCGGACTTAGCGGACATCGACAAGCTGATTCAGACTCAGATTAATGCTGATATGTGGAAGTCTTTAATTAGTCCTCTGCCTTGCTTGGAGACGACTACAACGTGTGTATCACAGCTTCAATCAAAGGCTGTGGCTAACTCTCCAATTGTTAAGAAGATTGACGAATCAATTGCTGCGATCGAAACCAGGATTGACGAGGCGACTAAATCTAATAAACAATCGATCGACGTTGCCATATTTGAGCCAGCCCTCCAGTATTTTCTAAGGCAAAATACAACGACTGGACAAACGACTGTACAAACTGGACAAACAGCCCAAGCTCCTGCTAGCACAGGAATCCTCAACAATCTTTTAGGAATATTTACCCGTCCAATTGGCTTGATTAATGATTTAGCAGCAGTTATTGGCATCCCATTATTGCGTCGATTTACTGGCGGAAATCAGGAACAGAAAGCAGCATCGATCGCGATTGCCGACTTGCGACTGAAGACTGAAGAGTTGCGTAAATCTAAGGAAGAAATCGCAGCTAAAACTAGAGACGCTGTGCAGTTTGCGGTGCTAGAGTTTGACGTTCGATCGCGTGAGTTTCAGATTCAACAGGCAATATCTAAGCGTGAGATACAACGGTTTCAATTGTATAAAGTTGGTTATCGGTTTGGTCAATCGTCAACGGTTGCCTATCTTGGGCAACAGTCAAGTTTGGACAAACAAAAAGCATCTGTGCTTAGAGAATGGGCACAGATGCGATCGCAATTAGAAAAGATTAAGCTGTTGGTGCTAGCTAACTTGAGCGAGGAAGATTAAGGAATTAAAGGAATATACAATCGACCCTTGTAACAAATTGGTCTAGGTTTGGTGGTTAAGGCTGCTAAAGTAAAATCATCCGATGGATTACCATCATCATAATAAAAAGTACCTAGCCCAGTAGATGGCCAAACTGCTGTATTCCTTAAGGAAGCAATCCCGCAAGCATTAGCTTTTGTTAATCTCTCTTTAAAGTTGTTTCGACTGGTAATCAGCAAAGGGATAGCACTACGAATATAGGAGACTGAACTCGTTGAACTGTCAGCACGAGCGCCCAACGTACCCCAGGGAATCTCAGGATTAGGTACACCCAGCTTACAGAGAGGTCTACCGCCAATTAAAGGCAGCTCATTCCAATCAATCATCGCAGAGCCTGAATAAGAGAAAAATATAAACGGCTCTTTAATTGTGGATCTTACTGTAATTACTCCGCAAGAATTAGGAACGAAAGTTTTTTGGAGTGGTAGGTTTCCGTAAGATACTTTCACAAAAGCCGACGGCGTTAACCCAGAAATTGATACATTATTATCTACATCTTTTGTAACGGTTTGAGATTGTGCTGAAAATACGATCGCCCCAGTTGAGACGATCGCACTTATCAATGCAAGTGCGATCGATTGCTTTTTCATGACTATGGCGCAGGAATGTAAGTTTGTGAAGTCGTGCCAACTTTACGACAAATCATCGGACTAAACACAGCAGGAAGAGTCGCAAGGGTATAGTTTGTTGCTCCAATAGAAAAGCTAGTCATCGGCCGATTAATTTTAACCGCGATCCTTAAGAAACCGCAAGCGTTAGCTTTAGAAGTAATAGCTTTGTCACCAGCAACGAAGCCTAAAACAGCAGAACGTGACAATTGACCAGGAATATAAACGTAGACCTCATTGTTAGACCTGCTGACTAATTTGTGAGGCACTGCAAAGTTAGCTAAGGTTGAAGATACGATCGCCCCAGTTGAGACGATCGCACTTACCAATGCGAGTGCGATCGAATGTTTTTTCATTTACGGCGCTGGGACGTAAGTTTGCGAAGTTGTGCCAACCTTTCTGCAAATCATCGGTGCTGTTACAGTTGGAATAGCAGCAAGCGTGTAATTAGTCGCTCCAATTTGGAAAGCAGTCATGGGGCGACTCACTGATGCGGTAACTCGAACAAACCCACAAGCATTAGCTGCGGTTGTAATTGTGCCGGCGGTAGTTATTCCGATTGTTGCCGAGCCGATCGTAGTTCCGCCTTTAATCCAAATTCTTGCACCATCATCAACCACCGAACCTACAGCACCCGCATTATTAGATGTGTAAGTTAACGCTGGTGCCGCGTCTTTTACGCAAGTAACCGCAGCCCCTGTGGTTTTACCAGCCCAATTCGCACCAGTAATTAACGTTGGCGGAGAGGTTGCAGATTTGGTGAATGAACCCCAACCGCAATTGTTCAAAGTGAGGAGTCGCGTAGTTGGAGCTCTAGGCGCTGTAAATCCAGTTACTGCAACAGCAGGAGTTTGACCAGGAACGTAAACATAAGTTTTGCCTGCATCTACCCATTTGTGCGGAACTGCAAAGTTTGCAAGTACGGCAGGCGCGATCGAACTAACAACTACTCCAGCCAACGCTAAAGCTGATAAAATTCTTTTCATAACCAGATCCTGTTTTTTAGGGTGAAAGATTTTACATGAACTTATCCAAACTTGTCAATACCTTACCTCTGCTAATTATTGGAGCGATCGGATGGTACGGATATCAACCAAAAACGAAACCCGTTTCGCTTCTTGAGCAAAATAATAAGATGTCAGTAGAAGTTCCTGATGGAAGTCCGGGCGTTGACCCATCCGCTAACTTGCCAGAGTACGAAGTTGTGGCAAATTCTGTCCACGATGGGGATACGCTGCGAGTTCGATCGCGCGCCGGTGCAGTGCTCAAAATCCGTTTTGCTTGCATTGATGCACCAGAATTGAAGCAAGAATTAGGACAAGAATCACGAGATACGCTTCGATCGCTCATTAATGATGCCAACAACCGCGTTAAGATTCAGATTGTAGATACCGATAGATACGGACGATCAGTGGCTGAATTGTGGACAAAGAAAGGCTTGTTGCAATCGCAAATGACATCTTCTGGTATGGCTTTTGCTTACGACCAATATAAAAAGAATTGCCCTAGCTGGAATTCTGTCAAAAGTTCCGAACAAACGGCAATTCAGTACAAATTGGGCGTGTGGGCTTCTCCTAATTTTATCAAGCCTTGGGATTGGAGAAAAGGTAATAAGTAAATTCCTTCTTCCTTCTTCCTTCTTCCTTCTTCCTTCTTCCTTCTAAATAGATGTGTTCGATCGCTCATCAACAGCTAAATCTTTGAATTTGGATTTGGATTAGCTTGGTTGGTCGGTGGGATGTTAAGTCTTCTGCATTAATACGGATTTGGATTAGCTTGGATTGTCTGTGGGAAGCGATCGCCCTGCATTAATACGGATTTGGATAAAAGTTGCTCAACTGACGATCGCCTATTCCCTGCATTAATTTGGATTTGGATTTGCTTGGGCGATCGATGGGAGGCGATCGTCCTGCATTAGAAACCCGGAAAGATTAGCAGTTACTTCGTTTTTATTTATTTGGCCTTCGGTCTGTGGGGATGCAAAGGCCGCCTGCCTGGGAGCCGTGAAAGTCTTTGCACTTCGCCGAAAGATATCTGTGGGGACGGCTCCCAGACAGGCTAATCTGATGTGCTCACTGGTCGGCCACCGGCGCGGGAATAAAAATTATCTGCACACCTCAAAGTCTCTGCACCCGCGCCGGCCCCCTCCCAGTTCGCCGGGGGGGGCCTCTACCGCCGGCCCCCCCCGTCGCCGGGCTTGCGGACGGGGGGCCTGTCTGCTTCGTTGGGAGGCCTCTTGCTGCGTTGCCCCCGTCCGCAAATCCGCTCCCCCCCCCGCGGCCGACGGGAAAAAAAAGAAAAGAAATACAGAAAATCAAGAGAAGAGTCCCGCAAAGTTTGCAGAAATCTAAATTATTGCGAAATATTACAATACCTGTGTAGCCGGGTGTACCCGGCTATATGTGCTATAATAGAAATATCAACAGTTAGTTAGGTGGTTTTATGGTTCCTTCTGCGGTTTCTTCTCTGCTGTCTTCCGCCCCTGCTGTGGCTTTTTCCGGCTCTCGGTCGGTGGTTCCCGGCGCTGCTTCTCTCGTGGTGCCGTTTGTTTCTGGGCGTGTGCTCGTGGGTTGTGCTCGTGGCGTTGACGCGGCGTTTCGGGGCTTTTTCCCTTCCGCCTCGGTGTTTTCCGCCTCGTCGTTTGGTTCTGGGCGCGGCTCGTTTGCTGCTCGTTCTGTGGCGGTTGTTCGGTCGGTTTTCGCTGCTGGCGGCGTGTTCGTTTCGTTTCCTTCCGGGGTTTGTCCGTCTAGTTTGTCGCCGTCTCCGGTTTCTTCCCGTGCCTTTTCTGGTTCTGGGTCTGGTTCCTGGGCTTCTCTCGCTTTTGCCGTGGGTTTGGGCGTTCCTTGCGTGCTGTTTTCTCCGGCTTCTGCGTGCTTCCCGTGCTTCCTCCTTTCTTGGGGCTTTGTTCCCGCTGGCGGTGGGTGGTTTGTTTCTTCTCCTCGCGCTGTGCAGCTTTCTCTCTTCTAGTTGCTAGCTGCGGTTTGCCGGTGCTCTCGGTTTGTTCCGGGGGGCACCGGTCTTTTCTGTGGGGTTGCTGCCGATCGCTTCGCTCTCGGCAGCAGCGATGTCTGTGGTGTTGCAGTGCTCTGGCCGTCCGGTCGCTGCGCTCCGGCCGGTTGCCGGCAGTTGCCGGCGTTCGGCAGCAAGCTGCCTCGAAAAAAACAATCCTCGAATAAAAAATGAAAACCATCCAAGTTTTTGAAAACTCAGAAGCTGACACCTTACTTGATTGGTGTCGCCAGCAGCCGTTAGAGACAGAGATTTTTACAGGGCGTGAAACCTGTCGTCAGAAAAGGTGGTGGGGCTACGAAGCCGAATTCTATTTCAATCGATCGCACGTAGAGACTCGCCAAGCGATCGAATCCGACAGTTATCTCGCGGGTTTACGCGATCGATTCCATCCCAGCGCCGACTCAATTCTGCTTTATCGGTACGAAATAGGCGGCACCATCGGGGAACACTTGGACAAGCAATGCTTTGACAAATGGGTAACTTTAATCAATTTAGTTGATGCAGATGGCGACTTATTCGGAAACCGCCCAACAACGAGATTTCGGTGGGATAAACAAAACTACGAACTACGACACGGTGAAGTAGTTGAATTTGATTCAAGGATTCTGCACTCTGTACCAAAGTTAAAAGCAGCCAGGTATAGTTTGCAATTCAGAAATATTGCATAGAAAAAAGCGGCGTTAGTTTTTACTAACGCCGCTTCCTTATTTAATTGATTTAAATTTCTTACTCCTGATTTTTATTAAAAGTTCGATCGCCTCCACTACAAAAGCGCTCCTACTTTCTCCCGGTTCCAGTAGTTCTTGAAGCCGCTGGACGATGGACTTAGGAACCTTAGAAGTAACGGCAATCTTCGGCTCCTCTGGGAATGGATACCAAGCCGATGAGCCTTGAGTGTTTCCTTTAGGTGCTGGCATATTCTTGATAACTAATTGTTGACCCTCACATCATAGCCTAGTGTACCCGGCATCGAGTGTAAAGAAATATTACAATAGCTTGCATAGCCTAGTGTACCCGGCTACAATATAAGAGCGGAAGAAAAAAGACAGCCTGCTTCAACAGACTGTCATCAACAATTAGTTAATTAAAAGTATTCTACCATGATTCAAGCTGAAGATTACGTGTACTCCAAGTCAGCAGTCGCCAGGATGCTGAATGTCGCAGCTTCCTTAGTAGTTCGAGTCGAGAAATGGGCAAATTGCGCCTTTGTTATCGTCAAAGGCAAGCGCCCAAAGTTCTGGAAAAAAGCCGATTTCCTCTGCCATTTTGCCGATTGGCGGAGACATCAAGCTAAGGAATTGGTGACCAACCGCTTAATGGCTGACGTGTTCGCGGTGATTAATAAGAAAAAAAGTTCCAAGTACGTCTGCACAATCCGACCCGACAAAATTACTTGTAATTGCGAGGATTACAAGAATCAATCTAAGTTTTTACCCAAAGCCGGTGTCTGCAAACACGGCTATGCAGTTCTCAAAAGTCTGGGAGTCAACAAATTCTCCGAATACATCAAAGACAATATTTACGAACAAGCCTTAGAGAATTTTAATAAAGAGAAATCGACTAATCTCAAGGTGGAAAGAACCGATGCTTACAGCTTCAAAGTAGAATCCAACGGCAATATTTACTACTCCGATTTGCGACCCGATTCTATTAAATGTAGCTGCATAGATTCTCGCGTAAATGGGCAAAAATTCTGCACTCACGGCTACGCAATCCTCAATCATTTGGGCTTGAATGGCAACCAGCAAATCAAGAATTACAAACTCGACTTTGAATGGATTGTCGAAGACTACGAGTTGGAAAAAGAGGCTAAGCAACTTAATCAAGCGATGAACGATGAAGGCGAGGAACTCGATAGGTTAAAAGCCGAACGAGAGGCGATCGAAGCAGCGAGATTAACTGAAGAGCAAGATGCTATGGATTGCTTATTTACCGCTCAGAGTTGGTAAGCAACTAGGGGGGCGCGCATCCTACACGCGCACTGCAAACTAATTAGGTGATAGCCATGAATTACAAACTGGAAATCTCGACCATCGAAGAGGAAGAGGAGGCGGAACTCGAACGCTTACAAGCAATCAGAGATGCCAGGACTGACGAAGAGGTGGAAGCTGAACAAGCAGAAATCCAAGCAGCAGCAGAGAAATGGTGTGCGGAGAACCCAGATAAGCTCGAATTCTAAGGAGTAGTCAATTAAGGGGGGCGCGCATCCTCACAACGCGCACTGTTAACAATTAGTTAGGAGAGACAATGATTGATTTTTTACCAGAAAGAGAAGATTTGATTACATCGTTTGATACGCAAGGTTGCAGAGTTTTCGTTGCAAATCACAATGCAATAGTTAATCAAGCACCTGTTTACAGCTTGTGGATAGTAAATTTAGAGAGCGGGGAAAGAGTTCACTCTGCGAAAGTAGAAGCTGAATTTGAAGAAGACATTTATAAAGAAGTTTCAGACTTCTTAGCCAATCAATAATTCTCGTCATAGGGGGGCGCGTATCCTCACAACGCGCACTATCAACAATTAGTTAATTACCGAACCATGAAAACTGAATCCAACTACCTCGGAACAGCCAACTACTCCGAGAGTATTTACGAGTTTGAGCATGAAATAGAATGGCTAGAGCTTCAAATCTCGCCATCTCAAAAGCGCTTCAATCAGGGTAAGTGTGATGCACTTTTCTTGATGAAGCCTAAGTTTGAAAATTTCGACTACCTGTGCGGATGGCATTGGCAGACCGAAAAGTTGATTCAAGAATCTGAGAAATCCACCATTGACTTTGGGGAATTCTAAAACCTAACGGGAGTGACTTTTCATCACTCCCCAATTAATCAGATAGGGGGGCGCGCATCCTCGCAACGCGCCAAACAAACTAAACCAAACCAACTCAATTAAACTAAGCCATGAAAACTAAGCCAGAAATGCCAATGATTTCCGTATTCGGCGCTAAGCCAGCAGATGCTTTGCTAGTCCCAGAAATCCCAATGTGTGTCCGCAACAATTGCCAAACCGGCCAGTGGACAATCGGCGACACAGATTACGGTTCCAAGTGCACGATGACTATCATCAAGTTTTCTAAATTCTTTGGGGACTTAGGCAAAACTTCCCAAACTCTTTGGGGCCAGCTTTGGTTCGTTGCCGAGAGCGGAGACTTGCCTCAAGGTGTAGCTCTGTGCACCTATATCAAAACTCGCAGCCTGAACGACTTTAACCGCTTAGTTATCTCTGTTCAATCTCGCGGTATTGAGCCAGCCACGGGCTTATTTATCCCGACTTTCACCAAGTACACGGGCGAGAAAGGTGTCTACTACGGGTTGACTTGGAGCTGGCAAGAACGAACGGATTTTGCAACACTGGAACAAGCAGCCGCTGTATTGAATAATCCTGAAGTGCGATCGAATCTCTACGACCTCGAAGGTACACGAGATATGGTCTGTCTCGACAATCACAGTCGGGATGAAATCAGAGCCTTGACTGAATCTAAGCCAGCACTAGCTGCTGCTGAATAGTTCCAATAGGGGGCGCGCATCTTACACGCGCATCAACAATTAGTTAGGAAACACAACATGATTAAATGGAATTGGTACGGGATGTGGGTTATCGACTGGCTGTGTTGCAGTTGTGCATGGGAGTCTTACGATATCTGGGAAAAGGCCTATCTAGCCGAATTTCCCGAACTCTCCGAACAACTTGAAGAGCGCTGGCTCAAGGGAGAAATCGACTCAATAACGATCGAGCTCATCGAAAATCACTACAACGAAAGCTTAGTTGTCGTGAATAATTTCATCCTGATTAAAATTTACTACTTGCTACTCAAATTTGCCTCCCCGCTGACCAAATATGTCCGCTGGCAAAAATGGCAAAAGTATCTAGCAGAATTCCTGAAAAATTACAAGGAATCATGAAATCAAGATACTCTGAAAAAAAAGTCAACGAACTAGCAGAAAAAGCCAGCGCTCTAGGCTACCAATTAGTTAACTTATCCGAGCGCTACGACTACCGCGATCGCCAGTACGAAACCTACGGATTAATCGATCGCCGAAACCAAAGACTAGCCTGTGCTTACGCCTTACCCAAAGATATCGAAAGGTTCCTGACACCCTAAAAACGAAACCAGTTTCGTTTCTTCAGCCTCCAGAAATGGGGGCTTTTGATTGTCCAGTTAAAAGTCCATTCTCTCACTGGTTATCCAGTACAATAAAAGTAACCTCTAAATTAAGCAGATGGAAACCTACGCAATCGCCGACCTACAAGGACGCTACAGCTTGAGCAGCAAACAATCTGTGTACGATCGAATCAAAGCAGTATCGATCGAGCCTGTGACCCGTGGCAAAGTTTCGTACTCTCAACTGGACAAACTGGACAAACTGGACGAACACCTAAAATCTGGCGGCATTCTTGGCAACTTTGAAAGTAGCCACGCCGAAGTTATGCCAGCGTCGATCGAACTTGCGATCGAACCTGCGACCCCGGCAAAAGTTTCAGGCAACGACGGCGAAAACTTTATCGAATTAATTGAGCGTGTTGCAGCTGCATTGAAACCCGCAGCCGACCCGCTGCAACATTACGCAGCGCTGGAACGGGCGATCGCTTCTAGTTGGTTGCTGTCAAGCTCTGAAGTTCGATCGCTCATTGGAACTAGACCAACGGGTGATCGATTCCAACGTGGCAGTTTCGTCTTTATCCGCACTGATAAAATCGGTGCTCAATCTGCGTGGCGCGTTGTGAAAGTTGTCATCGGTAGCGGTGTTTATAAAATTTGAAGCTCAACAACAAAAATCCCCACGACAACCAATTTGTAATGGGGATTTTTGTGTTTGTGCGATCGCTTCGATTTGTTATTCTTTCTTCTTTTTCAATTCAATCAAAGCTTTAAGTATTGATTCTACTTGGTCAGCATTTATGCCATTAGTCCCTGAATTTTGAATGTTAATTGCAATGTCAGCGTTGAGACTTACAAAACTCCCAGTTACTACAGTTAATCCAGTATCTGAAACTCCCATCACGCGGGCTTTTGCGTCATTAGAAAGCTTCTTGAAAAGCTGTCCCGCTAATTCTTCTTTCTCTTCTGCCGATAAGCCGTCAACCATTCTTAATAATTCTTCCACACCTAAAAAGCTAATTTCCATCTTTACCTAAACATTAGTAGAGAGCGGACGATTTTACACGAACATCAGCAGAGTTCACATCCGTGGTTTCCTCAGACTTAGGAAAAACTCGGTGAACTATCTGAAACATAGCCGCTTTCAATTCTTCCTCACTGGCTGCATCAATCAAAAGTTCCAGAGTAAGAGCACCGCGATCGTTGCTGACCAAACCGTACAAATACCGCCGAGCTTGCGTTGGTAACGCTGAAATCATCGACTCAAGACTATCAGAATAGACTCGCTGCTTACCGTGCCGATAATTACTAATCATCTGCATACTCACGCCAGA
>Ga0335395_10000994_pt1 | contig 17997 bp, 14 predicted proteins | sample MAT02_FD_205744 | JGI IMG/M metagenome (GOLD analysis project Ga0335395, IMG submission 205744) | Freshwater microbial communities from Lake Fryxell liftoff mats and glacier meltwater in Antarctica - MAT-02 (spades assembly) (version 2) ...
TCATAGGCGCTCGTCCACAATTCATCAAGCATTTCCCACTAGAGAAAGCAGCAGCTGGCAGAATCGAATTGATTACTATTCATACAGGTCAACATTATGACGACAATATGAGTAAAGTATTTTTTGATCAGCTAGGCATGAGCAAACCCAAATATCAGTTGGCCATCGGTAGTTCAGCACATGGCGCTCAGACGGGTAGAATGATGGAGGCAATAGAAGAAATAGTGGTCAAAGAGGCGGCTGACGCAGTATTAGTCTATGGTGATACCAACTCTACCCTAGCTGGAGCATTGGTGGCAGCCAAACTCAATGTACCAATATATCATATAGAGGCGGGATTGAGAAGTTACAATAAGTCTATGCCCGAGGAGATTAATCGTGTACTGACAGACCACATCTCTACTTATTTGTTTGTTCCCAGTAGTGAGGCGATTAGTAATCTCGCCAAGGAAGGCATCAAAAAAGGCGTGATAGAAGTAGGGGATATCATGAAAGACTTGATACTCTATAGTATAGATAAAGATTTGGTAGTAAAGCCATTAGGCATTACGGAATCCTATTATTTTGCGACGCTACATAGACCTTACAATACGGATGATAAAGCTAGATTGACTGAAGTGCTTTTATCACTTAATGGACTGAATAGAAAAGTAATTTTTGCCATCCACCCGCGCACGCGTAAAGCGATGATGACTTTTGGTATGGAGAGCCAAGGATTTGGCAATATCGTATTTATAGATCCACAACCCTATTTTGAGAATCTAGGCTATTTATATCATTCCGAAGGTCTAATCACAGACAGTGGTGGTATGCAAAAGGAAGCTTACTGGATGAAGAAAAAATGTGTCACCGTCCGTACTGAAACAGAATGGGTAGAGACTTTGCATGACAATGCAAATACATTGATCTTTGATGATTTATCGGCAATCAATACACTTTTCATGAGCGAAAAGCCTCATTTTGAAGATCATCTGTATGGGGATGGCAGCGCTGCAAGGCAAATCATCGATAATATATTATAATAACAATCATTTAATTTTATAGCGTTGAACAATCAAAAGAAATTTGCCTTAATAGGCGCAGCGGGTTACATCGCACCTCGTCACATGCAGGCCATCAGAGATACCAATAATGATCTCATTGCGGCACTTGATACCAATGATTCGGTAGGTATTATGGACAGTTATTTTCCAAATGCTGCATTTTTTACAGAGTTTGAGCGGTTCGATAGACATTTAGAAAAGCTCAAAAGAAATGACAATAAAGCTGATTATGTAAGTATTTGTAGCCCAAATTACTTGCATGACGCACACATCAGGTTTGGACTCAGGTATGGTGCAGATGTCATTTGCGAAAAGCCCATCGTTCTGAATCCATGGAATATCGATGCCCTCGAAGAACTGGAGGTAGAGACAGGCAATTGTATTTATAATATCTTACAACTCAGATTACATCCCAGCATCATCGCCCTCAGAGAAAAAGTTGCTAACAGCTTACCAGGCAAAGTATTTGAATTTGATCTAACTTATATCACTTCTCGTGGCAATTGGTACTATACCTCGTGGAAAGGAAATGGTGAGAAATCAGGTGGTATTGCGACCAATATAGGGGTTCATTTTTATGATATGTTGCAGTGGGTTTTTGGTGATGTCAAGGAAAATATAGTTCATGTACATACCCATGACCGGGCGGCCGGATACTTAGAGTTCAATAAGGCTAAAGTTCGCTGGTTTCTGAGTATCAATGAAGAAACACTGCCCGCAGAAGTCAGAGCTGCAGGCAAACGCACTTATCGCTCGATTGATATCGAAGGGGAAGCATTAGAGTTTTCAGATGGATTTACAGATCTTCACACACTGAGCTACAAAGATATCCTAGCTGGTGGTGGTTTCAGAATAGGCGAGGCACGCACAGCTATCGACATCGTACATACCATACGTACGAGCACTCCCGTTGGACTCACAGGAGACTATCATCCACTAGTAGCATTGACGCAAACAAAACATCCATTCGGAGGAGGATAAAACTTGGTTTTTTTGGTAATATGGTATTGTGGTGCTATGGCACTTAGTTACATTCTATTTGTTTAAATATTTAGAAAACAGATACAATTAGATATTTTGCAATTTGACAATTCTAGGATTCCGCAGATCAACAAATCAACATTTAATCAGTTCCACGGTTTGACAAATCGGCAAATCAAACGCATCAAACAAAATTCAACATAAAATGAAAGGTATCATATTAGCAGGAGGATCAGGCACAAGGCTCTATCCGATTACAAAGGCGATAAGCAAGCAGTTGATGCCTATCTATGACAAGCCGATGATTTACTATCCATTATCGGTATTGATGTTAGCAGGAATCAGAGAAGTGCTTATTATAACTACACTAGAAGATCAAGCAGGCTTTGTACGTTTGTTGGGAGATGGTAGTGAGTTGGGATGTAGTTTTTCTTATGAGGTGCAAGAAGTACCTAATGGATTAGCTCAAGCTTTTGTGATAGGTAAAGATTTTATTGGGAAGGATACTGTTTCACTCATTTTGGGTGACAATATCTTTTATGGTTCAGGATTTTCGAAGTTGGTGCAGAAAAGTGCTCAGATTATCTCAGGTGCAGAAGTCTTTGCTTACAAGGTTTTAGATCCTGAACGCTATGGAGTGGTGGAGTTTGATACTAATCACAAAGCCATTTCTATAGAAGAGAAGCCTACTCAACCCAAGTCAAATTTTGCAGTGCCAGGATTATATTTTTATGACAATGAAGTGGTAGATATAGCTCACAACATCCAGCCTTCTGCTAGAGGCGAGTATGAAATCACCACCGTAAATGATCACTATTTACAATTAGGAAAACTATCTGTAGGTATCATGGATAGAGGTACGGCGTGGCTAGATACAGGTACTTTTGATTCCTTACATGACGCATCTGAGTATGTGCGTGTGATAGAAAAGCGACAAGGGTATAAGATAGGATGTATAGAAGAAGTAGCGTGGCGTATGGGTTTTATTAATACTGAGCAGTTGCAAAAACTAGCTAGTCCGCTACTAAAGAGTGGTTATGGTGAATATTTGATGAAATTGGTTTAGTAAACGTATTTATTCAATATTTTGAGCAAGCCATTAAATCGTATTTCATTTTGATATCTATCTATGATTGACTGTCTTAAAATATCTCCTTTTGCTAGGTCATATTTATTTGGAAGACTTTTAATCAAAATAGAAAGCAGGTTCAGTTCTTTTTTATCTAGTACATATCCATTCTCTGTAGCAATAGTAGGCAGAATCCCTACATTAGATACTATAGGAACACATCCACAGGCCATGGCTTCACATAGTGCTACTCCGAATCCTTCTATCAAGGATAGTTGTAGATAGTAAGCATTTTGATTATATAGCTGACCTAATTTTTCATTAGGAACATTTTTTATCAACTTTACATTTAAGAGATCATTTCCATATCCAAAAATCGTTTCGCTACCAACTATTGTAAAATGGTAAAAGGGAAATAATTTGGCGATATCCAAGATCAAATCTATACCTTTAAGCTTTTTAGTTTTTTGGTCGTGTATTCCTGATGCAACTGTGATAAACGAGTAGGGGTTTCTAATCGAGTGCTCAATCTGAAACTGTGAAGTATCTATTCCATTATAGATAATGGTTGCTGGAGTTTTTAAATGTGGCATATTTGCCATTAGACCCATTTCAACGGAAGGGGATAGATACTCAGATTTGGACTGTAAAATAGCCTCGCTCACTGGCACGAGTTCAGTTGCATTATTTATCGAGAATCGAGTGAACCAACCTAAAATAGGCTTTAACAGATTTCCATAACTGATAGAAGGTAAAACATTGCTCTCACTACCATGTAGTATTATAATATGTTTTTTGAGATTAAGTGCTGAAAGTAGAGACGGTATAAAGGTGTGGTAGCCTGCACTATGGGAATATATGACGTTGTATTTATTTGCGTAAATGATCAGATAAAAGATCTGTTTGATCCATACTAAAGGAGTCATAACCTTTGATGTAGGGTCGAAGGCGAACGTTAAAAGTGGATGCTTTTTTATTATTAGTGAAGCATCATTGGCAACGAAGGAAGAGTATTTTATATAATTATAAAAAACAGCCATAAAACGATTTCTTCCACAAAGCAACAATTTTTTTTGAAACGATTCTAATCATCAACATATTTATTTAGCATTATCTTATGTTGATGATATTCTATATTAAAATTTTCTTGACCTCAACTTACATTAATGAATAATATTAAGCATTTAGAAAACATCAGATCTAGTAAGGTTTTAATCACAGGTGGTCTTGGATTTGTGGGTCACAACTTAGCCAAAAGCTTAATCCATGACTATAATTGTGAGGTTACTATATTAGACAACATGCTTAACTCTAAGGAAAGTATATTAAAAGATATTGGCGGAAGCCCCACTTTTATCAATGCTTCGGTTATCGATGTACCACTAGAAGGCTTTTTAGAGCACTTTGATTATATATTTCATTTGGCTTGTATCCAAATTGCTCATTCTGGAAAAGATCCATTTTTGGATTTACAAACGAACGCAACTAGTACCTTGCGAATTTTAGAGTATTTGAGGCATCATGAGCATAATATCAAGCGTTTTGTATATACTTCATCTGCATCTGTATATGGCAATGCTCAGAATGGATTGTGTGTGGAGTCTGGACCTACAAAAGTACTCAGTCAATATGCTTCCACAAAGTTGTTAGGTGAAAACTATACCTCTATATATTTTAAGCAATATGGAGTGCCTACATCATCTGTTCGATATTCAAATGTTTTTGGCAATGGTCAGACACCACAGAATACTTACTGTGGTGTGATAGGAAAGTTTATTAACGCATCAGTAGAAAATCAAGAACTTTTCATTTTTGGCGACGGACAACAAACCAGAGATTATACTTATATTTCAGATGCTGTCAGTGCTACTATTCTCGCAGCTGTTCATCCATTAAGCATGGGTGAAGTTTTTAATGTAGGCACAGGTACCGAAACATCAGTGAACGAATTAGCTGAAATGATAATAGATTATACAGGTAGTAAAAGTAATATTGGGTATCATCCCCCTCGTGATATTGATAATATTCGCCGCAGATTTACCGATATCAACAGTATCCAAGATAGACTGGGGTGGGAGCCAGCTGTAACGATACAGCGTGGTTTAAAATTTACTATCGATTGGTACAATAACCAACCTAAAGAGGATTAAACATCGGTTTTTAAATGCAAGAGGCTAAACCTATATTAATTTGCACCAATATACCAGATGGCAATAGTCCTATGATTTTGTCATACATCAATTATTTGCTTTCTGACAAAAAAAAAGTGGTTTTTTCTTCAAAAATATCTAATTTAAATTTTCCCAAAGAAGTAAAAGTATCTACCACTAATTATCTGAAATACAAGTACCATTTAATTTTATATCCAATCATTACATTATTAATAATTTTTGTGGTTGTGATAAGTTACGCTAGGAATTGGGCTGCAGCCAAAAAGAACTTTAGCATTACTAAATTTACTAAGGATATATTAGCTTCTACTAAGTATTATGTAAACCACCTTGCTATAAATGTATTTCACTTCTATCAAATGGTAAAAAATCGTCCGCAATACATCGTGTGTATATGTGCGGGTAGTACAGCAGCTGCGCGATGGTACGGAAGCATTACTAATACTAGATTTGCATATAGTTTGTATGAAATATACCCGAATCAATTGGTTACAGATTACTACTTTAGGCGTCGGCTCAAAGCTAACATAGAAATGAAAGGATGCAAAGCCGCAAGTACCATTTTTATTCCTTATAGCGATCAATTTATACGTTTGATCAGACTTAGGTATGGTATTAAAGATATAGATAAGTTTACCAAATTGGTCAGTTTACCGAAGGAAGTGGACATTCCGGTTTTTAAAGAATCTAGCTTTCCGATTAAGTTTTATTATCATGGGTCATTTGATAATCAAAGAGGACTTGATATTATGATTGATGCTATAAGAAACTTCAGTCCTAATAAAGCAGTCCTTTATCTGCGAGGATTCGGCCCGTTAGACCAGTTTCTAAAGGAAAAAGTCAGCAAAGATCAATTGGGTAATCATGTTACTTTTTTGCCACCATTACCTCCCGACCAATTGGCGGCTTCAGCCTGCGAGTATGACGTTGGTCTATCTTTAGTAAAGGGCTTAACGCCAAATAACAGATTTCTTATTGGCTTTAAAGCACTAGATTATATTTGTGCGGGGATCGCAAGTTTTGTTCCTAATAATTATGTGTTGGGTACTATGGTTAAGTCTAGGAATATCGGGGTATCCTATGATAAACTTGATGTAAAAGACCTTTCTATTTCTATAAGTAAATTACTAAATTTAAACTTACTTGATGATTATAAAAAGAAATCAATTGTCTTTGCGAAAAGCGAAATAAACTTTCTTGAACAACGCAACACATTTTTAAACCGATTGACCAAATCTAGCTAAAATGAATAAACCTATTTAATTTATTGCTCATGCACTTCATTCGCACACTATTAATTTTTATTGGCTTAGTTTTATTACAAACTAAACTAGTGGGTCAGCTCCCAGATTTTTCATTATTAAATACTGCGGCCTCATCTAGCACTACTAGATTGCCTGTTGGGTCCTATGATATCAACTGGAGTGTGTCATACACTAGTAACCCTTCGCCTACAGATGCTTATGTTTGTGGTAATTGTATTCCAACATTCTGGACCTCGAGTCCATGGATTAATGCCAATTGGATCACCTATAACTTTGGTAATGGATGCGATCATTCACCTCAAGGTACAGTAGATTTTTACTTCTCTCGCAGTGTCGATCTACCTGACTTTTATGAATGTGATAGGAATATAGAAAATGATTTTTGCTTGAATGTTGACTTTTTAGTTGATAATGATGTTTGGATCATTACCGTCAACGGTGTCAACAACTATTCTTCGCCAGTCACTACAGACCCTAATTATTATCAAGGGTTTGTAACCCCACGCACAGCTGCACTTTGTCAAGGGTGGCAAGCAGGATCAAATGAAATAACCTTTCAAGTAAAAAGCGCCATACCAAAAGCTGGATTTTTAGCTAGATTTTACTATACACCTCCTCCCGTAATTTATGATAGAGTCACATTGACTGAACAGATTTGTAGAGGGGGATCAATTTACGACTATACTCAACCAGGTATTTACATAGACACATTAGTAGATGCTAACGGTTGTTACACGATCAGAACTTTAAATCTTTCTTTTTTTGCTGATGCGCCTACAATCCAAAATATTTCTATCTGTACAGGTCAACAGTATGAAGGCTATAGCGCAACTGGAACTTATGTAGATATGTTTACAAGCATAGATGGTTGTGACTCTGTGCGGACACTAAACCTCGTTGTAGTGAATATTTTAAACACATTAGAAAGAGTTACTATTTGCGACGGTGGGCAATATTTAGGTTATAGTCGATCAGGCACTTATGTAGATAATTTTACTTCCGCTGGAGGATGCGATTCTGTTCGCACCTTGATTTTAAACGTTTTTCCGTCTTTTTCAATAACACAATCTGAAACTATTTGTAGCGGAAAAAGTAAATATGGTTACAGCAAAACCGGTGTGTATATAGATACATTGTCATCTGTTAATAGTTGTGATTCTATCCGCATCTTAAACCTAAATATTTCTTCACCTATTTCTAGGACAGAGAGACTAACGTTGTGTGATGGGCAGCAAATATATGGTTACAGTTCAACTGGGATATATAGAGATACGTTAGTGAGTGATGTAGGATGTGACTCTGTCAGAGTTTTGAACCTAACAGTAGTTTCTACCAAGGTTGCTAATGAAATTTTTACCATTTGTGCTGGACAACAATTTTATGGTTATAAGCAAACAGGAGTATTTCAAGATACGTTACAATCCATAGAAGGTTGTGATTCTATAAGGATATTGACACTGAATGTTACCCCAGTAATTATTAAAAATGAAACTAGAAAAATCTGTCTTGGACAGCAATTATATGGATACACTACCTCAGGAACATATAGAGATACATTAGTTACTAATCGAGGTTGTGACTCTATTCGAGTATTATCATTGAGTGTAGAAAGTGAGATAAGAGAAAACATTTCTCTTTCACTTTGTTCTGAAGATTTTCCTTATGATAGATTTTCAAGTCCTGGTATTTATTCAGATACTTTGGCTTCTTTTTTTGGATGTGACAGTATCATAGTTTTTAATATAGGAAGGTTAGAGCTAACTAACACTACCAAAGATACTTCTGCATGCAATAACTTAAGCTTAAAAATTGTTTCGCTTGACGCCAGCAACGTGATTTGGTCAAATGGTGTAGTGGGTAAATCAAATCTTATAACTCAAAATGGGATGTACACTGCAGTTTATAAAGACAAAAATGGGTGCGAAGCCAACCAAACTTTTAATGTAAAGATAAGTGATGAACAGGCATATATTCCTAATATTTTTAGTCCTAATGATGACGGTAGCAATGATTATTTTAAACCTGTCATAAGTAGTCAAGCTTTAACCAATTATGAATTTATTATTTATGATAGATGGGGTAGCTTGGTATATAAAGACAATACTAATAACACATTAGGATGGGATGGAACACATACCAATGCTAAAGCCCTACCAGGTGTCTATGCTTACTATTTAAGAGCAATAAAGGCTGGCTGTCCAGATATCGTCAAAAAAGGTTCAGTAACCCTCATCCGCTAATTATTTTATCCTTTTATGTGGATATCATTTAGCTATATTATCTAATAAATCTAAAGTATAATAGGTTATTTTAACATAAAGAGTAACTTTGCTACTCATTTTTGGTCTAACGAGTTTTGGCCTTCTTTTGATAGTTTTTGCGACTTATCAACGGCGAAGCCATGAACGAAATGTAATAAAGGTCGATTTTAACTCCCTTCTATCGTCTTTGATACACTTTTAGAAAACAATAATTAAAAAAAGCAGTAAATGCAACATAAAATTGCGATCATAGGACTAGGATATGTCGGCTTGCCACTAGCAGTGGAATTTGCTAAAAAGTATATCACGATAGGTTTCGATATCAATAATAAAAGGATTCAAGAGCTCAAAAGCGGAAAAGATTCAACCCTAGAAGTAGAAGACGACCAACTCAATGAGGTACTTGCATCTTCATTGGATTTTGATCAAGATGGTCTATATGTTACAGATCAATTGAGCGACTTAGCCAATTGCAATACCTATATAGTGACTGTACCTACACCGACAGATAAGAATAACCGACCGGTCCTCGTCCCATTACAGAAGGCGAGTGAATCAGTGGGAAAAGTTCTTAAAAAAGGAGATTATGTCATCTACGAAAGCACGGTTTATCCAGGAGTCACTGAAGATGAATGTGTGCCTATTTTAGAAAAGGTGTCAGGCCTTGTTTTTAATCAAGATTTTTTCGTAGGCTACAGTCCAGAGCGTATCAATCCAGGAGACAAAGAGCATACCGTTGCTAAAATCCTAAAAGTAACTTCAGGATCTACCCCAGAATCAGCAATAGTTATCGACAACCTATACAAGTCTGTCATCACAGCGGGTACATTTCTAGCTAGCAATATCAAGGTAGCTGAAGCAGCTAAAGTGATAGAAAACAGCCAAAGAGACATCAATATCGCCTTTGTCAACGAACTGTCCAAAATCTTTAACCGACTCGGTATAGATACACATGAAGTTCTTGCAGCCGCAGGTACTAAGTGGAATTTCCTCCCTTTTAAGCCAGGTTTAGTAGGAGGTCACTGTATCGGTGTAGATCCTTATTATCTAGCTCAGAAAGCACAAGAAGCAGGTTATCATCCTGAAATCATTTTGGCCGGAAGGCGACTAAACGACAGTATGGGCAGTTACATAGCTTCAGAAGTCATCAAGCTAATGGTCAAAAAAGATATTCCTGTTAAGGGTAGCAATATCCTCATGCTAGGTATCACCTTTAAGGAAAATTGTCCCGATATACGCAATACTAAGGCCATCGATATCTATAGAGAATTAGTTACTTACGAACTCAATGTAGATGTCTATGATCCGTGGGCCAGCGTAGAAGAAGTACACCACGAATATGGTATTTTCTCCACTACTTCACTTAAAGCCACTCAATATGACGCCATTGTATTGGCTGTGGCACATAAAACTTTTGAAAGCTTACCTATCGAATCACTTAAAAAACCTAATGCTGTAATATTTGACGTCAAAGCTATTCTCCCTAAGGAGATGGTGGATGGAAGACTTTAAAAATGGTTTTGTAGTATTATGGTTCTGTGGTGTTTTGGTATTAAATTTTTTTGATAATTAGATTTTTTGGGTTTCTGTTACTACCTGTTTTTAAATATTGTTATTTTTAGAAAAGGAGCTATTATGGGCGATTATAAAAAACTTAATGTTTGGATTAAAGCTAAGAATATGGCGGACCAAATTTATAAGATTACTGAACAAGGCTCATTTAAAAATGATTTTAGATTCAAAGATCAAATTAGAGCATCTGCCATACCCGTTGAATCTAATATTGCAGAGGATGATGAACTTCAGACTAATAAACAGGCCATCAACTTCTTTTTTATTGCAAAAGGATCGACAGCTGATGTCATTATATAGATATATATTGCAACCGAAATAGGCTACTTAGATAATGATAATTCTGAGAGCTTAATTAATGAATATGAGCATATTTCACACATGCTTTCCAAGTTAATAAGTGTTAGACGTGAAGCGAACTTATAATTGTTAGTTTATTTTATATGGTCATGTTAATTTTTGAACAATCTTTTACAATAAGGAAAATCTTGAAACTTACTTTTCTTAAATAACTTACAGTTTTATGCCATATAACCAAGAACACTTGCCACAATACCACAATACCATAATACCACAATACCGACAAATAAACATTCTAGTAACTGGTGGTGCAGGCTTCATAGGTAGCAATCTAGTAGAGGCATTATTGGCAGATGAGAGAGTAGCGATGGTGAGGGTATTAGACAATCTAGCGACTGGATTTATGTACAATATAGAGGAGTTTAAGCCCAATTCAAAGTTTCAATTTGTTAATGGAGATATCAGAGATTATGATGCAGTAAAGGCGGCATGTGAAGGGATAGATGTGATTTCGCATCAAGCAGCATTGGGTTCAGTACCGCGAAGTATAAAAGATCCATTGACTACCAACGACGTCAATATCACAGGTACACTAAATGTCTTTCAAGCTGCTGTAGAGCAAGGTGTTAAAAGAGTAGTTTTTGCAGCATCTTCATCCACTTATGGTGATAGCGAAGGATTACCCAAGGTGGAGGATAAGATAGGGAGACCACTGTCCCCTTATGCAGTCACTAAGTATGTCAACGAACTCTATGCAGATGTTTTTGATAGGACTTACGGGATAGAATACATCGGCCTTAGGTACTTTAATGTATATGGACCAAAGCAAGATCCTAATGGTGCTTATGCGGCTGTGATCCCATTGTTTTTCAAAGCAGCAATCGATGGTATTGGTCCGATCATCAACGGAGACGGTACTAATAGTAGAGATTTTACTTACGTCAATAATGCGGTAGAAGCTAACATGTTGGCTATTTTTACTCAAGAGAAAGCCGCTGTCAATCAGATATATAATATCGCTTGCGCAGAGCGTACAGACCTCAACGAACTTTGGCAATATATCAAAAACATCACTCATACAAAAGCCTATGTAACCCATGGACCAAACAGGTCAGGAGATATACCACACAGCCTAGCCGACATATCTAAGGCAAATAGCTTACTGCACTACACCGGCGCCGTTAAGATTAATGAAGGCTTACAGCGTGCCTTTGAATTTTATAGTTTAAAAGGTTAGATTGTTGAATAAATAGGTGGTTAACATCCGAGTTTATACCGACGTTCTCCGTAGCCTTTGGCTACGATGCCATATCCTTTCGGACTCTGACCGGGTTAATGCAGAATGCACAATTGCTTTAAGTTGCCCCTTCAGGGCGCAGTTTTAGATTTTAGATGTACTACTTTGGGCGTTGCCCAAAGTTATTATAGGTTGGGCTTACAGCCCGCAGGAAAAGTATTAGGATGATTAACATTAAAGTTAATGGTGAAATGATCAGTAATTTAGGCCATATTCTATAGGAAGATAAGTCAATGCCACAGCGTGGCAGCTTATAAAAGCTATCGGCATCGCCGATGGAATTGTGCGTTGCCCAAAGTTATTATAATTTGGGCTTACAGCCCGCAGGAAAAGTAATAGGGTGATTAGCCTTTAATAAAATTAATGGCTAAATCATCAGTAATTCAGGCCATATTCTATAGGAAGATAAGTTAACGCCACAGCGTGGCAGCTTACAATAGTCATCGGCATCGCCGATGGAATTGTGCGTTGCCCAAAGTTATTATAAGTTGGGCTTACAGCCCGCAGGAAGAGTATTAGAATGATTAGCCTTTATTAAAGTTAATGGCGAAATTATCAGTAATTTAGGCCATATTCTATAGGAAGATAAGTTAACGCCACAGCGTGGCAGCTTATAATAGTCATCGGCATCGCCGATGGATCATGATGAGAAGATAATCTACGCCCTGAAAGGGCAGCTTAAAAATACATTTAAGATGTCACAATCTCTATCACAGCTATACGTTCATATAACTTTTCATGTGAAGAATAATAAAATTAGAATTCGTAGTCAAGACGATTTAGAGTTATATGCATATATGGGCGCTTTATTAAAAGATAATCAATCTAACCCAATTATAATAAATGGTGTTGAAGACCATGTACATATTTTGTGTATGATGTCAAAAAACATTGCACTTGCAAAATTAGTTGAAGAAATAAAACGACATAGTAGTCGATGGATAAAGACAAAAGATAGTTCTTATAAGGACTTTAGTTGGCAAGGAGGGTATGGTGGTTTTTCAGTTAGTCCTTCATTACTAGAAAGAACTAGAAAATATATTTCGAATCAGAAAGAGCATCATAAAAAGGTGACTTTTAAAGAAGAGTATTTGATGTTTTTAAAAGAATACAATATTGAGTATAATGAAAATTACCTGTGGGAAACTTAATTTAAGTTGCCCCTTCAGGGCGCAGTTTTAGATTTTAGATGTACTACTTTGGGCGTTGCCCAAAGTTATTATAAGTTGGGCTTACAGCCCGCAGGAAAAGTATTAGAATGATTAGCCTTTATTAAAGTTAACGGCGAAATCATCAGTAATTTAGGCCATATTCTATAATAAAAGTATTAGAATGATTAGCCTTTATTAAAGTTAATGGCGAAATCATCAGTAATTTAGGCCATATTCTATAGGAAGATAAGTTAACGCCACAGCGTGGCAGCTTATAAAAGCTATCGGCATCGCCGATGGAATTGTGCGTTGCCCAATGTTGTTAAAATTTGGGCTTACAGCCCGCAGGAAGAGTATTAGGATGATTAACATTAAAGTTAATGGCGAAATCATCAGCAATTTAGGCCATATTCTATAGGAAGATAAGTTAACGCCACAGCGTGGCAGCTTATAATAGTCATCGGCATCGCCGATGGATCATGATGAGAAGATAATCTACGCCCTGAAAGGGCAGCTTAAAAATACATCTAAGATTAAGCATCCGAGTTTATACTCACCACAACCCTATCGCTAAAGCGTTACGCGGGCTCTTAAAAGTAGGGGCTAATAATAAGACATTGTTTATCGAAGTTTATAACTTCGAGAAGATATCTTCGGTCTCTGAACGCAATAAATGGAGTCTGTTTGTAAAAAACTATTTAAAGGCAACAACGTAATAAAATAACGACTAAAGATACTGGGAACTTTTCAAGTTAAGATTAGGTTACAATTTTAATTCAAAAATATGAATAATAAAGTGAATTTTACTTATTGGGTTGAATCAGATAATATGTTCTTAGGTTATTTGAATGATTATCCAGACCATTGGACACAAGGAAATGACTTTGAGGATTTAAAAGGTCACCTTTTAGATTTATATCAGGTTTTTAGTGCAGAAACAATAATAGGCATTAAGAAAGTAGGAGAATTAGTAATTTCATGAAAAGAATTGATTTGATAAAGATTCTTAGTGATAATGGGTGCGTTTTATTGCGGAATGGTTCAAAACATGATATTTATCATAATCCAATAAAAGGAGCAACACAACCAGTTCCTCGCCACAAAGAGGTAAATGAATTTTTAGCAAAAAAGATAATCAAAGATTTAACTTAGATAATAAGGGATTTGTCGCAATGCTTTGTGTAAGATAGCTCGTTTGTCGAAGTTTATGACTTCTATACGATATCCTTTCAGATCTCTGATCAGGTTAATGCAGAATGCACAATTTGCTTTAAGTTGCCCCTTCAGGGCGCAGTTTTAGATTTTAGATGTACTACTTTGGGCGTTGCCCAAAGTTATTATAAGTTGGGCTTACAGCCCGCAGGAAGAGTATTAGAATGATTAGCCTTTATTAAAGTTAATGGCGAAATTATCAGTAATTTAGGTGATATTCTATAGGAAGATAAGTTAACGCCACAGCGTGGCAGCTTATAAAAGCCATCGGCATCGCCGATGGATCATGATGAGAAGATAATCTACGCCCTGAAAGGGCAGCTTAAAAATACATCTAAGATTAAGCATCCGAGTTTTTACTCACCCCAACCCTAACGCTAAAGCGTCGCGCGGTCTCTTAAAAAAGAGAGGCTAATGCACGTCTGGCTACGATGTCATATCCTTTCGGACTCTGACCGATTACAATGATGCCAATTTTACAAAGAAACATAGTAAGATTACCAAGAAACCAAGGTGCGTTAAAAAGGAACGAAAGTTAGTTACAAAGAAACGAAACTCCGTTACAAAGGAACAATAATTATTTTAAGATTAGCCAAATGTTAAAATATAATATGTTAGACAATATCCGCTAATAAAAACATACAAATTTGTCTATAAAAGAAAAGTTCATCAATGGAGTGATGTGGAGTGGAGTTGCTCAGTTTGGTATCATGGGTTTAGAGTTCTTTTTTGGTGTCATCTTAGCTAGGTTACTTTCTCCGGCTGAGTTTGGAATTTTAGGGATGATTACCGTTTTTATTATGATTGCTTATGTTTTTATCAATGCAGGGTTTAGCCAAGCACTCTCTAGAAAACCAGTATGTGTAGATGATGATTTTTCTACGGTTTTTGTTTTTAACTTAGTTACAGCGGTTTTTTTATTTGTAGTCTTATATTTATGTGCACCATTGGTAAGTGCATTTTATGAAGTACCACAGATTACTTGGTTATTGAGAGTTTTAGGGCTAAGTTTGATAATCAGTGCATTTACAATAGTTCAGAAGTCTCAGTTAGAGCGAGCGATTAACTTTAAATTATTATCAAAGATATCTATAGTTAGTACAGTGCTTTCTGGAAGTATTGCGATAGCGATGGCATATATGGGATATGGTGTCTGGAGTTTGGTAGCAAAATTTTTGAGCAGAGAGTTGTTTCAGTCTATAATTTTATGGATGACGAGTAAGTGGAAGACAAGTCTTCATTTTAATAGAAAATCGTTTGATGAGTTGTTTGGTTTTGGATCTAAGCTATTGATAAGTGGATTGTTAGGTACTATTATGAACAATGTATATTATGTCATCATTGGTAAGTTTTTTTCACCGGTGAGCTTAGGATATTATACCAGAGCAGAACTTTTTAATAAACTTCCAAGTGAAAGCTTATCAGGTATAGTTACTTCAGTTGCTTACCCCACCCTAGCTAAGGTGCAAGATGATCCCGTGAAACTCAAAGAAGGGTTTAGGAAGATATTATCGATTACATCATTTGTCGTTTTTGTAGCTATGGCAGGACTGATGGCGGTAGCAGAGCCTTTTATTTTAACTTTGATAGGAGAAAAATGGCTCATGTCAGCTCATTATCTACAGATGCTAGGAGTGATAGGCATGATCTATCCGCTCAATTCCATCAATGTCAATATGCTCAATGTCATAGGAAGATCGGATCTATATATGAATTTGCAATTTATCATGCAGTTATTGATTTTTCCTGCTGGATTACTAGGTCTAAAGTATGGGATTGATGCGATGATCTATGCTATGATAGTCAATGCATTTATTGGCTATTTTTTATTTGCTTTCCACGCAGGAAAGCACACAGGTTATACAATTTTAGAGCAGATTAAGGATTTTTTGCCTGGACTTGGGACTGCTATATTGATGGGTGTGGTAGTTTATGGCCTAAGTTATTTTTTAAAAACTTCAAATGTTTTACTTTTAGTAACTCAGATTTTGGTGGGTGTAGCGATTTTGTTAGTTTGTCTTACATTTTTCAAACCTAAAGCATTTATAGAGATTAAAGCTATTGCACAAATGTTTTTAATTAAATGATAGTTTCATTGTTTATCTAAATTTCTAGGCAAAGAAAATAATTATATGATATTACATCTGAGTATTGATTCTAGCTTTATTTTTGGGGCTATCAAACAGTTTGAGGAGTATTATCCTTCTAATAATCAATTTATAATTCAAGTTTCCAAGTCTTCAAATTATGATAGTGAAACTTTATCAAAGGAACAAAATGTACATAGGCTACCTCTAACAAAAAAGAAATATATTGATCAAATAGTTCAATTCGCTGTTCAAAAGGAATGTAAATATATATTCTTACATTATTTAAATGAGTTAGCTGCCATAATTGTAGATAAAGTAAAAAGCCAAATTGAAGTAAAAGTCTTTTGGGTCTTTTTTGGATCTGATTTATATACAATTATAGATAGTAGAAAAAAATATAATTTTGATAGTTTCAAAATTAATTTTTATAGTGTACTACTTTCTGGCCATACTGTAAATTATAACAGAAATAGATTTATTCAAAAATTGGATTATTTCTGCTTTTGGAATGAGTTTGACTATTCTTTATTAAAAGAAAATTTTAATACTAAAGCACAGCATAAATATTTCATATATTCAAATGCTATAGTTTTACCTAATCAATTAAATTATTTAGGTAAGAAAGAAAACCAAATATTAATCAACCATGCTGCAAGCGAAAGCGGTAATCATATAGAAATTATTAATAAAATAAAACATCTGAATCTTTTATGTAATACTGATAAGCTAATTATCCCTTTAAATTATGGAAGTCAAAAAGTAAGGGAACAAGTTATTCTTTTTGCAGATTTGAATTTTCCAAACCAAGTTAAAGGCTTATTAAATTACATGGAAAAACAGGATTACTTTAACCTTATATCTTCTTGTAAAGTTGCAATATTTGGGCATGATCAACAAGAGGCTGCAGCAAACATTTTTTATCTAATCGGCAATGGAACGAAAGTGTTTTTAAAGAGTAGTAATTCTATTTTTCATTGGTTAAAAATTAGAGGATTCGAGGTTTTTGAATTTCAAGAAGATTTAAAAATAAGTGCTGATTTGGAGGAGTTAAACCAAAATTTAAAGGAAAAGAACTATTACAGTTATAAAAAATATTTTTCTAAGGAATCAGAGCAAGAATTTATGCTTAATTTACTAGAATAAGAATTAATTCTTATATATGATACCAGTAACCAAACCATTCTTACCCCCACGACAAGAATATGATCTTTACCTTGATGGTATTTGGTCTAGAAATTGGCTAACCAATAATGGGCCTTTAGTCAATGAGTTAGAACTTAAATTAAAGGATTATTTAGACTTAGATCAAGTATTATTTCTATCTAACGGTACTATCGCTATACAACTTGCCATAAAAGCGCTCGGATTGAAAGGTCAGATTATTACAACTCCATTTAGTTATGTAGCTACTACGAGTAGCATTGTATGGGAAGGATGTGAACCAGTATTTGTAGATACAGATCCACATAGTCTAAATATTGATCCTGCTCTTATAGAAGCGGCTATAACGGATCAGACTTCTGCAATATTGGCCACACATGTTTATGGCAATCCATGTGATGTGGATAGTATTGAGAAAATTGCC
>Ga0335395_10000995_pt1 | contig 17993 bp, 17 predicted proteins | sample MAT02_FD_205744 | JGI IMG/M metagenome (GOLD analysis project Ga0335395, IMG submission 205744) | Freshwater microbial communities from Lake Fryxell liftoff mats and glacier meltwater in Antarctica - MAT-02 (spades assembly) (version 2) ...
AAAATGTAGAAATGAATAGATGTATATCATGAGAAAATAAACCGGTAATCTTATAAGAAATCTAAATCGACGGGACGCGCTTTATAATTTGTGTTTTTTTTATGATCTCTCAATTGTTGCTCATTGTCTGATTTAGCTGCATTTTCGTTTTTGGTCTTCATCTCTTTCTTTTTAACTGCTTTTAGTTGAGACTTTGATTTATTAGTCCGAAGATCGCCTTCTTTGCCACTGATTCTATCTGAATTTGACTTAACGAATTTACGGTTTGCATCGAGGGTTTGATAGAATTCTTCTATTTTTAATTTCTCTTCTTTTATCGATTTTACTAACCTTGAAACCAACCTTTTGATTTGTTTTTCAAAGCGGGGTAAATTAATTCTATCGCTTTTTGCTATTTCAGTGACTTTTATAAGAGCCTTTGGAATATTTACATATGTGCGCAATAAATGTCTTTCCGCTGCTTCAGAATCTCTTTTTCTCGTGTCTTCAATAATTGATCGTGCAAAAGCCAGCAGTTTAACTTCAAATTCTAATATGAGTTCGTTACTTAAGCTAGAAACAACCCAGGTTTGATCTTTTTTGGTGTCCAATAGGTTTTTTAAATTTGCGCCGGCATTATCGGAGACCTTGATCTGCAATTTAACGTTATGAAATTTCATTTTTGCCCGGGAAGTAATCGCTATTATACGATTACTTTTCTCATCAAATACTAGACCTATTTTTTCCAGTGCTCTGAGGCGTTCTTCAGCAGTTGCTTTGTCTGTAATAACTGTTACCCCGCTGATTTCATCAGAACTTATTGCAATTGCCGCAGAAGTAAGAAAACCTTCAACCGGAAAAGCACTAGTAGATTCTATATCATGAATAATTATCCCTGTTGTGGGCTCAACACTCGGATTTAAACGATCTTGAGGAATCATACTTTTCAAAAGAGTATCCACGGGTGCAAGGCTATCAAACGTCATCATACCAGCCCCATGACTCGATCTATCGATTCCGCCTATTTCTTCATCCCTCTTTTCTTCTGGGCTAGTAGGAAACGCGAAATCAAAAAGTCCTTCCATTTTAGCATCTTGATCGTTACCATCCCTACTTTCAACATGTCGATCTTTAGTCTGTACATTACTTGAGTTATGGCTAAGCCCATCGACTTTATCTGCGTCCCCAGCATCTGTTGTTTTAGGTGAGAGAAATAAACCAAGAATTTCTCCATTACTAAGATTACCATCAGCAGTACCGCTATAAGCAAAAGCTTCATCTAGACTCGACATTTCAGTGAGAACTTGTTGTTGTCTTGTGCTGCTAGTATGTTGAAGTAAAGGGTTTTGTGAATTACTGGCTGGTTTTTCTGAAAGTTCCCCGAAAGTAGCTCGGGTACGGCCTACCACGCCTCGTGCTGTGGCTATATGTTTTGAAGGTTCTTGGTGATCAGACTCTCTCTCGGTCGTTGCTTCTTCAGACTCTTGAGGCGCTGACTCCGTAAAATTAGCTTTAGAATGAGGGGGTTGAATGGAAAGGGGACTTATTCTCTTTGAAGACTGACTCATTGAAGTAATGGGTGCTGCTGAACTTTCTATTAATACCAATAGAGGTCCGATGCTATTACTTCAATCTGTATGCCATTGCGTTGAGTTTGTTCTTGTTTTGCACCAAAAAGATTTTTTTGTTTCGCAACCGCAGGTTCCGGTTGAGCCTGAAAGGCACGAGGCGAAACCGAAACTTGCTGGTTGGTTGCTTTAGTAATTTCGGCCATAAAAAACCCCGCAATAAATAGGTTCTCAAGTGCAAAATCAACATCCAAAGATCGTTAAACTCAAAATACTACTAATAATTTATCATTATAGGTACTCTCTTTCTAACATCTGGCTTGTATATTCATTCCAGGCGCCTTCATTAAATACGTTGAAATCAAAGTTATAGTTTACAGGTGCACTGACTTCTGTATCGCCGACTTTAGCCTCGATGACTAACCCTGCTCCAACTTGTGACTCTTCACCCAGCGCTTTCTTTTTCGCACGATATTCATCTTCAATCTTGTGCATTTTCTTTTCGAATTTTTCGCTGACAAATATCGTCTTAATCTTACCGTCGATGACTTGAGCCAAAATCAAGCGATTATGCTCTTTGCTATCCATGAATTCCTCTAGAAAAGCTTCCTTGTCAAAGGATAAAAACGTAGCAAATAATGCCGGTTGTTCTTGCTTTTCATCAGACAGGCCGTAAGCTACATCAAAGAGACGTTCACCTTTCTTTTTTAGAAGGCATAAATGAATAAACCCTGAGCGCAAATGTTTTGTGGCAATCTCTTGTGATTTAAGTGTCAAATCATCAGTCGAATTTTCTTCAGAAGGGGAAGAAGATGAGGCTGATGCATTTTGATGCTGGTGGCTACTATTTGCATGATTATGGTTAACGGGACTGGCCACTTTAGGACTCCTTGATTTAAATAAATAATTATATGTCTGGATCTACTTGTAATTATGCTACATGAAATCTATATAAAACAACTAAAATAATCAAAATAATCGAAAAATAGAATAATTTTTATTTTATTAATTGATTCTGAGCGTTTTCTGTCTTTTTTGCTTACCAGGAATGTGAGACCGAAAATTCAAGAGAAAGTTTGAAAACCCGCTGAATTCATTGATTTTTAATGGGGTAGATCCACCCGGCTCATTTAAACCTTTTAGTTCGGGTCATAAGTTCGGGTCAGGCCTAGGGTGTTGATTTAGCTGTTTTTGACTAAGTTTTTGATGACCAAATTTTGTCCTAAAAACCTCTCGGAAATTGAGGACAGTTTTTGTATTTATTTTTACAAATTATAAAGCGACTAGATCAACACCCCAGGTCAGGCCTGACAGATAAAAACGGGGTCAGGCCGGCCTGACCTGCGCATGACTCCACGCAACGAATGAACAAATCACATCAACTAAACCTATCAAGAAGGTTTAAATGGACAAGCCTGCCTTTCCTTGTCATTAAAAATCAATAACATTTGGAGTTTTCGACCTTTCTCTGAATTTTTGGCCTACATTTCTGATAAGCAAAAAAGACAGAAAACACTCAGAATCAATAATAGGGAAAATTTATGACCCCGCGCATTAAATCGCATTGGTTTGTAAGCGTCAAATGAAGCCGTCTAGCAATTTAATGAGCGTTGCCGGCTTTCCATTGATCGGGCTGGAGTTCGCGCAGCTTATCCGAGTGGAGTACTTCACGGTGGCCTTTAAGCATTTTTGCAGCGTGATGATGACAACGATTTGGCTGAAAATCATAGATACGGTAACTTGGGTTTGATGATTTTCCTCCGGCTAAAACCCACGTATACGCTTGATGTGTTTTACCCTTTCCTGGAGCTAACATCTTAACAGGTGTCTCGTCGTAGAACACATTTTCGCTCTTCAAGATTTGCTTGATCAGTTCTTCGTATAAAGGTTTTAAAGTAACTCCAGCACGGAGTACCCATTGACAAAGGATCCGACGGCTAATAGGGATTCCTTCGCGAGCCATGATCTCAGACTGGCGATAGAGAGGTAAATGATCGCCAAATTTTTTAACCAAAATATCTGCAAGAAGGCTTTCATCAGCCAGACAACGGTTTGAAAGGCTCCCTGGTAGGTCTGCTGCTTGCAATCCGTTTTCACTTCTCTTTGGATTAGCGTATTTAGGGCGTACAATTTGTTTGATGAAGTAGCTACCAGGTTTGTGTGCAAGTTTTGAAGTGATTTCTTCGCCAATTTGCACGAGAGGCTCACCGGTTTCAGAGCATATTTTAGCTTCTTCCGGAAGATCAATCACTTGGCGTTCAGTAGGAAGATCTTCAGGCAAAACAATTTTATCTTTGCCGGTTGGTTTTCTTTTTGTTCTTTCATGCGCGGGGATGATTTTCTTTTCAGGAGCAGCTTCGCTTAACTCGTCAAAGCCTTCAAAGCAGAGTTGCTCTTCATTTGTAGGAACAAATTTCCCGGGTTTCTGCCCAAAGACTTGATTTTTTAACCATTCTAGCTGAGCTTTCAAATAAGCAACTTCTCGGGTTGGAGACTTGATGGTCTCTTCCATTGCGGCGTTTCCGCAAGGTACTGTTCTAGTGATATTGTAGTCGTTGTCATATACCAGAATTACACAGAAAAACAGCATAAATTCCAAGAGAAAAATTAGAAAAAAACACATTTTCAAGCAGCCTTAAAACGCTTTTGTATTCGCTTGGAGTGATGCCTTCCAAGATCATAAAAAACTCTTTTCGATCGATCAAAACCCTTTGGTTTTCGAGGAAGTGAAAGTTTCCTTTTTCGAGCCTTTTCCACCAAATAGCAAACCCATCGCTATCCCAATAAAAGAACTTTCATTTTGTCTTTTACTCGGTTGACAAACACGAAATAGGCGCCAGTCAATAACTCACCAGCACAAAAAACTTCAACAAGTGAACTTAAGCTCTCGACACCTTTTCTCCTGTCGACTGAATCTCGGAGGAAAAATATTCGAGCATTGGATGCAATTGCTAACAGAAGAAACCCCTCAGAATCCCCAGGCAGTCTTTCAGTAAATCAGCATCGAATCCTGTCTGTAGATGTATTTTAACCCCTGCACATTCAAGAGAAATGCTCGGAGATAATTTTAAAGGGTTCTTGAGCTCAACGAATTGAGCTTTACAAAAAACGGGCTCCTTAGATGAGCAGGTCTTGCTGCTTAGCCTATTAAGCCACCACATAAATGAACCATACAGTACCTGATGTTCTCGACACCACGTGCTGGCTTTTTTACCACTCAGCTTCCATAGCTCGATTTTTTTTGACCATTCAAGTCTTTTTGAAATACGTGTCATGAATCCTCCATTTAGGTTTATGAAGAAGTTTAAAAATTTCGGCTAATAAAAAATAGAGGGCTTCATTGAAGCTTACGCTGTCGCCGTTTCACGGCTACGCCTTGAATTTGGCAAGCCACAGGTTTGCACCTGTGGCTGTATGCTGTCACCGCTTCACGGTTAGGCAAGAAGATACTTTTTGCTTGTTTCAAGCTGGATTTAAAGATCGGATTGAAAGTAATGCTTTTTGAGAAATTCTGTGAATTTGTTCATTTCATTTTGATAAGCATCTAACTGAATGACTCTTTCTTCCTTTGATCTAATCAGCTGCAATTCCCCGCCTACGCTATGAAGAAGGCATTCATTTGGATTGAAAGAAGATTTAAGAACAAGCATGCAATCATAACTACTATCTCGGGTTTTATAAAACTGATTTAAGAGAACGTGCAGATCTTGTAGCCGATGTTTTTTCAATTCTGTAATTATAGTGGAGAGTTTTTTCCATTCAGCGTCATAATAATTCACGAGCCATCTATCAGGGTGATTAGATAACTGTTCCCGGGAAAGATCAGAATACTGTTGGTTAAGTTTTCGCTCTTCTTGGAGCAATTGATCAAAAATCAGCGACTCTTGATTTTGATAGTCGTGGATTTCAGGTGTTATAATATCAAGCGTGAGCCAAGGGTAGTCATGACTCAAACTAAAAAAGAAGGGGTCTCTGGTGGGGTTGCCATCGACATGACCGCTACACAATTCAAGTGTATCAAAGCCTAAAACCTTCAAAGCAACTACCGTCTCTTTAAGAGGAGTGTTATAGGTATACCCAAATATATCTAAATGACCGGCTAATTCCCCGTAAGTTCGAATCCATTTTTGATGTTTCGCTGGGTCTTGATTTTCATTCGCGTTGACAAGGCATGCTCTAAAAAAGAGTGATAGGTAAAGAAGTGATTTAAAAAGAGCTTTCATTTTATGAATCGTTTGTTAAAAGGATTTAGGTAGTTGTATTTTTAACACGCTTAGGGTGTCATTGCTCGTCGATCCTATATGTTTTCTGAGATTAATTCAAGCATCCACGTGAAGAAATACAAAGAATCATAATCTTTGTTCTAGGATGCGTGAATTTATTTAAAACTTTCTGGAAAATACGCTAATTTTGAGTTTCATGGCTATTTGATATCCTTGCTTCCTATGTTAAACTTGCTTCCCAAAGCTTTCTTAAACCATGCAGGCACCTGATCTGTTTTCATTTCTAACATACGTCCATCAGTAATTTCAGCTAAACAGATGTGTTGATGAGTCGAATTATCAAAAATGTAGGCACGATTAGTGAATTGGGTAGCCTCCTTTAGCAAATCAAGGGATCATGTATATCGGCTCGCAATCTTAATCCTCCGGAACGGAGTGGCCTCCCATTCTCACTCGATATTGGACACGTGAGATATCGATGGCGGGGTCTTCTGTCGCTACATAGTATAAATAGGTTCGATAACCCCTTAATTGTGCCTTGCGGAGCAATTCAACCTTATCAGGAAAAGACACCACAGTTTCAAAAGCAAAAGATTTTGAGCACTCAATAAGCTTTTGACGGATAAAATCTGCTGCGACGGAGGCAAAATAAGCATTAACCCCTGCATTGAAGAAACTCAATTTGCCGTCATTAAAGCGCAGGCTATGCGCATCATCCAGCAGTTTTTAGAAGCTGAGAATCGACGAAAAAGTCTAGGATTTCTTTTTCTGTCGTTTGTACGCCGTAGTGTTCGAGATCTAGAAAATCATAATCCTGAATTTCTTTCTCTATCGCATCGGGATTAATAAATATCCCAAGCAGCTCAGGCCGGATTATAGACTTAAATGTACTTTTTCCAGGGCCATTTGGTCCTGCAAACATGCGTAGGCGGAGAGTTTTTTTATTCACGGATTTCCAGCCTCTGGCCACGAGTGACTGGTGTTGACGGGGGTAAATGTTTAATAAATTTATGCTTCCCGTCAGGAAACACCTCTACTAAGTCGCCATTTTCACTGACAGCACACTGCTTCCAGATGCAGGAGCCGCCCAATGGGCATGCTTAAATGCTATATTCGCAAGTTTCGGAATGTATTCTTCCAGATAAGACATGGCCTCTTCACTAAGCGTCATTATTAACCCCTTTATTTAACCTTCATGGGAGCGACTTGTTTATAGACAACAAAATATAACAAAAAAAATCTTTATTGACAATCTCGCCCATCTTGTTTTTATGAATTTATAATAACATGAAAAAAAAACGAAAAAAAATTTAAAATTATAAATAATTTATAAAACAACTATTTTCATAATAGAATATTTTTTTTGTTAACAAAAAAAACTAATGTTTCCCACGTAATTCAATGAAATTTGGACATATTTTTTTGCGAATCATAAAGTGGGTACGGACACTAAACTTACCCTAAAATTATTCCGTTAATAAGGACATTTTTAATGCAAAAAAATCGGCACAAAAGGGCTCAATCAGGCAACGGATCGCGCGCACCGTTATCTTGTCTTCTTTTAAAATTTAGGATTCACGTGATGCGAAAAAGGAGCAAAAAAAGTGACCGGTTTGAACATCTAAAACTTTAGCAATAACCTGCGCCATTTCAAGTGAGAGCTCTTTTCTTCTTTGGTTTTCCGATGACTTGAAGTTTTTGATAATGTGAATACGCGAATTTTCAAGCCGCGAAACTGTTGCTTGCGATGCCGGCAATGAACTTAACGCTGCTATCGTTCTGAAATCTGGTATAGCTTTTGTATATTCCTGAGCTATTTGTTCATCAATTTCGGTACGCATTAAGCTCGCTAGATCTTTTTGCTTAAGGCCACGTAATGTTGTCCTAAATTCTCGTAAAAGCATCGATTGGAAGGAGTTTTCGAGTTTATTATAGTTTCGAATCACTAGTCTAATCGTACGCAGGGCATCATCAAGAACAACTTTGTTTTTTTTATAATAGCTTTTTAGAGAGAGACATAATTTTTTATCTACTTTCAGTGCTGGCAAACTGACAGCAAAAAGTTTTTGGAAAATTTTTCTTAAATTGTCACTATTGCCAGCAGAATAGGTTAACGAAATTTTTAGAAAGTGTTTTTTTTCCTGGCTAAGCTTTGGAAAGATTTCATCGACAATTTGTTGGATCCGACTTTCTGTAAATTGTGATTCACGAATAATTTCAAACTTTCTTTCGTAGACAATAGACCGAATAGTGGAGACATCGTCTGGATTTTCAATGCTGACATTCACGTTAAGGAGATAGTCAAAAAGAGGGCGCTGTTCTTCTGTGTTATCGGGAACTTCCGCCAGTTCCCGTATTTGTGCAACTTGCTCCCGGTAAATCTCGACGACCTTTATTTTCGCTGGGGTCATGGCCTTTGATTTCGTAACTCTTGTTTGTAGATTCTTATCAAGGAGATCAATAAATTGACGGGTAGCTTCCATTGGGGTAAAGACCCCTTTAGCCACTTCGTTTAACAAAGCAATTGTTGGTTTGCGAAGGCCGTCGGTTGCCGCTTTTCCATCGATGAGTGTATCGATCTGATTGACGAATTTTGGCAACCCTACAGTTGAATTGCCTAAAACCTCTACATGCGCGCCCTTTAAGAAAGAAAAGTATACCGGTTCTTTTTTCGACGTGTCTTTTTTAAATCGGGCATAATCACTTCGTAAACAAGCGTTAAGACCAGGAATCGTGCTGGAGTGGGCTGCTTGGTAATCGATAACTTGGGACTGTTTATTTCGCGAGACAACTTTGAGTTTAGGCGCTGTAAAAAACTGTCCTTCTGTTGAAGCAATTTCAAAGTGAAAAGGGGTGTTAAAGCATACAAGAGATTGTTGGAAAAAGTGGGCAACTCGAAAAGCAACATGGTGTTGAATGAGATCTTCGTAGTGTGAAGCTGTTTCGACAGGATCGCTCAACGTTGCAAAAATATCGTCTGAAACTAAAAATTGTTTTTTTTTGTCACTCCATTTCGTCTTTGCTTGTTCAGCTAAAGCCAAACGTTGTGGGTCTCTGATTGAAGCACAATGTAGAGCTTCTTGCGTTGAAGAATTTTCGTGAAAGGGCTTCGGATCCCATTTTTCTGCACGTCCTTTTGCGGTCCCTTCTTTTAATGCGGGGAACTTATGATGCATCTGAGAAAGGTCTGATTTAAAAGGGGAAGAATGGACTGCCATTTTGAATTCCTTAATAAAGTATTATGAGATTTTCTTATTAAACCACTAAAAATCAGTAAAATCAAGGGTTTTCTGAATTAAAATATTTGCCAGTTTAAGGTTGCGCGTGTTTTTGGCGGGTAGGGGATTGAATGTTTTTTATACGACGCAGCATATTTGTAAAATGATTCGATGGTAATAATGTGGGCGCGGTTTAGTCTTCCGCTGCTACCGCAGCTTCAGTTGGGTTGTCTAGAACCCCACGCTCCGTTCAGATCTAACCGGCCTTTCGCTGCACGCGGGGCTACTCGCTTACGTTGCTACCGCCATTAGGGCAAAGTCCTGATCGTTTTTTTGAACGGGTTAATCGCTCACGGACCGGACGAAGTCTTTGGAGCGCGGCAATTTTTTTGCCGCTTTCCACCCACAGATCAACTACCCGTAGTATCTCTAGAGATAGGATTAAAAGGAAACACACGCTGCGTAACTTTAAACGTTGTGAATAATACAAACTTTGGACGGAAAGTGGCAAAAAAAATTGCCCCAATCCAAAGGCTTCGTCCGGGCTGTGAGTAATTAGTGCGTATTAGAGAAATCGATATTTTAAAACATTACTTTACGGTAGGTGTTAACATTAATGTTGGTATGAATTATTATTCATTATTCATTAGTTATTGATTATTTATTCATAAAAAAGGATGGCAGACACACAAATTTCCCCGGTAAGGCACGAGAAGATTAAAGAACTTCTGCAAACAGAATTAATTTCCGATCAAGCGACAATCGCGCGCTTTTTGAAAAAAAAAGTAAGGGATCGCTACTAATCAAACGGTTATTTCGCGTGATTTACGAAAACTGGGAGTCGTGAAGAAAATCAGAAACGATGTCTTGGTCTATGAATTGCCCGGCATTGATATTCAAACAGAGATTCTTAAACTCGCCTTGGTGGATATTATCCACAATGAAGCCATGATCGTGATTAAGACACAACCGGGCCTGGCCGACTTTTAGGGGATTGTTTAGACAACCATCCAGATTTAGAAATACTCGGCTGTCTGTCTGGCGAAAATGTTGTTTTTGTGACACCTAAAAGAGATAAAAAATATTCGGCAAGTCTCTCAGAGTATCTGCCAAAAATTCAAATTTATAAAGAACTCTCATGCGTAAAACCGTCACGTGCTCTTGTTGTTTTCGTTTACGTTTTTTGGCCGTGATTCGAAACCTAAAGATGAGAATGTCTTAATTGCTGGAACAAATTCCGAATTCCCCCTATTACCATCTCCAATTGTTTTTGCTAATAAAAGCCCTGCGTTCGACTTCGTTTTCCCCCAAAACTTTTGTTCGATTCGATAGAGGCTATTTTGCTCATCATATCGCTCGATAGCAGTGGGCTGAAAACGCTTGTCGTAGACATAGCGAGTCCTGATACCCAGAGCATCAAAAATATCGGTGTGGGTTTTTCCATAAGAAAAAGAATGAACAACTTCTGCTTTTCCTGATTGATCATTCGGACCTTTAACGCTTTAACTTTACCCTCTTGATAGTCAATTTCAACAAAGCGTCCTTCAGGAAGATTTTTTCTGCTTAATGCTTCAGTGTATTCGTAAGAGGTAGGAATGCTGTGGGAACCTTCTACTCTAGTCAATTGATAATTAGTGTTTTTTATCGCAAAATGATAGCAAAGTTCTCGAGCATCACTGGTCTTAATATGGACTTGGCATTCTTTCTCTTGAAATTTGTAAGACAGTTTTATCCAAGACAATGTCTGGTAGCAGCCTTATTTTTCATCTCGATAGTAATCAAGTGGCCTTGCTCATTATAAGAGAAAAAAAGTTCGTTGCCGCTGGGCAGTGTTTCTTTCGTTAAAAGGAAATAGTCCGGTTTTATCACTTGAGCTGTCATCAAAGGGGTCAATTCTTCTTCTAAGAGCAACGAAGATAAAATCTGTACTTTTTTATAAAGTCGTCTGGTTCCATCCCCCAACGTTAATTCGCATATATCGCCTTTGCAAAATATTGAGTTATTTTGATGATTAGTTTGCCCATTAATATCTTTAGCATATGTGTTAACAATACCTGGAGCTCGATTCAAGATATCGATTTTCAAGAGGTCTTTGGTTACGCCGTTAGTATTTCTCCAACCACTGTAAGGTAAAATTCCTCCAGAACGCTCCCCAACAAAAGCAAAAGACCAATCCAATTGTTCTTCTTCGACAACGCATGATTTTTCAGAAGAGTCTTTTCCTATAACAAGAAATCGCCCAGGAAAAATTCTCCAACCCCCACTTTTAGTACCTGCAACGCTATCTTTTGTACCGTAAAAACGTTGTAAGATTAAGGAATTTGGTCCTGTAATTACTAAATCTGTAGCAGATTCACATTAATCACCGCTGATGACATTAACGCTATTTTGAACGAAAGCGTCAGGATCTAATTCTGTGGAAAGAAATTGAGGTTGATTTGCTGCAAATCGAGGCAGGCAAAAACATGAGGCTAAAAAATTAAAGAGCCAACGACGAATAGGGTTCATAAAGAGTGTTCTTGGGTTACGAGGATTTTTGAGAAGTCAAAAGATAGAAGAAGAATGATTTGCTGGCAATGATTTTTCTTTTAGTAAAATTCTTAACCGGAAGCATTATAAAATATGAATGTTTTCGAAATCATTCGCTGCAGCAAATATTTGTAGCATAGGTTTTAACCTGTGTTTGTTGAGTCGGTTTCGACTAGTGGCTTTGCGTTGATTCTAGAAAACTTTAGGTATAAACAATCTTCAAGACGTCGGTTAAAACCGACTCAACAAACACAGGTTAAAACCTATGCTACAAATTTTCGGGGCGTTATTTTATGGAAAGAGGGCCGAAGTTACTTGGGGACTTAAAAGTTCTTCCGCGGTTTTTATTTTTTCTCACGCATAAAGCTTGTTATTACCCTGTGAGTGTGGTAAAGGCCTACATGCAAAGCAGTTTTAATGTATCTTAGAGCGCTGCTGGCGTACCAGGATACTGAAGAGGGCGCTGTTACATTAAGGTCGCGTCGGTAACGACGGGCAGTAATTCTTTCCAAATCGACGGGATTTGTGGATCCTTTCCGTACGTTTCTGATTTTCCATGTCAATGTCTGAGGCTTATTGAACGCGCGAAAATTATGGAGATCCCACGATTTTGTGATTTTTTCAACAACAATGTCGATAATTTGCCGTCGAAAAAATAGAGAACTTTCAAACACATGATCTTCACCCTGTCCTTCTACTGTATCAGCTCCAACAAGGGCCTCACCCAATTGCTGGATACGATCCTGGAAATCCTTACCAAAAAAACGTAGGTGCGTTAACTCAATTTCTAAACCCATCTCAATAATGTGTTCTTGGTAATATCTAAATGTGTCTTTCAAAGTCCCATTTAATCCTGGCTCAGGTCTTGGTGAATTGTGTGTTACGGAATCAACCGCTTGATATTTCTTAAAGGACTTCCTGATGATGATGCCACAATAGCGATAAGAATGATTACGAGAGCTCTTTGGGTGTCGCATCCGCCCAAGCTATAGCCAGAAATATAAAAATCAACAAAACCCTCTCCTAAATCAATTAAGGCACCTTTTACCGTCTCAATAATCTTTTCACTTTTTCCATCAAAGGTTGATTTTCCAATCCCTCGGAAATCTGTATCCCTTAACAACTGTTGGGCGGAATAGGTTCCACGAAACACCAGATGAACAATATCGCGTTCAGTAGTATGTCTTGGATAGATCGGTATGGTCACGGACGGGACAACCCCATTTTCATTAAAGCTATCGTAAACTTGATATGAGGTCGCTTTTTTCTCATCGTTAGGTAAGACAAAAACCATGTCTTTCATCAAATCATAATAGGAGATCCATTTTGCCAGGTGCCAGTCAAGCCAAGTTCTAAAACATCGAGATCTAATTGCTTCCATTGTCCAAATCCTTCGGGTAGCTCTTGATCACGTAATAAGATTTGCTCTGCTCTTAAGATTTTAAACGTATCGTCTTTCTCAAGCCCTTTTGGGTCAATATTGATTGTTTTTGGGGCGAGGGGATTAAGAGGCATATTTTGGAAGCGATTATGTAATGAATTCCATATCTGAGCCTGAGAAGCGTTTAGACGAATGATTCGATGCTGCTCTTTAATGAAAATAGTGTGGACATAGTCATTTAAAACAAGGTCTCCTTGAAGTATACGAGAGAAAATCACCTTCGCAATAGGATGTTGGGTGGAAATGCTGAATTTTCTTTCTTTGTGAATATATTCAAAACGATCTTCAGAGGAAGATCTGACAAGAGGTTGGTGATGAGCAGGAATCAACGCACAAAATGACATATAGCCTCTTAACATTCATTTTATAAAAAAATCACCTTTAAGTGAAAAGTGGAGTTTCCGCCTAATACTGCAGTCCTTCAGACTGCTACTCAACTTGTTAATACCTAGAGCGGTGCCCTAGGCTTTTATATTCCAGCCCGGTTGGGCTGAGCGACCTTTTCTTTCAAGGTGTTCTTAATAGGACAATGAATAGAGGGACGGCCCGGTGTATATCCTGCCGCCCCTTTATATTTAAAGGCATAGAATGTAACGAAAAGTTATATTTATCAATAAATGATTTTAAAATAAAAGAAAAAAACGAGCTTTTTTTTGACAAGTATTTTTAATCAAAACGCCGTGGGTTTGTACCGGCGCTGTTGCTTCGAAGGCCATATTTTTATTATTGTCTAAAAGATCTTTAGGTCTTTTAACCATTAATTTGTTAGCTGTCAAAGACATACTTTCTGGATGCAAAGGCGATAACCGTGGGCGATTTCGTCTGCATTAATAAATGCATAAATTATTGAATAATTAGGTGTCAATGACATTGCATTAGTAGTTTTGCCTGCGCCGTTGGGCTCGAAAATTATAAAGATTTTTTATTTATAGATTAAATCACTGGCGTTTAAGGATATTAACGCAAGATAAAGTTGACTTTGTATTAATCAGAAAGTCAAGAACTTTCAACATGATAAAAATAATTATAATGGAAAAAACATGTGTTTCATCTAGTATGTATAGAATCGCAAGGAAGTTTATAAAAAATATGGAAAGTTTCTCTCTTACTCAAGCAAGAACGGATGATTTAGAAAAAGCGGAAGCGTTAGAAAAGGCAGCAGATATTCATGAAGCGAAGTTAGCGCTTAAAGAAATTAAAGAAAAAGGAAGCATTCCATTAAAAGAAATGGAGAACATTCTAAATAAGTTTTCCAAATAAGGATTTTCAAGTGGTTACTCTGTTCGCATTCCTATTTCTAGGTGCTTCCTTTTTCAGTTTGTGGTTCAAACGTGAACCAAAAATCTGGGGCTCTCTCCTATTTCTCAGTCTGTTGTGCGGAATCATTGCGGGGAATATTCTCTGGATAGGGCTGCTTTTTATCATTGCCCTTTTGTTGCTATGGCTGCTTTATAATCGCCAACCAAGTCTCGGACTCTTTCTTGCGATCATCTGCCTGAGTTCAGCCTTTAAATTGCACTTCTTGCCTGGATACCAACCGTTTGGTTTCACACCAAAATTTGCTGTGGGCCTCGAGAATCCTCTCATTGGACTCTTTCCATTAGCATTGCTCGTTTCATTAGCTCGAAATGTGGAAGATTGGAAAGGTGTATTAAAAGGCTTGGCAATGGGATGCGTAGGAATTCTTATTATCGCTTGTTTTGCAGCTTTCAGCGGAGTGGTTCATCTACAATTTAAGCTATTACCCTTTATAGGTGTGCGTACTTTAAGTAATTTAGTTCTCACGTCTATTCCTGAAGAGGGATTCTACCGCGGCTTCGTACAAAAAACGCTGTGTGATTACTTCAACAATAAAACGACCGGTAAAATAGCGGCCGTGCTACTAACATCGAGTTTGTTTACAGCCCATCATATTTTTTGGAGTCCCAACGTGGGGATTCTCGTCTTTACCTTTCTGGCGAGTTTACTTTATGGAATTATCTATTTGCTCTCAAAGAGAATTGAGAGCGCTATGTTATCTCATTTTCTACTGAATTTGATCCATATGACGCTCTTCGCTTATCATTCTGCTTGAGGTTGACTATCTAAGGAAGCTTGTAGGCCGACTAATTCCGTTCGCAATATTGAGAAAATACGATAGATGACGGGTTTATTTTTAAATACATTTCTTACGACAAAAATGAGGTATACTCCGCAAAGCGCAAGCAATTTAGGATTACGGTCCATCATCTTGCCTATCTTGTTCTTTTTATCCTGCGTATCTTGTCTAATTCTTTGTATCCCTGCTTCTTTTTGCTTCTTGATCTTTGGGAATAATTTTTTGTTTTATCTCCGGGTCCACAAAATTTGGTATTGAATTAATTAAGAAATTTTTTTACATTCACTATCAAGGTCATAAAAATTAAGAGGATAAATCGAATGTCTTGCCCAGATACGATGCAATCAGCTGAGCTTAAGCACCCAACAGAGAAAAAACCTATTCACGTTCCGATCGACATGAACCGGGTAGCCGCAATTGTTCTAGGTGGTGGAGAAGGCACGCGCCTATTTCCCTTAACTGCCACGCGCTGTAAACCCGCCATCTCTTTCGGCGGTAGATTTCGCCTCATCGACATCCCTCTCTCAAACTCGATCAATTCAGGCTGCCTCAAGATTTATGTGATCACACAATTCCTGTCGACATCGCTTCATCAGCACATTTGCAAGACCTATCATCCCGGAACCTATAACACGGGATTTATCGAATTATTGCCTGCTGAGCAAAAACCGAATAATAAAAATTGGTTTCAAGGGACTGCCGACGCTGTCAGACAAAACATGGAATACTTCTGTGAAACAGCTGTGGATTACTTTCTGATCTTATCAGGCGACCAGTTATACAATATCAATTTTCAGGAAATGCTGCGCTTTGCCAAAACAACAGATGCCGATCTTGTCGTTGCAGCGCTCCCAGTAAATGATGAAGACGCCAAACGCATGGGTCTTTTAAAAGTAGATGGGAAAAGACAGATCACCGATTTTCACGAAAAACCTGAAACACAAGAGATCTTGAATCGCTTTCGCATCCCCACTAAAGTGATCAAAGAGGTTAAGAACGATGGAACAGATAACCTGCATTATCTGGGTTCTATGGGGATTTATCTTTTTAAAAGAGAAGCGTTGCTTAAATTATTGCAGCAGGATCCACGTGAAGATTTTGGCAAGCATTTGATTCCCACTCAGGTGAACCAAGGCAAAACATTCGCTTATCTCTACAAAGGGTATTGGGAAGATATTGGAACAATCGAATCCTTCTACAACGCCAATTTAGCTTTAACAGAGCGCAATCCTAAATTCGATTGGTATGATGAAAATAACCTGGTTTTCACAAGCCATAATAACCTTCCCGGACCGAAAATCTACAACACACAGATTAACAGCTCGATCATTTGCGAAGGGTCCCTCATTGAAGCAAAAGAGATTACTCATTCTATTCTCGGTATGAGAACGGTTGTGAAAAAAGGGACTGTGATTCGGCATTCTTATATTACCGGTAATGACTCTTACGGCCCCACCATGCCTACAGAGCTCTCTCCGCCTTGTTTTCAGATTGGAGAAAATTGCGTGATTGAACGAGCTATTATCGACAAGCATGTGTATATTGGAAATGACGTGAAATTGATCAATAAAAACAAACTCATGCATTACAATAGCGATGATATCTACATTCGAGATGGAATTATCATCGTGACCCGTGGTGCTACTCTACCGGATGGATTTACAATTTAATGGCAGTATGGGCTCTTGCGGATTTGCACCTTTCTTTTGGTGTTCCTGATAAAAAAATGGATGTCTTTGGTGATAACTGGATAGATTACACAGATAAAGTGAAAGAGCATTGGCATGCTCTTATCAAGCCTGATGATCTTGTATTAATTGCTGGTGACATCTCTTGGGCGATGAGGCCCGAAGATGCCATCCCTGATCTGCAATGGATCCATGAAATGCCGGGCACGAAAGTGATGATCCGTGGAAATCATGATTACTGGTGGGCTTCTGTCAGTAAGGTCGAAAAAGTGCTACCCCCTTCCATTCATATCCTTCAAAATAACGCTTTTTTATGGAGAGATATCGCCGTAGGTGGCGCCCGTTTATGGGACACCGCTGAATACCGGTTTAATGGGTACATTGATTTTAAAGAGAATGCCCGATCGAAAAAGTTGACGGTTACTGACAATGATCTCGCAGAAACAGAAAAAGTTTTTGTGCGTGAATTATCGCGCTTAGAGCTGAGTTTAAAAGCTTTATCTAAAGATGCCACCAAACGTGTGGTGATGACCCACTATCCGCCTATTTCTGCGACACTCGAGCTCTCGCGCGCAGCTGAGATAATAGAAAAATATCAGATTAATGAATGTGTCTTTGGGCATTTGCACAATGTCAAACGAGGAATTCCCATGTTTGGCACAAAGAATGATGTGACTTATCACCTAACCTCGTGCGATTTTCTGGACTTTATTCCAAAAAAAATCTATGACTAAGTAAAGTCGAGGTTTCAATCATGAATCAGCAATCTACTCAGAAGTTTTTGATCATTGCGACAATAGCAGCAATGGTTTTATTTGTTGTTGGAACGTTCATTGCCAATATGTCGCACACACCCGAGCGTATTACGGAAGATTCGCATGAGCAACCAACGCTTGGCAATCCGAAAGCTCCTGTAAAAGTGATTGTCTTCTTGGAGCCAAAAAGCAAAGAATCCAAAAACTTTAACGACAACGTTTATCCTCAGATTGATAGAAACTTTATTGTGACAAATAAAATCAGTTATACGGTGATTGTTGTTTCCTATTTGGCTGACTCACAGCTGGCTGCGATGGCGTTGCAGTGTGTTTATTATCAAGACGGAAAAACATTTAATAACGATCTATTTTTCGTCTACTTGAATACCATGTACCGCAATCAATCTCCTAGCAATGAGAATTGGGCCACAGAAGATAAGCTTCTGCAAATGGCAAAACAGGCGAGTCCGAAGATTGACGTCGATAAATTGAAA
>Ga0335395_10000997_pt1 | contig 17972 bp, 13 predicted proteins | sample MAT02_FD_205744 | JGI IMG/M metagenome (GOLD analysis project Ga0335395, IMG submission 205744) | Freshwater microbial communities from Lake Fryxell liftoff mats and glacier meltwater in Antarctica - MAT-02 (spades assembly) (version 2) ...
ATTGATGCGATCGCGATCGACCACAGCCCTCATACTTATGAGGATAAAACCGTGGCTTTTGCTGATGCTCCACCAGGTGCGATCGGTTTGGAATTAGCTTTGCCTTTGCTCTGGCAACGGTTGGTTGAAACAGGAGAATTTTCAGCCTTAGAACTGTGGCGAGTTTTGAGCACCGCCCCCGCCATTTGTCTCGGACAAACCCCTGCCACGGCTGCACCAGGAGTCTCTGCTGAGCTAATTTTATTCGATCCGCAAATGAGTTGGACTGTTGATGGGCAAAGTCTGAAGTCGCGATCGGCAAACACTCCTTGGTTTGGCAAGAAATTAGCAGGCAAAGTTCTAAAAACTTGGACTTATTGACCATTGAGATGGGAATTAGGTCAACACGAAAACATTCATTAATTAATTGTAGGGACACGGCACTGCCGTGTCCAGATTTCGTTAATATTAATAATTCCGATGCTACCGGATTTGATGTTACATCCGTTACATCCCTTACATCCGTTACATAATCCGTTGCCGAACCTCCTTCGGCTATTAAATAAATTCCGCTCTATTTTGAGGTAATATTACGTGCATTTCCTGACAGCGTTCCAGATAATTTTGTGCAACTTGATCCAGCGGATTTTGTTGCAGACACTCAGCAAACAGTTGTGCAGCTTCTTTATGTTTGCCAGCACTGTAGTTATATAAACCTTCTAAAAAAACAGGTAAAGTTATTAACTTTCCTTCTTTTAATTCAGGTGAATCAGTATCAAACACTTCATGGATAGTCACCAAATCAGATTTCCCTTTCACTCGAACCCGACCAATATTTCGGATTGCATAACAGGGGCAGTTTGTTAACTTTAAAAAAGTATTTTGAGTAATTAACATTGACACTCCGTAGCTTTTAGTCAGGCTTTCCACCCGCGCAGCTAAATTCACCGCGTCGCCAATTACCGTACTATCCATCCTATTAGTTGCCCCAACCGTTCCTAACATCAATGAACCTGTATTGATACCAATCCCAATCTTAATCGGTACATAACCAGCATTAATCCGATATTGGTTATAATCATCAAGACTGTGCAACATAGAAATTCCGGCTTGGACTGCGTCAACTGCACTGTGACCAAACAAAGCCATAATTGCATCCCCAATATATTTATCAATAAAGCCATGATTTCCAATAATTCCCGGTTCCATACGACTCAAATAAGCATTAATAAATTTGAAATTTTCCTGGGGTGTCATTCCCTCAGAAAGAGCCGTGAAATCCCTAATATCCGAAAACAATATTGACATTTCCTTTTCCACGCTGTCGCCCAACTTAACATCACTCAAGCTGTCACGGCTTAGCAGCGAGACAAATTCATTCGGTACAAACCGTTTAGCAGCTTCGGTTAATTTTGATTGCTGTTCCAGAGCAAATTCTAACTCCTGATTGATTTTCCGAAGTTCAAGATTTTGCGATACCAATTTTTTATCCTGACTGTAGCTGTGCACGGCTTCTGTCACAGTCAATTTCAAGTCTTCAGTTTGCCAAGGTTTGCCTATATAACGATAGAGTTTAGCATTTTTTATTGCATTTCCTACCGCTTCAATTGTCGCCTGACCTGTTAGCATCACCTTGAGAGTTTTAGGAGATAATTGGTGAACTCGCCTCAACAATTCATCTCCTTTCATGTCAGGCATCACATAATCAGAGATAATTAAGGGAATTTCATACCCGTCTTCGAGCAATTCAGAAATTAACTCTAAGGCATCTTCACCTCCTTCGGCAATTTCAATTCGATAAGTATTGCCTAAAGCATCTTTTAGTTCAGTTTTGAGGCTTTTCAAAACTGTTTTTTCATCATCCACGCAAATAATGACTTGTTTAGTCATAACGATAAGGCCGTTTTAATGGTTTCGATCAACTCTTCTTCTGACCAAGGTTTGTGCAAACAGCGATGGAGATTTGCTTCATCAAACGCCCTCTGAACTGCATTTTGATCCGCTTGACCAGTTAGCATAATTTTAACGATATTCGGAAATTTTTGATGCACTCTAACTAAAAACTCATCTCCTTTCATTCCTGGCATCAACCAATCAGAAACAATCAAAATAATCATTGTTTCGTCATCATTAAATTCATCAATCAACTCTAAAGCATCAGCAGGACTCTCAGCCATTTCATAGGCATATTTATTGCCAAATGCTGATTTTAGTTGGGTTTTGAGACTTTTTAATACCACTTTTTCGTCGTCAACACACAGGATAATTGGCTTAGACATTTTTTTCCTGTTGGCTATGTATGGTTAATGCTTGGTTTATTTATGACATAAAATAATAGAAAAATTGACATCCCCTATTACTACTGCCTCATCAGTTGGTTTTCAGAACAGTTTAGGAAAGATTAACAGATAAGCAAACCGTAAAAGTGGTTTTGCCGGGAACTGATTCAACTTCAATTTTACCATCATGTTTTTCAATGATTTTTTTGACAATATCAAGTCCCAAGCCGCTGCCTTCTCCGGGGGGTTTAGTGGTAAAAAATGGCTCGAATATTTTAGGCATAATTTCCGCAGGAATTCCCTTACCACTATCTGTTACCGCGACTTTGACATAGTTGTCCTCCTGAATAATACCAATAATCAATGTGCCTTTATTATCCATTGCTTGCAGCGCATTATGAATCAGATTTGTCCACACCTGATTGAGTTGGTCTACATAGCAGAGTATTGGCTGTATTTTTTGAAAGTTTCGCAATACTTCAACACCTTGTTTGATGTTATTTTGATATAGGGTTAGTACGGTTTCTATACCATCGACTATATCTGATTGAATCATCACTTCAGACGAGTCATAACGGGCATAGTTTTTGAGGGCAAATACGACTTTTGAAGCGCGATCCGTTGCAGTATTAATTGTTTGGGTTCCGCGCTGAATTTCTGATAGTTTGTAAGCCATTTCAAGTATGCGATCACGATCGCCCTTTTGCAGCAAAACCAAAAAATCGTCGGCTTCGTAAATCCCCATATCTACCAAGGTGTCGGCGATATCATCAGCTTCGTCAATATCTTGGTCTTCTAGTTGACTAATTAAAAACCGCTTTAACTTCCTTTCTTCTTTTGCTGTTAAACTCATATCTTTTTGCAAAGATCTATTGAGTAAAATGAAGAAATTTTCAGATTCTGTAGGGGAAAGTGACTGAAAAAGCGAAGGTAGGTTAGAAAGAGTTTGCCCCAAAAATTTAGTCATATTTCCAGCACTCGATCGAATCGCACCCAAAGGAGTATTCAATTCATGGGCCACTCCGGCTACTAATTGTCCTAACGCAGCCATTTTTTCCGATTGAATTAGTTCGTTCTGAGTTGCTTGCAGATAGCCCAGGGTTTTGGAAAGTTCTTGAGTTCTTTCGGTGACTTGAATTTCGAGGGTGTTGTTGTATTCCGCTACCAACTTCTCAGCTTCTTTGCGTTGGGTGATATCAGCAAAAGCTGCGATCGCATAACTGACATTTCCTTTATCATCATAGATAGGTGTTCCCCAAGCTTCGATAGGAATCACCCGATCGCTTTTATGGATTTCCAAGTCCTCAACATTAACACTTGAGCCTTTAAAAGCACAAATTATTGGATCTTTATCTTGAGGATATATTTCATTACTACCCGCCAGATAAACTTGATATTTCTCTGAAATTTCATCAGAACTGACATCATCCACTATACCTTGACCAAGCAAGGATTTAGCGCGAGAATTAATGTAGTAAGGTTTGCCATTAGATTCAGCTACAAAAATCCCGACTGGGACTGCTTCTAAAATTTGGTTAAGTCGGCTTTTACTCTCAGATAATTCCTCGTTCAAAGCTTGCATTTCCGTAAACGAGACTTGCAGTTGTTCCGCCATACTCTTAAATGAATGAGCAAGTTCGCCCACTTCATCAGCGCGGTTAATTTCTACAATTTTACCCCACTGACCTTTTGTAATGTTTTTTGCGGTTTCATTCAAATATAAAATGGGCTTAGTCACCCATCTCGCCGTGAGTACACCGACAACAATCGCCCCTGTCAAAGCAGCAATGCATAACCAAATTGTCGTGCTAGTGTTGGCATTAATTTGTTCCAAAAAGTCCGCTTCTGGAATAATTACCACAATCAGCCAATCCAAACCCTTATCGTCCTTTAAGGGAGTAACTTGCAGAAATTGTAACTGTTCTTTAATCTTAAAATTCAGCCTTTGGGTTTGCTGAATGTTGCTGAGGTTGCCAAAGTGCTCTTGTAGGTATTTAGCTGTGAGACTAATTACGGTATTTTGACTGTCGATCGCCTGAATTCTTTCTGTCTCTTCACCCTTGATTAAATATACTGGATCTGTAGTCGATGTTGTGATTAAAGCGCCCGATCGCTCCACAATAAACGTCTGTCCTGACTTGCCAATTTTTAACTTGCCAAGAAACTCATTCACTTGCGAAAAAAGTAAGTCTGTGCCAAGCACTGCCTGCAACTGTCCCGATCCATCGTATAATGGTTGTGCTGCGGTAATACCGAGTCCTTTGCTGGTAAAGTCCGCGTAAATTTTGCTCCAAGTTGCCTTTTGTGCTTCCGTTGCTGCGATGTACCACGGACGGACTCGCGGGTCAAATTTAGGTTTTACTTTAACTAAAGTAGTAGGTTCACCTTTGTTATTAGCAGCATAATAATTCATGTTGCCTTCTGTAAAATCGCTTCTTTCTTGCAATAAAAAATTACCTTCATTAGTACGTCTCGCGGCAATAAAATCTCCGCCTGGAGTAGCAATATATGTAACGCCTACTGTATCAAAAGTTTGCAGTTGCTTCCAAAAGTGACGCTGGATTTTGGGAGTATCTTGCAAGTTGAGGTCGCCCAATTCAAAAGCATTAGCTTTAAATTGATTGAGTTGCTGAGGAAATGTCATATATGCTTGAACACGCTCAGAAATGCGATCGCTAATTTCTTGTCGCAACTGGGTAGCAACTTCATTAACCGCTTGCTGTCCGTTACGAAATGACAAATAGCCTACAACTCCCACCGCCGCGAAGATTTGCAAGACGAAGGGAACTATGAGGACTGTTCGCAGAGGAAGGGAGCGAGCAGTTTTTACAGCTAAGTTACCAGCAGATTTGGTTTTGTCTACAACTTTGACGCTCGATCGTGTAATCATGCTTGGAAATACTTCTTTTCGAGGAAATATTAGATCATTTCGATTAGGTGCACCCGAACAAGTTGAAAACTAATTATACCAGCAAACTGATTTTCGATTGGGCGATATTTACAATCTCGGCAAGGGTGAACCCAATTTCACCTCAATTTATTACAAACTGTAAAGGAAACATAACTGATTTTGGGTATCAAAGACATTAGCAATATGTCTTAAACTCCCTAAGCCAATTGGCTTATTTTGCTGACAAACCCGATCGATCAGACAGTCGATCGGGCTTCTACTAAGAACTTACCCTAAATAGTGTAAATTTTGATACGATTTTATGCGATCGCACCCAAATCCAACCGGCGAATCGCTACCACCGCAGGTTTAGGCGGATCATTAGCTTGATTCAAGGGCCAATTAGAACCAATAGGCACTTTGCGAGTTTGCATAAACTCCTGACCATCAGTAGTTTTCATCGCCAACTCACGGCTCTCAAAAGCCATATCTTGGCGCGTTCCATTCACCTCTCCCGGATGCTGAATTGCCAAAAACAAAGTTTTTTCATCTTCAGTAAAAAACGGTCCGGTAGTTTCGCACTCCATCGGGCCAATTCCAAATAAGAAAGCCTCCCCCATCTTCGGACCAGAAGCAGGCAAAAACCAAATCGCATTATTGCCGTACAAACCGCGCAAATTAGATTGACTAATCGGCTTTCCATCCTTACCAACTCGACCCGTAGGAACAGCAGAATTAAGTTTATCAGAAGACATATCATTCACCATCCAGATATTGCCACTCTTGTCAATCATCAAATTATCTGGATTAGCAAAACCCAACCCACCCTCAGCAGGTTCGCCGCCAGTCGCAAACATTTTCCACTGGAAATTCATTGCAGATGGTTCATTGCCATTTTCCATCAAGCGCATAATCCAGCCGTATTCGTAAGCTTTACCGTCTTTACCTTGGAAAATTCGCAAATCCGGGCCACCATCACTATCGCTTCCAGCACCGGAAGTAAAGGTAATATAAAGAGAACCGTCAGGGGCGATTTCGGTATCTTCTGGACGAGCAGTGCAAGTAGCACCCACTGCACTTGCGGCATAATGAGCGTCAATTAAAATTGCACCTTGTTTTTGATTAGCAGTGCCTTCATAAAGGTCGCCTAAAGTCTTAAACTTCTGTTTGAAAGAAGCGACATCCGCATCTTTATCGACTTTGAAAATACCGCCTTCGGGCCGCTTGGGTAAATTAATGATTCCACCTACATGAACCGTAGGCAAATCTGGATTAACAGGCGTGTCAGCCTTGAGTGCAATCCATCTACCCGTACCGTCAGCATTGAACTTGGCAGCATAAAGCATTCCGTCTGTCAATAGTTGGGAATTGGCTTTATTTTTAGGGTCTGTAACGGTTTTTTTGCTGACAAATTTGTAGAGATGTCCGCTGCGGCGATCGCACCCAGAGTAAAATGCTAAAGGTTTGCCAGCCACAACTCGAATTCCCACCGCTTCATGGCGGTATCTTCCCAGCCAAGTGTGCTTAGTTCCGTAATCATTCGGATTAGCCGGGTCTAGTTCTACCATCCAGCCGTATTTGTTCCCTGCCAGACCGAATAAATTGCCCAAACCCCCAATCTCTTCGGCATCAATGTAGAAATTTTTCTTACTTGGGTCAAAAGATGTACCGTCTGCAAATACAGATTCCGGTACCAAGTTTTGGATATTTTCTTCAGCACTAAAAACTGTTCCCCAAGGTGTTGTGCCACCCGCACAGTTACCAAAAGTGCCGATAATTTTGTCCCCCAATTTGTCGTTATAGCCTTGACCTTTTTTGTTGAACACAGCTACAGCCGGGCCTGTTGATTTCAGGTAGCGCCCGTCTTCTAAACCAGAAATACCGGTAATTCGGCGATCGGCTTTAGAATTAGTCCGCTCCCACTTACCGTCAGGATTGCGGCGAATGGATATGACTCCCATGCCTAAATCAATTAAAGCTTCTTTGCTCACCTCTCCAACCATCTTTTTTGTGGGATCTTTGTCAGCTAAGGCAAAAGCATTAATTCCATTCTTTTCAGCTTGAATTGCCACTTGTAGCTGGGCAAAAGGCAGGGATTTACCAATTACTTGTGGATAGGTTTGAATCCAAGATTTGGCACTAATGTATTCAAAGTTGACAGTCAAAAATCCTTCATTTTTACTGGTTTCAACAAAGGAGAGATAGTCATTGTTATAGCCGAAACGAGAATCGCCTACTTTGTCTCCCCAAGCAGCTATGATATCGTAGGTAAAGTCTTCGGGAAGTATGAGGTCATCTGTGACTTCGTAGGCGCTGTAAGCTTGGATTTGCTGCTGGGGGGGTGCGGTGCTAATTTGGATTAATTGTCCGGTTTGCGCTACTGTGCTGCTACCTGATAGTGGCATTGGCCCTTTAATGGGTTTAAAATTTATGCCTGCTTCAATGTTGGCAGGTGTCTTCGTAGGACTAACAGTATCTCCCAAGGGCATGAAAGCTTTCTGTTGGCAAGAATTGAGTGCAACAGTACCAGCACTTGCACCTAAAAAAAGTAGGAATTCACGACGATTGATAGTCATAGGTAAAGGATAGTTTAATGGTAGATTATCGGCAGATTTGTCAAGGAGTAGGTTGAGCGATAACGGAAGCCAATACCTTATTTTAAACCTTATTTTAAATGAAGAGTTGGGCGGAGTGAAACGTAGGGAACACGTAACTTCAACCCAACCTACATATTTGGGATTTCACTCCGAAATAGAACTGCTATATTATCTCTTCCTTCTTCCTTCTTCCTTCTGGTATATCTAACGTTGTTTAACACAAGCTGACAAATAAGAACACAACAAAATTGTGTCCCTAGTTTATGTAGCAGTTTTCAATTCTCTGAAATACAGCAGAGTAGGGACACGGCAGTGCCGTGTCCCTACAGTGCCGTGTCCCTACAGGATTCAATTAATAGCGCCCTCTGATTAATTTTAGACTTCAGCCAAATCGATAGCCAAACCCCCGCACTGTAACGATATATTCCGGTTGGCCCGGATCGATTTCCAACTTTTCGCGCAGCCAGCGGATGTGAACATCTACTGTTTTGCTATCTCCGATAAAATCTTGACCCCAAATTTTTTCCAGCAAGTGATCGCGAGACCAAACTCGCCGGGGATTACTCATAAATAGTTCTAGTAAGCGAAACTGTTTAGGAGAAAATTTTACTTCAATGCCACGAACTAAGACGCGGCATTCTTCAGGATACAGAGTTATGCTCTTATATTGCAGCATGACTGGTTGTGGCAACTGACCGAGGCGCTGGCGCCGCATTAGCGCCCGACAGCGAGCGATAAACTCTCGCATTCCAAAAGGCTTGGTCAGGTAGTCGTCTGAGCCTGCTTCTAAGTAAAAAGCGCAATTATTTGCACTTCCCCTGGCACCGATAATCAAAATAGGTACGGGATTTCCTTGATGTCGTAACATTCGACACAGATCTAAACCGTTAATTGAATCCATAATTAACAGGTTAAAGGACGAATCACCGTGATACGATGAGCCACCTTGGACGGAAGGAAGAGCGTTGCGCCCGTCGCTAGTAACCACCACCTCATAGCCCTGTTCTTGAAGGGCTAAAGCTAGCATTTCCCGCAATAGGTCTTCACCTTCGAGTAATAAGATCCGGCCCGCTTTTCCAACGGTAGACCTGGAAGGACTTTCGCTTAATTCAGCAGAAGACATAAATATCAGTGTTGGAGTTATGTTTGTTTGTGACTGGTGGGAGGTGCCTTGTTCAGTAGCTGAGGCGCTCCTCCCGCTGCGATCGCACTTTATGCGATCGGCATTTCAATGGTTTTACATCCTCTGCCAGTCCATCCAACAGATGCGCGCTCGACCTTTGCTACTTGCTCGTGCAAGGAATAAAGCCGTAGAGCAGTTGCCGGAGCCGCGCTGTCTGCCTGCGTCCAGGCATCAGAACCCTGGTCATTTTTAGGCGTTGGTGTTAATTTCATAAAACATTTCCCGCTGATAATTGACCAGGTAACACCCAATACATAGGGGATGGTTGATATCTTACTCTCAAAAGGTTATTAAAAGGTAAAGCTTTGGTAATTAAGTGGTTAAATTATTAAGGTCGAGTAATATAAATGTGAATTTGCGATTGTCATGTAGAGCTTTGTTTAAGAATCAAATAATACAGTAGATTCCACGTTTATGAAGTACACCCCAGATCTGCTCTCCGTAGGGACACGGCTCCCCGTAGGGACACGGCTCCCCGTAGGGACACGGCAATGCCGTGTCCCTACTATTTTCTGCACGACACGCTACGATCTAGTTTGTAAGTAAACAATCTGTAAACTGCCTATAATGTTGCTGCACTTGAGTACCTGGCCGGAGGTAGAAACTTATCTAGAGAGTTCCCGCGGCATAATTATTCCGATCGGCTCCACCGAACAACACGGGCCCACCGGCTTAATCGGAACTGACGCGATTGCTGCTGGTGCGATCGCTCGCGGTGTCGGCGAAGCTACCAATGCCTTAATCGGCCCGACAATTAATGTGGGAATGGCGTTGCACCACACCAGTTTTCCCGGCACAATTAGCCTGCGACCACAAACAATGATACTGGTAATCAGAGATTATATCACTTGTTTGGCCAAAGCGGGGTTTGTGAAATATTTCTTTATCAACGGTCACGGTGGCAATATTGCGACGATGAAAGCTGCTTTTTCCGAAACTTATGCCCATTTATCGGATTTGAATGTCCCGAATTGCGATCGAATTCAGTGTCAAATCGGCAATTGGTTTATGTGCGGTTCCGTGTACAAACTAGCCAAAGAATTGTATGGAAACCAAGAAGGTGGTCACGCCACGCCTAGCGAAGTCGCCTTAACTCAGTACCTTTATCCAGAAGCAATCAAGCAAGCACCGCTTTCGGAAGAAGTTGCATCCGGGCACAAAATTTACGGTGCCGCTGACTTTCGTCGCCGATTTCCCGATGGCAGAATGGGTTCAAATCCGGCCTTAGCAACTCCTGAACATGGGGGACAGTTTTATGAGTTAGCAGTCAAAGAGTTAACTAATAATTATTTGGAATTTTTAAGCTCGGATTAGTGCATTCTTAGGAACAGGCATCTTGCCTGTTCCACAAAGAGTCAATTTGATTGTGGGGTGGGAATCCTGCCCGCCCTCAAAAGCCTTATTGACAATTGTACAAGATTCCTACTCAGCAGCTACCGCTTCCGCTTCCGCTTCAGGGGCATCTGGCACATCTTGCTTGATTGTCAAATAGCGAATCACTTCTTCACTCAGACGCATCGCGCGTTCCATAGGAAAAATTGCAGCGCCCGGAGCTGTATAGTTCATTTGAACGTATACTCCGTCGCGGTGCTTGCCGATTTCATAGGCCAAACGACGCTTGCCGCGATGCTGAGTTTCGATGCTTTCAGCACCTTGATCGCGCAAAATAGTTTGATATTTCGCGATCGCCTGATCGGTCATTTCTTCACCCAAATCTGGGCGCAAAATGTACATTGTTTCGTAAATAAACGGTTTCATGACAAAAATCCCCTTATGGACAACAAGGCTTCTAGCGAAGCAAGGACTTATCATCATATCGCAAGAATGAACAATCTCAAAACTAAAAAACCAAATTCCCCAAACACCATTCTGTCGCGGTGGAACACGCTGTGGACTTACAGCATGATGAGCGCGATCGGGCTTTTAATGCTTTTCCCTCTGCTGTGGCTGCTCAGCACCTCCCTCAAATCCCCCACCGAAAACATCTTTCAATTTCCCCCGCAACTGTGGCCGCAACAGCCAACCCTCGAAAACTTCATCAAAGTTTGGCAAACCAACCCCTTCGGCCGCTACCTGTTCAACAGCAGCCTGATTGCGGGCCTCACAGTTAGCATCAACGTTTTGTTTTGCGCCCTCGCCGCTTACCCCTTGGCCCGACTCAACTTTCGCGGGCGTGAAGCCATATTAATTACCATCATTTCCACAATCATGATTCCCTTCCAAATCGTGATGATTCCCCTATATGTATTGACAGTACAACTAGGACTAAAAAATAGTTATTTAGGCGTGATTTTTCCCGGATTAGCCTCAGCCTTCGGCATATTTTTATTGCGGCAAGCATTCCTAGCAGTTCCCAAAGAATTAGAAGAAGCCGCCCGCATTGATGGCTGTAGCGAATTAGGCATTTGGTGGCACGTCATGATTCCGGCAATTAAGCCGGCTTTAGTCACTTTAGGGATTTTCGTATTTATCGGTTCTTGGAGCGACTTTCTGTGGCCGCTGCTAGTTTTAGACAGACCGGAATATTACACATTACCATTAGGTGTAGCTAATTTAGCAGGGACATTTTCCTTAGATTGGCGTTTAGTTGCGGCGGGTTCTATTATTTCTATTGTACCAGTTTTAGGACTGTTTTTGATATTGCAAAAATACATTGTACCGACAGAAACAGCTACCGGAGTCAAGGGATAGAAGTTCGGCAACGGATTCGGTAACGGATTTAACGGATAGAAGTTCGGCAGCGGATTTTGTAACGGATTTAACGGATAGAAGTTCGGTAGCGGATTTTGTAACGGATTTAACGGATATAATCAATATACAATCCACAGGTTTTTGTAATTTTAAAATTACTAGCCGTCGTGGTAGTTGCTATCATCTAGAATCAGGCTAAACCCAAAATTAATCTGCGTTTATCCGCGTCTATCTGCGGCTTTAAAAATGTTAAACTAAAAACTCAAAACTTCCCTCGAGTAGCCAAGATTATTTGCGATGTACGAACTGCCAGAAATCCGCTGGATTGTTAACCGCGCTGCGGTCATAGATGGGATCGTAGGATTCGCAAATGCGATCGATACCAAGAACTGGCAAAAATTGCGATCGCACTCTAAACTCCAAACCTATAGCGGTTCTCAAGCGTGGTGAGGTATGCCCATAGCCCATAGCCCATAGCCCTATGCCCATAGCCCTATGCCGGATAGTACCTCATCTTTCTGAGAAAGGCTATATAACATCCGTTACATCCGTTACATCCGCTACAAAATTCGTTGCCGAACCTTCTGCTATTCCTCTACCTCGGAGTAAAAACCGCACTAGGATAAGCAATTCGCTTGTGATTGAACTGTTCCCAAACCCGCACAAAAATCTCCGCAATTAGAGACATATCCTCCCGCGTCAAACCCGAATCAATCAACTGATTATCCTGCCAGCGAGCTCTCAAAATCCGATTAACCATATTCAAAGCTTCTTCGTGAGTAGCATCCTTGAGCGATCGCAAAGCGGCCTCACAAGAATCCGCCACCATCAAAATACCCGTTTCTCGTGACTGCGGAATCGGCCCATCGTAGCGAAAATCCTCCTCCCTCACTTCCCGACTTTTAATGGTTAATGTTGTTGAATTATTCCCATTGGCCAAAGCAATCTTTAAATCTTCTATTTCTTGGGCAGCAATTTGCTTTGCTTGGTGATAGAAATAAGCAATCAACATCGTCCCTTGATGTTCAGGAATAAACGCTTGAATCGCCTTCGGCAATCGATGTTTGCGTGCCATCACCAACCCTTCACTAACGTGCTTTTTAATAAACTGGGCACTCGCCCAAGGGTCATTAATTTCATCATGTTTGTTGCCGCCGCTCATTTGATTTTCGCAAAATCCGATTGGGTCGTGCATTTTGCCAATATCGTGGTATAATGTGCCAGTTCTAACCAGCTCCACATTGCAGCCAAGCTCCCGCGCCGCCGCCTCCGCTAAACTAGCCACAAACAATGTGTGCTGAAAAGTCCCCGGAGCCTCCGCAGCCAATCTCTTCAACAGCGGGCGATTGGGATTAGCTAGTTCCGCCAGTCGGATTGGGGTGATCAAGTCAAAAACGTGTTCTAGATAAGGGCTGATGCCCAGAGCGACAACGCTCCAAGCCAAACCAGCTAAACCTTGGGAACCTACGGTACCGAGCAAAACGTACCAAATAGAACCCGAAGCAGCACTAGCAATTAAAGTCCCCACCAGATAAACCATGCCCTGAGTTAAGCCGATCGCGACACCCAACAGAGCCAACTCCTCGCGCGATCGCAACCGCCCCGCCACCACAGCGCCCAGCAACCCCGCCGCAGCGCTCGCCACCAAATGAATCAAGTCGAGTTCTAAGCCAATGGGTAGCACCACCGACAGCAGCCCCACCACACTCACTCCCACCGCCGAACCGTAGAAGCCACTTGCTAAAATCCCGATCGCAGGCAAACTCGTCCAAGGCAGCCCCAAACTCACCAACACTGGCGCACTCAAAGTCAACAACAACAGCAGCAAATGATCTCTCCGGCGCAAGCGGTAATGCCTCTCCACCAACAGTACGATCGCAATTGCCGCCCCAACTAAGCACACAAACGTCGCCAGCCCCAGCCAATTCACACCCCGCCGACTCAAACCGAAATAGTCCAGCAACACGAAATCTTGTTGCGAGATTTCTTTTCCTTCTCGAACAATGATCTCGCCCTGTTCTACTTTGATCGTTACCAGTTTCACCTTTTGGGCCGCCAATTCAGCTAGCTGTTTAGTTTCTTCAGGATCTCGCACCAGATTGGGCTGCAAAATCGCTGTTAAACCTTCCACCGCCAAAGCTTGCGACGGCACTGGCACCGAGTCTGCCACTTGCAGTCTCACAGCTTCCTTTAAAATAGCTTTGGGCAAACCCTGGGGAATGCCTTGAGCCAGCATTCTTTTTGCTACCCGACTCATACCGATTTGCGTTTTCTCCCAAGCTGCATCGGACAAATCAAACAGGGAAGTATCATAAATTAGTCCCAGCCGGGAAACGGATTTTGTCTCCATCGCGTCCAAAGCCTTGAGATAGCGCCCACGAGCTTCTGAGATACTGTCTGTTAGGTTTTTGAAATCTGCTGTGGAGACTGATCGACTATAAGCTTGCAGTTGAGCTACAGCATCTTGTTGAGGTTGATTCCCCGAGGGCTTCGCAATTCCAGGCGACTCTAAACTTAAGGGCCCAGAAGTTGCACTACCGTCTCCCACTTGCGCTAGGATCGATCGCCACTCCCACTCTGGACAGCTTCGCAGGTAAAACTGAACGTCTGTTGAGAGCGCTTCTGCTCTGGCTAAAGGCAACGAGCCGATCGCCTGCCGCAGTTCGGTGCCTTGTTGCAAAAATTCTTGCAACTCTTGATAGATTTGGCGATCGGCGATCGAGTCCAGCATCAATATCGCTACAGCCCCAATCCGCGCTGCTTTCCGCTGTTCTTCAGTAGTTTTGAGATCCGGGACGTTAGCACTAGCCGGGGCCTTAATCGTCTGAGGAGCTTTTGTTCCTACGTCTAGTTTCGGTTGGTTGTAGAAACGGTGCCCCAGAGTGCTGCTGAGAGAAATTACGGCGACGAGCGCCAATACGGGGGAACGAGCTTGATTTTTGAGGTACGATTTGGCAGTTTTACTTCCAGAAGCAGTAAAACTATCGGGTCGAGCGAATTTCTTCAGCGAAAAACGGTTCAGGAGAGAACCGCCAGGGCGGTTCTCTCCGAGGGCTGCGCTAACGGGTTGTTGTGTGTAGCCATCATTTTTCACCTTAGCAGTGTGTTGGCGCAGCGAGTGAGCAGCCCCTAGCTGCTCGATGTGCCGCATCAATGAGGAGAGGGTATTCATAAAAATCTCAGTCTCTTTAGAGCCCAGAGGATGTCAAGCCGAAGATAAAGGACTTTTGCGCTTGTTTGTAGGTACGAGCTTCTGTAGGGACACGGCGAGTGCCTTAGTCCCTACGGCATTCGCTCCCGATCGAGGTGTACTTCATAAACCGGGGATACGCTGTATCAATTTTGAATTGTTAATGTTTGATGTCTAATTTCTAATTTCTGATATCTCATAGAAAAATGTGGTAAGCCCGAAACTCAGTGTATTTAGAGATGATGCCTAATCACATAAGGTGCAGCCACCACTGGTGGCATGACTGGGGGTTCTGGTTCGGAGTCTGAGCTGTAAAATCCAGTCCAGACAGCAAACAGGTTATTGGCTAGCTGTTCGATTTTGGCATCGTTGCCGGTTAACCAGACCGAGGGTTCTCGGCCCTCAGCAGCCCAGCGCGATGCAACCGCAGCCGAGTATCTATATCGCCATTCTACAGGAATCGCCACAGCACCATTGTAAGCTCCAGACAAAGCTCCCGTTAGCGAGCAGGTTAGGGGGGCTGCGATGCCACACCGCGCCGCCCGAAAAACGGACAAACGCAAGTCTTCTGGGGTACTCAGGAAACAATAGAAAGCGATCGCCATAGGAATAAAATTTTCCGGCTTGACAAATGAGTTCGTTTGTGATTTTTTTTCACTCTCGTCCGGGCGCTCTTGCAAAGCGATTGCGCTCTTACACAGGTGGGTTATGGCTCTTTCTAAATCGGCTCCCTGTTCTAATAATATTTGTACTTGGGACAGCAGCTCTGTTAAAGCATTCTCTGTTACTAGGTAAGTAATTGTTTGAGGAATTGCCGTCGCGGGGTCAAGTTTTTCTTTGAGCGATCGGGCGATCGCATAGCCGACTGCTAAAACTCCTGTATGACATTCTGAATCGCTTTGGTTTTGCCAAACATCTGTCGCCAGCATGAGTTTTTCTCGCAGCTTCGCTTTATTTTCGTGAAAAAACATCGCTGTTGGCAATGCAGCAACCGCAGCTTCACAAGGATGAAGTAAGCTTTTACCTTCTGTGTTTTGCCGATAGTAAACCTCAGACTGAGCAAATGCTTCCCAAGTATCGCGCCAATCTTTTAAATCTAAACCGCCGCACCGAATTAAACTTTGAGCGCACGCTACAGCAAGCCTCCCGCACTCGGATGAGTTTTTGCCCGTTTGGAGTTTGCCGTTGGACGATTTCGGGCTTGAATTGGCCCCTGTCAGTGGCAAATGTTGGTGTTTAGTCAGCTTTAAAATCGGTTGCAACTCCCCTGTTTCCGCTACAATACCCAATAGTTGATTCTGGTATTGAATGCCTATAAAATTTCCCAAAGCCGAGCCGAGTAAGGTTCCTTGAAACTTGCTTGACAGAGAATGCCGCATATTAATTGGGAATTGGGAATTGGGAATTTATTATTTTATCCGATCGCAATTATATCCCCGATAACTTATGCGAAGTCGGGTATCTGGGTATTCATTGACATACCTCCTCGTCCTAGAAGGACGGGGCTCCTACCCCCATTTTTCGGTAAATTTTCAGTTCTTTTTCAAGTGCTCGGCTAGAGCTTGCAGCCCCAGGCGATAACTATCTGAGCCAAAACCGCTGATTTGCCCGATCGCGACTGGCGCTATAAACGAATGATGCCTAAAATCTTCCCGCCGATAGATATTGCTCAGATGAACTTCTACCGCCGGGAGATTTACGGCTGCGATCGCGTCCCTAATTGCCACACTCGTGTGAGTATAAGCTCCAGCATTAATCAAAAGGCCTTGGTGCTGCCCTAACATCGAATGAATTGCATCCACCAAGACTCCTTCATGATTAGACTGCTGAATTGAGACTTTCACCTGGAGCGCTTGCGCTTCTTGCTCTAGCAACTTGTTGATATCCTTTAAAGTCGCAGAACCATAAACTCCAGGTTCTCGCTGACCCAAAAGATTGAGATTGGGGCCGTGCAGTACCAGGATATTTAACAATTTAAAAATTTCCAGATCGACAAAATAGGTTAAAGTTTGGATTTCTATCAAAAAACCACTCTCAAACCTCAAGTTTCAAACCTCAAATCCAGTCCCGACTATCTGCGATGTCTTGGTTGGTTCACTGGAACAGGAATCGGTATCAGTTCCGGTTGAGGTTCTGGATTCACCAGTCCTTCGATCAGCTTGCGAACCCATTCCTTGATTTGTTCCAGCACCTTTTCAATGTCTTCCATTGAATGGATAGCTCCTTTTTTTATAATCTTGATTCTTAAGCCGACGGCGAATCCTCTTAAAACAAGCAAGCATAACCATGAAATCAACAGTCAAACTTGCATTCTCTGGGCCGGTTGTTGTGAGCAACGGGGAGAGTGAGTATATTTGCCAATCAGTCCTATCTTATTATCATAACGAATCTTTACAGATAATCAAGAGGGTAACGGCAAATTACAGAAGTGTTTCAGAGAAAAAAGTCTTAAATAAAGCTTAAGATTTCTAGACACTCTTGACAATTTACAATTTACTTCAGATTTTTTGAGCTTTTGCCAGCAAGATTTGGCGTCGGAGTCGATCGAGCGCAGTACAAGCACTCAGATTTCTAATCCAATCGCGGCTTCGCGCATCGCCAAAGCGGTATTCAAAACTCTCTACCTCGCCCCCTGGCCCCGCTAAACCGATATAAACCAGTCCCACAGGCTTAGAATCAGTACCACCTCCAGGCCCGGCGATGCCTGTAATACTCAATCCCCAACTCGTATTAAGACTAGCCTGCACTCCCGCAGCCATTTGTTTGGCTACTTGGTGGCTGACAGCACCATATTCGCTTAAATCTTCCGGCTTGACATTTAATAATCTTTCCTTAACCTGATTATCGTAAGAAATAATCCCGCCTAAAAAGTAGCTCGAACTGCCGGCAATATTAGTCAGCATCGCCCCCAATCCTCCTCCAGTGCATGATTCAGCTACACTGAGAGTCTCCCCGCTATCAAGTAACAATTGACCGACAGTTGAAGCGAGGGTATCAGTATCGGCACCGTAACAGTCTAGACCGGCGATTTGTCGCAACTGTTGTTCGATCGGGCTAATTAAGTTTTTCGCCGCCGCTTCCGACTCAGCACAGGCTGAAATTCGCAGCTTGACTTCGCCATGATTGGCATAGGGAGCAACAGTAGGATTAGTTAAATTCAGAA
>Ga0335395_10000999_pt1 | contig 17961 bp, 13 predicted proteins | sample MAT02_FD_205744 | JGI IMG/M metagenome (GOLD analysis project Ga0335395, IMG submission 205744) | Freshwater microbial communities from Lake Fryxell liftoff mats and glacier meltwater in Antarctica - MAT-02 (spades assembly) (version 2) ...
CATCGAGAAGCGGACACTCGCCCAGGGCCTCACCCACCGCAGCGCGGATGCTCGGTGCATCGCGCCCGATCAGCACCACCGCTCGCGCGTACCTTGCCAGCGCCTCACCCAATGGCGCGAAGTCTTGGCCTTTGCCGTCACCACCCAGAATGACCACCAGGCGCCGCTCGACACCCAGACCGATGATCGCCGCCAGCGTGGCACCCACGTTGGTGCCTTTGCTGTCGTCGAAATACTCGACGCCATCGATGATGCCCACCGGCTCGACCCGATGCGGTTCGCCTCGGTACTCGCGCAGAGCATGCAGCATCGCGCCCAGCGCAGCGCCCGTGCTGGTGGCCAGGGCGAGTGCCGCCAGTGCGTTGGCGGCGTTGTGGCGGCCTCGAATGCGCAGCGCATCCACCGGCATCAGGCGCTGAAAGTAGAAGTCGTCGGCCTCGTCCGCGAACAAGGCCCCCACGCTGGCCGCTGCTCGTGTGCCGCTGCCCCCCGAGGGAGCTGCCGCGCCTTGGGGCGGCCCGACCGCCCGGCGACCGCGCTTGCGCGTTTCATCCAGCGCCAGCGCGCGCACCAGCCAGTCCATGCCACCCACCGACTCGATGCCCCAGTCGCCAACGCGGGTCGGTGCGTCCAGCCCAAAACTGGCCCAGGCGCGCGCAGGCTGCTGGCGGTTGCGCCCAGCCAGCTTGACGGTGACCAGGCCTGGCTGCATAGCCATCACGCGAGCGTCGTCGCGGTTAAGCAGCATCAGGGCTTGCTGACCCAGCACCGCCGCCTTGGCTGCCGTGTAGGCAGCCAAGTTGCCGTGCCAATCCAGATGGTCTTCGCTGACGTTGAGCATCGTGGCTGCCGTGGGCAGCGCGTCCCACGCGCCACCGGCCACGCCATCGAGCTGGAAGCTGGACAGCTCTAGCACCCAGACCGCTGGCAGGTGCGGTGGCAGCGGCACCTTGGCGGGCGGTGGCACCAGCAAGGGGGCTTCTCCGCCATCACTGGCTTTTGAATCGATGGGGTTGGCCGCAGGCTCATCCTCGGCATGGTCCTGTGTGTCGCCGGTATCGCCGGTGTCATCGCCAGCCGCCACAGGCGCTGGATCGACCCCAGGCGAAGCGTGTTCTTCGGCAGGCTCAGCCAGCGCCTTCTCGGCCCCCAGCCGATTGGCCTCACGCTCAGCCTCCACCTCGCCGTCCAGCGCCTGCGCCAACACATCCAACAGCGCTGGGCCGATGTTGCCCGCCACAGCAGTGCGCACGCCCGCGCGTTGCAGCAGCAGGCCGGTCAGCGCGGTTACCGTGGTTTTGCCGTTGGTGCCGGTGATGGCGAGCACCTGCGGGTGATAAGGCCATGCCTCGCGTTGCGCCAGTTCGCGCAGCGCAAGGGCAAACAGATCGAGCTCGCCGAGCCAGGCCACGCTGTGGGCCTGCGCCCAGTCGCGCAGCGGTGCGAGCTGTTGTGGCAGCAGGCCCGGACTGCGCGCGATCACCTGCCAAGGCGCCTGGGCCAACAACGCAGCGTCCAGCGGGCCGCTGCGGAACTGGGCTGCTGGACATTCGGCAAGCAGCGCAGCCAGTTGCGGCGGGGTCTCGCGCGTGTCGGCCACCGTCACCTGCGCACCCTGACGCAGACACCAACGCGCCATCGCCAGGCCGGAGATGCCCAGGCCCAGGATCAGAATATGGCTGCCATTGAGATGGTTCACGCAAGCCCTCCGCGCAAGGGCGTCTCGCGCCAGCGCACGCCGTCGAACCGGATTTGCCGGGCAGCAGGCGTGGCCCCCTTGAGGGGGGATGCGGCCACACGAAGTGGGCAAGCGACGGGGGTGGGCCTGTTCATCGCAGCTTCAACGTGGAAAGACCAACCAGACACAGCAGCATGGTGATGATCCAGAAGCGCACCACCACCTGCGTTTCTTTCCAACCCTTCTTCTCGAAGTGGTGGTGCAGCGGGGCCATCTGGAACAGACGCTTCCCCTGGCCGTAGCGGCGTTTGGTGTACTTGAAATAACCCACCTGCAGCATCACCGAAATGGCTTCGACCACAAAGATCCCGCCCATGATGGCCAGCACAATTTCTTGCCGAACGATGACCGCGATGGTGCCCAGAGCGCCGCCCAGCGCCAGCGCACCGACATCGCCCATGAACACCTGCGCCGGGTGCGTGTTGAACCACAGAAAGGCCAAGCCGGCGCCGGCCATGGCGGCGCAAAAAATCAGCAATTCACCCGCGCCGGGGATGTGGGGCATCAGCAGGTAGCGCGCGAACACCGCGTTGCCAGTCAGGTAGGCGAACACGCCCAGCGTCGAGCCCACCATCACCACCGGCATGATGGCCAGGCCGTCGAGGCCGTCGGTGAGGTTGACCGCGTTGCTGGAGCCGACGATGACCAGATAGGTCATCACCACAAAGCCGAACACGCCCAGCGGGTAGCTGATTTCCTTGAAGAACGGCACCAGCAAGCCGGCCTGCGGCGGCAGGTCCACCGTGAAGCCCGAGGTGACCCATTCGATGAACAGCTGAAAGACCCGCAGGTTGCTGGTCTCGGAGACACTGAACACCAGATAGAACGCAGCCAGCAGGCCAATCACCGATTGCCAGAAATATTTTTCGCGCGAGCGCATGCCTTCGGGGTCTTTGTGGACCACCTTGCGCCAATCGTCCACCCAGCCGATGGCACCGAAACCCAGCGTCACCAGCAGCACGATCCACACGAAGCGGTTCGACAAATCGAACCAGAGCAACGTGGACACAGCGATCGCGAACAGGATCAGCACACCGCCCATGGTCGGCGTGCCGCTCTTGCTCAGGTGGCTTTGCATCGCGTACTCACGAATCGGCTGGCCGATCTTGAGTGCGGTCAGGCGGCGGATGAAATACGGTCCGGCCACCAGCCCAATGATCAGCGCGGTCATCGCCGCCATCACCGCGCGAAAGGTGAGGTACTGGAACACCCGCAGAAAACCGAATTCGGGTCCCAGCGTTTGCAGCCATCCGGTCAGACTAAGCAGCATGCGTCGCGTCCTTGTGTTCTTGATGCGTGACGCCCAGCGCTTGCAGTGCCTGCACCACGCGCTCCATGCACATGAAGCGCGAGCCCTTCACCAGCACGCTGTGCGGCGCCTGTGCGCCGGCTGCAGCCACCACAGCGGCAATGTGAGAGACCAGTGAATCGACCTCGTCCCAGTGGGTGGGTGCTGGCTCACCAGCGGCGAGCAGGGCTTCGCAGGCCTGGCGCATCCAGTCGCCCGCGACATGCACGGCGTCGATCCCGCGCGCCTGGGCGTGGCGCAGCACCTCCAGGTGAAACGCCAGACCTTGCTCGCCCACCTCGCCCATGTCGCCGAGTGCCAGCAGGTGCGGCGCAGGCAGCTCGGCCAACACGTCGATGGCGGCGAGCACCGAATCGGGGTTGGCGTTGTAGCTGTCGTCGATCAGGGTGAGCGTGTGGTCGGGCAGCGGCACGGCCAGCGCGCGCGAGCGGCCACCGACCGGCTCGAACGCAGACAGCCCGCGCGCGATCGCGGCCAGCGGCACGCCCGCCGCCACCGCGCAGGCGGCTGCGGCCATGGCGTTGCGCAGGTTGTGGCGCCCGGCCACATGCAAGGTGCAGCGCTCGGCGCCCAGCGGCGTGGTGAAGTGCAGATCCCAGGCGTTGCCTTGCCAGGTCGCGCTTTGCACGTGGACAGCGGCACCGGTATCGGTATCGGTGTCGCTGAAGGTGATGACCCGGCGCACACCGGCCAGCTCGCGCCAGATCGGGGTGTGCGCCTCGTCGCTCGGGAACACCGCCACGCCGTCGTCGGCGAGCGCCGCGATCACCGCACCGTTCTCGCGTGCCACCGCTTCCACCGAGACCATGAATTCCTGGTGCTCGCGTTGGGCGTTGTTGACCAGGGCCACGGTGGGCTGGGTGATCGCGGCCAGGGTGGCGATTTCACCCGGGTGGTTCATGCCCAGCTCGATCACCGCCATCTGGTGCGACGGCAGAAGCTTGAGCAGCGTGAGCGGCACGCCGATGTCGTTGTTGAAGTTGCCGCGGGTGGCGTGAGCGGCCTCACCAACGGCGGTTCGCAGGATCGACGCGATCATCTGCGTCACCGTGGTCTTGCCGTTGCTGCCGGTGACCGCGATCAAGGGCAGGGTGAACTGAGCGCGCCACAGGCGGGCCAACTCGCCGAGCGCTTGTCTGCTGTTCGACACCTCCACACCCACCAGACCGACCGAGGCCAGGCCCGACTCGGCCAGCGCAGCCACCGCGCCTTGGCCGTGCGCTTGCGGTAGGAAGTCATGGGCATCGAAACGCTCGCCGCGCAAGGCCACAAACAGGTCGCCTGGTTGCAGGCTGCGGGTGTCGGTGTTGACCCGCATGATCGCCAGCGCGGTCAACACCGCAGCGTCGCCGACCACGCGGGCACCCGTGAGTTGCAGCAGCAAAGCGGCGATCGGCTTCATGCGCTGGCTCCTTGCTGAGCACTGCGGCGCGCAAGCGCGGCAGCGGCGTGTGCCTGATCGGAGAACGGCCGCTTGATGCCCTGAATTTCCTGGTAATCCTCGTGGCCCTTGCCAGCGATGAGCACCACGTCGGCCGGCTGCGCGCACCGCACCGCCAACGCGATGGCTGCTGCGCGGTCGGGCTCGATGCGGGCCTCTCCTGCGCGCTGCAAGCCCGCCTGCATCTGCAGCAGGATGGCCAGCGGGTCTTCGCTGCGCGGGTTGTCGCTGGTGAACACGGTTTGCGCCGCTTCGCGCTCGGCCACGGCTGCCATCAGCGGGCGCTTGGAGGCGTCGCGGTCGCCGCCACAGCCGATCACCGCCCAGAGCACCCCACCCCGCCGCTTGGCCACCGGCTGCAGCGCTTGCAAGGCTTTTTCCAATGCGTCGGGCGTGTGGGCGTAGTCCACCAGCACCAGTGGTGCGGCCTCGGCTGCCGGTACCTGCTCCATGCGACCAGGCACCGGCGTCAGCGCGTGGCAAGCGCGCACGGCATCGTCCAGTGGCAAGCCCAACGCGCGCACCGCGCCCAGCACGCAAACCAAATTCGCAAGGTTGTAGCGACCCACCAGTGGCAGCGCGAGTGGGTGCGAGGCGCGCACCGTGCCAGCTGTGTCGCGCTCGACCACGGTAAGCCGCATGCCAGAACGGGTCACCGCGATGCCAGCAGCGCTCAGGCGCGGGGCTTCGCTGCCGGCTTCCAGGCCCACGGTCCACAGATCCAGACCACGCTCTCGCACCCGTTCTGCCAGCCCAGCGCCGCGCGGATCGTCGAGGTTGACCACCGCCGCAGCCAGACCAGGCCAGTCGAACAGACTGGACTTGGCCGCCCAGTAGGCGTCCATGCTGTTGTGAAAGTCGAGGTGGTCCTGGGTAAAATTGGTGAACACCGCCACGCGGACCTGGGTGGCGTTCAGGCGCCCCTCCACCAGACCGATCGAAGAGGCCTCCAACGCGACCGCGCGCACGCCCTGCTCGCTCAAGGATCGCAGACTCATCTGCAGGCGCACCGGGTCGGGCGTGGTGAGACCGGTCGACACCAAGGTGCTGGGCGCCCCAACAGCCCGCGGCGGCTGGCCGATGCCCAGCGTGCCGATCACCGCGCAGGGTCGCTCCAGCGCAGAGAGCAATTGCGCGGTCCACCAGGCACAAGAGGTTTTGCCGTTGGTGCCGGTGATCGCTACCACCGCCATGTTCGCGCTCGGCTCGTTGTAAAAAGCGCTGGCGATCGGGCCCGCGAGTGCCTTCAAGCCGGGCACCGGCAGCACGCGGTCATCAGCGAAACCAAACGCCTCGGCGCCCGCCTGCTCCACCAACACCGCCGAGCACCCGCCGGCCAGCGCATCGGCCACGAAGCGCCGCCCATCGGTGGCTGCGCCGGGCCAGGCAATGAAACCGTCGCCCGGCTGCAGCTGGCGGCTGTCGCACTGCAGCCCACCGCTGACGCGCGCTTGGAGCCAGCTGGCAATCGCTGCGGGTTCGCGCAAGGTCTTCATCAGAAAGACTCCTCAACGAATTCGGTCACGATCTGCGGCTTGACGCTCATGTCGGGCTGAACACCCAAAATGCGCAGCGTTTGCTGCACCGTCGCGCTGAACACCGGCCCGGCAACCACGCCGCCGTAGTAAGCCCCGTTCGTGGGCTCGTCGATCATCACGGCGACCACGATACGGGGCGACTCCACCGGTGCCAGACCAACGAAAAAAGCCCGGTATTTCTTATCGGCGTAGCCCTTGCCCTCTTGCTTTCGCGCAGTGCCGGTCTTGCCTGCCACCGAGTAGCCCATGGTTTGGGCTTGGGGCGCGGTGCCACCGGTGGTGGCCGCCATCTGCAGCATCTCGCGCACAGCGCGGGCGTTTTCTTCACTGAACACCCGCACGCCATGGGCAGGAGCTTGGTTTTTCAGCATGCTGACGGGGATCAGCTCGCCATCGCGCGCGAAGATGGTGTAAGCGTGGGCCAGCTGAAACAGCGAGGCTGAGAGGCCGTAGCCGTAGCTCATGGTCGCCTGCTCGATCGGACGCCACGATTTGTAGGGTCGCAGCCGACCGCTCACCACGCCGGGAAACGGCAGCTGCGGTTTTTGGCCGAAACCGGCCTCGGCATAGGTTTCCCACATCTCGCGCGGCTGCATCTGCATGGCCATCTTGACCGTGCCCACGTTGCTCGATTTCTGGATGATCTGGTTGACGGTGAGCAGGCCGTGGGGATGCGAGTCGGAAATGGTGGAGCCACCGATCTGGAGGCGCCCGGGCGCGGTCTGAATTTGTGTCGTCGGCGTGACCATGCCCTTCTCCAGCGCCAGCGCAGCGATGAATGGCTTCATGGTCGAGCCGGGCTCGAAACTGTCGGTCAGCGCGCGGTTGCGCAGTTGCTCGCCGGTGAGGTTGCGCCGGCGATTGGGATCGAAGCTCGGATAGTTGGCCAGCGCCAGCACCTCGCCGGTGACCGCGTCGAGAACCACCGCGCTGCCCGCCCGGGCCTTGTGGGCCAGCACCGCTTCGCGCACCTTCTGGTAAGCGAAGTACTGCACCTTGCTGTCGATGGAGAGCTGCAGGTCGGGGCCGTCCAGCGGCGGGATCACGTCGCGCACATCCTCCACCACCCGGCCCAGTCGGTCTTTGATGACCCGGCGTGAACCGTTCTTGCCCGAGAGTTGCTGGTTGAACGCCAGCTCCACGCCCTCCTGCCCCAGGTCCTCCACGTTGGTGAAGCCCACCACATGGGCGGCGGCCTCGCCCTCGGGGTATTCGCGCTTGTACTCGCGGCGCTGGTAAATGCCGGGAATGGCGAGCGCCGCGATCTGCTTGGCCACCGGCTCGTCGACCTGGCGCTTGATCCAGACAAAGGTTTTGTCCTGCACGGCCAACCGCTTCTTCAGGTCGGCCAGCGGCATCTCCAGCAACTTGGCCAACTCGGGCAGTTTCAAGCTGGCCTTGTCCACGTCCTCGGGTATCGCCCAGATGCTCTGCGCCACCACGCTGGACGCCAGGATCAGGCCGTTGCGGTCCAGCACCCGGCCGCGATTCGCTGGCAGCTCCAAGGTACGCGCAAACCGCACCTCCCCCTGGCGCTGGAAGAAGTCGTTGCCAAACACCTGCACATAGGCGGCGCGCCCGGCCAGACCGGCAAACGCCACCGCCAGCGCAGCGACGATGAATTTGCTGCGCCACATCGGCGTTTTGCTTGCCAGCAGCGGGCTTGCGCTGTAGTTGATGCTGCGGCTGGCACCGCGATCGGCGTTGTGGCGACGGCTCATGGTCGGGCCTCCCCTGTGGCGGGGGCAGGCAGCGCCACGTATTCCGTGATGCCTGGTGTGACCTGGCGCATCTGTAGGTGGTTGGTGGCCAGTTGCTGCACACGAGCTGAGGCGGCCTGGGCACGCTTTTGCACCGCGAGCTGCTCGTGTTCGGCGTCGAGCTTGAGGGCCTGAGACTGACCACGATCGAGCGCGGTGTAGAGGCGGCGCGACTCGTATTGCGTGTGCACCAGATACAACGCACTGACCAGCACGGCCAACAGCAGCACCAGGTTGAGCCGAATCATGGAATGGCCCCCACGCTCGTCGCTGCGCGTCCTTCGCTGGCCTTGCAGGCCGCAGCGCAGCGAGACGCTGCACTTCTTCGCATTGTCCAAGCCTGCGCAGGCAGGCTTGGAGCCGCAACGCTCAGCCCCAAGGGCGCGCGAGCTTGCTTGGGGCGGCCCGGCGCAGCGCTCAGGACTGCCCCCACGCTCGGCGCTGCGCTCATACCACCACCTCGGTGCGCGTGGCCACACGCATCACCGCGCTGCGCGAGCGCGGATTTCCCTGTACCTCGGTAGCACTAGGCATGGCGCGCGAGACATCGCGCAGTGGCATGGGGGCGGGTTCGGCGAACGGCACGCGGCGATCGACCACCGCGCGCGAATGGCCCGCCATGAATTGCTTGACCTTGCGGTCTTCCAGCGAATGAAAGCTGATCACCACCAGCCGCCCACCTTCGCGCAACACGGGCAGACTCGCGTTCAGCGCTTGTTGCAGTTCTTCCAGCTCGGCGTTGATGAAAATCCGAAAAGCCTGAAAGGTGCGCGTGGCGGGGTCCTTGCCCGGCTCGCGGGTTTTGACCGCACCAGCCACGACGGCGGCCAGTTCGCGGGTGGTTCGAAGTGGGCCTTGTTCCTGTCGACGGCGATCAATCGCCTTTGCAACCGGTGCAGCAAACCGCTCTTCGCCATAGTCACGAATGATCTCCGTCAGGGTGGGCACGTCCACGGTTTCCAGCCACTGGGCCACGCTTTGGCCACGCGTGGTGTCCATGCGCATGTCCAGCGGGCCATCGTGCCGAAAGGAAAAACCCCGCTCGGGGTTGTCGATCTGCGGTGAGCTCACGCCCAGATCCATCAGCAGACCGTCGGCACTGCCCATTCCAAGCTCACCGAGATGGGCGAAACCCTCGTGGCGGATCGCCAGTCGGGCATCTTGAGCGGCGATCTCCTGGGCTGCAGCCACAGCCTGCGGGTCTTTGTCGAAGACGGTCAACCGCCCCTGCTTGGAGAGCTGCTGCAGGATGGCACGCGCATGGCCGCCACGGCCGAAGGTGGCATCGACATAGTGTCCGTCGGGATTGATGGTGAGGGCTTGCACTGCTTCGCTCAACAGGACGGTCTGGTGGCTCCATGGGTCTTGCACAACAGGCCTTCAAAAAGAGAAATTTTTGAGCACATCGGGCATTTCGCCCTGCATGGCCTGCGCCTCTTTGGCGTGATAGGTCGGCTTGTCCCAGAGTTCAAAATAGCTGCCCATACCCAACAGCACCACCTCCTTGGTGATGCCCACGGCTTCGCGCAGCTCGGGCGAGACCAGCACCCGCCCGGTGCTGTCCATCTCCACATCGAAGGCGTTGCCCAGAAAAATCCGGCGCCACCACAAAGCCTCCATCGGCAGACGGGCCACCTCGTCGCTGAACACCTGCCAGGCCGGCTGCGGGAACACCATCAGCGAGCCGTGCGGGTGCCGGGTGATGGTGATTTGGTTGTTGGCCGCGATCAGGGCACTGCGGTGCCGGGTCGGCATCGAAAGCCGCCCCTTCGCATCCAGACTGAGTGAAGAAATTCCCTGAAACACGGCCGACTATCCTGAACGAACACTTTTCACCACTAAATTGCACTTTTTTCCACTGTATCAGGGAAATCGCCTAACTCAGAGCAAGGTCTGCATATTTTTCAATTAAATCAATCACTTAGGGCAGGTTTTCGATGTGCAAGGGCGGGTAAATATGCTGCAAAAGCAACCACTTACCGCACTCTGCACAAGTGAAATCTGAAGCTTGAGAGCATGTGGGTGGTGCGCGACAGGCTGGAATCTGTCCTGACGCGGCACGCTCAGGCAAGCATGGACAGCGAGGCGCAGCATGGCCCCGAACCGCGTGGTTGGGCTGCGGGGCCGACCGACCCACGCTGCCGCTTATGCGCTCAGAGGATGTAGCGCGACAGGTCTTCGCTGCGGCTGAGCTCGGCCAGTCGGCCGTCGACATAGGCGGCGTCGATGGTGACGGTCTGCCCTTGCAGCGTGGTGGCGCCGAAGCTCACCTCGTCGAGCAGGTGCTCCATCACCGTGGCCAGGCGGCGCGCGCCGATGTTCTCGGTGCGCTCGTTCACATCGCAGGCGATTTGGGCCAAACGCAAGATGCCTTCGGGGTGAAACACCAGCGTCACGCCTTCGGTGGCAAGCAGCGCCTGGTACTGGCGCACCAGTGAGGCGTGGGTCTGGGTCAAGATGGCCTCGAAATCGCTCACCGAGAGCGACTGCAGCTGCACCCGGATCGGGAAGCGGCCTTGTAACTCGGGAATCAGGTCGCTCGGTTTGCTGAGGTGGAACGCGCCGCTGGCGATGAACAGAATGTGATCGGTCTTCACCGGGCCGTGTTTCGTGGTCACCGTTGTGCCTTCCACCAGCGGCAGCAGGTCGCGCTGCACGCCCTGGCGCGAGACCTCGGCGCTGCCAGAATCGCTGCGCGAAGCCACTTTGTCGATCTCGTCGATGAACACGATGCCGTTTTGCTCGGTGTTTTGCAGCGCGCGCTGCTTGATCTCTTCTTCGTTGACCAGCTTGCTGGCCTCTTCGTCGACCAACAGCGGCCGGGCCTCACCAATCGTCAGGCGTCGGGTGCTGCGCTTGTCTTGCCCCATTTGGCTGAACATGCCGCGCAGCTGCTCGGCCATGTCCTCCATACCAGCCGGGCCCATGATTTCCATCGTGGGACGAGCCTCGGTCAGCTCAATCTCGATCTCGCGGTCATCCAGCTGGCCTTCGCGCAGTTTTTTGCGGAACGTCTGGCGCGCAGCACCCTCACTGGTAGCCACGACCTCTGCACCGGTGCTCGGACTCGCGTTTCGGGGCGGCGGGATCAGCACATTGAGGATGCGTTCTTCGGCGGCGTCTTCGGCCCGCGCGCGCTGTTGGCGCTTGGCGGTTTCGCGTGTTTGCTTGATCGCGATTTCAACCAGATCGCGGATGATCCCGTCCACATCCTTGCCCACATACCCAACCTCGGTGTACTTGGTGGCCTCGACCTTGATGAAAGGTGCGTCGGCCAGCTTGGCGAGGCGGCGCGCGATCTCGGTTTTGCCGACACCGGTGGGGCCGATCATCAGAATGTTCTTGGGCGTGATCTCGGGCCGCAGCTTGTCGTCCACCTGCTGGCGTCGCCAGCGGTTGCGCAATGCAATAGCCACCGCGCGTTTGGCTGCCTTCTGACCGATGATGAAACGGTCCAACTCGGAAACAATTTCCTGGGGGGTCATGGAAGACATGGGGCTCTCGGCATTCGGCAAAGGACAGTGGCCCGGGTGACAGCCACCCGACGCCAAATAAGCAGTCACAACACCTCGACGGTGTGGTTCATGTTGGTGTAAATACACAGCTCGCCAGCAATCGCAAGCGACTTGCGCACCACCTCTTCGGCGCTCAGATCGGTGTGGTCGATCAGCCCTTTGGCGGCCGCCTGCGCATAGGCGCCGCCGGAGCCGATCGCCACGATACCGTGTTCGGGCTCCAGCACATCGCCGTTGCCGGTGATGATGAGCGCTGCGGTGCGGTCGGCCACCGCCAGCATCGCCTCCAGGCGCCGCAGCACCCGGTCGGTGCGCCAGTCGCGGGTGAGCTCGATGGCAGCGCGCACCAGATGGCCTTGGTGTTTCTCCAGCTTGGCCTCGAAGCGTTCGTACAGCGTGAACGCATCGGCGGTGGCGCCGGCGAAGCCCGCCAACACCTGGTCGTGGTGAAGTTTGCGCACCTTTCGCGCGGTGCCCTTGACCACGATGTTGCCCAGCGTCACTTGCCCATCGCCACCAATGGCCACCTGCACCCCGTCGGACGTCTGGCGCCGGACGCAGAGAATGGTGGTGCCGTGAAACTGTTCCATCTGGAGATGCTTGCCTGTGTGAAAAAAGGGGGGTCAGTCGTTGCGCAGCACAACACGCGCGAACTCGGTGATACCGATGACATGAAAAAAAGCGGAGATCAAGCGGTGCGCGTCGACAAACTGCACCATGCGGCCTTGGGCATGGTGTCCCGATGCCCAATTGAGCAGGGTACCCGCAGCCGAAAAGTCGACCCGAATCAAATTGCGACAAGAAATGATCATCACGTCGGCACCGACCAGCCGCTGCTCCAGCGCCTCCAAGATGTTCTGCGGATCGCCCCGGATTTCACCTGAAAGCTCCACCAAACCCACCTGATTGAAATCGGACTGTTGGCTGTCCAGCCACGACTCGTTGGGGGGTTGGGAGGGTACCCGCTCCAGCACCGACTCGCCCAGCACCGACTGCCCATCATCGGACGACGCTTCACCGACAAGATTTTGAAAGTGGCAGCGCGGCGCCTCCCAACCGGGCGGCGAGACCTCATAGGTCACACAGAAATCCAGCGCAGTCAGCTCAAACTCGTCGGCGCGGTTCATCACACGCAACACCGCCATGCGCAACTCCCACCAGAGCTGCTCGACATCGTTGCGGCCCGAGGGTGTGCTGGACTTGAGCACACCACGCAGGGAAGCGATACCCAGGCAACGCAGCTCCAGGTCCTGATCGCCCCACAAAGTGAACATGCCCAGCAGCGCACGCGCGGCCTTGATGTCGATCGATTCCAGCGGCGACCAGTCCAGCACCCAGGGTTGGGGCGCGCGCGACAGCACTTTTTGCATCGTGCCCACCGCGTGCGTATCGAGCTTGGGCTCAGACACCCAGACAGCGCGCGCTGACGCCGTCGACGGGGTGTAGGTCTTGCCGGTAAGCCGCCCAACCAGCTCGGGCATGTCGTACCACTGCGGCGCAGAGCGGCTGAAGCGGTTCACAAAATCCACCGCGCGGCTCTCAAACGGCGCGAGCTGACCGGTGGCGCGGTACAGATCGAACAGGGCCAGCCAGTCGTCGATCTGGTCGATGCGGGTACCGCCCTCGCTCACCGCTTCCGACAAGCCTTGTTCGGCGCCGCTGTCGTCGCCATTGGCAAAACGGATCGCTGCCTCTTCCACCTCGGGATCCTGCGCCACAGCCTGAACGTCGAGCGCGAAGAAGTCCGAGGCCGAAAAACTGGCACTTTGACCGCCGGGTGTGCCCGACGAAGCGCCAGAAATTGCCATCAGTCCCGTGCGCGAAGGCAGCTGCGCCGATCCCATTGGGGAGGTGTCTGCAGACTCGTTGCCTTGGGCGGGCAGTCCACAGCGAGGTGCTGGATCGGCAGCCATGGCACTGGCCTCGTGGCCGGTGATCAAGGACGGGCTGTCGGTTTTGGCGTATTGGCGGGCATGCTGCTCTGCTTGCGCGCCATCGGCTGCCAAAGGTTTGCCCGCCTCGCTTTGGCGGGCGAGTGGGACGCCGCCAGGGCCAGTGACCAAAGAATCTGGGCCCTTGGTTTTCCACCACTGCATCGACATCTGGGCTTCGATCTCGTCGATTTTCTTGAGCGTCATCACCCGATCGTCTGGCTTGGCTGGCAGACTGCTTTGAAAGAACGATGGACGCAGCCCCTGGCTGGCTTCGGTGGTTCCCTCGCGGCTGCGGATCTTGCGCAGCATGTCGAACTCGCGCTTGCGCACAAAGTCGTTGCGCCGCTTGCGCTCGATCATCTCTTTGAGGGCGGTCTTGCTGTAACCGCTCTCGCGGTCGGCACTGCGGGTGTCGAGATCTGTCCAGCTCGTGGTCGGATTGCGAACAAACCTCGCGACCTTGGAGAGAAAACCACCGTTGGAGTCGTCCTTTGCCATGGCGTGAGGTTACCGGAAGTCAGAAGGGCTGAGAGCGAGAAATACCAGCCTCAATCGCCGAACATCTTCTGCTTGAGCTCGCGGCGCTGCTGCGCTTCCAGCGAGAGGCTGGCGGTGGGGCGGGCCATGAGACGGCCAACACCAATGGCTTCGCCGGTTTCGTCGCAATAGCCATATTCGCCATTGTCGATACGCCCGATGGCCTGCTCAATTTTTTTGAGCAGCTTGCGCTCGCGGTCGCGGGTGCGCAGCTCCAGCGCATGTTCTTCTTCGATGGTCGCGCGATCGGCCGGGTCGGGCACGACCACTGTGTCTTCGCGCAGGTGCTCGGTGGTCTCGCCAGCGTTGGCCAGCATGTCGGCGCGCAGCTGGATGAGCTTGCGCCGGAAATAGCCCAACTGCAGCTCGCTCATGTACTCGTCGTCCGGCATCGCCATGATGTCTTCGTCGGTCAGCTGATCAACAGCCAAGGTCTTCCAGTTATTGGCGCGCTTAGGATCTTTGCGGATGGCAGAGGGGACGGGAGGCGTCATGACAACACGTTCGTTCGTGATGGAAAAAGTGGCTTTGGCAGCGTCGGGTGCGTGGGTTGGCACCACATCGGCCTGGGTCATCTGCTCCATCATCACTTTTTTGGCGGCCCGCTTGCCCAGCGGGCGGGGCGTGGGCTCCACGGCGGCCTGAGTCGCCTGCGCCTTGGACGGGGCCGATTTGGTGACCGCAACCACGGACTTGGTCGCTGGCGCAGCGGCGGCTGGCTTGGTTGGTTTGGCTGGTTTGGGCGCAGCGACAGCCTCTGGCTTGCTGTCTGCTGGCGCCTTGGCGCTGGTTTGGGTGGCGGGTTTGGTCACTGGCTTGGATGCGGTTGAAGGGACAGGGCGCGCAAGTGTCTCCGAAGATGTCTTGGCGGCAACTAGGCTGGGTACGCGGACGGCGGGCTTGGAAGCGCCAGAGGCTTTGGCGAGCCCGGCGGACTTGCTCACCACCTTGACGGCTGGGGCCTTGGCCATCGGCTTGGCGGCCGTTGTCGGCTTGAACACCATTTTTACCGGTTTCTCGGCGACAGTCTTGGCTGAAGCGGCCTGATCCGCGGGAGCCGCCGGTCGCACCATGACCTTGGCATTGGCGGGCTGAGCGGTTGTTGCTGTCTTCTTGGCCAAGGCTTTCACGGCAGATCTCCTCTCTGTGCCTGACGACGCATGACGCGGGGCAGACGGGGTGGGTCGCGGGCTCTTGCCCAGCGCCAATGTGCTTGCCGACGAGGCTGGCAAGCCCTGGGTTATACCCCCAATCGATTTGTCGACCGGCGGGCTGGACGGGCGTGCCGGTGCAGCGCCAGCCTGGCGTGGGCGGCGAGCCATCGGGGCGGGCTTGGCTGGCTGCTCTGGCGGTGGCTCCGAGCGAAAGCCCAGCCGTTGGAGAAACGAGATCAACATCATGGTGGCACCTCCCTGTGAATCACTTGGTCGCGCAGCCGACGGGTCAAACCAGCGACTGGTCCAGGCCCTGCACCAAGATGTCACGCGGCAGGTCCAGCCCGATGAACACCATCTTGCTCACCCGCGGCTCGCCCTCGGGCCAGAGGGGACCGAGGTCGCTGCCCATGAGCTGGTGAACGCCCTGGAAAATCACCTTGCGATCGGTGCCATCCATGTCCAGCACGCCCTTGTAGCGCAGCATGCGCGGGCCGTAAACCTGCACCACGGCGCCCAGGAAGTCTTCCAGCTTGGCCGGGTTGAACGGCCGGGTGGCGCGGTAAACGAAGCTTTTCACGTCATCGTCGTGGCGGTGGTGAAGGCCCGGGCCTTCAGATCCTTGCTGGTGTGACGGGTGATCGCAGTGCTCGCCGTGGTCGTGCGCGTGGTCGTCTTCCGTGTGCACGTTTTCGTGGTCATGATCATGGTCATGCCCGTGCTCATGGTCATCGGCCTTGAGAAAATCGGGATCGATGTCGAGTTTGGCGTTGAGGTTGAAGCCGCGCAGATCGAACACTTCGCTCAACGCCACCTCGCCAAAATTCACCGGGCGCATCGGCGCGCGCGGGTTCATGTGCTTCAGGCGGTGCGTCAGCGCAGCAAGCTCTTCGGCGCTGACAAGATCGGCCTTGCTGATGAAGATCTGATCGGCAAAACCCACTTGGCGGCGCGCTTCCTGGCGGTCGTTGAGTTGCTGGGCAGCGTGCTTGGCGTCCACCACGGTGAGAATGGAGTCGAGCAGGTATTGCTCGGCCACCTCGTCGTCCATGAAGAAGGTTTGCGCCACCGGGCCGGGATCGGCCAGGCCGGTGGTTTCGATCACCACGCGGTCGAAATCGAGCTCGCCCTTGCGCTTCTTCTCAGCCAGGTCCTGCAAGGTCGCGCGCAGGTCGTCGCGGATGGTGCAGCAGATGCAGCCGTTGCTCATCTGAATGATGTTCTCGGTGGTATCGGCCACCAGAATTTCGTTGTCGATGTTCTCTTCGCCGAACTCGTTCTCGATCACCGCGATTTTCTGCCCGTGGGCCTCGCTCAGGATGCGCTTTAGCAGCGTGGTTTTGCCTGCACCAAGGAAGCCGGTGAGGATGGTGGCGGGAATCAGGGACATGGACGGCATTCTCCAGCGGCCAGCGCCCGGCAGGATGCCGGCGCGCCGTTCAGGCCCGGGAGTGTAGTGCACCGAGCCCACACCGCCGTGACTGACGGCGCAGCACCGCACGGTCCCTCAGGGTTTCAAGCCGCGCGGCTTGGGCGACTGGGGGTTGGCTGGGTTGACCGACTTGGCCGCGCCTGGCACAGCCGCTGGCTGTGCGCCCATCTGCGCGCGTGGGTGAGCCGCGTCGTAGACGCGCGCCAAGTGCTGGAAATCGAGCCGGGTGTAGACCTGTGTGCTGCTGATGCTGGCGTGGCCCAGCAGCTCCTGCACCGCGCGCAGGTCGCCGCTTGACTGCAGCAAGTGGCTGGCGTAGGAGTGGCGCAGCATGTGCGGATGCACCGGTGTGGACAGGCCCGCCAGCTGCGAGCGCCGCTTGAGCCGCACGCGAATGTGTTGCGGCGTCAGTCGCTGGCCGCGCGCGCCGATGAACAGCGCCGGGTCGTCCCCGGCCCAGGCAACTCGCGCTTGCAACCACAGCGCCAGCGCAGCCAGCGCCGAGCCACCCACCGGCACGCTGCGGCGCTTGCTGCCCTTGCCCAGCACCTGCGCCTCGCCGGCTTGCAGATCGATCCAGCCGCGCGCCTGGCCGCCGGGCACCGCATCCAGCCCGACCAGCTCGCCAATGCGCAGGCCGCAGCCGTAGAGCAGCTCGGTGATGCAGGCGTCGCGCGCGGCCAGTGCCGGGTCGTCATCGGCTTGGATGAAGCTGGCCAGCGCCACCGATTCGTCCACCCCGAGTGCCTTGGGGAGTGGCTTTCCGGCTTTGGGGGCGCGCACGTCTTGCACCGGGTTGTGGTCGATCTCGCCCTGGCGCCCGAGCCACACGTAAAAACCGCGCCAGCCCGAAAGAATCAGCGCTATGCCACGCGCGCTGCGCCCGCCGCTGTGCATCTGCGCCACCCAGCGTCGGATGTGCGCATTTTGCACTTGCTTGAGCACCACGCCCGCCTCGACGGCTTGCTGGCTGAGGCGCTGCAGGTCACCGGTGTAAAGCTCCACTGTGCGATCAGCGAGGCGTTTTTCAACCCGTACATGATCCAGATAGCGCCGCACCAGGTCGGCGTCTCGCGACTGCTCCGTTGGGTGGGCGATGCCGCGCTCGGTCACCGAATCAAGGCCGCAGGCGCGAGAGCGCGGCGCTGCTGAGCTCGCCGATGCGTTGCAGAAAATCGGTGCCCATGTCGGCGGTAAAACGCCCAGCGTCGGCCGAGGCCAGCACCAGCAGACCGAAGGCTTGCGGCGCGATACCGGCGCGCAGGGGCACCAGCGCGATCGAGGTCACCGAGGCCGGGTCAGGCAACCACTGAGCGGCCTCCAAACCGGTGTTGGCGCCGCAATACGGCAGGCTGAGCGAGTGAGCGAAGGTGGTGGCGTCTTCGCTCACGCCCAGCGCGTAGTCCTCGCCCGCAAATTCGCTCGCCACACCCCAGACCTTGATCGCCACCTGAGGCACCAAAAATTGCGCCGCGAGCTCCCGCACCATCACCCGCGGCAGCTCCCGCGCATCGCGGGCGAGCAGCAGCTCACGCGTCCAGCGTTGCAGGCGGTCGGCGATGGCGGTGTTCTCATGCCCGTGGCGGATCATGGCCGCCGCCTT
>Ga0335395_10001002_pt1 | contig 17950 bp, 8 predicted proteins | sample MAT02_FD_205744 | JGI IMG/M metagenome (GOLD analysis project Ga0335395, IMG submission 205744) | Freshwater microbial communities from Lake Fryxell liftoff mats and glacier meltwater in Antarctica - MAT-02 (spades assembly) (version 2) ...
TAAAATGTGTTAGAATCAAGACCAGCAAAAGGATTTTGATTAATTTTATAGTCTTTTATTATCAGCATTTCCTATTTCCCGGAGTTTCCCCTATGCCTACTTCCCCAGAACGGATTGTCCCGACTAATCTGCGTAATGAAATGACCCGTTCCTATCTGGAATACGCCATGAGCGTCATCGTCGGGCGAGCCTTACCAGATGCGAGGGATGGGTTGAAGCCAGTCCATCGGCGGATTCTCTATGCAATGCACGAACTGGGCTTGAGTCCCGATCGACCCTTCCGTAAATGTGCCAGAGTTGTGGGAGAAGTGCTAGGTAAATACCATCCCCACGGGGATACAGCGGTCTATGATGCTCTGGTGCGGATGGCGCAGAACTTTTCCATGCGATCGCCCCTCATTAATGGGCATGGGAACTTCGGCTCCGTCGATAATGATCCCCCGGCAGCCATGCGTTACACCGAGTGTCGGCTGCAAACCCTGACCACCGATTCTCTCCTCCGGGATATCGAAGCAGAAACCGTAGATTTTGGCGATAACTTTGATGGCTCCCAACAGGAACCCCTAGTCCTGCCTTCTCGGATTCCCCAACTCCTCCTCAATGGCTCCTCTGGGATTGCCGTGGGTATGGCGACCAATATTCCGCCCCACAACCTCGGAGAAATCATCGATGGTCTGGTTGCCCTGATCCATAATCCCGAAATTACCGATCGAGAACTGATGCAATACATTCCGGGCCCTGACTTTCCCACGGGGGGACAGATTCTAGGCACATCAGGGATTAAAGAAGCCTACACCACCGGACGGGGTTCCATCACCATGCGGGGAGTCGCAGAGATTGAGGTGATCGAACAACCGGGCAGGCAGGATCGAGAGGCTATTATTATTACCGAACTGCCCTACCAAACCAATAAGGCAGCGCTGATCGAAAAAATTGCCGAAATGGTGAACGAGAAGCGCCTAGAGGGCATTTCTGATATTCGGGATGAGAGCGATCGAGACGGCATGAGAATTGTCATCGAACTCAAGCGGGATGCCTACGCTAGGGTCGTGCTGAATAACCTCTACAAGCAGACCCCGATCCAAAACAACTTTGGGGCAAATATGCTGGCTCTGGTCAACCAAGAACCCCAACTCTTGACCCTGAAGCAGTTCCTCGCCGTTTTCCTAGAATTTCGGATTGAAACTATTACCCGCCGCACCCAGTACGAACTTCGCAAAGCTGAGGAACGGGATCACTTGCTACTGGGATTATTGATTGCCTTGGGGAACCTCGATGGGGTGATTCGGATGATCCGAGAAAGTGCCGACACCGCCACTGCCAAGCTGGAACTATCGACCCAATTTGGCTTATCAGAAGTCCAAGCGGATGCCATTCTCCAGATGCAACTCCGCCGTCTCACCGCCTTAGAAGCCCAGAAAATTCAAGCAGAACATGGAGAGCTAATCCAGAAAATTACCGAACTCCAGCATATTCTTGCCAATCGGGAGCGGATTCTGGAAATTGTGGAAACCGAAGCCCTTGCCATTAAAACTACCCACGCCACACCCCGCTTAACCACGATCGATCCCGGCGAAGGAGAAATCTTTGATATAGATCTAATCGCCAATGAAAAATCCTTAATTCTCCTCACAGAGCAGGGCTACATTAAACGGATGCCTGTGGATACCTTCGAGGCGCAAAATCGAGCCACTAGGGGCAAAGCTGCTACGAAAATGAAGGACGATGACGGGATCAAGCACTTCTTTACCTGTTGCGACCACGATAGTATTCTTTTCTTTACGGATCAGGGGGTTGTTTACAGTCTCCGGGCGTACCAAATTCCCTTGGCTTCCCGGACAGCAAAGGGATCACCGATTATTCAAATGCTGCCCATCCCCAGAGAAGAACAAGTTACCTCGATCGTCCCCGTGAGTGAGTTTAGCGATGAGGAATACTTGGTGATGCTGACAGTGCAAGGGTTTGTGAAAAAGACTGCCCTTTCTGCCTTTAGTAATATCCGCTCCAATGGTTTAATTGCCATTTCCCTCGAAGCCAATGACCAACTCCGCTGGGTACGTCTAGCCAAAGCCGAGGATAGTGTAATTGTTGGCTCCCGCAAAGGCATGGCAATCCATTTCCGTACTGACCATACCCAACTCCGACCCATGGGGAGAACGGCGCGGGGCGTGAGGGCTATGAAGCTGACCAAGGGAGATAACTTGATTAGTATGGATGTGCTGCCGAGTAGTGTAGTGGCGACGATCGCCAGTGATGTGGAGGCAGAAAATCTAGAGCTTGATCAGGAGCTACTTGAAGGTGCGGAAGCTCTGGAGCTGGCAGAAGTTACAGAAATTGCAGAAATTGCAGAAATTGCAGAAATCTTAGAGGAAGAAGCTGCTAGTCTCGAAGATGTGGGGGAAGATGTAGAACTAACCGCCGAAGGCCCCTGGATTCTAATTGTCACCAGCAATGGCTACGGCAAACGAGTCCCTGTGGGTATGTTCCGGCTCCAGCGCCGCTTTGGGAAAGGGATCATTGCCACCAAGTTTAAGTCTAAAACCAGTGGGGATCGGCTAGTGGCTCTGCGGGTGGTGAATCCGGGGGATGAATTGATGATTGTCACCAACCGGGGGATCATTATCCGTCAGTCTGTGGATGCCATTTCTACTCAGTCTCGATCGGCTACAGGAGTCCGAGTCCAACGCCTAGACGAAGATGATGCGATCGCTGCGGTTGCCCTGATTCCTCCCTCTGGCGAAGAAGACGAAGAACTAGAAGAAGTTTAGAGGAGAAATTTCATTGCAACAAGCAACACTGCACCAACTGAAGGTATTTGAAGCTGTAGCCCGTCATAACAGTTTCACGAGGGCGGCAGAAGAATTATTTCTCACCCAACCGACAGTATCCATGCAGGTGAAACAATTGACGAGGGCGGTGGGGCTGCCCCTTTTTGATCAAATTGGCAAACGTCTCTACCTAACAGAGGCAGGACAACGCTTGCTAGTATCGAGTCGGGAAATCTTTGATAAGTTAGACCAGCTAGAGATGACGGTGGCAGACCTTAAGGGTTTACGGCAGGGAAGGCTCCGCTTGGCAGTGATTACCACAGCGAAATATTTTGTCCCTCGATTGTTAGGGCCTTTTTGCCAGAAATATCCGGGCATTGATATCTCTTTGCAGGTGACAAATCATTTGGGGATCACAGAACGCCTTAATGACAATCTTGATGATCTCTACATTGTTAGCCAACTGCCAGAGGGCTTACTTCTCAGTTCCCACCCAGTCCTGAAAAATCCCCTCGTGGTGATTGCGTCTGTCAAACATCCCCTAGCTGGACAGAAAAATATTCCTATCACTTCCCTGATGCATGAACCCTTTATTATGCGGGAGCCGGGCTCGGGGACACGTCGATCGGTGCAGGAGGTCTTCGATCGCCACAAAATCATTGTGAAAGTCCGCCTAGAGCTGGGGAGTAATGAAGCTATTAAACAGGCGATTCGGGGAGGATTGGGGATTTCGGTGCTATCTCGGCATACTCTGGTGTTACAAGGAGCCTTGGAGGGATTAACAGTTTTGGATGTGCAGGAGTTTCCCATCGAAAATCAATGGTATATGATCTATCCCCAGGGCAAGCAACTGTCGATCGTTGCCCAGACTTTCTTTGAATACTTACTTCAAGAGGCTACAATAATTGCCGAGCAGATCAATGCGCCCTTGTAATTAGATGATTTAGCTTAAATCCTTTGGACGCAAGCCTTACACCCCTACTTATAACCGGATTTGATATCAAACCTTGATGATTAAACCTTTTAGAATTTTGAGTAATCTATGACTACTGGGGAAATACCCTGTCTAAGTTTGGCGATCGCCCGTCTGACCAAAGCCGGGGCAGAAAATTTTGCTGTGTGGGTACTCAAGTCTCCCTATCCGGGGGGCTATGTGCATCATGATTCCCTCTGGACACCAGAATTAAGCCAAAGTTGGCTGGGATGGCAGGAAGTTTTTTCGGTCAATGGCTCTCCTCTGTCTCCCGTAAACCATCCAGAGTTAAAACCAGAGCTAAAACCAGAGTTAAAAGCAAAAGATACCAACCCAGGGCAGGAAAATGCTGCTGACAGTGACCTAGAGCAGGAGCTAGAGCAGGAATTAGAGAATAATTTAATTAATAATCTAGGGGACAGCTTCAGCAAGAATACCGGGGGGGGTAGCACTACCAATCGATTAATGCAGGATTTGGGAGTACAGTTGTGGCAGTGGTTATTTGCGGGGACAATCCAGAATAGTTTTGCCCAGAGTCAAGGGATTGCCATGGGACAAAATAAGCCCCTGCGCTTGCGGCTAGAGATTCGGGATCCCAATTTTATTTCCTTGCCTTGGGAGATTATGCAGCCCCAGTCTGGACAACAAGCTATTTCCCTGAAGGAACAAATTCTTTTTAGTCGGACGACTAGCGATGTGGATCCGCTCTTGCCGCAACGGTTGGGGCTGACTCTGAAAATTTTAGTAGTCTTGGGGGCTGCTGGGGCTGAGGCTTTAAATTTGCAGGCAGAAGCGGTAACTTTAAGTCGGGTTTGGCAACAACCTAGACAAGCTCAAGTAATTGCCAATCGGTTGATTCCTGCCGTTCCTGCCCAAGTGGATACCCTCACCCAACCCACTCCCCAGGAGCTAATTCGGGCGATCGACAATGGTGGCTATAATATTTTTTTCTATGCAGGGCATGGTGTGCCAGCCGCAGATGGGGGACTGTTGTTCCTGCGGGAAGATGCTGCTCTGAATGGGACAGAATTAGCTCAGATATTAGTTCGCAATCAAGTTACCTTGGCAGTGTTTAATGCCTGTTGGCTGGCGTTTCCGGCACAGATTGGGAATCAGGCGATGCCCCGGAGTAGTCTGGCGGAGGTGCTAATCCATCATGGCGTGCCAGCAGTTTTGGGAATGCGGGATGCGATCGCTGACCACGAAGCCCTGAGTTTTATCCAGAATTTTGCCCAAGCCCTAGCGGTACGGATGCCCATCGATCAAGCCGTCACCGTAGCTCGTCAGCACCTCCTCACCCTCTACAAGTTCAATCAACCCGCCTGGACGCTACCCATTCTCTATATGCATCCAGAGTTTAATGGGGAACTAATCCGCTCGATCGAGGAGGGGATCACTGAGTTGCCGGGATATACCAGCCTGCCAGAGGGATCACCTTCTAAAGCCTATCTCCGAGATTTGGGGGGGACAAATCAAATGTGGTATCTCTCTGGGGGTGTGATGCGGGTGGGGCGCAGACCAGAAAATGATCTGATTATCCAAGAGCGCTGGGTGAGCCAACAACACGCCGAAATTCTTTGCCGAGAAGACCTTTCCCGCTACCCGACTTACCTCCTCCGGGATTTTTCCCGCTACGGCACATTGATCTACTCTGCCCAAGGTTGGCAAAAAGTCCACCACCAAGAAATAGAACTAAAATCTGGCATGAAAATCAAGTTCGGCAGCAGTCATGGGCAATCTCTAGAGTTTGTCATCGATGAAGTATATAAATAACTTGACTCTATTCATGCAAAAAAAATCAAATTCTCAAGGTCATGCTCTCATCGAAACCCTGCGATTAATTGCTGATCCGATTAAATTTCTCGATCGCTATAACCAAGTTAATCAAGATAGTTTTGTTGTCCAAGTATTAGGGATCAATTCTCCGCCAGTGGTGTTTTTCAACTCTCCAGAGGCTATTGGTGAAATCTTGGCAATTCCTAGTGAGAAGTTTGATTTTAGTCGGGCTACCCATGTGTTTCGTCCTTTGATGGGGGATAGCTCGATCGTGCTCCAAGAAGGGCGATCGCACCAACGGCTCCGACAATTACTTTTACCTCCGTTTCATGGAGAGAGAATGCGCTATTACGGGGCAACTATTTGTGATATTACTCAACAAGTTACCAAAAAATGGAGATCGCACTCTACAATTTCTCTGCCCCAATACCTACCCCAGATCACCCTAGATATCATTCTTCAAATTGTCTTTGGTTTCAACACTGGAGAACGCTATGCACGTCTTCAGTATCTGTTAACTAATCTCCTAGAAGATGTAACTAAGCCCTTATTTTCTAGTTTATTTTTCTTCCCCCCATTGCAACAGGATTGGGGAGGATGGAGTCCTTGGGGAAATTTCCTGAAGCGGCGGGCAGAGATCGATCGCCTGATTTATGCCGAGATTGCCCAACGCCGGACAGAATTTGATCCTGAGCGGACGGATATTCTGACCCTGCTGCTCTCGGCCCGGGATGAAACGGGGGCAGCCATGACCGATCAAGAGTTACGGGATCAATTGGTTTCTCTGCTGTTACTAGGCTATGAAACTACGGCAGGTTCCCTTGCTTGGGCTTTTTATCTCCTCCATCGCCACCCAGAAGTTTTAGCTCAAGTCCGCTCAGAAATTGCGAGCGTTACCATATCCGGAGCAACCCTAGACCCGGAAGCGATCGCCAAGTTGCCCTACCTCAACGCTGTCACCCAAGAAACCATGCGTCTGCATCCCATCGCCCTCATTGGTACGCCGAGAATGGCGAAAGTACCTCTACAAATTCAGGATCAAGCTCTCACTCCGGGGTCGATCGTGGTTCCCTGTATCTACCTTGCCCACCACCGAGCCGCCACTTACCCCGATCCCCAACACTTTCAACCAGGAAGATTTCTCACAAAGAAATATGCCCCCACGGAGTATCTACCCTTCGGCGGTGGAGCTAGAGGTTGCATTGGTTCTGCCTTTGCTATGTATGAAATGAAGTTAATTATCGCCCAAATCTTGACCCAGTTCGAGCTAAAACTAATCGACCCCAAACCAGTTAAACCAATCCGCCGGGGGATTACGATCGTCCCCTCTGGCAACTTAGAAGTAGCCGTAACTCTCCTGCCAAGAACGATTGCCAAAAATGATTGCCAAAAATAATGCTTAATAAATGGGAAGAGTAATGGTAAATGTAGTGCCCTCACCCCAAGTTGAGTCTACTTCGATCGATCCCCCGTGCTTTTCTATGATAATTTGCTGGACGATCGCTAGTCCCAGTCCCGTCCCTTTGCCGACTATTTTCGTAGTAAATAGATGATCAAAAATCTGTGCCTTGACCTCATCAGAAATTCCTGTCCCGTTATCGCTAATTTTAATTTGTACCTGTTCATCTACCAGCTTAGTTCCAATAGTAATAAGGTTGGGATGGGCTTGAATTTCCATAAAACTCTGCCCTTGATTCGACTCATCCAAGGCATCGATCGCATTGGCAATAATATTCATAAATACCTGATTTAACTGCCCCGGAAAACAATAAATCGCTGGAATTTCTGCATAATTAGTTTCAACTATAATTTCTGGATGTTGATCACTTGCCTTCAAACGATGTCGGAGAATTAAGATAGTACTATCAATCCCTTCATGGAGATTGAATTTCTGTTTTTGGTCACTATCAGCACGGGAAAAAGTTCGTAAACTATGGCTAATAGCTTTGATTCGATCGGCCCCATCTTTCATAGCTCGAATCAACTTGGGTAAATCTTCCCGTACATAATCTATATCAATTCTTTCTAGCTCTTCAACGATTTTGAGACTGGGCTGGGGAAACTCCTGATGATACAGATCAATTACCCCCAATAGATCATCAATATAATCTTGAGTCACCCCCACATTGCCGACAATGCAACCCACCGGATTATTAATTTCATGGGCAACTCCCGCCACCAAATTACCAAGAGCCGACATTTTTTCATTTTGAATTAATTGGAGTTGAGTTGCTTGGAGATGCTCTAGGGTTTCTTCTAGTTGAGTTCCCTGTTCATAGGTTTCTATTAATAGCTCTGTTTGTTGGATCGCAATTCCCAACTGGGCAGCCACTTGATGGGTAAATTCCGTTTCCTGTTGTAGCCACACCCGGGGTCGATCGCACTGATACACACAGAGTAAACCCCAAAGCTCCTTATCTTGCATAATTGGGACAGTCAGGGCAGCTCTGATTTCAAATCTTTCTAAAGTCTGGCGATAACATTCGAGCATTGGGGCAGATTTCACGTCGGCGATCGAGTAAAATCGGCCATTTTTATAGAGATTTGCATAGTTTTCGCCAAAACAATGATCCCGGATTTTGGCTGCTAGACCAGAGGTATATTCTGGCAGAACGTCCTCCGCCACAAATTCTCCGTACTGGTAATTTTCTTCGACATGGAATTGATAAACCCCCACCCGTGATACCCCCAGTACCCGGCGCATATTCTGGGTGACAGCCCGAAAAATTGTATCCAAATCTAGGGAATCTCGGATCTGCGTTACCACCTTAAAGAGGGTTTGTTGTTGCTGGAGAGACTTTTCGAGGAGTTGAGCTTTGCCTTGAGATTCTTGGTAGAGATAGGCATTTTCGAGAGCGATCGCCCCTTGGGTTACCAATACTTGGAGAACTTGACATCGATCGATAGTAAATATTCCACTCAGGAGTTTATTTTCTAAGTAAAGAATCCCTAATAATTTTCCTTGATTAATAATTGGTGTACACAAAATACTCTGGGGTTGATGTTCGAGAATATCATCAAGAATATTTTCTGAAATTAAGCTAGATAAGCTAGAAAACCCTGAATTCTCCTGACTTATTTTTCCCTGCTCGATGACGATCAATTGCTGAGTATTTTTGACATGATCGATGATTTGGGTCGGGATCTCTGGGTAAGTATCTAGGACTTGGCGATCAAGAATAGTTTGGATAGAGGTCGCCGAGTTTTTTGGGTCGTTAATATCATCAATATCTTCTACAAAAGCCACTGCCCTAACTTGAAAAATCTCCTTATCTGGCAACATCAAAACTGCCTTTCTTGCCCCAGAAATCTCCAAAACTATTTGTAAGAAGCTAACAATAAGCTGGTCTAATTCGATGCTTGCAGAAAGAGTTTGCACCGCCTTGAAGAAGTCAGTAAAATCTAAAGCATCTCTAATATTCAGTTTACTAGCTCCATCAAGTAATTTCATTATTTCTCTCCTTGCTATAGACTACATACATAGTATAGGATTATTTTCCCAAAGTAGCCTCACCCCGACGGTACAATTCCCTCGCATAGTCTGTCCAAGTGCCTTGCCCCCAATAGCGAAAGCAACTAGTTTGGACTAAGAGATTATAAAGAAGAGCCTCTTGGTAATCTGTCTCCTGGGTAACTGTGGGATTTTCTTGACAGAGGCGATTCTCCAAGAGAGAGGCTACGCCAGCGTACTTTTTGTGAAAATTAACACTTAACTGATTCATCGGTTCTAGGACATTTTCATAACCAGCCACCCAACTGAGATTATTTGTCCAAGAAGCCCCATCCATCGAGAATTGGTGATCTGTTGCCTTGAGTTCGGCGATCGCCCCCTCCACCGCTTCTGGAGTTGCTTGGTCTGGATCAACCCGTTGCCATATTTTGGCTTGATGCACCCCCTGACACACCGGATAATCTTCAGGATTTACCCCCGCCGCCTCAATTAATTCCAAGTATTCTGTCCCATGTAAACCCACAACCCCGGCTACACTCCGCCCATGCTCCCGCAATTCTTGCCACAGGGGCTGGAAACCTCTAGGAAATTCATTCATCATCACCCCGCCATTTTCCCCATCGGCAATCTGTGTCACCAAGGAAGGAATAGACACATTTCCCACCTGCTGCCGTCCCCGTCCCTTTGCCTCGTGGTAGGGCTGCATCTGGGCAACTAGCTTCGTATCAGAGCCTTGGGTTTTAATCAAAGCGGTAATACTAACGGTTTCCCCTTGGGAGTTTCGAGCCACCAAGCAATTGGGAATATATTTATCATCCTGATACAAACTAGAACCATCAGGACGTTCTACACTGTGTTCCTGCACCATGAGCCATCGATAGCCACATTCCTTCAGAGCCTTGATGTATTCGTACAAGGTATCAGGATGGTTGGGCAGGTGCATTTCTGGGGGCGAAAAACCCTTGACCCGCTTCAGAGCCTCCACCCCAAAGATCGAGGCAAAGTGATGTTGCCAAGCTTGGATTTGGAGTTTGATATCGGGAATCGGAGTAGAAGGGACAACAGCATGGCTCCACATGGTTCCTAGCCATTCTACGTAGGGCTGGTATTGGGGATTGCAAGTAATATTTTTTAATTTATCAATAATATCTTCTCGCCCCATTTGCACCAAACCCCAGAGCAGATTTCCAGAATAATCCAGCATGATCCGGGGGTTATCTCCCTGGGCAACTAAGTCGGGGATAAATTCTCCCATGCGGGTATAGCACCAAGCAAAAACTTCCGCATTGTGGTTGTCTCCTTCCCCTTGGTGTTCAAACATATATTGGAGATGGCTAATTAATTCTCCGTTGCTTCCGGCAGGAATGGTGGGCTGGTGCATATGGAGAGCGCAGGCAAAGCCAGAGGTGATCTGGTCTAGGCGGAGATTGGTAGTCGGCAGAAACACTAGATCATTGTGGTTGACGATCGAGCTAATTTCCGCTTCCCAACCACTGATTATCGGTAAGGTCGATCGAAGTTCCTCAAGGGATTTAGGAGAGATAATAGCAGAACTCATAAAAATCACTTCCTGAGAGAATTTAAATAGGAAATAAGTTAGGTGAAAGCCAAATGTAATAGAACTTGTAAAAATTGTAGACGCATCTTAGTTTTTCTATGGTTCAAAATGTACAAATTTAAATTTACCAATGCCAAGCCTTAGATTTAACTCTAATCATCGAATATCGATTCCATATTTCCCAAACAAACTTTATTAAGTAACATCAAGGTTTGCTTCGTATAGTAGAGAACTCCTAACCAATTCAACGTTATAAAGCTATGCAAAGAGTTATTTAAAACTATATCTTAAAAATAGATATTTTAGAACTTTTCTAGAATCAGAGCTTATTTGAATATTCTCCAGATAGATATCTAAAATAGATGCTAAAAATAGATAGGTAGTAGACATTTAAAATATTTTTTTAGGCTACAGTTATAATTATATAGGTTTCCTAAAGTCGATCGAAGAAACTCGTGTTAACTTCCAGACGAAGGTTAAGATCCTCATCAAAATCATAGTCAAATCTAAATCAACTCAACTCAGTAATCAAACTCAAAAATCAAACTCAAAATCTGCCAAGGAGAATTTATGACAAATAATCTTCAGCTCAACAATCTTTTTACCGACCTCGATGAAGCAGGGATGGAATCTACTACTGGCGGTAGAGTCACTAACAGGTTTCTGAACCGTTGGGCCGCTAGAGTCATAGCTGGAAATCCCAACTTAGGAAGAATTTCTCAGCGTTTTGTCAACGAATCTTATTTAGGAAACCTTAAATCTGCTAGGGTAACAAACTGGTCAGCAAGTACCACTAATGCAAATAAAGCTGCCTGGAAAGCTGCTGCCCCTCTAGTAAGCGGTTATCTTGATTCTGGTGCACCGATCGCTGGACTAACCTCTGCTGCCACTACCTCTGTCCGTTCTTTCCTAACCTTGTTCTAATCGCTCTGATATTCGACCTAAATTATTTACCAAAAATAACCTCACTCACCAGAGGTAGGTAAAGTCACTTAGGATTGCGATAACCTTCGATCGAGAATATCTTTTAATACTCCCCGTCAAGAAGCGGGGTTTTTTAGTAGCTTTTGATTAATAGCTTTTGAGTAGAGTTCCATCATTCCATTAATAGAAAATCCCTAGATCCACTTTGGTTTAGCTGGACTAGGGATTATATTTTTAGCTCTATTTTTTGAGAACTTTTGAGAATCGGGAAGACCTAGCCAGAACTACTGGATTAGCACCCGGAAGCGGACAAATCCAACATTATTGGGCGATCGATTGCTTACCCTTGGAATCTGCATATATACAGCCCCGTTAGAATTATTGGGGTTAGGGCAGGGACTAGGAGCAGGAGTAAGTGGCGGAATAAATCGACCCGCATCAGCATCTGTGACGTTAGTTTGGGAAGTTTCTACCCCATCCAATCGGAGCAAGGAACCCAAACCCGTTCCGTAGGTATCACCCAAGAAACTCGCCCCCGCCGGAGTCGGATCGCAGAATAGGAAATTATCAACCGTTCCCGTACCATCAGAAAGAAAATACACCGTATACTCCAACTGATCTCCGCTTTGTAATAAGCCTGTGTCCCCAATGCGTACCAAGCCCAAGGGAGAGAGATTTGCCCAGCCGGGAGCATCATCGTTGACATCATTGGCATCATTGATCAGGATGTTGAAATTAATCCCCGACACCACTACCCCATTTCTAAAGGCATTAGTCATTCTTTTCACAAGGCGGATATTCGGTAAACCAGTGAATTGAATTGTGGTAGGCGTATTGTCGTCACTTGTAGTGCCGTTACCGTTAGCATCAGCGATCGTGCCATCGGTGGAAACATCACTCACCACTACCCCGTTGGGATCCGTTCCCCGGACAGTGACACTGGCAAAGTAGGGGCCCGTATTAAAGCCCGGAGTCACCTGCACCCTAAAGGTAATTCTGCCCGTAGCACCGGGGTTAAGAATATTCCCCGCCCCCAAGAGATTTTGCAGATCAGTACCGTTAAAGGCTGGGTTAATCACAAAATCAGAGCTATTGATCGACAACACTACAAAGCCCTGGACACCACTAAAGGTTCTTACCAGATCAATAATCGCCTGCAAGTCACTCAAAGGCTGAGTACCTGTATTAGTTACAGTGACAGTAAACAGCACCGTCTCTGTGCCATTCCGGTTATTAGTGGGGGGATTGTTGATTTGGAGGGTAGAGCCAATAACGGATGGAATCAAAGGTATTGGGGTTGGAGGGGGAATGATAGGAATGATGGGAATTCCCGTATTGGGATCAGGCTGGTTAGGATCCGGTGCGCCCGTAGCTACGGTGGTAGTGGCAGCAGCAGAGTTGTTCCCGGTATTGGGTTCCGCACTAGTGGTGCTGATTCGAGCAATCCCAGTCAGGCTGATGGGTGTATCTGGAGCCGTGAAGACAAAATTATAGCTAGTAGTTGCTCCCCTGCCAAAGGAAGGAATGGGCGCACAGACGATCGTCGAAGCCGTAGCATCATAAACACAACCCGATGGCACGCTGACCACAATGACTCCCGGTGGCACATCATAACTAACTGTCACATTGTCAGCATTAGCTGTCCCCACATTCCTTGCCGTCAAGGTCACGTTAAAAGTAGAACCGGGTGGTACGGCGGGGGGTGCAGTCACCGTAATTGCTACATCAACTACCGGGGGTACGATCGGCGGCACGACTGGCGGTGGGGGTGGCGTAGGATTAGAAATAAAGGTCGATCGATTATTTCGTAATAGCAAACCAGTAGGATCGCTGGCTAGGTTGACTTCATTATCAGCAGCAACCACTGCCGTATTACTGAGACTCCCTCCCACACTGGCAGATAGTTGAAAGGTAGTCGAGATATTGCGGACTGCACCAACAGCTAAATTACCAAGATTACAGGGAAATGCCGTAACACAATCCCCCGTGTTAGAAACAAAAGTTCCCCCTGTGGGGGCTGGGTCATTAACTACAACATTGTTTCCGATGGCATTACCAACGTTACGAATCCGTAAATTGTAAGTAATTGTTCCCCCCGGTGTGTAAATAGCTGGCCCAGTCTTGAGAATATCTAAGTCGGGGATGCCGCCCACTGGGTTAATTACTCGAGTATTAACTGTTGATGTCAGAAAGCGATCTAAAATCACCACTGCTGTATTTTCTAGATTTGTCCCATCGGCAGTGCCAGCAGCGACCGTCCCATTTACAGTGATGATTAATCTTGAGCCAGCATTCAGGTTCACGATCGAGTCAATATCACCCGCCCCAGTGCCGGGAGTCATCTGCCCCACCCCCGGTAAAGTTTCATCAGAACTAAGGGCAAATCTATGATTCCAATTCACTGCACCAAGTTGGGGTGGCAGGATATCTTGCACCTTAATCCCCCTAGCATCGCAAGTACCTCGGTTAGTAACCCGGATTATATAAGTAAGAGGACCCCCCGCTACAACTGCCGCCGGATCAGCAGCTTTCTCCACATCGATCACAATATTAGGACTCTGGGTTGGCAATGTTCCAAAATCAGAGAGGACGGGAGAAACTCCTGCCGTATTTTGTATGTTTGGTCCGACAGTAACAGCCCCATTACTAGTATTAATTCTTAAAAGACGACTGGGTGGACCGCCTTGGTTAACGTAGAGATTGCCATCAGGACCAAAGGCTGTAGAGTTGGAACCCGGAACTATGGGACCTGCACCGGGGGTGATTTGAGTCCGCACGCCAGTATCTACGTTAACTGAGTATAGTACAAGCTCATCAGTTACCGGCGTTGAAATCGTCACAAACAATATATTAGGATTAGTCGGTGAAAAGGCAATATCGCCGCTACCAAGAGGTAAAGCTGGAAGAATTACTACTTCTGAGGTTGAACCATTATTTTTATTGACAACAAAAACACGGTTATTGGCAGTAGATGCATAGATATCACCATTAGCTCTTTGTGCCATTTTGATAAAAACATCACTACCAAGTGGCTCAGGCGGAATTAATATTGGAGGGGTAACATTGGTTGAACCAACAGCTTGATCAACACCTGTAATCGGGTCAAAAAACCTTACTGGTGATACGCCAGCTCCTTGATTATTTTGAATATAAAAAATTCTTCCTGTCTCTGCATCTCTAGAAATAGCCGCAGTATTAAATCCCAAAGTACCTACCCTCCGAGATTCCCCTGTACCAATATCTACAGCAAATAAACCAGTCCCACCGTTCTGAGAAGCGTAGAAGACATTGGGGACACACTCGTTGGCGGCTAGCTGGGCGGTGGCGGGGGGAGCCATGCCAAATAAGGTGACGGTACTAATAATAAAGGTGCAGGTAAATAGCCCTAGGAGAAAGAATCTGGAGAGGGTTTGCCAAGGGGTACGGGTTTTAATCCACTTGTTGAGGGTTTTGAGCATAGCGAGTATCTGGGGTCTGGTTTTAGGTATCTAATTGGTATCTAATTGGGAAGATTTTTTATCTAGAAGAAATGGGAGTAACTGCATTGTTGACAGGAACTGCTGTGGTATCAAGGGTTTCTGGGGGAGTTTCCGCCACGGTGGTTCTGGGTTGGGGGGTTTGTCTGCCGAAGCCGTCCCAGAGTTCATTAACCTTGAGAGTCACTCCAAAATAGATGCCACCACGGGAACGGAACCCGGTGAAATCGTTATCGCTGACACTGCCGAAACTGTAGCCCACGTAGGTACGGAGGTCAGGAGAAATGTAATAACCCGCTTCTAGAGCCAAGCCCAATTCCCCAAAATTAACTGAGGGTTGCCCAATCCACCGCACTTCCGCAGCGAGGTCGGCTCGGTAGTCGTAGCGGTAGGTTGCTCGAATTTGCCCCAGTAAGACAGTGCTATCGGTGCTGATATTGTTGGCAAGGAAACTCGTGCTTTGGCGGAGGGCGTAACGTCCATAAAATTCCCACTGCCAGTCCGGGGCGTAGATGCCTTCGATCGATAACAGATGATCCCGTGATCCAGCACCAGAACCATTGAGGAGGTCATCAGGAATTGTATTGGGGTTGCTCCGGTATTGATAGCTCAATAGGGCATTAAACCTGTCATCGTTGGGATCTCGCCATGCTAAACCCAGCCGAATACTAGAGGTATCAGCGATGCGGAGGAGTTGGTTAGAAGACCCTGCTTGCTGATAACGAAATAGGGCCGTGAGAGCTTCCGATACTTTTCCGGCAGCGGCAGCGGTAATCACCGTATTATTGCCAGCACTGCTAGTCCGGCGTTCAACTCTGGCGCTGGTCTGAAACTCTGGATTGGGATTGTATTCCACCCCAACGCTGTAGGATTGTCCCCCGAAGTTGCCGAGGCTAGAGGAAGTTTGTCCCGTGGCAAAGGGCTGGGCGAATTGGGTTCCGGCTCCAGTGTTGGCAAAGAGATTGTTAAAAATATATTCGTAGGTGGCATTAATCCGTAGTCCCGGACTCACTACCCAAGCATGATTTAGCCCGATCGCCCCCTGACCAATTACGCCATTCACCCCAGAGTAGACCGAGTAACGGCTAGTAATCGCAGTGTTTTCTCCTAGACGGCTTTCGGCGATCGTATCTAAGCTCGTCAGGCTATCTTGCCCAAAAATCCGGGCATCAAGGAACTGGTGAGCCAACCGGACATTTACGCCCTGCATCACCCGCCAATCCAAGCCGAGGGTCGATCGATTGGGATAGAGGGTGTCACTGTTCCCTAGGTTTAATTCATTTTGCGCCCGGAAGCTGAGATTTTCGGTAATCGGCACATTGGCCCGAGAGACAATCTGGGTAGAGCTGCCATTGCCGAGGAGGTTGGTGCGATCGCTCCGGTTCCGGTTCACCAGATCAACCCCCACTTGGGTACTGCCAAAATATTGTTGAATCCCGGCTCGGAAGGTAGTTAGGGTATTATCAATCCTTGCTCCCGGTGGGGTTTCGGGGACAGGGTTAAATAAATCAAAAATCTGGGTGCGTACAGGAGGAGCGATGCCGAAGTTGGCTTCATAATCAATCCCCGCCGTCAAAGTAGTCGTGCTGCCTAGACGGGCTGAGAAGTTACCGCCGAGGCGAGTTTGTCCGGGGCTAAAACTGGTAGTAGCGTTGTTGGCAAAGTTTTCAGTGACCGATCGATAGTAGGCTCTGGCCGCTAGTCCGGGAGCAATTGTCGTATCAGCCTCCAGACGATACGCGTTGCCAAATAAATCTCCCAAGGCGATGGTATTGTTGCGAGAGCGGGCAAATTCCCCAATGATCTGGCCATTACCCAAGGGGATGCGGAAATCTCCGCCGAACAATTCAAACGACTGCATCCCCATATTTTCCCGTAGGTAGGTAGTCCCCACAAAAGCCTGCTGAGTTTGGTCTAAGCCCTGCAAGAAGTTGTACTGTAAGCGCCCAGCATAGAGGTTTGTATCTCCCCCATTCAGGGATTCGTGCTGGTAGGTAACTACAATCCGGCGCACCAAGGTATTGCCAAAGGGATCAAAATCTAGAGCAAGGAGCGGACGACGGAAAATCAGCGTGCCTCGATCGTAGTCAATTTCGTAATCCTGCCCCCGATTGAGTTGCCTGCGCTCCACCACCGTACCGGGACGATTTTGCTCTTCTGTTTCAATAAACACATCTTCACTGCCCCCAATTACCAACCGTCGGGAGAGAAAGTAAAAACCACTAGTGCCATCGGGGACGATCGCATCCCGTTGAAAACCCTGAATATTGTAGCTATAGAGAGCTGTCGCTTGCAGATCCCCAAAGCTAAAATTGCCTTTGAAACCATGCAACTGGCGAGTAACCGAGGTAAACAACTGGGAACTTCTTGCCAATTCCCTAGTGCTGTAGTCTCCCCACATCAGGTAATCAGTCTCAGCGCCGGGGGTCGGAGAAGTCCGCTCAAACCGCAGAAAAATACTATCCCGGGAAGGGGTGAGGTAATCCACGCTGGAACTATCCCCATAGACAGGGTATTGCTGTTCGCAAAATTGCTGGTCTTGGTACAGCCTCGTAGTCCCATCACACCTTTCATTGAGATTCCGCCGAGTATTGATCGCCCCCAAGAATAACCATTCCCCAATACTGCCCGTGGCAAATACCTGCGCTCCAGCATTGACTTCGTAGCGGTTATCGTTGATTAGATCAGGACGCAGAAAATCTCGCCGACTGCCCCAGTAGTTCAGACCCCCAGGGCCCACTCGTAGATCAATTACCCCCGTGGCGATCGAGGGACGCAGATTAGTAATAAATTCTACTTGGGTGAAAGTTTCAATTTCCCGGTTTATCAGCCGATTATTCAGGGCGAGATTGCTGGAATTGTTTACAGGGTTGCTGGAATTATTAGCAGGATTATTGGTGGGATTAGTCGAACTACCTAGGGTTAAGTTATTTAGGGTTGGATCAACATTCTCTTGGACAATTGCCGCCGCCCGGATCCGCACCCGTTGCGCCGCAATCCCCGACTGTAGCTGCACCGTAAACA
>Ga0335395_10001004_pt1 | contig 17936 bp, 14 predicted proteins | sample MAT02_FD_205744 | JGI IMG/M metagenome (GOLD analysis project Ga0335395, IMG submission 205744) | Freshwater microbial communities from Lake Fryxell liftoff mats and glacier meltwater in Antarctica - MAT-02 (spades assembly) (version 2) ...
ATAATTGGGTTGCTTATATTTGGCCTGCGAGTTTGTTTTTAGTTTTGCATATTGTCGGCTGGAGTTTTTACAATCGCCCGTTAATTCAAGAGGCGGGAACAGCATTAAAAATTGGGATTATTCAAGGCAATATTCCCAACGATATCAAGTTTGATTCAGGTGGTTGGCGGCGCGCTTTGGAAGGTTACACGGCTGGGTACCAACAGTTAGCAGACAGAAAAGTCGATGCTGTGTTACTTCCAGAGACGGCTTTGCCTTTTATCTGGACAAACGAGTATCAGCGTTCGACTCTTTCCTTTTACCAAGCTATTCTCGAACGCGGTGTTGTGGCTTGGGTTGGAGGATTCGGACAGGAAGAGAATAGTCTCACTAATAGCTTATTGGCGATCGACAAAACGGGACAAATTGTCGGCCGCTACGATAAACTAAAGCTAGTACCTTTAGGCGAATACATCCCTTTTTACGAAATCTTAGGCGGGATCATAAATCGGCTGTCACCCTTAGATGCTCGTTTAGTACCAGGAAACTCAAAACAATTGTTTGATACGCCATTTGGCCGCGCCATTGTCGGAATTTGTTACGATTCCGCCTTTGCTGAAAATTTCCGATATCAGGCGGCTCAGGGAGGCGAATTTATGCTCACAGCTTCCAACAATGCCCATTACAAACCGCCGATGCTGGCCCAACATCACGCCCTCGATGTGATGCGCGCAATTGAAACAGATAGATGGGCCGTTATCGCAACTAATACAGGCTATTCTGCTTTTGTAAACCCTCACGGCGAGACGGTTTGGAAGTCTGGAATTAATACTTATGAAGTCCAAGATGCTACTATTTATCGGCGGAAAACTCGGACTTTTTACGTGCGCTGGGGAGATTGGCTAACGCCTTTATTACTGGGATTGGCTGGATTAGCGAAGGTTTTCCAAAGAGGCTAACCGGAAATGCTCAATAGCTTACCCCTTAAGAGTTTTTTGGGACTTGACCCCCGGTTTGTTTCTACCTACGGACAGGTAAAAGGCGAACCCTTGCTTAGCAGTAGTCTGGTCAAGTCCAGTCTGCACAAAACTGCTGACAGGACTCTGATTAATGCTAGCATCAACCGCATTCCCATTATCCTCTGACTCGGACTCTCCTATCGGTTTAATGCCATTCCAATTAAGGTAAGTATTCCGCAGATTGCTGAAAATTTCTTGATAAATTTGGCTCCTGACGCGATCGCCCCGCTTCCCATCTTCCAATTTGATATCATCCACAAAAAAGCCGATCTGCAATTCAAGATACACCGAGGATTCATCATGATTCATTCCGATCATCCTGATTTGCGGTTCTTGCCATTTTTTTCTCGGCACTTTCAACTTTTCTCTGATCCATTTAATTATATCTATGACATAATCATCTAAGCGAGTTTCGTCAGCTTGAGGGTTCGAGATTTTTTGATACAAGCGTTGCGCTCTTCGCTTTAACAAATTAATCTTTTGTTCCCATTCTTCAGAAATGAAGTATTGATCGTCATCCAGCAAATTTGGATCTCTCAGCCAAATTCGATACCACTGCCTAATTAACTCAATCAGTCCCTCTTCATTATATTCTTCAAAATTAACTACAGCACGGCTATCTTCAGTTGCCTCGATCACTTGAAAACCAAAGAGTTCTAAGATTGCTAAATATTCCTGTTGGAGGTTTTCTCTTTCATCTTGAGTTAACCCTCCTTTTTCTGCAAACTGCACCGTAACAACCAAAGATTCCAGGGCTTGTTCAATTTCCTCTAATTTTAAATTTACCTCCTGTTCAGCCAGTAGCCGCGATTTCCCAACTTCTTGTTGTTCGACTAGAGCGGCATCACTTCCTTCCGCGTTATAGTACCTATCAATTACCTCCAATTTAGCATCCATATCCCCTAGTGTATCTGGATGAGCTAACACAATTTCTTGCATCAGCTTCTTGGAATCCTCAAGATTACCTTCCGAGGGTATTTCTATTTCTATAGAGTTATAGTATAAAGAGGTAGGGCGACTTAGATTAGTAAGTTTTTGACCCTGTAATACACTGTTGGGAATATAAACATCGCAATGGTTGCTAAATATATATAGCTGAGTCACCCTAATCCCAATCCGGCGCAGCATTCCGATTGAACCATCTTCAAGGAGCAGAATATCACCAAATCGAAAAGGAGTATCAATAAGTAAAACAACCCCACTAAAAAAGTTAGACAAAATATCCTGAAGCGCAAAACCTAGAACAAAAGTAGCACCGCCCAAAGCTACCCAAATTCCACTTAAATCAACCCCAAAGGAACTGATCACAAGCACACCGCCACCCAGGAAAATAATCACAGGAACAACGGCTGAGAGGATGGGAAGCAATACATCATCCCACATCACCTCAGTTTTTTTAGTGTACTCCTTGAGGTAGTAGATAAAAACTTCGATAAATAATTGAACTGACCAATAACTAATGGTGATAATTAAAATCGGTGTCAGGATGTGTTCGATCGCACCAAAAAGATCAGCAGAGACTAACTTCCCAAAAGTGATTTTTAGACCGAAAATAGCGAAGACAGTGAGAGCGGGATAGGCGGAAACATTTAACGTGACAATTGCAATGTCCCGTTCAAATCTCCGAAAAATGGGGCGCAAGATATAAAACAATATTAGATATAATAGCCCTGTTCCCAGAGCGGTGAGTAGCAAACAGATCGAGAGCTTGCTAATTGTATTTAGCATATCAAATTGATGCAAAATGTTTTCTAGCAAAGTAGTTTATCCCTTAACTTTAGTTAATTTTAATCACGAAACATTAATAACATTTTGTGCCATTAGTTGCATTTACTCCTCTAGAACAGTCATCAACTAATTTGACATGAATAGAGGTGTAAATTTCATAAAATGTTACGTTCGCTCCTAAATATTTTACTTTATTCAACTACCAGCTTTAAACCGGGAAGCAATCGCTCTAAGTTTTTCAAAGATTTAACTTGCCAGGGCATTTTTTTTGTGCCTAAAACCACCAATTGACTCTTCTTTTTCCGCATCCCAAGCACAAATTTCGACAACATACTGATGCCAGAACTGTTGAGAAATTTTAATTCTTTCACATTTAATGTCAGAGTTGCGGGTGCTAATTTAGCCACATCATCGAGCAACTTAACAATCGGAGCATAATCCTTGGCGCCTCCGAGACTGATGGCCCCTTGAAAATAAACAGTTGCAGATGCTTCTTCGTATTGAACCTGATAATCTTCGCCTTTGACTTCTTGATTGGTCATAACTTTTATGTCTTTTTTTGCTTCTGATGTCTAAATTCATCAGTATTTGAAATTATACAACAACTTGAGCCATTGTAGTAACCGCGATCATTTGTGGATTACTGGGATCGGACTCAAATTTCCAGCCGAGTTTGGCTGAATAATCATTGATCGCAGTCAGCAAACCTAAGCCAGAAGCTTCACTATCTTCGGATTCGGCTGCTTTTGTTATCTGCTCAACATATAAGTCATTAGGATCTGCCGATCGTAATTCCTCAATAAAGGCTTGAAATTTCTCCACACTTTCAGGACTAATACCGTTCTTGGTAAAAATCACAGCAGTGACTAGATCCAAGTTTTCCCTAAAATGTATGCCAAACTTAACTGGATCATTCTCGCTTCCTTCATTAAATTTCATGGCATTCTCTAAGAGTTCGTTTCCGATATAACTCACCGCGTTTTTCATGGCTTCGATGCGTTCTTCTACCTCACTCTCATCCTCGTCAATTGGCATAATATTTAAAAAATAGTCAGCGATAAAACAAGCTGATAAGCGGTTATTCAGCCACCGCCGTTTAACTGGTCTAGAACTGGAAGTAAAGCTCATTTCTAAAGAATCATGTGACCGGGGAAACTCCTCAATAAAATCTCCAACAAGCTGGATCATCTTTGTTACCTATTAATTGATAAAGGTTGGTATCATCCAATACGCTTTAGTCTTCAGCCCAATGTTCATGGCTAGCAGACGCACATCAGTTACGAAAAAGGTTGAATATATTCTTTTTGTTCACATTCTCTTTAACTTCCTCCAAATCGTTAACTTCCTCCAAATCGTTAACTTCCTCCAAATCGTTAACTTCCTCCAAATCGTTAACTTCCTCCATTAATTCTGGTTCCTCAAATGATTCCAAATTATCAGATGCTTCCTGCTTGAGGACAAGTAAAGTAATGTCATCAAAAACTTTTTGCTTGCCAATAAATTGTTTAAGATCATCAATGATAGCTTGTTTGATTTCTTCGGCAGAACTGGCCCAATTCTGACTAATAACTTCGCATAATTTATCCATCCCATACTGTTCTTTCTCAAGGTTATAAGCTTCAGGAATTCCGTCGGTATAGAGGACAATTCCATCCCCCTCCTTTAATTCAACGATCGTATGATTGATAAATTCAGTAATTTCTTCATCTAATCCAATAGGAAAGCCTAGATTCATCGTGTCAACGCGCTCAACCAGCCCGCCCTTTCGCACTACAATAGTTTCCTCATGCTGACCGCTGATACTTATTCTACCTCTTGTATAGGTGAGAATGACTAATGTCAAATTCTTCTCAGAATTCATCCGTCGGACATTTTTATAAATAGTGCGGTTGAGTGCATCTAAAAATTTAACTGGATCGAGTTCTCGAATTTCTTTAAGAGTACGAACTGCTGTTTGCGTCATTACCATTAAAATGCCACTTTCGAGTCCGTGTCCGGTGACATCACCGATGCCAATTGTGACGATTCCGTCTACGTAGAGAACGTCATAGTAGTCGCCGCCTATTTCGTCTGCGGGTTCCATAAACCCGGCAATTTCTAATCCTTCGATCGCGTCTAGTTCGTCTGATGTAGGAAGAATCATCTGTTGCATTTGACGCAACATATCTAGTTCTTTAGCCATGCGGAAGTTTTCCGATTGGAGGATTGCTTCGGCTTCGTTTCGCTTCAGAAGGTTTACATAGGCTTTAGAGTGGTAGCGGATACGAGCTATTAGTTCTGCCTTGTCTGGGAGTTTAACTATATAATCGTTTGCCCCTAAAGCAAAAGCTTTTGCTTTAATCAGCGGTTCTTCTTTACTAGAGAGAACGATCAGCGGAACATATCTTGTGGGAGCGTTATTGGCTCGCAAAAAGCGTACTAAGACCAGTCCGTCCATCTCTGGCATTACTAGGTCTTGTAAGATGACTGTTGGTTGACATGACCTCGCGACTTTGATCGCCTCGGTAGGGTTGCTACAGTAATGAAAGGTGATATCTTTTTCGGGAAGCAACATTCGACGAACGGCTTCGCCGATCATTGGCTGATCGTCGATGAGCAAGACTGTAATCGGATCTTCTGTCACTGAGTTCACTTCCTTTTGAAAGACTAACTTGAAGATAAAAAGTAAGCAGTAGTTAACGGCTCCTTGCTAATCGGTCAATGAGAGTAGAAGCGATCGCATCCAGTGGTAAAATCTCCGTCGCCGCACCAAGCTCTACTGCTGCCTTGGGCATCCCATAAACCACACAACTTGCCTGATTTTGGGCGATCGTATGCCATCCCTTTTCGCGTAACAAACCTAGCCCTTCCGCTCCATCTCGACCCATACCTGTTAGTAACACAGCAGTTCCTTGGCGATGCCAGTAATGAGCGACACTTTTGAAAAACACATCAACCGAAGGACGATAGGGATAATCAATCGGGTTTTTTGTATAACTTAAGCTAAAATTCGGTTGCAATGACAGGTGATCATTTGTCCCGGCAATTAATACTTTTCCTACTTCCAAACGACTTCCTTCGGATGCTAGCTGCACACTCAGAGGCGTTTGTTCATTTAGCCATTCTACCAAACTGGGAGTAAATTGTGCATCTACGTGTTGGACGATCGCCACTGCTGCACCAAAGCTTGCCGGTAAGCGAGAAAGAATCTTTGCCAGAGCATTGGGGCCTCCAGTAGAAGAGCCGATCGCAACTAGGGGAGGAACGCGGGCTGCGAGGGGTGAGAATATAGATTGATGGCTTTCCGTATGGGTTCTATATTTAGAAGTTACACCTGATTTACCAATTAGTTTACCAATTGTCACGATTTTCGCAAGCAAAGCTGTGGCAGCTTCTGGATTGCCGCTAGCCCCCAAAACTGGCGTGCTGACAGCATCTAATGCTCCATATCCCATTGCTTCAAACACTTGAGACCCATTTTTTTCAACGCTAGCCGTTACTACCACAATAGCGCAGGGAGAATTCTTCATGATGTGGCGAGTTGCCTCTACCCCATCCATGATTGGCATGATCAAATCCATCAGAATCAGATCTGGGGTATCCTCGGCGCATTTGCTAACTGCTTCAGCACCATCACGTGCTACCCAAGCCACTTGATAGTCTTTGACTGTCATCAAGACGCGCCGTAGCGTCTCTACTGCCATCACCATGTCGTTTACAATTGCGATTCTCATATGATTGGTAATTGGTAATTGGTAATTGGTAACGAATGACTAATGACCAATCAAATCGTACACGGCTTTTACTAATGTATCGTCCTGAAAACTTGCTTTGGTTAAGTAATAATTAGCTCCCGCTTCTAAACCGCGCAGGCGGTCTTCTTCACGGTCTTTGTAGGAGACAATAATCACCGGAATCGAACTCAGCTTGGGATTGTTTTTGATCTTACTGGTAAACTCGATTCCGTTCATGCGGGGCATATCAACATCACTAACTACTAAATCGTAGTGATTTGTGGAAACTGCGTGCCAACCTTCCATGCCATCCACTGCAACATCAACTTTGTAACCTTTGTTTTGCAACAATTTGCGTTCCATTTCTCGCACGGTAATAGAATCATCCACCACCAGAATACTCTTGCGACTGTCTGCCACAGTCCTATCGGCACTGCTAATAACACGGTTCAAGTGGCTGTTATTAAGCAGATTATCGACAGAACGCATTAAGTCAGAAGCATCGACAATCAGGATAGGAGAACCGTCTCCCATCAAAGCAGCAGCACTAATATCCTGAACTTTACCCAGTCGGGGATCTAACGGTCTTACCACCAAATCGTGTTCGCCCAAAAAGCGATCGACCACCAGTCCGTAATAGTCTGATTGTTCGCTGATGACTACGACAGATAAGGTATCGGACTGGGGCGGTGGTTGCTTCAATTCTAATACTTGATAACCAGCTACTAAGCCGACATTCTTATTGTTCATAGTGAAATATTGGCGATTTTCCACTGAGGCAATCTCTTGTCGATCCACATCGACAATTTGCTCAATCCGCGCCAGAGGAAAAGCATAGGGTTCGCCAGATATTTCTACTAACAGGGTGCGAACGACGGATAGCGTCAAGGGTAATTGAAAGTTAAAAGTCGTACCTTTTCCTAGATTAGAACTAGCTCGCACGGTGCCGCCAACTTCGTGCGCCATGCTTTTCGCGATATCTAAACCCACGCCGCGACCGGAAATTTCGGTGACTTGTTTGGCTGTCGAAAATCCTGGTAAAAACAGAAATTCCATCAGTTCGCTTTCGCTAAGCTGAGCTACTATTTCCGGGGTTGCCAGGTTCTTATTAATAATTTTTTGGCGCAGCCAGTCAAAGTTAATTCCTCTACCATCGTCAGTGATGGTAATCGATAGCATTCCGCCTCTATGGGCTGCTTCTAGCCGCACGGTTCCTTCTGTTGGTTTGCCGGCGGCTAGGCGCTCTTCTGGAAGCTCCAATCCGTGATCGATGGAGTTACGCAAAATGTGGGTGAGGGGGGCTTCCAGTTTTTTGATAATATCCCGATCGACTGGCGTGGCTTTGCCGAAAACTTCAAATTTTACTTGCTTATTCAGCTTCCTAGCTAAATCGCGCATCATCCGAGGAAACCCCTGCACCCCATCGGCAAAAGGACGCATATTAGATTGAATCACTTCCTGGTAAAGGCGATCGCTGAGACTGCCGGTGCGACGGGCATATAATTCTAGTTCGATCAGGCGATCGCTCAAAATCTGCCGACATTCCCGCTCCTTTGCGCGAGCTCCTTCTAAATAGTTTTCGGCTTCTTGATTGTGGTGGACTGCCAGAGTTTGCTGAAAATTCTCTAAAATTTTCGATAATTCTAGTTGGCGTTTCTTGAGGATCGTCAGGGAATCGGCAAAGGGCTGAAGCCAATTTGCTTCGATCAAAGATTCGCCAGCCAAACCCATGATCCGATTTAAGTTGTCGGCGCTTACCCGGACAACGCGATCGCTAGAGGCCCCTCCCTGTTCTGCTCCCGGTTTGACTTGCTCTACATCGCTAGATGTTTGCTTAACAATTGATTGAGTTTCACCTAACTTATTCTGACCATTTGGTTGTGTTTGGATAGTACCGGGAGCGCTGAGCACGATTTCCTGTTTTTGCACAGGAGTAGATTGTGCCTGAGTTTCCTGATTTGAGGGCAAGATTTCGGCTCTTTTCACTGGTGCAGATCCCGGTGTCAGCAGAGCAGAAATTTCCTCTCTGGTAGTTTCAACATCCTGCCGATTTTCCTTAACCCAACTTTGCCCTTGCTGACTGATGTTTAGCAGGAGATCGACTCCATGCAGCAACACGTCAACTCCATCGGCTTCTAGGGTAATTTTTTGGTTCTGTGCTGCTACAAAACAATCCTCCATAACGTGAGCCAAATTAACCGCAGCATCCAGGGCCACGATGCGGGCTGCTCCTTTAACTGAATGGGCGGCCCGCATTAACGATTCTAAGACTTTCGGAGACCCTGGTTGGCTTTCCAGAGCTAATAGTCCCTCACTTAAAATAGCTGCTTGGGCGTCTACTTCCAGCTTGAATAACTCCAACATTGAGGTGTCACCGATGGTTGACATCTCATCTGATTCTGGATCATCTTCACTGTTTGCGATCGTCGTTGCTTCTACCTCGCTGGTCACTGATTCATGAGAAAGCGAGTTCAAATCTCTAGCAGATTGGTTGGGCACAACCGATAATTTGGGGCTGTTGAAATTATCTTCTAAGCTCACCTCTAAAGTTGGAGTTTCTGGCTTTGCCTCCAAGCTTTTTAACTCTACCCTTGGCAGAGAAACTGATACAGTTCCTGGTGTCAGTAAGGTAGCAACACTGTTAGTAACGGTTTCGATGTTCTCTTGATTTTCTGAAAGCCAACTATCTAAATCGTCTTCCTTGACTCGGCTGATGTTTAGGAGTAAATTCACAGCTTGCAGCAGCACGTCAATCTCACCCGCACCCAGAGTAAAGCTTTGCTTTTGAGCGTTATCAAGGCAGTTCTCTAGGCTCAGAGCCAGATTAATAGCCACATCAATTTCGACGAGCCGAGCGGTTCCTTGAATTGCATTAGCAACACGCATCAATGACTCTAGTATTTGCCGAGACTGGGGTTCGCTTTCCAGAGATAGAAGCCCCTGATTTAGTATGGCGGCTTGGGTTTCGACTTCCAGCCGGAATACATCTAGCATCGTGATTTCGCTCATCCTATCCTCCCTCTGATCTGTCATAAGATTCTTTTGTTTAAGGTGTAAAATAATAAATCAGAATCTATGTAATTAACCTTATGCCCCTGCCAGCGAACCACCCCTTTTGTATAAGTTTCTGAGGCTTTTGAAATCACTACAGGTGTATTTTCTAATTCCATGAGCGGGAAGCGATGAAGACCGCAAACTTCGTCCACGATAAAAACCCAGCGATTGTCTCCACTTGCCATAACTATCATGCGTTTAGCAGCAGCAACAGAACTGGCACGATCTGAAGAGTTAGCGTGATCTTCTAAGTCAAGGAGATGGCTGAGAGAAACGCACATTAGAATTTCTCCTCTAATGTTGACCAAACCCATAAACAGTTCGTTGTTGCGATGGGGTAGAGTATGCATTACACAGGGTTCTGTCACTTCCTGAAGCAACCGTACTGGTAAAGCTAACCATTCGCCGCCTAGCAGAAATATCATGACTGATATGGTTTCTCCAGAAACGACGATCGCCCCGTTAGTTTGTGCTAGAGAATGATCGGACGGAGTTTTTGCTAGTATCTCAGTCCACTCTTTTACATACTCTGGGGGTGCTTCCCTTTCTAATAAACTGCGTCCGGCGGCAGAATAAACAGGGCAGTTCCGACAATGAATTACTGTTTTTAGTTGTTCGCAGGAGCGATCGCCCTCAACTCCTATTTTGTTCCAGCAATCGTTGCTCATAAGTCCCCTTCCAACGTAGTTTACTATAAATCATCAGTTACTTGCCACTTTAAAACGAGAGACTTCCATGCGTAAACCTTGTGCTGCTTCATTCAATTGGCTAATCGCACCGTTAATCTCGCGCAAAGACTGGGCAGTTTGCGATGAAGATTCACTTAGCTGCACCATTGACTCGCTGATTTGCTGAGCCCCCTGTGACTGTCCCTCCATGCTGCCAGTTACCTGTTGAAAGCGGGGGGTTAGGTTTTGCACTTGCTCAATAATTGACTCTAATTTATCGCCGATATTGCGGACATCTTCCACACCCTGTTCTACATCTTTCGTGAATTTATCCATTTCCATCACCCCTGTGGAAACTGCCCCTTGCATTTCTTTGACCATAGTTTCGATGTCTAAGGTAGCGACTGCCGTTTGGTCGGCGAGGCGGCGAATTTCACGGGCAACTACAGCAAATCCCGTTCCGTACTCTCCGGCTTTTTCTGCTTCAATTGCCGCGTTGAGCGAGAGTAAATTGGTTTGATCCGCTACTTTGGTAATCGTGGTGACGATGCTGTTAATGTTATTAGCTTTATCGCTAATCACTCCCAGTTTTGCAGAAATGCTACCGGTCGAATCTGCCAACTTCCGCATAGTTTTTTCCATCTGCATCAAATCTTTTTGACTGTCACCAGCCGACTGTGCAGTTACGTGAGATGAGTTCTGAACTTCATCCATCGTCTTCACCAGTTGTCCAGAAGTGGCAGCAATCGATCGCGCTGTGGCGGCCACCTGATTTGTCGAAGCAACCTGTTCGGTGATGGTTGCTTCTAGTTGCTTGCCAGATGCAGCGATTTGGGTAGCAGAAGAGGTAATTTGAATCCCGGATTGCTGAACTTGGCGGATTAAAGAACTCAGGTTTTCAGTCATGGTGCGGAAGGCTGTCTCTAATTTCCCAATCTCATCCAGATCGCCTGTCGCCTGTACGCGGGTAGTTAAATCCCCTGTCGAAATTTTTTCGGCTACTCCTACAACTCCAGCGATTTTTGCACCCATTGGTTTGGCGATCGTATCACTGAAATACCAGCCAAAGAGTCCCGCAGTCAACGGCCCAATTATCAGACCTACAAGTATCCAGAATGTGCTGGCGCTCACATCTTGCTCTGCAGTCTTCTTAGCTGTTTCTCCCAAGTTTCTGTTGTATGACAGGAGTTCTTGCACGGCGGAGTCCGCGGTATCGAATACAGGAGCTAATTTCGTAACTAAGAAATCATTCATTTCGGTTATCGTCTGGATAGCTCCTAGGGCTGCTGTGTAGTCAGGTGTATTAGTTTTCCCCTGTTGCAACAACTCAACCTGAGTTTTTCTCGGGTTGCTGATGCCATATCTCTGAAATTTTTCATGAATCTGGAGGTACTCTTGACTAACGGCTTTCCACTTCTCCCATTCGACCAAAACTTGTTTGTATAATTTGTCTTCCTCCGGCTGGCGAGGCAGCTTTTCGTATAGGTTCAATCCTTCGTTTATTTGCTTCAATGCGTTTTGAACAGTGGTTAACTCTTTTTGCCTCTGATCGTTAGTTAATACGCTAGCAATCAGCACTTTCTCCGAGCCATATATCCTGGCTTTTGCTTCCTGTATTTTCCACAAGTTGTCGATGCCGGGAAAAGTATGATTGGCTAAGGTGTCAATGTTTTTTCCCAGGCGGTAATTTCCACTCAAGCCTATTAAAGCCACAATTAAGACAATTGCACCGATGAACAGGAATCCGCTGATGAGCCGCCTTTGCAAAGTCATGTTTTTAAACATTTATTCACTCCTTTTGTTAGTTGTTGTTGGTAAGTTGATAGGCGAGCGGCAGTCATTCTAAATTAACACGTTAGGTGACTAATGTCTACTTGCCTAAGATTTTTGCAGGCGTTGGATTCGTTGCCGCAGGAGTGCTGCTCTTGCAGTATCGCCGCGATTTTCTGCGAGTAAAGTAAGATGCAGGAGTGCGTCATAGTTATTGGGTTCTAAATAAATCGCTTTTTGGAAGGATTGCTCTGCTTGAACATCAAGCCCTTTAGCTTGATGAATTTCTCCCATCAATATATAACCAGCAACACTGGTAAAGTTTTGCTTGAGATAATTTTCGCACATTGTCGTTGCTGCGCTTAACTGTCCCCCATCGGCTAATTTACGGGCAGTGTCCAAGTCGGTTGCTGGCAGTTGACTTGAGTTTTGAGCGTTGGCAATTTTGCTGGTAGATGTTGCTGGAACGCTCAAAGGAATGGTTTTCAATTGTGTGGTTTCTCGATTGGCTGTTGGATTGTTTTGTCGGGCGATAGTTGGAGAATCTTTTCTACTAAATAGAGGAGATTTATTTTGGCGATCGAGCCGCGACAAGCTCACCTCTCCGGTAGATATTAACGGCTGATTTTTAATTAGTAGTTTTTCACCATTTATTAAACCTAAACCGCCGTTATGATTGTCTTGCTTTCGGTAGGCGAAAGCAAAAGGATGTTGTACAGATACAAATGTGGATTCTAACATTTGCATCTTTTCCGCGTGCCCCAAAAATAGTAGCCCTTGATCTTTTAATAATCCGTTTAAATTCCGAATACTTTTTTCTCTAGCTGCATCGTCGAAATAAATTAAAACGTTACGACACCAAATTACATTGTAAGGATTTTTCCCTGTGATGAAATTGGGATCGACTAGATTGCCGTGCATGAAATTAACGGTATTTTTTACCAAGTCGCACAACTGATATTTATTGCCTAGTTTTGTAAAATATAGTTGCTGAAATTCGAGGTTATTTACCCGAAATGAATTTGGGGTGTACACAGCTTTTCTAGCTCTATCTAAGGAGCAGTTGCTAATATCAACCGCATCAATTTGAAACTGATTAGGGGTCAAACCTGCCTTGAGCAGGCTCATAGCAATTGAATAAGGTTCTTCCCCAGAAGAACAGGGTACGCTGAGCACGCGCAAGATGCGGTGACTTTGGGTTGGCAACCACTCGGATTTGACGTAACGCTCTAAAAAAATAAAGGGTTCCCAATCTCGAAAAAACCAAGTTTCCGGGACAATTAATAATTCAATCAGTGCTTCGAGTTCCTCGGTTGATATTTGCAATTGCTGTAGATAAGTTTGCAGATTGGGGAAATCTCCGGCTGTCACCCGTTGTTCTACAGCTCTGCCAATTTCCTTAGAGCCAAGGATACTTGCAGACCAACCAATCCGATCTTTTAGGAGTGACTCAATTTGGCTTTGTATTATTGCTGTCATCATTTCTTCCTGCCAATAAATATTGTTGCTGCGAATCTGAGAGCAAAGATTCTAACCTAATGCGTTGGATCATCCCCTTCTCATCCATAATCATTTCCCCTAAATAACCATGAGTTTCATCTAATTTTGTTGCTACATCTATCAACTCACTATCCGGCTTATTTAAGGTTTCCGTGACTCGTTCTGCCATCAACCCGATACAACGCTTACTGTTGTCCTTCCCAAAATAGTTTACCATGATAATTCGAGTGCTCAAGTAGGAGCAACTGGGCTGGCCTCGAATTAAATAGCACAGATCGATTACTGGTACGATCGCCGATCGATATTGAAACATACCCCCAACATAGTCAGGCATTTGGTGCGTTTTTCTCAGGACAACTCTCGGTATAACTTCCACAACCTGGGAACTATCAAGGGCGTAAAGGTTATCCCCTACATAAAACAGTAGCATTAACATGGGCGGCCCGTCCTGATTAACTGTTGACGATCGTCGGTTGGTCTCTATACTGTTGATTATCGCCCAGAAAATCCCCCTAGCTGGAGAAACCTTCTACAGCTATACTATACTATACTGCTGTAAACGGACGCTTCCATGAGCCAGCAGCCCTAGCCCAAGCTGCGGGAGTGTACCGAAGAGTGTCTGCGGAAGCTCAAGAATGGTCAGACAGACAAACTCAATCCTCGTTGAGTACCTGGAGGCTGTTGTCGAAAAAAAAATCTTTGTCACCATTACCAAAGATCGGGCGACAAAGTTTTTTTTAAGTTCACATATCGATCGCTGGTGCAGTTCTATTCAACGTTAAGGTTGACAACCAAACCATAGGTTGACACATAATTTTCTAACTCAGCTAAATCGACCGAACCATTCTTATCGCTGTCCAGAATAGTGAAAAGATAATCAGTGATGTAGCCCCTCATTTCTTCCGAACTCCGTTCGCCTGTTGTTAAATCTTCAACCATCCCTAAAAGTTCCATAATTTCTGGTTTGTCGAGGGACTTACTGCCATCCGTATCTAATTGCTCAAAAAGCTTTTTGACATCTTCTGTTGCCACTTTCGAGGAACGCAGCGTTTCCCTCAATAAGTCGCTGCTAAAGGCATTTATAAAAAATGTCTGCTCGATAAATGGTATACAGAAAAAGCCCAATGCCGCCCAGAAAATTGCATAATTCAGCGATTCCTGATTGGCACCTGTACTAACTCCAGCGAAGAGAGCAGCCCACAGGAAAAAGTTAGGATTTACAAGCAAGATGTAAGCATCCTGAGCTTCTGCTTTGCTGAGTTTACCCCTGGACAATACTAAAGTTAATCCAGCACACAGACGCATGAGGATAAACACCAATGCGGCAAATGCAAGCTGTTGCAAACCCGCTAGTGAGCCGTTTGGGTTCGCCGCCGTTGGGAAAAAGAGGTCAGGAATGAATGTTGCAGGAGCAAATTGAAAACCTGTGACTAAGGCCATCAATGCCACAGCCAGGACTCCGATAAATTTCCATTCCTTACTGTGCCGATTTGAGTCAACAGGAGATTGAGAACGCCATACCTGGGCTGCTGCTGCTGGTACTCCCAGACCTAGAGCTAGAATAACTAGGAAAAAGCTCAGGCTGGAAACATTGATTGGCAATTGCGAACCTGCGATCGCAAATGTACCCAAAAGTGCCAGCGGAGCGACTATTGATAATGTCCTTGACAAGACAGCCGATGGATAAAGATTGCCGCCCCAAAGTATCGATAAAACTGGGCAAGTAAGAGTCGGCGGAACCATCCAAAACAGCACCCACAAAACTTTGTACAAATCGCTGGGGTTTTGATACAAGACTCCCGAAAATATTAAGGCAAGTCCAACTATCCACCGCAGCAACATCCACCCATAAACTATATACTTCACAGTTTGGGTTACTTTGCGCTTGCTCCCTGCAAAGTCAATATCCAGGTAGGTATAAAACGTTGACATTGCCAGACAAAAAACGATGATCGCTTTAAATAGTTCTGACGGAATCCCTGCTGGGGAAGCGCTGACTGCTCTTGTCAAACTACCGAGCAAAAATGCCGCGGCATAGAGCATAATCGCCCACATGATGGAAATATCGTTGAATTTTTTGCGTAAAGCAGCCGTACCGCCGGATTCTTTGTCGCGAAACTTGATGAGTTCATCTCGGCTGAGAGCTTTACCATTAGGGAGTTTTAAGCTGTGATAAGCAGTTGGCGGCAAGTCGCTTAAATACAGTGCTAAAGGCTCCAGTACATATTGATGGCATACTATTAGAACAGTTTCACCTCGTTCTAAATGCGGTACAACTCGCTCTTGATAGAAATTGCCAGCGCGTACATAAATTTGTGAAATTTTTTCGCCAGTGGGAGGTGCTTCGTTATGGGAATGTAACATTTCCTCAAAGCCTTCGTAGCCCAGGGAAAGGCGAAGCAGATTCAGGTTGCGGACCGCAAAAATTCCAAAGGATCGCTCGCTAATTCGGTGGTCGATTTGAACGGGAGTATCGGGGGATTTCAGTGCCTGACTTTCAGCAAGGGCGATTTCACAAGTTTGTCGCGCGCGCCTCATGTGAGAGACATATACTGCGTCAAACTTCACACCTTTTTTCTTAATGTCAATGCCTGCGCGACGTGCTTGCAGCTCGCCAAATGCTGTGAGACCCACATCTAGTATTCCTGCAAAAATGTTGCGTTCATTGCTGGTACTTTCACCGTGGCGAATAAAGTAAGCCTCTCCTGTCTGAGGCTTTTTTGCTACCTGAGATGGTGAAGTTGCAGCAACTTCAGAGTTGTCAGTTTTTTCGCTCATTTTTAATCCCTTGAATGTAAAATTTTTGATCCTAGTGCAAAATGTATTAATAGACACCAAAAGAGTGTCCTTGATAGCGGACTCTGAAGGCGACGATAACTTCTTGAGAATGCCTGCAACTGGAAATAACTTTCCTGCTTTGTTCCGCAATTTAGCAGGGGAAGTCGCGCAGTTGATGGCGCAATTGAGCTTGACGGGATTGCAATGCGAAATAACATCGCCTAAAATTATAAAGTAAACTTGAAAATTTGTCAATACTTCGTAACTAATAAAAAATATTTGATCGTAAAAAACTTGGAATTTAGCTACTAAGCGAAAGCCCCGCGCTCTACCTGTACTCAGGTGAGCGACGGGATGTAAGCGTGTAAATAGAATGGGTTCGATACCCATTCTATTTACAATAATCTACGCTATTCAGGACTATCTTGATGCTCAATATACTTCTTTAAGATGGAGACGGTAACGCCGCCACAAGACGCAATAAAGTAAGACTCATTCCATAAAACACTTTTCCAGTAAACCTTGTTCACCTCATCCGCAAATTCAGCCCTAACCCTGCGACTGGATACTGACTTTAAGTTATTTACAAATTTCGACAAATCCATTTGTGGCAAGTATTGAAAGAGTAAATGGATATGATCCGCTTCACCATTGAACTCTACGACTTTACAATTCCACTTTTCGCATAAATCGGTAAACACCTCACTAAGCCGCGTAATCATGGCTCCAGTGAATAGCTTTTTGCGGTATTTTGTGGTTAAAACTAAATGAGCCTTTAAGTCAGAAATAGCTCTACCACTAGAAATAAAATCATCTTTCATATCAGTGTCCTTATTTTGTGATACACTAATACCATGATAACAGCCTACAAGTACAAATTACGTCCTAACAAAGCGCAAGCTCATCAATTTGATGAGTGGCTTAATTTGTTGCGTATGCAGTACAACTATAGGCTGGCAGAGCGTTTTAACTGGTACGAGTCTACTCGTTGCTCTGTCAATTCATGCTCTCTCATATCATGCAGTATCGCTTCCATAGTTGAAGAGCCTGATTATTACTGGCAAAAGCGAGATTTACTCAATACTAAAAAGCTATTCCCTGTATATGGAGAGATTCATTCTCAAGTGCTACAGGATTGCGTGGCAAGAGTTAAGAAAACTTTTGATCGATATATCAAAGCTAATAAGTCGGGCAAGCGCTCTGGTAAGCCAAGATTTAAGGGTATAGGCAGATATCACAGCTTCACCTATACACAGATGAAACAAGATTGCATTAAAGGTAATCGAATCAATCTGCCAAAGTTTGGTGAAGTTAAAATTATTCTGCATCGTCCTATCCCTGTTGGCGAAGCCTGTCCGAAGGACTTAGGTTTCAAGATTAAAACAGTCCAAATTGTTAAAGCTGCGGATGGCTACTATAGCAATCCTAAATCATTATCAAGAGTATGATCCAATTATATGCAATACTTGATTGTGACAATAAAAAGATGAATAACTTAAAACTGCCCCTCAAAGATATGGAAAAGGAAATAACTCAAGCATGAATCTTTCATTAAAAGTGATATCGATGCAAGAGAACTCAAACGAGCAATAGCTGTAAGCAGGGCGAACGCATCTAAAATTTATATTAGTAGAATATGGTATATTGGAGAATAATTATTGATTACATACGAAACATTTAAGCAGAGTTAGTTCTTATGAAACTCAAGCCTAAAATCACCATTGCTG
>Ga0335395_10001005_pt1 | contig 17932 bp, 12 predicted proteins | sample MAT02_FD_205744 | JGI IMG/M metagenome (GOLD analysis project Ga0335395, IMG submission 205744) | Freshwater microbial communities from Lake Fryxell liftoff mats and glacier meltwater in Antarctica - MAT-02 (spades assembly) (version 2) ...
CGTCTCCGTCTCCGTCTGGTGCTGTTGTGGCGGCAAGTTCGCAATTTAGCAATTTGGCGCGCTTAGAAGGAAAAGCAACGGTGGTAATGACGGTTAAAGGTGCTCCGATTACGATCGAACTTGATGGTACAAATGCGCCGATTACTGCGGGCAATTTTGTCGATTTGGTTCAGAAAGGAGTCTACGACGGGCTGGTATTTCACCGAGTCGTGCGGGAACCTGAACCTTTTGTAGTTCAGGGCGGCAACCCCCAGGGTAAAGACCCTAAATTCCCTACGGCGGAACTGGGAAGTGGGGGTTTTATTGACCCAAAAACTTCTCGGGAACGCAGGATTCCTCTGGAAATTAAAGCTAAAGGTGCTTCAAACCCTACTTACAGCCAAATACTAGATCAAAAAATACCGATTCCCCAGAAACCCTTGTTGATGCACACTCGCGGGGCTGTGGCGATGGCTCGATCGAAGATTCCTGATTCGGCTTCTTCTCAGTTTTACTTTACTTTGACCGATTCGCCGTTTTTGGACGGCAGCTATGCGGTTTTTGGCTACGTGAAGCAAGGGATGGATGTTGTTGATAAGATTGAAGCGGGCGATCGGATTGAGAAGGCTACTGTTACTCAGGGTTTGGAAAATTTTAAGCCTGTTCAGTAGTCATTAGTTATTAGTCATTGGTCATTAGTCATTGGTTATTGGTTATTGGTTATTAGTTATTGGTTATTAGTGATGATTAACAACTAACAACTGACAACTAACAACTAACAACTAATAACTAATAATTGCCTTCTGCCTTCTGATTTCAATTTATGGATGTTGTTGTTACTGGAATTGGTGTTGTTTCAGCTTTGGGCAATCTGGAAAATAGCTGGAAAAGACTGTTGGCTGGGGATTCGGGAATTGAGCGCTATCAACCTTTTTTAGAATTTGAACCGCAGCTTTTGGCTCTGGTTGGTACAAAACCTGCTGATTTAATCACTTTGATTCGGCAGGTTTTAGCAGATGCTTTGCAAGATGCTGATTTGACTTTGCCTTTGCCTGATTGCGGGATTGTTATTGGCTCTAGTCGTGGCTTTCAGTCAAATTTGGAACAGTTGGTAAGGGAAGGAAGAAGGAAGAAGGAAGAAGGAAGAAGGAAGAAGGAAGAAGGAAGAAAATTCCCAATTGCCGATTCCCGATCGCCAATTACCGATCGCCAATTACTAATTCCCGATTCTCAATTTGTGGATTTTTTGCCTCACATGGGGGCGATCGCGGCTGCGAGAGCAATTGGCTCGATCGGGCCGGTGCTGGCGCCGATGGCTGCTTGTGCGACGGGCATACAGTCGATCGCCCGTGCTGTTGATTTAATTCGTACCGGTGAGTGTCAGCAGGCGATCGCAGGTGCTGTAGAAGCCCCAATTACACCCCTGACTGTGGCTGGATTTAACCGGATGGGTGCTTTGGCAAAAACTGGCTGCTATCCGTTTGACGAACACCGGGAGGGCTTTGTGCTCGGCGAAGGCGGGGCTTTATTTGTATTAGAATCGGCTGAGTTGGCAAAGCGTCGTGGCGCTAAAATTTATGGTCGAATTTCTGGTTTTGGGTTGACAAATGATGCAAGTCATGCTAACGCGCCGGAGTTGGGAGGGGAAAGTGCGATCGCGGCGGTAAATCAATGTTTGAAACGTAGCAATTTAGTCGCGGTTGATCTAGATTTTATTCACGCTCACGGTACTGCAACTGATTTAAATGACCGACATGAAGCACTGTTAATTCAAAAATTGTTTCACCGAGGAGTTGCGGTTAGTTCGACTAAGGGGGCTACGGGTCATACTTTGGGGGCTTCGGGAGCTTTGGGCGTGGCTTTTTGTTTGATGGGTATTAAACATCAGATGTTGCCACCTTGCACCGGAATGAACAAACCGGGGTTTGAATTAGATTTTGTGCGCACAGCGCGCGCAACTCTTGTGAGAAATACGCTTTGTTTGAGTTTTGGCTTTGGCGGGCAGAATGCTGCGATAGTTCTATCTGGCGATCGTTAATTTTTGGTCAATTAGGTCGATCGGCATTTAAAACAGTATTGTATGTTAATCCACGCATCAATGCCGATCGGCGAAAATAGAAGAAAGAAACTGTTTCAACTAAGCCTCGGGTATTTTCACATGGATCTGGCATCTCATCGATTTATGTCTTATTTTGAACCTCTGCAAGCTGCTCACCTGTGCCAAATAGCTGTATTGGAGAGTTTTGCTGAGGAAACACTGGTTTTTGAAGAAGGACAAGCAGCAGATTTTTTATATCTAGTTTTAGAAGGTGAAGTCGAGTTTAGCAAGCAAGTTGAAAACAATAAATATCAAACTATTGCTGTTGCTAAGCCCGACGATTTTTTTGGCGAACTAGGAGTTTTAGACGGAGAACCGCGCAGTGCTAGAGCTGTAGCTGTAGGTGGCTCGACTTTGGCAAAAATATCCCGCGAAGAACTGATAACAACTCTCCAGTTTGCTAAAGGCAGTTCCGTACTCCAAATGTTTAGTTTCATTATTAAGAATTTGCGGAATACCACAGATCAATATGTTAGCCAGTTCGTACATAAACAAAAAATGGTATTGGTAGGAGAAATGGTGAGTACAATTATTCACGATTTCAAAAGTCCTTTTACTGGGATTAAACTCTCCAGCGAAATGCTCAAAGAAATGCACCCGGATGAGGAAACTCAGGAGTGGTGCGAACTGATTCAATTGCAGGTTCAGCGAATGTTGGGGATGGCTGAAGAAGTGTTAGAATTTTCGCGCGGCAACTCTGCATTAAATAAAAAACCAGTTAATCTGATCCAGACGTTGCAGCAGTTTGAAAGGTTGAATAGAGTTTATTTTGAGGCGGCAAAAGTAGATTTGGTTATACGCGTGACAGAAGTGATAGTGGAAGCGGACGAAAATAAGATTTTGCGCGTTTTGCAAAATTTAGTTGGGAATGCTGTTGAGGCTTTTGGCGGGCGCGGAGGTTTGGTAGAGATTGTTGTAGGACAAAGCGAGGAGTGGGCAGAAATTAGCATTTATGATAATGGCCCTGGCATTCCGCAGTCAATTAAGGAAAAGTTATTTGAACCGTTTGTGACTTATGGCAAGCGGACTGGTACTGGGTTGGGTACGGCGATTGCTAAGTCGATAGTTGATGCTCATAAAGGGGAAATTACTTATGAGTCAGAAAACGAAAAAGGGACAACTTTTTTTATCCGCTTGCCGAAAGTTACAAGTTAAGTGAGTGGCATAATCAAATTAAATTGAATTAATACCATTTTTACAAGGTTTTTCTATAAAAAAAGTGTTGGGTTGCTTTACATTGGCGCTGTTTGGAGGGTGCGTCGCTGTGAGATTTTCGATATGCAAGTTATGGATTTTTCATGGCGACACACCCTACGACTTCTTTCTTCTTCTTCTTGTTGTTCTTCTTCCTTCCTTCCTTCTGCCTTCTGCCTTCTGCTATAGTGTGTAGCGAGTTGCAAAATCAAGTAGAATTGAATTGACGAACCGCTAAAAATCTGATGCCAGTTACTATTCAAACCTTACCCGCAGAAGTTATCAATTTAATTGCCGCAGGCGAAGTGATTGACTCGATCGCCGCTGCGGTACGAGAATTAGTGGAGAATTCTTTGGATGCTGGCGCAACTCGCATCGTTGTGTCTGTTTGGCCCGAACAGTGGCGGGTGCAAGTTGCGGATAATGGTACGGGAATGGATCTGGAAAATTTGCAGCAGGCGGCTTCGCCTCACAGTACGAGCAAGATTACCACTGAAGCAGACCTTTACAAAATTGCTACTTTGGGATTTCGTGGGGAAGCTTTGCACAGTTTGGCTCAGTTGGGCTGTTTGGAGGTTTTGAGTCGGCCGAATGATTTGGGATTGGGTGATTTTTGGGAAAATCGAGAGTCTGCGCAAACCCCCGCTAGCTCATCCTTGAATCAGGGGAGAGTTGAAAATGCTCGATCGGGCTGGCGGGTAGTTTACAATAACTCTGGCGAGGCCGTGGAGGTAGAGACAGCGGCGATCGCTCCGGGTACGGTAGTCACTGTTGCTGATTTGTTTGGGAATTGGCCAGTACGTCGCACTTTTTTGTCTGCGGCACAGCAAATGCGATCGATCCAATCAATCATTCAGCAAATTGCTATTTGTCATCCGCAGGTTCATTGGCAGTTGCGTCAAGCAAATACGCCTTGTTTTTACATAACTCCTAGCAGCACGGCGGAACAGATTTTACCTCAGTTTGTGCGGGGCGTGCGATCGAGCGATTTACAATATTTAAAGTTAGATTTGCCTGCAAGTCCTCAAAATCAGAAATCTGCAAATTTGTTGCTAGAAACTCAACTTGTGGGAGCGACAAGCAAGCACAATTACCAATTACCTGTTGCCAATTACGAATTACCTGTTACCAATTCCCAGTCTTTGGAGTTAGTAATTGGTTTGCCCGATCGCTGTCACCGCAGACGGCCGGATTGGGTGAAAGTTGCGGTGAATAGACGGGTTGTACGATCGCCCGAATTAGAGCAAACTATTCTGAGTGCTTTTGCTCGCACTTGTCCGCGCGATCGCTATCCCGTGTGTTTTGTTCACCTGCAACTCTCCCCTTCAGAAATTGACTGGAATCGACACCCGGCAAAAGTGGAAATTTATCTGCACGATCCGAGTTTTTGGCAAGCACAAGTTGGCGCTGCCATCGATCGGGCTTTGCACCTAAATGATCATGTTTTGTCGGTTGTCCCAATTCCCGATCGAGTCGGACAATTGCTGAAGGCATCGGAACAAAAAAGTGCTTACAGTCTAGGGGTTTCGGCTCGCCAGAATGATCACGGCGGCGAACAGGCAACAGGTAATAAAATAGGATTGATGGAATTGAGGGCGATCGCACAAGTTCACAATACTTACATTGTGGCCGAACATTCCAGCGGAATGTGGTTGGTGGAACAGCACATCGCTCACGAGCGCGTTTTGTACGAGCAATTGTGCGCCGATTGGCTGCTAAAATCTCTCGAAAAACCAGTGATTCTCCGTCAATTATCTGCACTACAAATTGAGAATTTATCCCGGTTGGGTTTGGAAGTAGAAACTTTTGGCGAACAGCTATGGGCCGCCCGCGAAGTTCCTGCATTATTGGCCGATCGAGATGACTGTGCTGATGCGCTTTTTGAACTCAGTAAAGTTGCAGATTTGCAAGCGGCTCAAGTCGCTACTGCTTGCCGCAGTGCGATGCGAAACGGCACTCCTTTGAGTGTTTTACAAATGCAAAATTTGTTGGATGAATGGCAGCAAACTCGCAATCCGCGCACTTGTCCTCACGGCCGCCCTATTTATTTTGCTTTGGAGGAATCGACTCTGGCTCGCATTTTTCGTCGCAGTTGGGTGATTGGTAAAAGTCATGGAATTTGAAGGCTAATTTGACTGTGGATGCTGTTGTTCTCAATCTTGATGGCAAATAATCTATCTATTTTTTTGGCAACAGGCAAGATGCCTGTTCCACCAGAAATAATTCTGAGTTTTACAGAGTTTTTGGGCAACAGGCAAGATGCCTGTTCCACCAGAAATAATTCTGAGTTTTACAGGTTTTTTTGGCAACAGGCAAGATGCCTGTTCCACCAGAAATAATTCTGAGTTTTACAGAGTTTTTTGGCAACAGGCAAGATGCCTGTTCCACCAGAAAAAATTCTGAGTTTTACAGAGTTTTTTGGCAACAGGCAAGATGCCTGTTCCACCAGAAAAAATTCTGAGTTTTACAGGTTTTTTGGGCAACAGGCAAGATGCCTGTTCCACCAGAAAAAATGCTTGGTTGAAAACAAAAAATGTCTATTTTTAAAGGCAAAATGTATTTTTGTGGAACAGGCATCTTGCCTGTTCAGAATATTCGGATAAAATGTCAATTAAAATCAAGTAAATCATCAATATGGATTTTCCCAGAGCCCGACAACTTTTTTATCTAGAAATCAATCAGCCGGATGGTTCGATCGACTTGGCGAAAGCTTCTCTCTACATGGCTTTGGAAGAATACCCAAATATTGAGCCTGATGAGTATCTAGATGCTCTGGATGCGATCGCCGATGAAGTACGATCGCGCCTACCGCCACAAAATTATCCGCTGCGGATTATTCAAACTATTAACCGTTATTTATACGAAGATTGCCAGTTTTCGGGCAATGATGTTGATTATTATGACCCCCGGAATAGCTTTTTGAATCAAGTGCTCGATCGCCGTACTGGCATTCCGATCTCTTTGTCTTTGGTTTATTTGGAGGTTGCTAAACGGATTGATTTTCCGATGGTGGGGATTGGGATGCCGGGACATTTTTTAATTAGACCGGATTTTGAAGATGCTGGCATTTTTGTTGATGCGTTTAATAGCGGTGAGATATTATTTCCAGAAGATTGTCAAGGGAGACTTTCTCAAATTTATGGTCAACCGATGGAGTTACAGCCGGCTTTTCTCGCCCCGGTAAGTAGGCGGCAGTTTTTGGGACGAATGCTGGGAAATCTGAAGGCGATTTATTTGCAACAGCGTGATGCTGTCAGGGTGCTGGGCGCGATCGAGCGACTGTTGCTGCTGTTTCCTGATGCGTTGGGGGAAAGGCGTGATCGCGGAATTCTCTACTATCAACTCGGGCGCTTGGCGGAGGCGCGCCACGATTTGGAACTATACCTGACAAATGCTCCGAATGCTGAGGATGCTGCTAGAATCCGCCAATTGCTCGAAAGGCTCGATCGGGATATTTGACACTCTCAGGGTTAAAACCACTGAGATTCTTAATTCAGCGACTGACCTTTAAGTGTTGCGTCCTTTCGGCAATACTCAAACCTTTTAACCGTAGAATCCTACCAATTAACCAGCCTGATTCGCAGTTACCCCAGAGGGTCTATCTCCAAAAGCGTACTAGGATATTGACCTAGAGTTCGGGTATGCCCTACCCTACTTAACAAAAAGAAAATTATTTTGTTTGCTGGTTTTAGGACTGTTTGTTAAGTCCCTGACTGTTTTAAGAGTTCTCGTCGCTCTTTGTCCCCCGGTTTATGCCTAAAAGTGTGTCTGAGTCCCTGTTTCACGATGGCAAAGGAGTTTAACCTTGACTTTTGTAGTATAGCGCGACAAATCCAAAAGATCGGGACTTTTCCTAAATATAGATTTAAGAAAGATTCAATGGGACTGAAGTCCCCGCATCGCTTACATCTCAGGACTAAAGTCTCTGAGTTTTCCGCTTTCCGTATTTCTTCTTATAAGTTTTGCAAAGCTCTATCAAACTATCGCCAACGCGAGAGTAACATATAAATCATCAATTGACACCTATCTTTTGATAGATTAAATTTGCTTGACATAACTGTAAAGTATTATGTCATTTACGGAAATCCTGAGTCCACTTTCCCAACTGATACCCGCAGAGACGATCGAGCGAAACAGTATTTTGACGTAAAGAGGAACAAACCAATGAACATTAAGTTTCAACAAAATTATCTAAACGAAATGCAACCGAAGTCAGCCAATTTAACCAAAAGAATGTCAAAGTCTTTATCATTAGGTTTGGCACTTTTGCTCTCGACAAGTGCAGTATTGCTGAGCAGCGCCAAAGCCTTTGCATTAGACAATGTTACCATAAAATACGGTGCTATTGACGTAACTTTACCGATGAGCGACTTGCAAAGCTTTGCACAAACTGGTAAAGCATCACCTCAACTGCAAAGCGTTCTGAATCTTGCGAAACAAACTCCCGAGTCGGTGCGCGAAACATTAACAAAAGAAGTGGCTTTAGATTCCCAATTAGTGGCGCGACTGGCAAATACTTATTTTGGGGAAATTGTTTTCAAACAATTGGGCGAGGTTGCTTATACGCCCGCAACTCGGGCTCAAAGCGCGTCGGCACTACGCGATGCTTTAGTCGCAGCTTCTAAAGATGGTAAAATATCGCTGATCGAAGTGATTCAAAATTACGGGCCTGCTGCTTTAGAAGTGAATGGCAATCAAGCGGTGGCCATCTATCAGCGAGTAATCAAAGATTTGCAAGATATGCAGGCTTTATATCAGAATTCCCCAGCGTTGCAAAATACGGCAGGTCAAGCAAGACAAATGATTTGTCAGCCTAATTCATCGAATATGAAGTAATTGGGAATTGGGAATTGGGAATTGGGCATTGGGAATTGGGAATTGGGCATTGGTGCTTGCTTTTCCTATTAGCTCTTAATTTCATCTATTACCAATTATCCATTACCAATAGCGGTAAGGTGCGCATTGCGCACCCTACATATAGATGTTTTGCGTCCAGGACTGAATTACCAATTATCCCATTCCCGATTCCCCATTAGCCATTAGCCATTAGCCATTCCTTGAGATAATTGCTCGGCTACCCGTTTGAGACGGCGGAGTTGGTCTTTCATATCTTTCTGCGTCCAAGGAGCGGCAAAGCGATTGAAACCAAATCTAATTAAAGGATTGGGAATTTGAAATTCAAAGCGGTTAATTAAGAGAGTTCCTTGGATTTGGGGCTGGCATTCCCAACGATCGCATCCTTTGAAAAATCCGTCAAACCCCCAAACAATTAAACCGGGTTGTCTCTCCAACACAACACTATCTAAAGTGGGTTGCAAAACGGGAATTTTTATGATAAATAAGCTGCGACTTCCTACAGAAGTATCCCATTCACCTTCGGGATCGCAGCGCAGCAACGGATTGAGCCATTTGTGCATTAAAGTGCGATCGACGATACAACGCTCCACCAAGGTAGCAGCAGCGTGAATTTCAATAGATTGCTCGAAAACTTGACGAATTGACATGAGAACCTGCAAGCTAGAAGCGTATTCTTACAGTTTCTTATTTTCCTTGTCAAATCTGACGTTAACCTGAGAAAAAAATGAATGAAACTTGGCAAGAAATAACTCAACCGATATCGGGGGCGTTAGTGGCTTTGTCCGATGGCTTACGCCCCGCTACGCTACGCATTTTAGCACAGGCCCAGGCAGCCCCGAATCCGCTGGCAGATGCCGAACGCGGAATCAACAATTTTGTTCAGAGTTCAAACATTGAAAATCTGATCTGGGCGATCGGCATCCTGCTAATTGGCTTGATCGTATCAGCCCTCGTCTCATCTTTAGTTGGGGGATTGCTCAAAAAGACGACGATCGACAACCGGCTGGCTGCTTGGATTACCGGGCGCGCAGAAGGGGAAGGAGCGCCGCAAGTGGAAAAATGGATTTCCGCAGCGGTATTCTGGATCATTTTTATCTTTTTCCTAGTTGCCTTTTTCAATCGGCTGAATCTAACGGCTGTCTCGCAACCGCTGAATACATTTCTCAATCAAATTGCTGGTGCTTTGCCGAAGTTAGCCAAAGCCCTAATTTTCTTGGGGATTGCTTGGGTATTGGCCACCGTTGCCAAATTGGCTCTATCGCGGGCGATGCGGACTTTTGGCGTAGACGAGCGCTTGAATCAGCAGGTGGGCACTGCGCCCAACGAGAATCCTTTGCTGCTGAGCGATACTCTGGCGAATGCGCTGTACTGGTTCATTTTTCTGCTGTTTTTGCCCTCGGTTCTCGAATCGCTGGATTTGCAGCAGGCTTTGCTACCAGTTAATAATTTGCTCAACCAAATTTTGGCGGCAATTCCGAAAATCCTGGAAGCTTTGCTGATTGGGTTTGTCGGCTGGCTGCTGGCTCAAGTGGTGCAGCGGATTGTCACAAATCTGCTGGCTGCGGCTGGGGCGGACAGTTTGGGTGCTCGGTTTGGGATTTCCCGGAGTTCGGGCGGACAATCGCTGTCGTGGATTGTCGGGACTATAGTCTATGTTTTGATTTTGATTCCCACGGCGATCGCAGCTTTGAACGCTTTGGACATTCAGGCGATTTCGCAGCCGGCAATCGCGATGCTCAACACGATTCTGGGCGCGCTTCCCAACATTTTCACAGCAGCCATAATTCTGGCGCTTGCTTATATTTTGGGGCGCTGGATTGGCGATTTGGTGACTAATATCCTGACTGGAATTGGCTTTAACAATGTCTTTTCTTGGTTGGGAGTGCAGCCGCCGAAACAGCCACTGATGATACGTGCGCCCGGTTCGATCGATCCTGACGCAACGGTACTTCAAGAACCCGATCTGCCAGCCCGCACGCCTTCGGAATTTGTCGGCATTGTGGTGCAGGTGGGCATCCTCCTGTTTGCTGTGGTTGCCGCTACTGACGTGCTGCGGATTCCAGCGCTGACGGCAATTGTCAGCGGTATTGTCCTGGTTGCAGGGCGGGTTCTGGCCGGTTTGGTGGTATTTGCGATCGGCTTGTATTTGGCGAATCTGGCGTTTGGTTTGATTGCTAGCTCTGGAACTCGCCAAGCACGGTTGTTGGGCCAAACGGCTCGGATCGCGGTAATTGCCTTTGTTTCGGCCTTGGCGCTGCAACAAATGGGCATTGGTAGCGATATTGTGAATTTAGCTTTTGGGCTGTTGCTAGGGGCGATCGCAGTTGGAATTGCTCTAGCCTTTGGTTTGGGCGGGCGCGAGATTGCGGCCGACGAACTTCGCGGATGGTTAGCGTCGTTTAAACAAGATAAAACGCCGCGTTTGTAAGTCTATAAAATGGCGTTTGTCAAGTACAAACGCCATTTTTTTATGCTTAATTTAAGTTCGTAGTGAGGACTTCAGTCCTCCGAGCGGAGATGCGGACTGAAGTCCTCACTACGAACCAAATTACAACCTCGGATCGACAGGTTCGCTTTCCATCGCTAAAACTCCGAAAACGCACTCGTGAACTTGCCTCAAAGGAGCGCCCGCCACAAATCTCTCCAATGATTCTACACCGAGAGCAAACTCTCGTAAAGCTAAAGAACGCTTCCCGGAAAGCCCGCGCGATCGCAATTTTTCCAAATGCTCCGGCAAAGAATATTCTAGGCCGTAAATAATTCGCAAATACTCTTTACCGCGACATTTAATCGCAGGCTGTACGAGTCCTTTACTATTTTTTACAATAAATTCCATCGGTTTAACCACCATTCCTTCGCCCCCGGCATCGGTCATTTTTTCCCACCATTGAATCCCTGCCGATTGACTGTCAAGATCGGCTATTCTAACTACTTTGTATTCAGTGGCTAACAGCAATTCCAGGTCAAAATTACAGATTTCGGCTATCTGTTCCATGTGCCAGCAGTGATTCTGATCGGTGTGAACATTTCCCTCGGTTGCCAAGATGTGAAAAGGCGCTAACTTGAGGTCGGAGATGGATTTCACGGGCCAGCAGTAGCGCTGGTAGGCATTGACATAGCGATCGGCTAAATCGGCCCGTTCCCGGTAGCTAGCCAGCAAAGAATCAACTTCAACTCCCCGCTGTTTTGCCTGTTCTAAATTCTTAATCGCCTCCGCAAACCCGTGACGGGATGCTGTTCCCACGGCGGCATATTGTTCTTGCAATAAACCTTGAGCTTTTGCCGACCAAGGCATTAATTCGCAGTCCAAACATACCCAATCGGTTTTAAATTTATCCCAAAAATTGCTGGCAGAAAGAGCGCGATTGACCCGCGATAAAAATTCTGTTTCTAAGGTAGAATTGTCGAAAAAATGCCGTCCTGTACGGGTGTAGCAAATGCCAATGCTGTTGTTGAGAATCCCAAAGCGCCGTTTAGCCGCCGATGCGTCGCGACAAACAATTACAACTGCACGGGAACCCATGTGCTTTTCTTCGCACACAACTGTCGATACGCCCTGCTGTTTGTAGTAGTTAAATGCTTCGGCTGGATGTTCTAAAAGTCCGGGTTCTTTGGAAGTTGCAGCGGGAGACATTGTGGGCGGCAAATAAATCAGCCATTTGGGATTGGCGGCAAATCTGCTCATTACTTCCAGGGCGGCGATCGCATTTTCTTCTCTAATTGCAATGTTTCGTTGCAGGCGAGTGGAAATGATGCGTTTTCCGAGTACGTCGGAAATGTCCAGCACGTCATCAAACTGCTGTTGGGCGGTGAGATTTATTGCGGGAAAACTGTGATCTGGAGTTGCAATGGATGGAAAGGCGATCGATTTGGCAGGTTCGCAATAAATCATCGCAGCAGGAACGCTGACAAATTCTCTTTCGGGATATCGCAAAGCTGTTAGTTTGCCGCCGAAAACGCAGCCCGTGTCAATATCAACAGTATTGTTCAACCATTCTGTTTCTGGAACTGGCGTATGTCCGTAAACAACTGCTGCTTGACCTCGATATTCGGCGGCCCAATTGTAGCGGACTGGTAAGCCGAATTCATCGATTTCGCCTGTGGTTTCTCCGTACAAGGCGAAATCTCGAATGCGGGCGGATGCGCGTCCCTGCAATTCTGCTTTCATTCCGGCGTGGGCGACGACTAATTTGCCACCGTCGAGGACGTAATGCCCGATTAAACTATCTAGAAATTGCCTAATTTCTGCGATCGCAGATTCGCGCATTTCATCGGGTAAAGCTGCTATTTCTGCTAAGGTTTGTTCGAGTCCGTGGTTGATTTTGACATTTTTGCCGCTGAGTTTTCGCAACAATTTGATGTCGTGATTTCCTGGTACGCACAAAGCTGTTGATGCGGCTACCATGTTTCGCACGAGTTTGAGGGTGTCGAGAATGCGGGGGCCTCGATCGACCAAATCGCCCAAAAACACGGCTTTACGCCCTTCTGGGTGTGCGTAAACGGGAGAATCCCAGAAGCCGGACTCGCTGGATGATTCGACAATTTGATAGCCCAACTGTTGCAGCAATTGTGACAATTCGTCGCAGCAGCCGTGAATGTCGCCGATGATGTCAAACGGGCCGCTGTCCTGTTTGCGGTTGTTCCACAGCGGTTGTCTCTCGATTTGGACTGCTGCGATGTCCTCTGGGGTGCGGAGGATGTGAACGTAGCGGAAGCCTTCGCGATCGAGATTTCGGAGCGATCGTCTTAAACTTTTAACGTGGCGGCGAATGACATGATTTCCAAAATTGCGGTTTGGACGCTCTTGATTGCGATCGGCGCACAATTTCTCTGGCAAATCTAGCACAATTGCTACTAAAAAGCAATGATATTTTCGGGCTAATTCCAATAAAGGTTTGCGGCTTTCCGGCTGAACGTTTGTAGCATCAATCACAGTTAATTTACCCGCAGCCAAACGTTTAGCAGCGATAAAATGCAGCAATTCAAAAGCATCAGCGGTGGCCGCTTGATTGTTTTCGTCATCGGAAACCAGGCCGCGACAGTAATCGGATGAAATGATTTCTGTCTGTTGGAAATGCTGGCGCGCCAAGGTGGATTTTCCGGAACCGGATGCACCGATGAGAACGACTAAAGATAGTTCAGGAATCGTAATTTTCATTTAATATTATTCAGCAAACATCTGTACCAAAGTATCTAAAACTGCTTTTTGTTCGTCAGCGCCGATTTGACCCAGATATTTAACTAATCTATTTTTGTCAACAGTCCGAATTTGATCGAGGACGATTTGCCCATTTTTGCCTTGAAACTGGCAAACTATCCGGCTGGGATATAGTTGCCCCTTCGTTGTCATTGGAGCAATGATGACAGTGGCAATGCGCTGGTTCATATCATCTGGTGAAATTACCAAACAAGGTCGAGTTTTCTGAATTTCACTGCCAACAGTGGGGTCGAGATTAACTAGAAAAACATCAAAACGTTTGATTACCATTCCCACTCAACCTCATCCCACTCAGTAGTCGTGAAATCATCAAGCAGGACATCATCATGTTGCTCAGCCATTTTTGCGAACGCTTCATCCCAACCGGCCCGTGGTTTTAGGGTTCCAGAAATGACTAACCAGCCGGCACCCGGTTTCTGGGCTGCACGAATGACGATCCGATCGCCCTGAACTTCGATTTCTACTGCTCCGCTAATACCAATTTCCTCTAACCAAGATTTGGGAATGTGAATGCCCTGAGAATTGTCAATTTCAACGATCCGGGTTTGAATAGGTTTACTCATGGCTGAAGCCTGCATTTTTTCAACTTTAACTATATTGTAAGCACAAACAGACTGTCGATATTATTTTGACTGGGTGAATATTGCCATTTGCGTAGGCGAACCCACTTCTAAATCTTCGGTTCCTACACAACGAAACTCCACCCCAAACCCAAACCGTTCAGCCACCCCATGCGCCCAAGCCTGAAACTCCGCGCGCGTCCATTCAAAACGGTGATCGCGGTGGCGAAATTTGCCCGTCGGCAAGTTTTCAAACCGAACATTATATTCAACATTGGGAGTTGTGACGATCGCAATTTTCGGCCGCACAAACTCAAACAAAACCCGTTCAAAAGTAGCCAACCGTTCTAAATCGAGATGTTCGATCACTTCAATCACCGCCGCTGCGTCAAAACCCGTCAAGCGGCTGTCTCGATAAATCAGGGAACTTTGGATCAATTGTAAGCGAGATTGCTGTGCGGGAGAAAAGCGATCGACCTGCAATCGTTCCTTGGCAATTTCCAAAGCCCGAAAGGAGACATCGACTCCGGTAATTTGGGCGATCGCACTTTCAGTTAAAAGCAATCGTAACAGTTTTCCCTCACCGCAGCCCAAATCTACCACTCGCTTAGCGCCGCAGGCTTTTAAAACCTCCACCACAGCTTCTAAACGCTGTTCGTTGAGGCTAATTCGCTGTTCTAAAACTTCCTCTTCTTGCTGGTGAGAAACTTCTAGTTTTTCCAGGTCAGTATTATCTGCTTCTGCTAATTGTGCCACAGCAAGGCGCGTCAAGCGGCGCTGGCGTTTCAAATAGCGATCGGCAATTTGTTCGCGGGCGGGATGCGCGTTCAACCAACCTTCACCGTGATGCAATAACTTCTCGATTTCATCATCGCCCACCCAATAATGTTTGTCGTCATCCAACACGGGAATTAGCACGTAAAGATGGCTCAACAAATCCGCCAACCGCAGTGTATTTTGCAATTCTACAGCAAAGTAAGGACTCGCGCCCCACTCAGGAAATTGTTCATCAAGAATTAGGGGTTTGGCTGTTACTTGATAGCCTAGCGGCTCAAACATTTGGCGCAGGAACTTCTCGCCGCCGCGACAGGGCAAAACGGACAGATTAACTGTCAACGGAAGGGCAGTTTCTGCGAGTTCTGGGCGGTCTTTGCAGCGCCCGGATAGGGCTGTGCGGAAGACTTGGGCGAGGGCGACAGACAGAAACGAAGAGGCAACGTAGGGGCGATCATTGACGTATTGTTCGAGAGAGCGATCGCCCGATTTCGACTTGCCGCGCACCAAAGCAACCGGATCGACATCTAACAGCAAAGCCGCCGTGCAGCGTTCTGCATTTGCTTCGGGATAAAACACGGTGGCTTGTCCGAAAGTCATGGAAAAGCATTGAAGGCGATCGGGATGTTTGTGCAGCAAATAGCCTAAATCTGTAGCAGGGACGCGAGTTGTGGATATAGTTAATAACATATTGTAATTGGTAATTGGTAATTGGTAATTGGTAATTGGTTTGTGAGTAACACAGAACCGGGCGCTAATCCACAAGTCCGCCGGGGGTTAAAAACCCCCGTCTCATAGCGAAAGTCCTCTTGAAGAGGACTGAAAAACACATTTTTAAACAAGCATTGCAATATCTTCCCAGTCGGTTTCAACCGACTTTAGCTATGAGACAGGGGTTTTAACCCCTGGCGGACTTGCGGAAAAACCGATCGCACATTCCCCCATTTTCTACAAATAAATGCGATCGTGAATCCGTCATTGGGTGGGGGCGGGTTTATCTAAATTATTGGTTATAGTTAGATATGGTTGGTGAACCCGCCCCTACAGGAATTATGATTAATCGATCGGTATAATTCCCAAAAACATCAATGAGATTCCTGTTTTTCTCCACTCCCCAAATTCAACTTAGCCCGCAATTCATCCTTAATCCGATTTAAAATAGAATCCTCATCCAAAGAAGCCAAAATCTTACTCACAACAGCCTTTGGCCCATCATCACCCCAAGAAGCACCATTAGCCAAATAAGCCTTAGTAACTTGACCGATTCCGTAGCAAGAAACCCCAGCAATTGCAGCTTGAGTCACAGCCACAGAAACATAAGGCCCCAAAGCCAACCCCCCCGTCGCCGGAGTTGCTAAACCCAACAATCCTTTCAAAGAGCTCAAACCAAAATTAGCTAACAATTCCCCCGCAGTAATTCCGCCCATACTAATCGCAATTTTTTGCAACAATTCCACCGCGCCTGCTTCGGTCATCGCAATGCCGTAAACTTTAGAGAGTGTTAATATCATCACCACATCAATTACTGCACCGCTGAGAATATCAATTACAGTAATTGGATTAAGTGCGATCGCCACAGCTTTAGTCATTACGCCATTCCAGATAATCCGATTAGCAGCATCCTCGCGAATTTCCATTTTTCGCTGTACTAACTGCTCGTTAATATCTCCTGCACAGAGCATCGTATTCAGCGCCACCAAAGATTTGCCTTCGCGGTCTAAAATTTCCAAAATCTTTAATTTTAAATCTTGTACTTGTGGCAAACTACGAGTCATTTTGACTCCCATACTTCCATCGGGACGACGCACCGCCTGGGCTGTCAAAGGTGAAGCCGCGGACATCACAATTTCATCGGGAGATAACAATTCTCTCACGCGATCGTCCCGAATTTTGTGATAAATTGCTAGTCTATCTGCATCGGGATACTGGTCAATTTTATTAAACACTAATAACATCGGTTTTCCGGCTTCCCGCAACTGCGAAAGTGCTTGATATTCCACCTTCGTAATGTCACCAGCAACTACAAATAAAATCAAATCAGCTTGTTTAGCGACGCGGCGGGCTAAAAGTTCGCGAGTTTCGCCGTCAACTTCATCTATTCCGGGAGTATCGATTAATTCTACTTGCGACAAACGGTAAATAACTGGCGAAAATCTATCTGGTAAATCATCCCCATCAACACCATCTCCAACATCCCACTGGCCAATAGTTGTGGTGCGAGTCACCCCGTGAGTCGGCCCTGTTTCAAACACATTTTGACCGAGTAGCGCGTTTAAAACCGAAGATTTTCCTCTTCCCACCATCCCAAACACAGCGATTTGGACGCAAGCGCGCTCTAGCTTGTCGAGCATTTTCTCCAACCCGCCAATTTCCGGCTCCAGTCCAGTTCGCTCTTGTGGTGTCAAGTCGAGATGTTCTACTATATCTCGCAAAGCATCTTTAGCATGGCGCAGGTTGAGTTCTGCTTGAATGTCTGCGAAACTTAATATTGTGTCGTCTAATTCGCGATCGACATTTGAGAAATCCGATACTTCAGTCATCTGATGTTATGGCTTTGCTTTACTTAAAGTTTTAACCGATATGATGCTATTCTAGCTTTTTCTGCGGGCTTTGTACATTGGGGACGGGATAATGCCGTGTTTATAATAATCTGCGTAGAGAAGACTCGGCGGTTGAAACCGCGTCTACACAAACAAAACCCGCCTCCGCGGGTTGAAGAAAACCGGGCCGTTGAAATTACGTTATTTTCTTTAGTCCGCGAAGGCGGACATCGTTTGTGTAGATGCGGTTTCAACCGCCGATCTGTGTCGCTATAAATGTCATGTAAAATCTGTTGAGTTTACAACAATAATGATTAACCCCAGAGAAGACTCGGCGGTTGAAACCGCGTCTACACAAACAAAACCTGCCTCCGCAGGTTGAAGAAAACCAGGTCGTTGAAATTACGTTATTTTCTTTAGTCCGCGGAGGCGGACATCGTTTGTGTAGATGCGGTTTCAACCGCCGATCTGTGTCTATAAATGTCATGTAAAATCCATTTAATTTACAACCAATGATTAACCCCAGCCAAATAGCAAATTATCCATTTCTATTACGAGTAATAATTTTCCTATTAATCTTAGCAACAATCTGGCTGCCCGTCGCCGCCCCAATTTATCTCTTAGTTAAAGATAGCAACCTCGCAACTATTCTGACAATGGGATTGTTGTTTGCCGAGTTTCTGTTGCTACTTCCGCGCTGGGGAAAACAGGT
>Ga0335395_10001006_pt1 | contig 17924 bp, 18 predicted proteins | sample MAT02_FD_205744 | JGI IMG/M metagenome (GOLD analysis project Ga0335395, IMG submission 205744) | Freshwater microbial communities from Lake Fryxell liftoff mats and glacier meltwater in Antarctica - MAT-02 (spades assembly) (version 2) ...
AACCGCCCGGCTTTTCATGGCGTCCGTCCAACTCATCACCCGGAAACTCGCAAGACCCTGCAATCAAACGATGTCATTATGCGTCAGACTCTGAGATGCCAGCGCCGGTTCAACATGCAAGCCAAGGAATCGCAAGGCCAGCGGTGCGATGATCCGTTCCTTGCCGTGCATCGTGGCGAGCACTGCGCGCTCACCGCTGTAAGGGGGGCCAGCGTCCCACGTCATCTGAAGTATCCATCCTGCTTGGTCGTTCGGTCAAACTAGAGCGAGTCTCGTTCTGACTGCATCAGAACGGCCGCTCTATCTCCTTGTTTTTCCGCATGGGTTCCGAAGCAGGTGATTCCACCTGATCGGAACATGCTCTAATCGTGGTCTCGGGCGCAACTGTGGTGACGTTGGAGGTCATCACGTCCCCGGCGTTGACCGCGTGAAGCTCAGGTCCTTTGGCGGCAAGGGCTTTGACGACGTCACCCTCGCTCACGATGCCGGTGAGTTTACCCGCCTCATTGAGCACAAGAACGGCACCGATAGGCCGCGAGGCAATGGTGGTGACAAGCTCCATCAAGGGTGTGCCGGGAAGAACGGATACTATGGTGTTGCCTTTGTCGCGCAGTATCGCTGCAACAGTCATGGATTGAACTCTTAAAAAGCAACGCCTCTATCAACTTCTTGTATTCACGACACAATGTCGTGATTCTCCGACTCGCGTAGTTCGACTGATGCTGCCGCCAGCATCGCTGACGCTCCCTGTTCGGCCGTATCCGAATGATTGCGCATAAGCGCGAATAACTCGCGCCCGGTGCCTCGCGGCGATGGTGGCTCTGTCACCGGGCTGCGTTCGGAGAGGTCGGTCATGCAGTCAAGTTCGCCGGTCACGGCGCACAACCGCACCACATCGCCGTCGCGCAGCAGCGACAGCGGCCCGCCGCCGCGGGCTTCAGGGCTGACATGGATAGCGGCGGGCACCTTGCCGCTGGCGCCAGACATTCGGCCGTCGGTGACCAGCGCTACTTTGAAGCCGCGATCCTGGAGGACGCCAAGTGTCGGCGTCAGCTTGTGGAGTTCGGGCATACCGTTGGCACGCGGCCCCTGGAAGCGGACGACGACTATGACGTCGCGCTCGAGCTCGCCGGCCTTGAACGCGGTCAGCACCTCATTCTGATCCGAAAACACCCGAACTGGTGCTTCGATGGTCCAGTATTCGGGGCCGACTGCGCTGGTTTTGAAGATAGCGCGGCCGAGGTTGCCAGACACGAGCCGCATGCCGCTATCGGCGAGGAACGGAGTCGCTACCGATGTGAGCACGGTGACGTCGCCGCTTGCAGCCGGGCCATCGCGCCAGATCAGCTTGTCGTCGGCCAGTTCTGGCACCTTGCCCCAATCGCCGAAACTTGCGCCGATGGTGGCTATGTCACCATGCGCTAGCCCGGCATCGAGCAATTCGCGGATGACAAAGCCCATGCCGCCGGCCGCGTGGAAAGCGTTCACGTCGGCGGCTCCCCCCGGATAAACGCGCGTGATGAGCGGCACCACCGACGAAAGACGGTCGAAGTCGTCCCAATCAATCAAGATGCCGGCCGCACGGGCGATGGCGGGCAGATGAATGGCGTGATTGGTCGATCCGCCGGTGGCGAGCAGGCCTACCACGGCGTTGACGATAGCCTTCTCATCGACGATGCGGCCCAGCGGTCGTGGATCGGTGCCGTCGGCGCCCATCGCGGCGAGGCGGTGTACGGCGGCACGGGTCAGGGCCTGACGCAGCTTGGTTCCCGGGTTGACAAAACTTGATCCAGGCAGTTGCAAACCCATCATCTCGAGCAGCATCTGGTTGGAATTGGCGGTGCCATAAAAGGTGCAGGTGCCCGGGCTATGATAAGAGGCGGCTTCGGCCTCGAGCAGTTCCTCGCGGCTTGCCTTGCCTTCAGCGAACAGTTGCCGGACGCGGGCCTTTTCCTTGTTCGGCAACCCGGATGGCATCGGGCCCGATGGAATGAACATCGCGGGTAAATGCCCGAAACGCAGCGCACCGATAAGCAGGCCAGGGACAATCTTGTCGCAGATGCCCAGGAGCACCACGCCTTCGAACATTGCGTGACTGAGCGCTACCGCTGTCGACAACGCAATGACGTCGCGACTGCCGAGCGAGAGATCCATGCCGGATTGGCCTTGGGTAACGCCATCGCACATCGCTGGCACGCCGCCTGCAACCTGCGCCGTTGCCCCTACCTCGCGGGAGAATAGTTTGATCTGTTCGGGATAGCGGCCATAGGGCTGATGCGCCGACAGCATGTCGTTATAGGCGGTCACAATGCCTATGTTCATCGCCCTCCCGCCACGGATCGCGGGCTTGTCGCCCTCAGCTGCGGCAAAGCCGTGCGCAAGGTTGCCGCAGGAGATTGTATCCCGTGCGGTGCCGGCCTCGCTCTCGCGGCTTATGAACTCTAGATAGGCACTGCGGGTGGTGGCCGATCGTTCAATGATCCGTTCAGTCACGGCCCGCAAGACCGGATGGGGGTTCGTCGTCGTCACGCCGCTTCCTCCTTGGTCGTCGACGCTGCGTTATCGCGTCACGCATCAACGTGTGAACTCAATTGTCGGCACCCCGCCCAACGGTGCTTGCTTCAATGCGACGCTTCGTTCGCCGCCTGGTTGTGCTTCGTGTCATCGGACTGTCCCCGGTATTTCCAGGCAAGCGTCGCCCCAGCCTGGAACGGCACGATCCGCGTCCCGGCCGCCGCGATGCTCTCGCATACACGCCAGTCGGTGCGTTCCAGCGTCACCGTTCCGGTATTGAGTGGCAGGCCGTAAAAGCGCGGTCCGTTCTCGGAGGCAAAGGCTTCTAGCCGGTTGAGCGCACCCTCCTCCTCGAAAACGGTCGCGTAGGCCTCGAGCGCGACAGGCGCGTTGAATATGCCGGCGCAGCCACAGGCGGCTTCCTTGTCGCCGACTGCGTGGGGCGCCGAGTCTGTGCCCAGAAAGAACTTGGGATTGCCTGAAGTCGCAGCTTTGCGGAGCGCGAGGCGATGCGGCTCACGCTTGGCGACGGGGAGGCAATAGAAGTGCGGGCGAATGCCGCCCTCGAACATCGCGTTCCGATTGATCACGAGGTGATGCGGCGTGATCGTTGCGGCGACAAGGGGTCCGGCCGCCTCGACAAACCGCACGGCATCCTCGGTCGTGATGTGTTCGAAGACGATCTTGAGCGCCGGGAAATCAGCGATGATTCTTGACAGGATCGTATCTATAAACACCGCCTCGCGGTCGAAGATGTCGACATGTTTGTCCGTCACTTCGCCGTGAAGCAACAGCGGCATGCCGATGCGCTCCATGACCGCGAACACGCGATAGATCTTCCGAAAGTCCGTCACGCCATGGGCCGAATTGGTCGTCGCATGGGCCGGGTATAGCTTGGCGGCGGTAAACACCCGCTCGGCAAAGCCGCGCTCGATCTCGGCCGTATCAATGTCGTCGGTCAGGTAAGCGGTCATCAACGGCGTGAAACTGGACCCCGCCGGCAGTGCTTCGCGGATTCGTTGTCGGTAGGCGCTGGCCGCCGCCACCGTGGTGATCGGCGGGTCGAGGTTTGGCATGACGATCGCACGCGCGAACTGACGCGCGGTGTAACCAACCGCCGCAATCAGCATTGCTTCATCGCGCAGATGCACGTGCCAGTCGTCGGGCTGGCGCATAACCAGGCGCGTGGCGCCGCCCGGGACTTTCGCGGCGGGCGCGACTTTCGGATCAGATGTCGGCATAGACTTGCTCTTCGGCACTCGCGCCCGGATGGGTGACGGCGCCCTTGCCGGCCGGCCCAACCGTTTGCGCGTAGCGCCATATCGCCCCCGACTGGCATCCATGCCGCCGCGGCTGCCAGAGCGAACGACGCACATCGAGCACCGCCTGATCAACCCGAAGGGTGAGGGTGCCGGCGACCGCATCGATCTCAATAATGTCGCCGTTCTCGATCAGCGCAATCGGACCGCCAACCGCTGCCTCGGGCCCGACATGACCAACGCACAGGCCCCGGGTCGCCCCGGAGAAGCGCCCGTCAGTAATCAGTGCGACCTTCTCACCCATGCCTTGTCCGTAGATGGCCGAGGTCGTCGACAGCATCTCCCGCATACCCGGACCGCCGCGCGGCCCTTCATAGCGGATGACCAGCACTTCGCCTGCCTCGTAGCGGCGCTGCATCACAGCGGCGAAGGCGTCCTCCTCGCGCTCGAACACGCGCGCCGGTCCAGTAAAGGTCAGTGTATGCAGCCCGGCCACCTTCACGATCGCACCCTCGGGCGCGAGATTGCCGGAGAGTCCGACCAGACCGCCGGTTGGGGACAATGGCCGCGTCGTTGGATAAACGACGTTCTGGTCACTTGGAAAGTGAACAGCAGCAAGGTTTTCCGCAAGACTGCGGCCGGTGACAGTCAGGCAATCGCCATGCAGGAAGCCGCCGTCGAGCAGTGCCTTTAAAACTACCGGCACACCGCCAATGTCATGGACGTCTTTGGCCAGATAGCGGCCGCCGGGTTTGAGGTCGGCGATAAGCGGCGTGCGTTTGAACACGGCGGCGACGTCGAAAATATCGAACGCGATGCCGGCCTCGTTCGCAAGTGCTGGCAGATGGAGCGCGGTATTGGTTGAACCGCCGGTTGCGGCGACAACGGCCGCCGCGTTCTCCAACGCTTTGCGCGTAACGATGTCGCGCGGCCTGATCCCGGACGCGAGCAACGACATGACGGTCCTGCCGGCCAGTGCCGCGAAACTGTCGCGGGATTCATAGGGTGCAGGCGTACTCGCCGATCCGGGGAGCGCGAGGCCAATCGCTTCCGAGACATAGGCCATGCTGTTGGCAGTGTATTGGCCACCGCAGGATCCCGCCGAGGGACAAGCCACGGTTTCGAGTTCAGCCAGGTCTTCATCGCTCATGGTGCCCGACGCGTGCGCGCCGACCGCCTCAAAGACGTCGAGCACGGTGACGTCCTTGCCGCGGAACCGACCGGGCAGGATTGATCCGCCGTAAAGAAACACCGATGGCACGTTCAGCCGTAACATCGCCATCATCAGACCCGGGAGGGTCTTGTCGCAACCGGCCAGCCCGACAAGGGCATCGTAGCAATGCCCGCGCATCGCCAGTTCGACAGAGTCGGCGATGACCTCGCGGCTTACCAGCGACGCCTTCATTCCGGCGTGACCCATCGCGATACCGTCAGTGACAGTGATGGTGGTAAACTCGCGCGGTGTGCCGCCTGCAGCCGAGACGCCTCTTTTAACCGCCTGGGCCTGGCGACCGAGAGCGATGTTGCAAGGCGCGGCTTCGTTCCAGGTCGTGACGACGCCAACGAAAGGCTGGGCAATTTCTTGGGCTGATAAGCCCATGGCGTACAGGAACGAGCGGTGCGGCGCCCGTTCGGGACCGACAGTCGTGTGCCGGCTTGGCAGGCGCGCCTTGTCGATTGACCCACTTGGCGCAAGAGCCAAAGTGTTGTCGGGTCGTTCGGGAGTGACCGTCAATGGCCTGCCCCTGCGGGACCAGCCACTTGCGCGAAAATGCTAGCCGCGCCCGGCCAAGACAGGTTGATGGCAGTCATCTTCAAGCCAAGTAACACGTCGAAATCTCTCCATCGCTAGCTCAAGGTTCATGGATAGCGGCTACGGGAAATTCTCTCAAGGTCAAAGGCTGGGACAGATCGTTCTGTTTCATATATTTTTGCGGCCGGCGCCGCGGATGTGATTACCCAATTTTCCTGGTTGTTCGGAAGCATGACATGTGCCCGCGCGGCATGAGCGTCTTTCGCCTGCCAGAGACGGCGGATCATTACCACAGCAAGTCACTCAAGAAACTTATACGCATAACTCATACCGCATCGCATTTATGAAAACCTGTCGCTATCGGCGGAACGCCGCAAGCGCGATCGCGCGCCGGCCCCTGGGCCGAACTCGATGAGTCTTCCTCATCGAGCCCTGGTATCAGCTTTACCATTTCACAGGATTCTCTTCTTTGGCGTCGTCCAGCGTACCATCAAACTCTGCCAACCGATTTACGCGCATGACCTGCGTCGATACCATCCTGTTGACAGTGCCTCGCAATAGCGTCAATCAGCATTGAGACGCACTCGCAAACAAGGGGATCCTCGTTGTTTTCTCACGCACGACTTGGTGGTTCGCTCATAGCTTTCGTGCTGGCAGGTCCGGCGCTGGCTGCCGATGCTGGCCCAGCAAGCGACACCGCAACCATTATCGTGACAGCTGCCCGCGACAGCAGCCGCCTGGCGGATGTGTCGGGGACGCTGATCTTTGCAGGCAAACTGAGCGATGTCGCGCTTCTGGACGAGTTGCCGCCGATCGCCAATCGTAATCTGCGGTTGGCTTTAGCCGATATTCCAGGCCTGCTCGTAAGTGAAGTATCGAACGGTTCATGGGCGTCTTTATCGTATCGCGGGCTCGGGGAGCCGCATGAAAGCTGGAACATCCTGACGTTGAACGATGCGGTGCCGGCGGTGCCCGACATGTATTCCTATCCGGCCGCCTACTTCACGCCGCCGCTGGAGATGGTGGAGCGGGTGGAATTCATTCGTGGCGGTGCGGGTTTGCTTTATGGCCCACAGCCGGGCGGAGCGCTCAATTACGTAATCAAGGGCCCACGCCGCGATGCCGGGACTGACGCGATGGGACGGCTGACCCTGGGTAGCTTCGACAATCGCAGCGGCCTGGCCAGCGTTTCGGCCAGCAATGGCCGGATCGCGGCAGACGCTTTTGTGCATTACGGCACCAGCAACGGTCCACGTCGCGCCAACAGCGACAGTGAGCAGACGACGGCAAGGCTACGCGGCTCGCTGCTTAGCGATGATCTCACAGCCAGTCTGATGCTGGACTATTACAAGGGCGATTTTGGCGAGCCTGGTGGACTTTCGGTGCAGCGGCTAGCGGCCGACAATCGGGATTTTTCGACCCGCCGTGACCGGCTGCGTATTGAGCGTTTCGCGCCGTCGCTCAGTTTTGACTGGCAGGCAGCCGATTCAACGCAAATAATCGGCAAGATTTGGTATAGTCGGTTTGAACGTGAAACGTGGCGGCAAGCTGGTGGCGGCTTTGGCGCCGTGACACCCGATGCCAATGTGCTGATCCGCCAATTGCAGACGTTTGATACTGCTGCCATCGACGTGCGTGCCCGGCGGGACTTCGGCGCAGCTGCCCAGCACAGTCTGGTAATCGGCGTTCTTGGTCACACGTCCAATGCCCCTGTGTTGGTCGACAAAGGCAGCAGCAACAGCGATTTTGGGGGCAGTGCCGGCGCTTTGTCGCGCGCCACGCGCACCGGTGATACGGTGGCGGTCTTTGGCGAAGCGCGGCTCAGCTTTGGCGATGTGCAGCTCGTTCCCGGTTTCCGGCTCGAGCGGCTGCGCCAAAGCGTGTCCGAGAGGCTCGACCTTAGCGTTGGCAGCGCCGCCGGCGGCCCACCCGGCGCGCCCAACGGCCCGCTGGGCAGCCGCCGCAATGTCGATAACGTCGTACTATGGGGCCTTGGTGCGACTTGGGATGCCAGCGACTCTGTGCGTCTGGTTGCCAACGCCTCCCGCGGCTTCAAACCGCGATTGTACAATGATGGCGTCACCTTTCAGGCGGGGGTGGATGCCGCTGATTCCTTCGAAGCCAGCTATGCCGTGACCCTGGAAGCCGGCGTGCAGGCGCGACCGATGCCAGCGCTGCGACTTGATGCCAGCCTGTTCCGCGTTACCTTCGATGATCAGGTTGGCTTTCTGGCTGGTCCGCTGCTGGCGACGCCACCTTTCGGCGCGGTGGGCGTTGGCGGCGCGCGCCGCCAGAATGTGGGTTCGATGCGCAACCAGGGCGCTAATCTAGCTGCCAGCCTCGACATTCTTGGTCCGCAGGGTCTGGCACAAAATGCCGATACGCTGCGCCTGTCGGCGAACGTGCAATTGCTCGACGCCAATTTCACGAGCGGCGCGGCCGCCGGGTTTACCCCGCAATATGCGCCGGGCCATCTTGCCCGCGCCGACCTCGCGTGGATTGCAAGCGGCGGAGGCCGCGCTGCGATCGTCGTGACCAGCGTGGGCGATCAACAGGGTAGTGATAACGATGTCGTCGACTTTGCGCTGCCGGGGTATGCGATTGTCGACGCATCGGTGGAATTGCCGATCAACCAACATCTCAGCATCGGCGCTGCTATCAATAACATGTTCGACAAGCGCTATGCAGCGCGCGTGCGCCCGGGCGGCGGCGGAGGTTTCGATCCCGGCCTGCCCCGCAATTTCAGCATCAGCCTGACTATGAGGGACTGAAATCAAGGCTCGATGAGGAAGACCCATCGCGTTTGCGGCGTGCCGCCGTTCACGATGGGTTCTCATCAACGGGAAGTGGTATGATAGCAAGGCTTGATGAGTCTGCCGCATCGAGCCCTGCTATCAGGCGCATGTTTGGCTGCCTTCGACGATCAGGACAGGCGCGAAACCGCCGCCCGGCGTCCGCATGTTGGTGGTCTGGCCCTGATAGAGCCTGGCTGCGGCGAGCAGCGTTTTTCCGGCATAGGTATAGAGCCGGACATCGAGCTTGAATTCGGACGGCGCACCATCGACAACAACGATCCTTCTGCTCGGCGGCGCATAGGCTTGTGCGACATAGCCCCCGCCCAGGATATCTGCCCAAACCTTGCGGGTGAGCTTCTCACCGCGATACGCTGCCTTGCTGCCATGCCCGCCCGCAGGTTTGAAGAAGCGGTTACGCCGATCTGCCCATAAGTCTTCGGCATTGTTGGCTTCAACGATGACCGTTTCGGGAACAGCAGCAGCCAGGACTTTGCGGAGCCTTGCGTCGAGACCCCAACGCTGGAGTGCAACAGGGTCAGACAGCAGCGTCAGATTGCGCTTGTCAGCCAGAAGCGCGTGATTGTGCGGGTTGGGCGAGACGACGACTTTGCCGCTTTCATAGGCCGCGCGAAGGGTAGCGTGGCGGTCTTCGGCCAATGCGAAATCAACCAGGCGATTGTAAACGAGATCGATTGCCAGACCATCGTGTGCAAGCACCGAGCCATCGAAACCCAGCGCACCAGGATCGGCGATAACGGTCTTTATTCCGCTTTCTTCGAGGATCGCGCAGGCAAGTTTGAATTCGGGCAACATGAATTGCCCTTCGGGATCATCATCGACGATGGCAATTGTCGGCGGTCGCCCGGCCCCGCGTTGCAGTCGCCATTCATCGCTGAACATTGCCGCGATCTGGTCGCCGAAGTTGGCAGGGGGAACGACGCTGCCAACAAGGAACTGCACCTCTCGGCAACACGCCCGCTGAGCGGCGGCGAGGGCGTGGTTAAGAAAAGCCCCGCCGGCGTTGGTATTGACTTCGATAAGTCGGGGGCCGGCTGCGGTGATGTGAAAATCGTAACCCATCAGCGCGCCGACAGGGCCGAAATCTGCCAAGGCAATGTCCGGTGCCCACGCCATCGCAGCCGCCCGATAACCCGGAAGGTCTGCCGCCGCCTCTACGGCTGCAACAACCTCTTCCATTGCCGCGATCATTGCCCGCGAAACGAAAACCGGACCATTCGAAAACAGCGAAGAATGCGAGCTCGCCAGCGCTGCGGCGAAGCCGGCAATCCCGACCTCGATGTCGAGCGTCCGGGCAAGGGCCTGACGGTCGAGCGTGATGCAGAAGCACTGTTGATTGAGACGGTCCGCCGTGTCGGCTCCTGCGTGGTCAGGTGCCACGGTTTCTGGATCCGGCGTCACCATCATCTGCGCACCGTTACTCGGGCAGCACGTCACGATAGTGGATTGCCCGATCGACAAGTTCGTTCATGTGCGACGCCGCCTGGGTTGTCAGAGGATGTGGCGTCATTCCTGGACGCGGCGAAATCTGTGTTGCCATTGAACGGACGAGATCATGCTGACGCTCTGGCGCACCGCTGAGCAATGCGGTCACCAGATTTTCAAGCGCAATGACGCGAACGCGAAGTTGCACCAGTTCGGTGTTCGTTAGTTCGGGGATGTCTTCAGAGTGGGGCAACTCGGCCGTGCTCTCCTTGGGGCCGCAAGGCCCCGCGCCACCTTCATAGTCCCACTGGGCCAATGCCCGTTTTTTACCGCTGTCGGCTGGGGTATCTTGAGGGGATGTCGTCATCTTTAAACGCCTCCTGAAAAATCAAGGTCTGTGCTTTGCAACGCCCGAACCGCCAATCGGGACCAATTCGCTGCCGCTAGCCTCATGCCTTGTACGATCTGACGGCCAACAAGGCAGGGCGCCAGCAATAGCACAACCAGCCGAATAAGGTTGGGGCGCAAAACCGATGCCTGGAAAGGGCGCGCATGGCATCGTCGCTGAACGGCACCAAAGCGACATCTGCCCAACTCCCGCAGCGCGCTGAGCAGCAAGCCGAAGATCGCGCTACTGGATGCGGGATGGTCGACGATCTTTGTCATAGTTCGGCGTTTCTCAGTCGCAGGGCATTGCCCACCACCGATACCGACGATAGCGCCATTGCGGCGGCGGCAATCGCGGGGGAGAGCAGCAAGCCGAACCAGGGGTAGAGAACACCAGCGGCCACGGGCACGCCTATGGCATTGTAGACAAAGGCCAGGAACAGATTCTGGCGGATGTTGCGCATTGTGGCGTGGCTGAGACGGCGGGCGCGGACGATACCGTTGAGGTCGCCTTTGACCAGCGTGACGCCGGCGCTTTCGATGGCGACATCGGTGCCTGTGCCCATGGCGATACCGACATCGGCGGCGGCGAGTGCAGGGGCGTCGTTGACACCGTCGCCGGCCATGGCAACGACGCGGCCTTCGGCTTGCAGGCGGGCAACAATGGCGCTTTTCGCATCGGGGAGCACATCGGCTTCGATCTCGTCCAGGCCAAGGCGCCGCGCAACGGCTTCGGCGGTAACCCGGTTATCCCCGGTTACCATGATGACCCGGATACCCTCGGCCTTGAGGGCCGCAAGCGCACTGGGCGTGGATTCCTTGACCGGATCGGCGATGGCGATGACACCCGCAGCCTTGCCGTCGATCGCGACCAGAATGGCGGTTGCGCCCTCGCGGCGGTGGCGGTCGGCGGCTTCGGTCAGTGCTGCGGTATCGACACCGAGTTCGGACAGATAGGCAGGGTTGCCAATGGCGATGCGCCGGCCGTCGAGCGTTCCAATGACGCCTTTGCCGGTCGGCGCATCAAAGTTGGCGGCGGTTTCGACCGCGAGGCTGCGCGCTGCGGCCTCGGCGACGATGGCGGCGGCGAGCGGATGCTGGCTCGGGCGTTCGACGGCGGCGGCAAAGCGCAGAAGGTCTGCCTCGGTGATGCCGGCGAACGGCTCGATGGCGACGACCTTGGGTTTGCCTTCGGTGAGCGTGCCTGTCTTGTCGACGAGCAACGTGTCGACCTTTTCCATTCGCTCCAACGCTTCGGCGCTCTTCACCAGCACGCCGGCGGCAGCGCCGCGCCCGACGCCGACCATGATCGACATCGGAGTGGCCAGCCCCAGCGCGCAGGGACAGGCAATGATGAGGACAGTGACCGCCGCTACGAAACCGTAGGTGAAGCGCGGTTCCGGGCCAAAGCTTGCCCAGACGATGAACGCCAGCACGGCGACAGCAATGACGGCGGGCACGAACCAGCCCGCCACCTGGTCGGCAAGGCGCTGGATCGGCGCGCGGCTGCGCTGTGCATCGGCGACCATCTGGACAATACGGGCCAGCATGGTGTCGCTACCGACCTTGTCGGCACGCATGGCGATTGCGCCGGTCTGGTTGATGGTGCCGGCGATCACCGTATCGCCGGTTTCCTTGGATACCGGCATGGATTCGCCGGTTACCATCGATTCATCGATTGTCGATCGGCCTTGGGTGACGGTGCCATCGACTGGCACGGCTTCGCCGGGACGGACGCGCAGATGATCGCCGGCGGCGACAAGGCCGAGTTCCACCTCTTCATCGGAGCCATCGGGTTTCAGCCGTCGCGCCGTCTTGGGGGCCAGGTCGAGAAGTGCGCGGATTGCGCCGCCGGTCGCCTCGCGGGCGCGGAGTTCGAGCATTTGGCCGAGCAGGACGAGGACAACGATGACGGCTGCGGCCTCGAAATATACCGCAACCGCTCCGTCCATGCGGCGAAACGCCGGCGGAAACAGGGCGGGCGCAAGGGTGGCAAGGACGCTGTAAGTCCAGGCGACGCCCGTACCCATCGCAACGAGCGTGAACATATTCAGGCTTCGGTTGACGATCGACCGCCAGCCACGCTCGGAAAATGGCCAGCCCGCCCAGAGCACCACCGGCGTTGCCAGCAGAAGCTGGATCCAGTTCGATATCTGCGGAGCGATCAGATGATCGATGGTGAACAGATGCCCGCCCATTTCGAGAACAAAGATCGGGATGGTCAGCGCCAGCCCGACCCAGAAGCGCCTTGTGAAATCGGCCAGTTCAGGGTTCGGCGGCGTGTCGGCGGTCATCACCTCGGGTTCGAGTGCCATCCCGCAGATCGGGCAGGGGCCCGGGCCGACCTGGCGGATTTGCGGGTGCATCGGGCAGGTGTAAATCGCGCCTTCGGGCACGAGTTCGTGCGACTGCAGTTCGGCGGGGGTCAGATATTTCGCCGGGTCCGCGATGAACCTGGTTCGGCAACCGGCGGAACAGAAATAGGTGGGGTGACCATCATGCGTTGCGCGGTGCGCCGTGGTGTGCGGATCGACCATCATGCCGCAAACCGGATCGCGTTCGGTTTTGCCGGCGTCTCCGCCCTTGCTGGCCGCTGGATCGTGGAGGTGCGGCGCAGCATGAGCCGGATCTGCGGGTGTATCCGCGTCGCGTGTCTCGTCTGCCATGATGATTGCCTTTTTTTATCGTCGAACCAGGGCCCGCCGGGTGATGATGCGGCATCGATTGCCGGGACGCGGGGTTCGGTGACCCGAACCCCATGCACATGGTGTTGTTACTGGGCGGCTTTTCCATGACGCTTCAGCCATGACTGGAAGCTGGCGATGTCTCTCTCCTGCATGGCGATCTGTTTTTGCGCCATGGTACGGACATCCTTGTCCTTTGCTTCCGCCAGCGCGATTTTCGACATGGCGATCGCGCCGCGATGATGCTCGATCATCTGGCGGGCCCAGGTCTCCGATGCGTCGCTACCTGTGACCATCATCTTGTGGTGCATCGCCATACCGGCCTCGGCATAAGGGTTAGCAGGCGTATTCTTCATCATCGCGCCCATGCCGCCCATCTTGGCGTGCTCCATGCCCTCCATCTTTGCATCATTCATCATTGGCATCGGCGTGGCCGGTTTGGTGGTTGCGTCATGGTTCATGCCCGACATCGCGCCGGGAGCTGGTGGCGGCGGTGTCTGGGCTGTGAGAGGTGCAGCGACCAGCAGCGCCGCGAGCGTCAGATAGGTTTTCATCGGAATACCTTTCGGTGGTTTCCCCGAACGCACAATGCGCCCCGGGCAGTCTCGTATTTCAATCGACACACCGGACGGGCGATTGCCCTGAAAACTGCCAATGCAAGAGGCCTGGTGCATTCAACGGGCCAAAGAACCGTCATCGGCGAGCGAAGCGGGCTGGAGATCTGGCGCACTTGCGGGCAACGGGTCTGCCTCCAGCCGCGCGATCATCTGTTTCATTTCGGCAATCTCGCGTTCCTGAGCTTCGATGATTCCGTCTGCCAGCCTGCGCACTTCGGGATCCCGGATGTGTGCGCGCTCGCTCGTGAGGATCGCGATGGAATGGTGCGGGATCATCGCCTTCATCCAGCTGACGTCATCTACCTTCTGCTGGCTGCGTACCATCCACAACGCACCGACGGCCGCGATCATGGAAACCGCGACAATTGCCCAGTTCGCGCGGCTGTTTCGGTACATGCCCCACATGAAAGCAATCATGATCAGCGCCATGACAGCACCCATGAGAAGGGCCATCCACATCCGCGTCTGGCTAAACCAGATGTGAGACACCGCGTAAGTGTTCAAATACATCAGGCCGAACATGATGGTCGTCGATGCCGCGATCATTGCCACGAATCTTTTGTATGTCATGCCATCCTCAAATTCGCCCCGCCGCTTTATTCCGGCGATCTTCAGTGCTGGCCGGTTTGCCCCATCGATAAATAGGCCGAAGACCGGGTGTCTATTTCACTAACTCTGGTAAGCGATGATTGTTGCTCACATTGCCGATGCCGGGGGTTCGCGTGTGCCGGCGAACAGCTCCGGCATGATCAGCATCAGGTCGGGCAGGCGTGCCCGGCGGATCAGAATGGCGGGTGCTGCGTCCACCCGCCAGTTGACGATGAAACTGTAGCTGCCTTCGACGCGGTGGGTATCGGCGGGTACGGCGGGCAGCGGCGACTGCAATGTGCCGATGAGCGTTTTGCCATCGGCGGCGACACTTGACGTCACCTTGCCGACGGACATGGGCACCGTCATTTTCATACCCGGCATTTCGGTCATCAGGATCGACATTCCCGAAAACTGGGCAACCAGTGCTTCGCTGAAGGTCAGTTTGAGTTCATTGGTGATGGCAGTGGTGCTGTTGGCTGCGGGCAGTGTCGAAACAAGTCTCGGGTGCGCTGCGGCGGCCGACGGAGCCGAGATTGCGCCTGCCAGAATAAGGGCGGCAGCAAGCTTGATGGGACGAAATGTGTAAAACGGCATCGTCGGGTCTCCCGGTGGCTATCAAGGGTGATACGCAACCGACGACGATGGCCCTCGACACCCGCGACGTATTTCGGCTGCCGGGCTGAAATGCTAACGAAGCCGAGGGCTGGTCGGCGATGGCGCGTATCTAGGCTGAACAAAGTCGGGAGGACGGGGTGACGGACGATATTGATCGGGCACTGCGCATGCTGGGTGAGGCTGAGCTGCCAGCGCGATATGACGATCTCGAGCGCAGTGTGATGGCGCGGATCGATGCGGTGACCCGTGCGCGCGACGCACGACCTTCGTTTGGTGTTGGCTTTGGCGCAGCAACGGTTGCCGTGATCACCGGAATTGCGACCGTGAATATCAGACCAGCTTCGGAACAGATGCCGTTGGAGCTGTCGGTGTTTTCGGCCAACGCCGCTTTTGCGCCCTCGACATTGCTGGCAACTGAAGAATGACGGCCAAGGTTCGTCATGCCTTGCTGGTCGCGCTTATCGCCTTTTGTGCCGGCCTTGCGGGCGCCTGGATCGGGCGGACGTTCATCCCCGCGCCTCCACCGCAGCGGGCCGAGCTGCATGATTTTCTGCACAACCGCCTTGATTTCGATGCAGGACAACGCGCCGGTCTCAAAGGCCTCGAAGCCGATTTCGCGATCCGGAAACAGGCGCTAGAGGCCAGGTTACGGGCGAGCAACGCCGCTCTCGCCGGCGCCATAGAGCGCGAACATGGATAGGGCCCGGAGGTTGCGGCGGCAGTCGACCGCTCGCATCGTGCCATGGGCGAATTGCAGAAGCTGACGCTGGGGCATATCTTTGCGATGCGGGCCCTGTGCTGGATATTGCCGATGGAAGCGCTGGAGCCGATGTCGCGGCGGCTGATCGGTTACGGATGGCGGCGGTCGTTTGGGGGATTTCAAACCTGCCGGCACAGCTGAAGGAGCCACTGATACTCTGTGCGGTTGATGGCCTGTCGCAGCCGGAGGCTGGGCTGACGCTCGGGATCAGCGAAAAGGCTGTCAAAACGCGGATTCGCCGCGCGCGCCTGCGGCTTGTGGAAAATCTGGGCGATGCTTGAGGGCCAGGTCGCCAGCGTGCGTATATTCGATGACGATGGCATTGGCCGCCACACCCCTTGAGACCGGAAAATGCAGCCCCGATGTTGAGTTGCAGATGGTGAGGCGCAGGGGGCCTGTTTTGGTGCTCGCTTGCGCTGCCGTGGCGCTGGCGGGTTGCGCGACGGTGCAGCCCGGGCTCGATCCACCGCAGATCAACCGCCTGCTTGCGGAGCGCGGTGCGCCCGAACTCGGCTGGGAACGGAACGGCAGCAACGCTGACCAGGCCCTTTTGACCCAATGGCTGGCCGAACCGATGACAACCGGGCGCGCTGTCCGGGTTGCGATGGTACGCAGCCCACGGTTGCAGGAAGACTATGCCCGGCTCGGGCTTGCACGCGCGGACATCATGGAGGCGGTGCAGATCGCCAACCCGCGGCTCAACATTGCGCGGTTCGATGCGCTGGGGGGCCCCGGCTACCAACTCTCGCTTGGGCTGGTGATGCCACAGGTTGATCTTTTTGTGCTGCCGGTGCGTGCCCGCCTAGCCCGGTCCGATTTCGAGCGTGCAAAGCTGGCCATCGCGGCCTCGGTGCTTGGCGTCGGTTTCGATGTCGAATCTGCCTGGTATGGCTATGTTGGCGCCCGGCAGGTCGCCTACATGCGCGCGGTGGTAGCGTCCGGCATGGAAACTTCGGCCGAACTCGCACGGCGATTTTACGCCGCCGGCAATATCAGCGAGCTTCAGCTGAAGCGCGAGGAAGCCGCCGCTGCCCAGTCGCGGATCGACGCGGCGCGCGCGCTGGTTGCAGCGCAAATGGCGCGGCGCGCGCTGAACACCACCATCGGGCTCAGCGGTGCCGATGCCGCATGGCAGACCAGCGACCGGCTGCCGTTGCCGGTTCCTGTCGAGAACGATCCGGTGGTGCTGGGGGCGATGGCCAACCAGGGCAATCTGGCCTTGCTGGCGCAGACGCGCGAAGTCAGTATCTTGCGCGATGCCGCCGGTATCACCTGCAACCTGGGGCTGCTCGGCGATAACCAAATAGGCTTTGAGCGCGAGTGTGAGCCCGATGGCTCGAAGATCCAGGGGCCAATCGCCACTATCGAAATCCCGATCTGCAACCAGGGCGGCGCCCGGATTCAAAGGGCGCAGGCGCGCTATTTGCAGGCCCGCGCAAGCAGGGCCATGTCATCGAACGATCGGTGGAGGATGGCATTGTGCAGTGGAACGGCAAAAGCTGGCGCAGCCTCAGCGTCGAGGCCCGAGTCATTACCGGCGCCCAATGGTCTGGCCCCAAGTTCTTCGGGCTGCGCGACCGGACGGTGACGGCATGAAGAGCATCCGATGCGCCATCTACACCCGCAAGTCCTTCGAACAGGGGCTGGAGCAGGAGAACCACGTCGTCAGCGGTAGCTTGCTGTTGGCGAACAAAGTGCCAGCCGTCATCGACGTTTGAACGTGACAGGCTTTGCACTGGAAGCGCCTCCGCAACCCGCTACCCACGACGCAGTGAGCGCTGCCACCGCATCGCAGGCAGACGAACCAGGCAGACCATCGAGCACGCTGCAGAGCCTCGACGCAAGCTGCCTGTGTGACGAAGCATCGAGTGAACTCCGGTAACGACATGCCATGCTGAAACTATATGAGCTTGTAGGCCAGCCACGCAGACTCCCGGGTGAGAGAAGCCTTTAGACTGCGCGCCCAGGAGCTCACCGGATGAGCTTGGCGGAAGTTCATTTCTAATCAGGTACGGCATTCTGGTTGCGCGGCCCAGACGCTTCCCGGTCATCGCTGTGAGCACGGCTTTGGATGATGGCGACCTGCGCCAAGAGGACCCCGAAAACGACCTTCGACGTGACGTCGGCGAAGGTGTAAATAAACTGCCTCACGACAACCCACGTACCGCTTTCGTTGATGCCGGGGATGCCGGGAATCAGGTAGGCCAGCCCGTAAGTGAACCACGTCAGGATAAGCAGCCTCCAAGCGATGACCATCAGTCTGGCGGCACGGGGTTCAAGCGCCTGTTTGCCGGTTTTCACCGCGTCGTTAGCCACAAAGAGCAGGTAGAAGAACACCAGCCAGCTCAACCCGCCCCAGATCCAAAATGGCATGGCGTTGCCGTCGACAAAACCTGCGACCTGCGGCTCGAAATATTGCCCGGTGTAGCCGAGGATGATCATTGCCGCCCCAGCGATTGTCAGCTTGGCCCAACGCGATGTGAACTCCTTGCCGGTGAACTGAAGC